>ULLB01019068.1_pt1 | contig 19951 bp, 27 predicted proteins | sample 1951311 | NCBI WGS metagenome assembly ULLB01 (sample SAMEA4835516, study PRJEB28245) | human gut metagenome | biome: gut microbiome; material: fecal sample | place: Denmark | collected 2008 | reverse complement strand
TTATAAAGCCTTTTTCTACTTTTTCAAGAGATGCCGGACTTCACAACAATAAAAAAGACCTGTTGAAAAACAGGTCAATCCTTTCCGTATCACGTTACTAAGTGTCTTGTGTGTAAAATTGATGTTATGAGCTTGATTTATATTTATAGCTCAAAATACTGTACGTGTCGCTTGTATCAGATGAATCGCTTCCGTAGAAAGTTGACATATTACTTGCAGCTTTCATTCTGAACTCGTCCATTTTTTCTTGTTTTGCTGAGTTAACGGTAAACGCAGAGATTTCCGCATCAGTAATTTTACCGTCACCGTTTGTATCAATTTCATCAAAGTGTTCTAGAATTTCCGTCATTTTGCTGTCTGAAATTCCTGATGCACCTGATGCATATAATTGTGTTAATTCTGCTTTAGACAATCCTGTTTTTGAAAGCAAATTAGTCATATTAGACATTTCATCCGCACCTATAACACCATCGCCGTCTTTATCAATACTTGAAAAATTTGTTTGAAGGTATGAGGCGAAGGACTGGTTTATAGTTGTTGCTAATTTTGAATTTGTCCTTGCATTATTCAAGTTTTCAAGTGTTAAACCATCTTCATACTGAGATGCAATATAAGAATATGTATTTGAAATTCCGGAATAAATTCCTGAAAGTAAACTGCTTGCCATTGGTAAAGCTCCTTTCTTAATGAGTTATACCTGCTACATCAGTTTCATGTTAATGTTTTTTCCAAAAAAGTCAACTATACAAAAGTATGAGATTGTAAAAATATGTAACGATAGTTAAAAAATTACTAAAGTTTTTCATTCACCAAACCGATAAAGAAAATGTTGATAGATTTATAAGGAGTGTGTTACTTATGGATGAAAAAAAAGTTATGGATATGGAAGACTTAATGATTGATTATGGTGAAATGACAAGTTTTAACTTTGATTCACTTGATTATAAGCAGGTAAAAGATTTACAAAGAATTACCGAAAGTGAATATTCAAACCAGCCATATGCGTTTAAATACGGTCATTTTGATCTGGTTGATATGATTCACGCATTTATCACACAAAATCAGAAAAATAATGCATAACATCTTATAAACTAAGGAGTGTAAGTGTCGATGAAAGACAAAGAATTATTTGAAAACAACTGTTTTCCAATCAGTTGGTGTGAAGACGAGCCAAAAATTTACGAACGTCAAAACAAAGATTTGACAACTCTTTTGGCTGAACTTGAAGAAATTAAAAACAGAATAGATGATATAACTGCAAGAGAATGGCATCTTGCAAAACTTATGAAATTTCATAAGGCAGGTTTTACCGAATAAACTCTGCTGTTAAGAACAGCTGCCGAGATTTGGGATAGTAAAAATTTAGACAATACATACTCGCTGAACTGTTTCAGCGATTTTTTTTATAAATCAAATACTTCTTCATCAAGAAGAATATCATGACCCATATTATGCATCAAATCCAAATATGCTGTATAAAATACCTGCATTGCACTTATGTATTCGTTTAAAATTTCCTGATGTGTATTTTCAATGACAAACAAATTTAACAAAGAAGTTTGTCCTTTTTCATATCTTTTTTCAGACATTTTCAGAATTGTATCGGAATCGGACAAAATATCTTTATAATAATTCATGTTTTCTTTTGCATATTTAAACTGGTTGTAATCCTCTTTAAGAGCAAATTTCAGTTTGTTTTCAAAAGACAGTTTGTCAATTTTTGTTCTCTCGTACACTATTTTTGCACGATTAACCTCCGGTCTGTATGTATACAGCATGGGAACGTCAACGAAACCGCCTATAAATGCGCCGTTTGCCTTACCGTCATTTGAATACGCATATCCGCCAGCTACTGTTATATCAGGTATAACTTTGTGTTTTGCAACGGAAAGTTCTTTTTGAGATTTTTCTATGTTATCTTCCGCTATTCTGATTGAATAGCTGAATTTCATTGCAACATCTTCTATAACTTTATATTCAGGCAAATCAATATCCAAAAGGGTTATATGCTCCTGAAATAATGAGTCTTCACGTGCATCATACATTACAGAATTGTCTTGAAGATTTAAAGTGTCATTTAAATGGAATTGTGCATACAAAAGGTTAGCTTTTGCTTTGTTTAACAAAATTATTTGTTTCTTGTGTCTGATGTCTGCCTGTAATTTTTCAATTTCATAATTTTGAGAATTTTTTGGTTTTAATTCTGCAAGAACTTTCATATTTTTATAAAGTTCTTCTCTCTGCTGCAAAATAGCCACAACAGACTTCATATAAACCACATCGAAATATGCGCTCATGACTTTTATTTTCAAATCCAGTTCTGCCTGCCTGACCTGACTTTCGACCAAACGCATATTTGCAATGGCAGCCTTTTTTCTTACTCCTCTTTTGGCAATTTCAACAGGAAGTGCAAGACCGACCTGACTGGAATTTGCTTTACCGATAGAGCCTGTAAGAATATTTGATTGGACTTGAGGGTTTTTAAGTGCATCAGCCATTTTAACTTCCTGCTTCATGATATCAATTTCTTTACGCTTAGCCTGAAGCGCAAGGTTATTTTTTAAAGCAAGAGCTACCGCATCATTCGCAGATATTTTTACTACTTGCGAACAAGAGGGTAAAATTGTTAAAGTTAAGGTAAATAATAAAATTATTATCTTCTTCATACTCTTACATCATACTACAAAAATAAATAAGACGGGCATTTACCCGTCTAAAAAACAATATATGGTTGCATTATAAAAGGAGTCTGATTATACAGGATTTATTTGCGGTTTACCTGCTACACCGATTAGTATGTCAATAACTTTAGGCATCTGGCATTTAAATGAATAGCTTCCGTTTGCAAGAGAACACTTTTTACAGTCGCATTTTATTGAATAACATTCCAAAGCCTGCTCAGTCCAGGTTTGCGTAATTGAACCCGAAATTTCGCCGTCGTTCTGCGGATAAAATACTTCCTCCATAAAGCTGCTCCTAAAGATTACTAACCCTTATTTGTATTTTAATCGGAAATCAATTGATTTTAATCCTCTGTTTGAAGTATTTATAAAATATCTTTGACTATCATTAAAAATTATAATATTATAAAGTCAGGAGTTAAGAATGAAAAAATTATTTATTACTATCATGCTAATGCTTTTATCATCAGTTTCCGTTTTTGCAATTACTGATGAAGAAATTATAAAAGAACAAAGTATACAGGCTAGAGTAAACAGTGTCGGAACAAATATACTAAACGCAAACAAAATTGAGGGAAGAATAATCTTTGTTTACGACAAAACAGCAAAAGAATCTCTTTTAAAAACGGATAAAACAGTTTCAAAAAGAGAAATTATAATGTATCAGGATTATTACAGACAAATTGCCGATGATAACGAACTTGCCGCTTATCTGGCACGAGAAATTTCGAACGCATCAAGAACTTATGACGGAATAGGAAACGGATGGCTTACAGCAGTGCAGATAAAAGCAGCACCTAAAAAATTCGAAACGGTAGCAGACAAAAGAGCTGTAGATTATATGGTGAAAGCCGGTTACAACCCGATTGCGCTTATAACGTTTATTAACAAAGCTTTTCCGCAGCACTATCAGGATGTAATCTCAAACAAAAATCTTACCTCCAAAAGGTTAGCTGTTATTTATGAATATATTTATACAAAATATCCTTATTACCTTGCAAACAACGAATATTTTGAAAATCCGCATTACCAGAACTTTCTGTTAAACTCCGCATATAACAGAAAACTGCTTGAAACAAAGGTTAAAAACAAATCAAGGGAAAATTTGAAGTATGAGTAAAATCATTTTTCTTATGTCATTTCTGCTTATTTTCAGCCTGCCTTGCTCATCCGAAATCATTCAAGACAGCTTTGTTGACAATGTGTTAAGGAATCAAACGTTTGAAAAACCAAATACTCATCTAAAATACAATTATCAAGACACCGATAAAATTCCTGTCCGAATGACAATCACAAAAGATATTACATCCGAAAACGACTTATACGAAGGCGAAGAAGTAAATTTTAGAGTTGCAGCCGATGTAATTTATAACGGAAAAATCGTCATAGCAAAGGGCACAATTGTACCCGCTAAAGTTGAAACAATAATATCAAGCGGAATGAACGGAATTCCTGCAAGTATAATATTCGGAGATTTTAAATTCCCGAATATTGACGAAAATAAAACAGATTACACCTACGAAAGGTTCGGGCAGGACAGAAGTTTGTGGGTATTCCCACTGAAATGGTCGCTGACATTCCTTCCGCCAACAGGCTCTCTGACAAATTTTATAAAAGGCGGTCATGCAAGATTAAAAACAAACAAAATAATTGAGATTTATTATCATCCTAATTGGATTTAAAACTCATAATATGCTCGAAAACAGCGCTGTTATATCTGCTGTCAATTGCGCTGAACGGCAAAACAACGCCTCCGAACTCTTTTTCCACATTCTTGATTACATTCAAAGTTTTTGACCTTGGAACATAATCCATTTTTGTAACTATGGTGAATATCGGAAGGTCATAAGCCTGAACCCATTCACGCATTTGATAATCATTCTTTTGAATATCATGTCTTCCGTCAACCAGCTGAATAAGAGAGGTGATTTGTTCTCTTTTTAAGAGGTATTCTTCGAGATATTTCTGCCATTTGTTCTGTGCATCTTTTGACACCTGTGCATATCCGTAACCCGGTAAATCCGCAATCATAAATTCGTTTTTAAACTGAAAAAAATTAATTAATCTTGTTTTTCCCGGTGTATTTGAAGTTTTGGCAAGTTTTTTATGATTAGCAAGTCCGTTGATAAAAGATGATTTACCTACGTTAGAACGACCGAGAAGCGGGAACTCGGGCAGTGTGTAATTCGGGCACTGAGAAAGCTTTTCGGCACTGATTAAAAATTCAGCCTGCATATATTTTATAACCATAGGATAATAATAACATGAAAAATGTATTATTTATTATTTTTTCTTACAAATATAATACTATAACCAAGTGCATCTAAGATAATTTCAAACTCTTTTAATGATATAGTATTGTTTTTTAGTTTCTGTGAAAAATTTTGAACACTAAAACTTTTTTTCTTTTTTATACTAATAATTCTAGCTAACTCTGTTTGAGATAAGTCATTATCTATCATTAATTTTTTGATTTCATTACTGATATTCATACACATGATAATACAATAATTTTAAAGTATATTGACATTTTTAAATTATTAATTTAAAATTAAATTAATAATTTAAAAAAGGACTTAATATGAACAAAGCAGAACAATTTTATAAATCAATAAATGAATTAATCAGAAAAAAGTTTGCCAAAAAATTTAACAAAAAATATATTATTGAAAACGGCTATCACAAAATTGCTTATGATACATTTAAAAGTAGTTTTTTACATTTAACAACAGCTTTAATTTTTATGCAATTTTTAATGGATTTATCAAAATATATATTAGTAACTCCGGAAATTACTGAAAATTTTACTTATGAAGAAAGAAAAACAGTATGTTTAATGTTGAAAAAATTAAACGAAAATATTGATAATGTTAACTTAGTGATAAATGATTTTAGCGCACTAACAAAATTATTATAAATATATTATTATTTCGTTAAAACTTTTTCTTTCTGTTCTTTCAGCTTTTGACGGAACAAGACCTTTTGAAATAAATTGTACATCTTTTCACTGTTTACAACAGTAATTTGTGTTTTTTTATTCACAAAATCGACATTCACGTAGGGCTTTTTGCTGAATATATTATCCTCAATATTTACAAGTTGAAACAGCCCCTCAGTTAATACACTGATGGGCTCTCTCAAAAATATTTCAAATGATTTTCGAATATCGAATTTCTTCATGATTGTCCGGTTTTATTAGTTTGCTTTTGTTTTGAATTTTTCTATTTTCTTAACTACCGCATCTTTATCAGCCGCATTCGGGTTCATAGCAAGATACTGTTGATAATACTTCACGGCACCTCTGTAATTAAGTTCTTTTTCGTATGACATTGCTTTCAGTTTAGCAATTTGCGGACTATTATGGTAGAAGTCAATCGCACGGTTACAGTATTCGATTGCTGATGCGTAATTGTTTTCCTGATATTGTCTTTGAGCAACATCAAAGAATTCGTTTGATTTTGTTTCACACAGATTAATATATTCAATACCGTTTTTCGCAATAACGTTATCAGGATCTTTCATAAGAGCTTTTTGCAATGCTACTCTTGCTGTTCTGAACTGTTTATTGTGTACAAGAATTTCTGCAAGATACAAATCGTCATCTATAGAGTTAGAGAAATTTATTGCATTTTCAAAAGTGTAAACAGCATCTTTTTCTCTGCCCAGAGCAAGATATGCTTCACCTTTAATTACGCTGTCCATAAGGTTGTTGCCTGCTGCTTGAACAATATAGTTTAAGCTGTCACGTGAAAGCGGCTCCTGATGAACAAGTCTTGCAAGTTTAAGTTTTGCAAGGTGAAGTTCCAAATCTTCAGGACATTGTTCAATAGCTTTGTTTATGTAATCGTATGCAAGGTATACTTCTTTATTTGTTGTAATACCGTTGTTTTCACCTCTGTCTTTTGACATTTCGTAATATGTATTTGCAAGACCGATGATTGCATCTTCGTTATAATTTTTATCACCCACAAGCTTTGAATAATAATCAAGAGCCTGTTCATATTTTCTTGTATGAAGCGCCATATTGGCAATCTTCAACTTGCCTTCCTGATAATTAGGGTTGATAGCTAAAGCTGTCTTTAATTGTTCCATTGCAAATTCTTCATCAGCTCTGTTTTCATAAATAGTTGCAAGGTTCAGGTAAGGACGTGAGTTTTCGGGTTTTACAAGCTGTGCTTTTTTGAAAGAGTTAATTGCAGCAGCCTGGTTTCCCTGTTTCAAATATAATTCACCCTGCAAAGTTAAAGCAGGAGAAGAATTAGGATTTACGTGAACAGAGTGGTTAACCCAGGTTAATGCTTTTGAATAATTTCCACGTCTTGTTTCAACCTGCGCCATGTGATACCATGCTGTCGGGTTGTGTGAATTTTGCTTCATAGCACTGTTAAAATATCTTTCGGCAGAATCAAGGTTGCCGTTCATCATTTCAACCACGCCGATGTTATCGTATGCTGTTGCAAATGTAGGATTAATTTTTACGGCAGTATTGAACAAATCCAGAGCATCGTTTCTGTTGCCGAGTTTCAGAGTTGCAACGCCCATTGCATTATATGCTTCGTAATATTTGTTATTTAAGTTTACTGCGGCAACAAATTCTTTAATTGCGCTGTTCAGCAAACCACGTGTATTTTTAATATAGTCTACATCAGAAGAAGTTTGGCGCTGCATATACACAAGTCCTTGTGCATAGTGTAATGTAGGATTGTTGGGGTATTTTTTCAATAAAACATCAAGTTCTTTTTGAGCAGGATCTAATTTATGCTGTTTAGCCATAGATACTGTTCGTAAAGCAAGCAAATTAACATCATTCGGCTCAAGATTTAAGAGTTCTTTGATTTTTGCATCTGCTTCTGCGCAATGATTGTATTCGATAAGTCTTGCAATTTCAGGATATGCCTGAGAACCTGTTTTAACTGACGATGCAGCAGGTTTTGCAGCATTAGCGGTATTTTTCTGCACCTGAGCCTGCAATTCTTTAGCATAAACTTGAGATGACAATGCAGCCATAACGACAAATGATGCTATTAACAATTTTTTATAATTCATGTTATCTCCTACATTGGTTAATAACTATTTTACTTCTTCTAAACATTATTGTATAATAGTATACATAAAAAAGCAATAATTTAAATGTATTAGAAAAATGGGCTTAAACACAAACTCAAAACAAGATTTAGAAGAATTCAAGTCTTACATAATAGTTGAAAAAAATTTTTCAAAACATACTGCAAAAGCTTACTGCTCTGATGTTTTAAGCTTTCTTGTCTGGATGGACGAAACCTCCTGCGAAGATGTAAATTTTTCCAAAGTAAGAGAATATCTCCATTTTATCCAAAAGTTCAATTACAAAAAAACGACCATTGCACGAAAAATTGCTTCAATAAGAACTTTTTACAAATATTTATATCGTGAACGCAAAGTTGACTCAAATCCTGCAATGAATTTAACTGTTCCAAAACGTCCGAAATCTTTACCGAAATTTTTAACACCTGACGAAGTTGAACAAATCTTAAACAATACAAAAATCGAAACCCCTTCGGGTTACAGAAACAGGGCAATTCTGGAGCTTTTGTGGGCAACGGGGATGCGTATATCGGAACTTTCAGGACTTAATTTCGGAGATTTGAACCTCGAAAATAACGAAATCAGGGTATTTGGAAAAGGAGCAAAAGAAAGAATTATTCTCGTAACCGATAGGGCAAAAAATTACCTTGAAAGATATATTGAAAGCGCAAGAGCTTTAATCCCTAAAGGTTACAGACTTGAAGAACCAACTGAAAGTTCGCCTGTCTTTATTAATAACACAGGTTACAGACTTCAAACAAGAACCGTAAGAAATGTAATAAATGAAATCGTTGAAAAAATAAATCTTCCGAAACACGTAACCCCTCACGTTTTCCGGCACAGTTTTGCGACACACTTAATCGAAAACGGTGCAGATTTGAGGGTTGTACAGGAGCTTTTGGGACACGCAAGCATTTCTAACACACAGATTTACACCCACGTTTCAACACAGCATTTGAAAGACGTTTACAACTCTGCGCATCCGAGAGCGTAAATTATTTGCAACAGTTTAAAAAATTTGCTAAACTCATCTTATGGATGAAATTGTTGAAAAATTAAAAGAACTCGGGCTTAACGAGTATCAGTCTAAAGTTTATGTTGCGCTTTTAAAAAAATACCCTGCAACGGGATACGAAATAAGCAAACTCGCTAATATCCCGCAATCAAGAGCTTATGATACTTTAAAAGTTCTTGAAAATTTACACATAGCAATTCCGTCCAACTCAAAACCCGTTACATATACACCAATAAAGCCCAAAGAACTTACTAAAAGGTTCAAAAGAAAAATTGATTCTACAATTGATTATCTGGAAAAAAGACTTCCAGATGTCAAAGAGGATTACACAGAGCCGATTTTGACAATCAGAAGCAGAACCAAAATTATTGATAAAGTTATTGAAATAATTAAGAGTGCAAAAAAAACATTGTACCTCTCTGTTTGGGGGCAGGATTTCAAGTTTATCGAACAGCACATTATGGATGCTTACAACCGGGGGATTGAAATTAAGATTGTACAGTATGATGATTTTGTATGCAATGTCGGAACCGTCTTTAAACATTCGGGCGTAAAGATGCTTGAACATTATTCTTCGGGAAGATTTATATTTCTTTCTATTGATAATTCGGAGGGACTTTTCGGCAGAGTTGAAGCACACAAACACAGCGAGCCTGAAATTATCTGGACCAAAAACCCTGAAATTGTTTTTCTTATTAAAGCTTTCAGTGTCCACGAAATGTATTTGATTGATATTGAAGAACATTTCCCTGAACAGCTCAGATATTTCTACGGTGCAGGATTAAAAAAACTGCGTGATAAAGTTTTGAGAAATTAGAAAAGTTTTAACAAAATTTTACTTTTAAAAAAATAATCACAGAGGTATAATTTTATTGTAAAGAGATTTGGGAAAATAATTACGATGTATGGGTATAGTTTTGAATTAATCACCGGTCCTATGAGCTGCGGCAAGACAGAGGAACTTTTAAGACGTGTCAGACGTTCTATCATTGCAAAGAAAAAAGTTAAAGTCATATCCCCCGATGTAGACACAAGAGCTAAGGGAGATTATATTGAGTCAAGAAACGGGTTATGGCTTGATGCAATTAAGGTTAAGCACTCCATTCAGATTATGAGTGTAATTAAACCCGAAGATGAAGTTGTTGCACTTGATGAGCTTCAATTTTTTGACAGCAACATTGTAAAAGTTATTTCAAAACTTATGGAAGAAGGTAAAAAGGTTATCGGTACAGGTCTTGAGCTGGATTTTAAAGCTGAACCTTTCGGAAGTATGCCTGAACTTATGTGTATTGCGACAAAGGTTGACAAACTTCACGCTGTTTGTATGAAATGCGGCTGTGAAGATGCAACACGTACACAAAGACTTATTGACGGTAAACCTGCCGACAAAAATTCACCACTGATTATGATTGGCGGAGATGAAACCTATGAAGCACGCTGTATCAAATGTTACGAGCTTCCTGACATTCAGCACGAAAAACAAAAAAGAGGGCTGAAACTCTTAAATTTTGAACATTAAAGATGAGCACAGATTACCCTGTCAATTCCGGCTAAATCCTTTATGATTTCTATATCTTTAAAACCGTTTGATATCATAAATTCTTTGACATACCCTGATTGTCCTATGCCAAGCTCAAACAGCAGCCAGCCGCCGTTGTTCAGTATTTTCGGCGCTTCTTTTGTAATCTTTTCATAAAACTCCAAACCTTTTTCATCAGTTGTGAATAATGCGTTTTCAGGGTCAAATTTTACTTCCGTCTGGATATTTTCTTTCTCGCAAGGTGGGATATAAGGCGGGTTAGAAATTATAATATCAAAGCTTTCACCGGGTTTTACGTTTGAAAAAATATCGGATTTTCTAAATATTGCTTTATTGAAAAGATTTAACCTTGATGCATTATCAAGTGCTGTATTCAGTGCATCTGACGAGATATCCAGCCCGATTACCTGACAATTTGTAAGCTTTGCAATCATACATGCAATGCAGCCTGAACCTGTGCCGACATCAAGAGCCGTTTTTAAATTGTTTTTATTAATAATTTCAGCAGCTTTTCTTACAAGAAACTCTGTTTCATCACGGGGAATTAAAACCGAAGGATTTACGATAAACTTTTCGCCCATAAAGCCGGCAAATCCGATAATATGCTGTATAGGACGGCGTGTTTGCGCTCTTTCAAGTGCTTTATCTTTTACAATTGCAATTTTATCGGCAGTAAGTTTTTTGCCTGCAATAATATCTTTAAAACCGTAATCGGCAAAATGTTCAAGAAGCATCTTAACTTCGACATTTGCTTCGTTTGGCTCAATCCCCGAGTCCGTTAATATTTTCAAAATCTCTTGTATGCTCATTTATTATCCTGTCTATTTCATCACGTGCCTCAAGCTTTGAGGTAAGTTCTTTTTTCTCTATATTATATTTTTTGCACAAACGGTCATAATAATAAAGCTGTTTTTTTGTAGGAGTTTCTTTTGACATTTTAACTTCCTGCAAAAACTTTCTTTTTTTCTTCTCAAATTCTTTCTGTGCTTGAATTACGGGCTCCTGTTTTTTCTTGTAGTCGTAATATTTTCTGCACTCTTTCAAAAACAAAACGGTTTCTTCTAAAAACTTATTGTCATCAAGATAGTTTTCCAAAAATTCAAAATGCGGATTGTTTATTTCAAAGTAATACCTTTCATCATCAATAAATTTATCTAAAATATCATTTACCGATAAATCAGGCGATTTTTTAACAAGCGCACGCAAAAAATTACACAGAGCAGATTTCTGTGTTTTTGTCATATCCTGATAAATCTGATTTTTTATTGCATACATTACTTTTTAAAAAGGTCTTTTACCGAAAACTTACTCATATTCTCTTTTTGGAACTCAAGAAATTTTTTGGCAATAGGATTTGTATGGCGAATTTCTTTTTGTTTCTTTACTTCGTCAAGTACGGTTTCATTTTCGATTACTGTAAAATTTCTCTCATCCATAGTCAGAATTATACCTCTTTATACTTATATAAAAAAGTTTGTTAAGAAAAAATTGACTTTTTGTTATATAAAAAGTATATAATGTAACATTTCGTTACTCTGCGGCGGAAAATAATTACATTTGCAGTTTTGCAATTTGAACCTGAAAAACAGCTTCAATATCAACACCGTTTAAAATTTCTGTTATTAAATCATTAGGATTTATATTCCTGTCAAAAGAGGGGAGAACTCCGAGAATTTTTATGTCAGTGTATTCCTCTATCAAACGTGGAAGAAGTTTAATATTCATATCATCCGTATTATCAGGATAGTCATTAATTATCACACCCCGAAAATTTATTCCAATCTCTTTGGCATGGTTTATAGCTACAAGTATGGTGTTAATCGTTGATTTAACAGCGGAAACGGCGAGCAAAACAGGTAAATCCAAGCTTTTTATAAGATTTTCCTCAAGAAAATTTTTGCTCAATGGAGTTCCAAGACCCGATGACCCGTCAACAACAGTGCATTCATTAATATCTTGAAGGTTTTGAAAATCTTTTAAAATATCATCACGTTCAATAATTAAATTCTCGGCAGCTGCAGCAACAATAGGGGCTGCATTTTCTTTGAGCAGATATGTAAAATAAGTTTTTATATAAGGATCGGCGAATTTTACAAACGCCAAATCAGGCGATTGAATAAAGCCGTTTTTTTCTATTGCACCCGTTTCCACAGGTTTGTACACCCCTGTTGAATATCCCAGACTTTGCATTGTTGCAGCCAGACCTGCGGTTACAAAAATCTTTGAGGAGTTCTGCTCGGTTCCTGCTACAAATAACTCTAACATATCCATATTTTATCATAAATCAGCCGTTTATTGCAAAATAAACTTCTTTCAAGCGTTTTTTACTGATATGCGTATAAAGCTGTGTGGTAGAAACGTCGCTGTGTCCGAGAAGTTCCTGCACAACCCTTAAATCTGCGCCGTTTTCAAGTAAATGTGTTGCAAAGCTGTGACGGAGGGTGTGAGGAGAAATAGCCTTGTGAATTTTTTTTCCCTGCTCGTGAATAAAAGTATAAACTTCCTGACGGGTAACGTTTTTTCCCTTATCATTAATCAAGAGTTGTTTGGATTTAAGATTGAATTTCCTGATTAAAAAATCTCTTTCTGACAGGTAATCTTTTATTGCCTCACAGGCTTTATTACCCATAGGCACAATTCTGTCTTTCGAGCCCTTGCCTGTGCACTCGAGAAATTTACCCTTTAAATCATAGTCATTAATTTTAAGGTTAACGAGTTCCGATACACGCAGCCCGCAGCCGTATAAAAGTTCGAGCATTACTCGCTGAATTTTTGTCAAATCCTGGTTTAAAATGTCGTTTATTTCCTGCAAAGTCATTACCTTTGGCAGTCTTTGCGCAAGCTTTGGCTGCTCAAGAGTTAAGGTAGGATCTGTAGGTGAAATCTCATTTGCACAAACCCATTTGAAAAACCCCCGTAAAGATGCTATTTTTCGGGTTACGCTTGTAGGTGAATAGTCTTTTTCATGCAGATTTCTTACATAAGTATTTATCTGTGTGCGCTGAATTTTATCAATCTCAACTTCCGAATAGTAATCAAAAAAATCTCCCAAATCACGCCTGTAAGCATCAATCGTGTTTTGCGAAAGACCCTTTTCTATTTCCAGAAAATCTAAATACTCCGACAAAATTTGCATATTCATACATTCTTTTATACTACATATTTCGATTAATGACAAACTGTAATCATTGTGGTAAAATTAAAATGAACTAAATTACATAGAAGCCTCTGACAAAAATTGACAGAAAGGACAAAAAATGAAAAAACTATTATCTATATTAATGATATTCGGACTGTTTTTATGCGCAGGTTTAAAAGCCTTTGCAGATGATGCACAGGAAGCTTTAAAATTCTTTAACAGCTACGTTGCTGCTGCAAACTCTTACAGTCCTGCTGTTGCTACAATGTATTCACCTAACGCTAAAATCATCAGACAGGTTATCAAACCTGACGGACAGCTTGTTAACGTTGACACAGACACTGCTACTTACATTAAACAAATGAAACTCGGGCAGGCAGGTGCAAAACTAAGAGGCTACAAAAACAATTACACAAATATAACCGTTGCGAATGCAGGAAACGGAGCTTACAAAGTAAGTTCCCTAAGACAGCCGTCCGGCGAAAACTACAAACTTAAAACATATATGGTTGTGAAAAAAGTAAACGGTAAATGGATGATTACAGAAGAAATGATGCAGACAAAGGTACAAACATTTTTGAAATATGCTAAATAAATTCAGATTTTTAACAGCGGGCGAAAGCCACGGAAAATGCTTAACGGCAATTATAGATGGAATTCCGTCAGGGTTTGAGATAGACCCTGACTTTATCAATAATGAATTAAAACGACGTCAGGGCGGATACGGACGGGGCGGAAGAATGAAAATAGAAACCGATACCGTTGAAATTACATCAGGTATCCGTTTCGGAAAAACTTTGGGCTCACCGATTACCCTTGTTATCCAAAACAAAGATTTCGAAAACTGGGAAAAAATTATGAGTGCAAATCCCAAAGACATAACAGATGAAAAAGCATTCACTACATACAGACCGGGACATGCCGACTATGCGGGCAGCATTAAGTATAATCATGAAGATTTGAGAAATATTCTCGAACGTTCAAGCGCAAGAAAGACTGCTATTGAAGTTGCAGTTGGTGCTGTTGCAAAACAAATTCTTAAGGAATTTGATATTAAAGGACACTCAAATATCCTGAGAATAGGAAACGGCAGAACGGAAGAAGAATTTAAACAAGAAATAGACCAGGCTAAAGAAGCAGGAGATACTGTAGGCGGAAAAATTGAAGTAATATATGAAAACCTTCCTGTCGGACTCGGTTCATTTGTACAATGGGATAGAAAAATCGACGGAAAAATTGCGCAGGCAGTAATGAGTATTCCTGCCGTAAAATCGGTTGCCGTAGGCAATCACCACGCTTACAAAATGAAAGGCAGCGAATTTCACGACGAAATGTATGCTAAAGACGGCAAGATTTACAGAAAAACCAACAACGCAGGCGGAGTAGAAGGCGGAATGACAAACGGTGAAAACCTTGTAGTTACGGCTGTTATGAAACCAATTCCGACATTAAGAAAACCTTTGAATACTGTTGATGCCGTGACAATGGAAGAAACCGAAGCACATTTCGAACGTTCAGACACCTGTGCGGTTGAAGCCTGTGCGGTTGTTGCGGAAGCTCGTATTGCCTGCGTTTTAGCAGACGAATTTTTGAATAAGTACGGCGGCGACAGTTTAAAAGAAATAAAAGCAAGATTTTAATCAGCGGATAAATTAAGAGGTTTTCTTCTTAAATAATTTATTCCAGCCGTCTTTAAAGAATTGTTTTATGCTGTTTAATTTTAATTTGCCTGTTAATTTTGTCCAGCCTGATTTTATTGAAGGCATTAATTTGGATTTAAATTTCCAGCCGCCTAAAACCAGTGCACCTAATGCCAGAAAAGTAAATGCACATTTTTTCCATGCCGGATTTTTTACAAAATTATCATCTTTTTTTTCAGGATTGAATTCATCACTCTGAGGCTGATTTAGGTTTGGAGCATTCGGAACCGGACCTTCAAAAGGTGAAGGAGGCATTGCAGGAGCTCCGACATATCTCGGTTTCTGCCCCATAACAAATGCAGGTGCATCATAATCAAGCACACCGTTTTGTGCCAGCATATCTAAATTGTTTGCCCAGTTTGAAGACATAAAATAACCTGCATTTTTTACCTTACAATTTAATAAAGTTATTTTTGGGGCAAAAATTGCTTTTTACTTATTTATTTGTTAAATTTTGTAATATGGAAAAGGTTTTAAAAGATTATAAATATCTTATTTTGTTATGGATTTTATGTTTAGCAGGGTTAGTATTTTTTACGGGACATTATGCAGGTATTTTAATTGATTTCGGAAGGGAAGTTTATTATCCCGAAAGAATTCTTGAAGGAAAAATTTTATATAAAGACCTTTTTAACATTTACGGGCCTCTTTCATATCAGATTAATGCATTACTGTATAAAATATTTGGCGCAAAGCTTTCAACACTATACGGTGCAGGGGCTGTCTGTTCGATTTTAACAGTAAGCGGAATTTATTTAATCGCACAAAAATTTCTTTCTGAATTTTTAAGTTTCTGCATAGGATTTTTCACTATTGCAGTCGGTGTTGCAGCAACCTGCATTTTTAATTTTCACTTTCCGTACTCGTGGGCTGTTTTATACGGTTTAGTATCATTTTTGTTCTCACTTTATTTCCTGCTTGATAAGAAAAATCTTAAAATGAGCGCATTTCTTGCAGGAGTTTCTATAACATGCAAATATGATTTTATTTTATATGCTCTTGTTGTTTTATTTTTTGTAATTAAATCAAAAGATTTAAAAGCTCTTTTAAGTTTTGCAATTGCACCGTTTTTCAGTTTTGGAGTTCTTTTTGTTCAGGGACTCGGGATAAATGATTTAATGCATTCACTTGCGATAACTGCTGCTATGGCTAAGAGCAAGACTTTAACATACTTTTATCAGAACAGCGGAATTTATTTTCATCCCAAAGTAATTCCAACACTTTTAATATTTTTCTTAAAAACCGCAATACCTTTTGCAGGAATACTTTTGGGTGCATACTTATATGACAAAAATAAAACTGCATCTGTAAGTTTTTCAATCATAGGGTATCTTGCTATGATATGGTTTGTTACCGAAAACATTAAAGTCGTTTTCGGATTTTTGCCTGTTCTGCTAACCGTTTTTGCAATTGCAAGTTACAAGAAACTAAATTCTAACCTTATAATTCTGACTTTATCAGCTGTTGCAGTATGCGCAAAAGTCTTCTGGATACTGATAATTCAAAGTTACGGAAGCTATTATGTTTCGATTGCGCTAATCGCTTTTTTTGCAGTCTTGTTCAGACAAATTCCGCAAAAACTCGAAAAAACAGCCGGAATTTATCTTCTTGTTATAAGTATAATTTTTTTGATTATAAATATAAACGCTCTTGCTTTTGACAATAATAAAATTACAACGGCAAAAGGTACAATTTATACAAATAAAAGTTTTGCAGACAGCTCAATCCAACTTATTAATTATCTCAGCAAAAACTCTGATAAAAACGACAGAGCAGTGATTTTTCCGGAAGGAATGACGATAAACTTTCTCACAGACAGAAAAGCTGATGATTTTTATAACTCGCTTTTGCCTTTATATACGGAAAGCTTGGGAGAAGATAAAATTATAGAGCACTACAGGAGTGAAAAACCTGAATTTATTATATTTAATAACCTGCATATGAAAGACTACTATTTTAATTATATATGTCAGGATTACGCACTTGATTTCTGTGCCTTTGTAAAGGAAAACTACTATCTTCAAAACATTATTGACAGCGGTTTCAGATACATAATATTTAAAAGAAAATAGTTTATGGTAAAATTTATTTAAGAATAAAGGAAATAAACGAATGGACAAATTTTATTTAACAACAGCAATTGACTACGTAAACGGAGCACCTCACATAGGGCACGCTTACGAAAAAATATTAACTGATATTATTGCAAGACATTTTTCACAACGCTGCGATGATGTGTTCTTCCTTACAGGAACAGATGAACACGGAATTAAAATTCAGAAAACAGCAGCAGAAAAAGGTATTACACCAAAAGAATTGTGCGATGAAAATGCTCAAAAATTCAAAGATGCCTGGAAAGCTCTTGATGTAGATTACACAAAATTCATCAGAACAACCGACCAAGAGCATGAAAAAATCGTTCAGAAAATATTTGATAAGTTATTGAAACAGGGCGATATTTACAAACATTCTTACGAAGGTTTATACTGTCAGGGCTGTGAATGCTTCCTAAATCCCAAAGATTTGACAGAAGACGGTCTTTGTCCTGACCACCTTAAAAAACCTGAAGTTGTAAGCGAAGAAAATTACTTCTTTAAACTTACAAAATACAAAGATGCAATAATCAAACATATAAAAGAAAATCCGGGATTTATCGTTCCCGAATTCAGAGCAAACGAAGTTTTGAACCAGCTGGAAGATATTCAAGACATATCCGTATCCCGTGCAAAATCAAATGTTCAATGGGGTATTGATGTTCTTGGAGATAGCGAACAGTCAATTTATGTATGGATTGATGCGCTTTCAAACTATATCACCGCTTTAGGTTATGATACGGAAAACCCGTCAGAAACCTTCAAAAAATACTGGCCTGCAAATGTTCAGGTTATCGGTAAAGATATTCTTAAATTCCACAGCATATATTGGCCTGCTTTTTTAATGGCTTTGGATTTACCTTTGCCAAAACAAATTCTTGCACACGGCTGGATTACAATTGACGAGTCAAAAATGTCTAAATCATTAGGAAACGTAATTTCACCGACATCAGTCCTTGAAGCTTTTGAACTTGAATATCCTGATGCTTTCAGATACTATATGGCTTCATCCGCTCCTTGCGGACGTGACGGAAATTATTCCGATGATGATTTTAAAGAAAAAGTTAACGCACACCTTGCAAACAGCATGGGCAACCTTTTAAACAGAACGCTTTCAATGATTGTAAAATATTTTGACGGCGAGGTTAAGCCTGAATTTAAGGACGAAAATCCTTTAACAAAAAAAGCACTCGGAACAGTCCAAATTGTTAAAAATCATTTTGACAATTATGAAATCGCAGAAGCAGCACAGGAAATTATTTCTCTTGTCGACACCGTAAATAAATACGTTCAGGATAATGCGCCTTGGACACTTGCAAAAGAAGAAAAAATGACAGAATGCGGTCAGGTTCTTGTTAATGTGCTTGAAATTATGTGTATAATTTCAGCATTAATCTATCCTTACTGCCCGAATATTGCACGTGAAATGGCAAGACAATTATCATTTGATTTAAGCACAAAATTAGACGATTTAACCTGTGATAACATCAAAACAGGCAAGCTTATATCAAAAGATGAAATCAAGCCTGTATTCCTTCGTGTAGACAGCGAGCTTGCAGATAAAACATCTAAAAAATAATTAATTAAAATTAAATATTTATTTTACAATTGCAAAAGCGTATTCAAATCTACATTTAAAGCTTTTGCAATTGCTATTATTGTGCATAATCTTGGATTACCAACACCCCGTTCAATCATATTTATGGTATCTAATGAAACATCTGCCATTTCTGCAAGCTTTAACTGGGAAATGTTTAATCTTGCACGTTCTACACGCATATTTTTGGCAAGTTCACTATTATAATAAGACATATCCATTATTTAATTTTAGTATGTTGATTTTTGTTATTATATATGTTATAATCAGTATAATACTGAATATATTCAGTATTAAATTAAACATATTACTTATTTTTAGGAGTATGATATGAATATTTACTCAAGCAGAAACAATCATCGTTGTGCATTTACATTAGCAGAGGTTCTGGTCACACTCGGGATTATTGGAGTGGTCTCTGCAATGACTGTGCCTTCGCTAATGCAAAATCACCAGAGAAAAACTTATGTTGTTCAATTACACAAAGCATATAATGAATTGTCTCAAGCCAGTGTACAATATTTGACAGATAATAATGCAATAAATTTGAATGAAGCAGGACTTACTGATATTAATGCTTTTGACGATTTTATGAATAACTATTTTAAGATTGTAAAAGCTTGCGGAAAAAATTGGACAGATTGTTTTAGTACAGAATACAAAAAATCAGATGGCAGTTCAATTAATGTTATGGCAGACGTTAATAGAGATACAAGAGCTTATGTGCTTGCAAACGGAGTATCTGTTAATATTATACCTGATAGTTTAAAAAGCACACAAATTCACATTGATGTTAATGGAGCTAAGGGACCAAATATTGTAGGTCGGGATATTTTTGCTTTAAGATTATATAATAACGGTTTATTAGATGATGACTGTACTGAAGCACCTTGCTCTACAGAAACAAGAGAAGCAAATTTTAATTCTTATTGTAAAATATCTTCCGGAACAACATGGTGGGGATGCTTTGGTAAAATTTTAAATGACAACTGGGAAATGACATATTAGGGATTTATATAAAATATCCCGAAAAAATGTCTAAACTTGTCACCCAAAACTTGTTTCAGGAGCTGGAGTGCTTGTTAAAAAATAAAAAAGCGGTCACAAAGACCGCTTTTTATC
>ULLB01012528.1_pt1 | contig 20107 bp, 10 predicted proteins | sample 1951311 | NCBI WGS metagenome assembly ULLB01 (sample SAMEA4835516, study PRJEB28245) | human gut metagenome | biome: gut microbiome; material: fecal sample | place: Denmark | collected 2008 | reverse complement strand
GCACCATTAAGAATAGTGTTATCAGTACTAAAATTCCGGAACCAATCCATTTGAATGAATAAGTCAAATGGAAAATAGCCCATGAGAAAGGACTTGAAGCAAAGTCCAACGCTCCCCCCTCAAAACCCGACGGAATATTTACGGCGGCATCTTGTGTCTTGGCATATACGTCATGTGCCGCTTTGGTAAAGTAAGGTGCCAGATCAGTTACAAAATACAGACCGATGGCCAGCACAACAAAACCAATGATGAAGGTTTTTACCACATTTCCTTTTGTGATAGGTAATACCAACGGGAATACGTAGAACATACCGGCTAACGAGGCCAATGGCAGGAATTCATTACCCGGAAGTACAACTGCCAATAAAATAGTAACAGGGATTAATAGCAATGATACAACTAATGTGGCCGGATGTCCGATAACCAAGGCAGGGCTCATACCGATATTCAAGCCTACAGCACCTTTAAACTTCTTGGCGATCAGTTCGCGGGTAGCGTCCGAAATGGGTTTCAATCCTTCGATGAATAGGCTGGTAATACGGGGAATCAACTCCATTACTGCTCCCATCTTGATACCTAAACCTAGAATATAAGGAATCTTGTCTACTATTTCTTGTCCGTTTTTACAAGATAATGCACCGATGCCACATCCTACCAGGATACCCAGGAAGAGAGGTTCGCCTAGCAAACCAAATTTCTTTTTCATACCTTCCGCATCAATATTCAGTTTTTCAAATCCGGGTATTTTGTCCAATACCTTATTTATAATAAGAGCGAATGGCACAAAACCTGCACAGAAAGGTTGTGGAATAGAAATTCCTTCCATCTTATCATAGAAACCTTGGAACTTGTCTGCTGTGTAATCTGCTAAGATTAATGTGATGATATAACAGATAACAGCCGCGAAGAAGCCCCACAAAATACTATCTGTCGCAAAATAAACTACGGCTCCGATGAAAGCAAAATGCCAATAGTTCCATAAATCGATATTGACTGTACGGGTGGTCTTGGTCAATAGCATCAGAATATTGACAGCCAGACAAACCGGAATAATGAATGCCCCTACGGAAGTGTTATAAGCCACGGCTGCGGCAGCAGGCCATCCCATATCGAATACTTTCAGTTGCAGGCCATATATTTCGACCACCTTGCTTAAGGCCGGTCCCAGGCTGCTGGTCAGAAGTGCGGTAACCACTGATAAACCAACGAAACCAACACCTACCAACAGACCGCTTTTTAATGCTTTGCTGAATTTGATTCCGATACAAACGCCTAAGATTGTAAAAATTATAGGCATCATCACCGCTGCTCCTAAACCGATGATATAACTAAAAACTTGTTCCATTCTCTTGTGAATTAATAGTAAATGACTGTGTTTTCTACAATAGTATAAATTAAAAACTGCCCCAAAAATAAAACCTTTTCTCAACTTATCAAACCTGAAAGGCATAATAATTAGTAAAAAGACAATTTTTGAACGATTTTTATCGTTATCGTGCACAAAAATAACCGTTTTCGCACACGAATACCAAATAATACACTTAGTAGGTTGAAAAGTGCACACTGCTTTTCGAGAAAAATACTACTTTTGTTTCATAAAATAAATAGGTCTAATACTAAAAATAAACGTCTTCATGAAAAAGAATTCTATTTGTAAAATTATTGTGTCCGGTTTGCTTACGGCTGTTCCTTTGATGGGCATGGCTCAGCAGGTTTGTGGTAATAAGCCTTGGTCTGTACGTATGGCGGAATCAGAGATGGTGCGTTGTCCCGAATCCTGGCAATTGGATTTTCAGACCCGTTTGAAGTGGGATTACTGTCATGGCCTGGAACTTCAAGCTATGCTGGATGTATATGATGCATACGGTGATAAGAAGTTTTTTGATTATGCTGTGGCTTATGCTGATACAATGATTCATCAGGATGGCTCTATCGAAACTTATAAACTGGAGGAATATAATATTGACCGTCTGAATTCCGGAAAGATGCTTTTCCGTATTTACGAGCAGACTAAGGACGAGAAATACAAGAAAGCATTGGATTTGTTGCGCAGTCAGTTGGATACGCATCCTCGTAATGCCGATGGCGGTTTTTGGCACAAGAAGATTTATGAGAATCAGATGTGGCTGGATGGGCTTTATATGGGGCAGCCGTTCTATGCGGAGTATGCTTACCGTAACAACCGTGTGAATGATTATGCTGATATTATCAATCAGTTTGTTACAGTGGCTCGTCATAATTATGATCCGAAGACTGATTTATACCGCCATGCATGTGATGTGAGCAAGCGTGAAAAGTGGGCGGATAAAACTACCGGATTGTCACAACATTGTTGGGGACGCGCCATGGGATGGTATGCAATGGCTTGTGTGGATGTACTTGATTTTATACCGGAACACGAAGCCGGACGTGAATCTGTTATCGAAATATTGAATAAACTGGTTGCCCAGATTAAACGTACTCAAGATCCTGCAACAGGGGTATGGTATCAGGTGATTGACAGAAGTGGGGATGAGGGGAATTATCTGGAATCCTCTTGTTCTACCATGTTTGTATATACTCTGTTGAAAGCGTTACGTAAGGGATATATTTGTCCTTCGTACATGGAAGTGGCTAAAAAGGGGTATGAAGGGCTTTTGACCCAGTTTATAGAAGTGGACAATAAAGGGGTAGTTTCTATCACTAAGGGTTGTGCTGTCGCGGGTTTGGGAGGCAAGCCAGTGTATCGTACCGGAGATTATAATTATTATATAACTGAAAAAATACGTTCTAATGATGCGAAGGCAGTAGGTCCGTTCATTATGGCCAGTCTGGAATGGGAACGTTTGTTTCAGAAAAACAATTGTGGAACTGCATGTAAATAATAGGGGATGATATGATGAGTAAAGTTTTAGGATTATTGTTGCTGTTGGTTGTTGTTAGTGGAACATGGGCTCAGGAACGTCAGGATACAATTGTAGTTTCACGCGATGGAACGGGGAATTTTCGTACTTTGCAGGAGGCTATAGAGAGTGCGCGGGCTTTCATGGATTATACTGTTACGATCTATGTGAGGAACGGAGTATATAAGGAGAAAGTGATTGTTCCTTCATGGGTGGAAAATATAGATATTATAGGTGAAGATCGTGATAAGACGATTATTACTTATGATGATCATGCGAATATAAATAAAATGGGTACTTTCCGCACTTATACGGTGAAGGTAGAGGGTAGTGATATCACTTTTAAAAATTTGACTATTGAGAATAATGCGGCTCAGTTGGGACAGGCGGTAGCTTTACATACGGAAGGTGACCGTTTGAAATTTATCAATTGTCGTATCTTGGGTAATCAGGACACTATTTATACCGGTGCTAAATTTACCCGTCTTTATTTTAAAGATTGTTATATTGATGGTACTACTGACTTTATTTTCGGTCCTTCCACCGCTTTATTTGAAGATTGTATTATTCACAGTAAACGCAATTCGTATGTAACGGCTGCTTCTACTCCGAAAGAGGCTAAATATGGATATGTCTTTAAGCACTGTAAGCTGACGGCAGAACCGGGAGTTGATAAAGTGTATTTAGGTCGTCCTTGGCGTCCATATGCTTATACCTTATTTATAGAATGTGAGTTGGGGAAACATATTGTTTCTGCCGGATGGCACAATTGGGGCAAGCAGTCTAATGAAGAAACAGCCCGTTATATGGAATATAAAAATACCGGTGAGGGCGCAAATGCTTCGGAAAGGGTGGCATGGAGCAAACAGTTAACAAAGAAAGAAGCTGAGGCGGTGACGGTCGATGCTATTTTTCGTACTCAAAGTAATTGGAACCCAATAGACTAGATTGATTTTGTAATTGCTTGAAAAGGAGACTTCTACGTTGGTGGAGGTCTCCTTTTTTTGTTGTGTTGAATAATTGGAACCCGTGAAAAATACCTAATAAATCCACATAAAAAGATAAAAACTATACATCAAGGTAACGTTATATACGTAATTTTGCAACAGTGAAACTAAGGTCAAAACCTTAAAAAAACATTTTAATAACTATAAAAACACATCTTATGAATCTAAAAGAATTAGCTAGAAAAGCTATCTCAACTCTCTTTTTGAGTATGCTTTGTTTGGTTGCTTTTGCTCAAACCGCAACAGGTTTGGTGAAAGACAAGACAGGCGAACCCATGATTGGTGTGAATGTATTGGTAAAGGGAACAACCAATGGTACAATCACGGATTTCGATGGTAAGTTTTCAATTCCGGATGTTCCGAGTAATGCTACTTTAGTGGTTTCCTATATTGGGTATCTTACCAAAGAGGTAAAATCTGGAAAAGATTTGGTCATTGTATTGGAAGAAGATAACAAGACTTTGGATGAAGTCGTTGTTATTGGTTATGGTACGGTGAAAAGACGTGATTTGACTGGTTCTGTCGCTTCTGTTACCGGGGAAAAATTAGCGGCTAATCCGGTTGCCAATGTCGCACAGGCTTTACAAGGACAATTGCCTGGTGTGAGTGTGACTTCTCAAGACGGTCGTCCGGGTGCAGGTATGTCTATTCGCATTCGTGGAGGTGGTTCTATTACTCAGTCTAATGACCCCTTGTTTATTGTAGATGGTGTTCAAGTTAGTGGAATTGATGATATTCCTGCTGACAATATCGAAAGTATTGATGTGTTAAAAGATGCTGCTTCTACGGCTATTTATGGTGCTCGTGGTGCTAACGGTGTAATATTGGTTACTACTAAGGGAGGCAAGGATGGCCGGGTTTCTGTCAAATATAATATGTATTATCAGATGAAGGAGAATCCAAAATTATTGGAAACTATGGATCCTTATGATTATGTATATAATACATGGGCATATATGAAGAGTTTGGGAGATTCTTATGGTGATGGAGTTGCCAGATATTTTGGATTAGGATCCAAGTATGGAAATCATTTGAATGAATATAAAAATATGACCACTCATAATTATATAAATGATTTGATGCAGACTGCGTCTTCTTGGAATCATGATGTATCTTTATCTGGTGGTACAGACAAAACTAAGTTTTATTCATCAGTTAACTATATGGATGATGAAGGTATCCGTGTGAAGTCTGGTTTCCAACGTTGGAATGCGAATTTCAAATTGACGCAAAAAATTAATAAAAAGTTAACTGCGGACTTTGATTTGCGTTATAGTGAAATAGAAGTTAATGGATCAGGTTTTGGTAATGCAACCTCTGCTTACACTTATCGTCCTGTGGATAATCCTTTGGGTGATGCTTCTTTTACCGCTGGATTTGGTCAAGGTGATACAAATATGGAAGAGACTAGTAATCCTTTGTATTACTTGGATACTGTAGATTATATAAAAAACATGTACCGTATCCGTGCAAAAGGTGCTTTAACTTGGAATATTATTAAAGGCTTGACGGCAAAGACGGAATTATCGTTAAATCGTAATTGGAACCAGGAAAAGACATGGGATGCAGGACAGACAGAAAAAGATAATAGTTCTGCTAAATTGAAGAAAAGTGATGGTTACGGTGTGCGTTGGGCAACTACTTTGAATTATGAAGTACAGGGGCTTGGAGATGATCATAATTTGTCTTTCTTGGTTGGTAATGAAGTCTTGGCTTCAAAGTCAGATTACACTGAAATATATGGTGTAGGGTATCCTGAAGGATTTACAATGGATGATGCGTTTGGTATGATTAATATGACTACTCCTTCATTGGGACAAGATTATTTTAAAGGTGAGATAGGTACTCCTAATCATACTTTATCTTGGTTTGGTCGTGCTAATTATTCTTATAAAGGTAAGTATCTTTTAACAGCTACATTCCGTGCTGATGGTTCTTCTAAATTTGCACCTAGTCATCAGTGGGGGTATTTCCCGGCTGCTGCGGCTGCATGGAGAATTTCAGATGAAGCTTTTATGGAAAATACAAGAGATTGGTTGGATAATCTAAAACTTCGTGTATCGTATGGTACTTCTGGTTCTGATAATATTGATGCTTCTTTATGGAGAGAAACATGGAAAACAGAACAAATTACAGTGGATGGTGAAAAGGTAACCACTTATGTACCTGGTGATATGAAAGGAAATCCTGATTTGAAATGGGAAACTACTATTAGTCGTAATTTAGGTGTTGATTTTGGTTTCTTTAATAATTGGGTTCGTGGTAGTTTGGACTATTATTGGAATACGACAAAGAATATTTTAATGAAAGTGCCGATTGATGCAGCGTCTGGTTATAGCTATCAGTTCCAAAATGTAGGTAAAACCTCAAATAAGGGAATTGAATTGGCTTTAGGCTTTGACATTGTTCGTGGTAAAGATTTTAATTTAGGTGTAAACTTGACTTATAATTATAACAAGAATAATATTGACGAACTGATGGACGGAGTCTTGGCAGATACGAGAGCTATGAATGATTGGGGTTCATCTATGGCTAAGCCTGCTTATGATTATATTATCCGTGAGGGGCATCCTGTAGGTACTATCCAAGGTTTTAAATCTGAAGGATATTATACGATTGATGATTTTACTTATGCGGATGGTAAATACACGTTGAAACCAGGGGTTCCGGATATTCAAGGTATTGTGAATTATCCGGATGGAGTTAAAGTGCTGGCTGCGGATGGACAAACCGCTGTACCGGGTATGCCTAAATTTGCAGATACAACAGGTGATGGTGTTGTGGACGAGGATGACAAAACGATTATCGGCGAAGCTATGCCACAACATACAGGTGGTTTTACAATTAACGGTAATTGGAAGGCAATCGATTTCTCTGTAGGCTTTACTTATCAGATTGGTGGTGATGTGTATAATGCCAATGCAATGCACTCCTTGATGGGAAATAAAGACAATTCCGCTGGTCAGAATCGTTTGAAGTTCGTTTCTGAAACTTTCAAATATTATGATGTTGATACAAACGGTGACTTGATGCTGGTGAAAGATCCTACAGCTTTGGCGGCTCTTAACGCGAATACAAATTACAGTTCTTTCTTCTCTGAATATGGAATCGTAAGTTCTAAGTTTATTGAAGATGCGTCTTATTTGCGTTTGAATACATTGACAGTAGGTTATACTTTCCCAAAAAATTGGATGAATAAGATTGGATTACAGAATGCACGTGTGTATTTTACAGGAAGTAACTTGTTCTGTATTGATGGGTATTCTGGTATAGATCCGGATGTAAACACGAAGACTGATGGTAAGGATGGTTTTCCTACACCTTATTTTGATTACCAGTCTTATCCTAAGGCTAGAACTTATACCTTTGGTGTTAATTTAACTTTCTAATTAATGGAGATGAATCGTATGAAAAAAATAGTATATTCAACACTTTTCTTTGCTGGAATGTTTTTGACTACAGCATGTAGTGATTATTTGGAGGTTGGCTCTCCTTCTATTGTAGATTCGGATTTTGTCTTTTCTAATCCGACAACAGCACGTGCCGCATTAGACGGTGCTTATGAACAGTGGAGGGATTGTGCGCAGAATAAGGTTTTTGGCGATGGATTGTTTTATGCTGCTGATATTGCCGGGTCTGATATAGAACGGCACCCGGAGTCTTTCTCTAATCAGTTGGGGCGCCATTATCCGGAATGTCTTTATCAAAACGGTACATATGCAAGTAGTTATGGATTGACTTCGTATTTGAAGGAGAATGATATTTATGCTAGCTTGTATGCGGTTGTAAGCAAAGCCAATGCGGTGATAACATCCATGGAAAATGCGGAAAATTTTGAATCGATCATCAATGGTGGACAATCAGAGATGGGGCAAATGTATGGTGAGGCGGTAGCTATGCGTGCTACGGCTTATCGTGAACTGTGTAAAAATTTTGGAGATGTTCCTTACGTTGGCGTTTATGGTGTTGTGCCTAAAGGTTTGGTTTCCCGTGATTCTATTTATGATGTATGCATTGAAGATTTGCAGAAAGTGGAACCTTTGATGTACACCATTGGTTCTATTCCCGGCATTGCTGCTGCCAATAAAAATTATTTTTCTAAAACTTATGTGCAGGCTTTGATTGGAAGAATGTGTTTGGATGCAGCTGGATATCAGACTCGTCGTGGCGATATAAAACGTGTAAACGGAAAAGGGGAAATCATGACATTTGAAACCAAAGGGAAAGAAAATAATGGAGCTACTTATGGACGTCGTTCTGACTGGCAAGACTTGTACTCAATAGCTAAAAAATACTACGAGGCTTTGTTGGCTGATCCGGGTAATGCACAGTTTCATTTGACTGATCCACGGGGTGCCTCGGATAAATCCGGACGTACTTTTAATAATCCGTACCAGTATTTCTTTGAACAGATGCATATGGATGATGCTATTTATGCGGATGAGTCTATTTATGAATATCCCATGCAGCAAGGTGGTGGAAATGATGGTCGCCCCTATTCTTTCGGTCGTCCTTCGTCTGGTGGCTCAAAGGCTGCGTATCCATGTAAGAGCTATGGACAGGGACGTATAAATCCTGCTTATTTTTATGGAGTCTTTGATCCGAATGATATGCGTCGTGATGTGAGCATTACTATGACCGGCAGTAATGGTAAAGGGGTTGAGAAGTTAATTCCTTTTGTTCCCAACTCAAAAGCTGAAGGCGGTGGCTTGACATTGAATAAATGGGATGAGAATCGTCAGGCTAATCCATGGGTGGCAGCACAACGTAAATCAGGTATCAATGGTCCGTATATGCGTATGTCTGAAGTTTATTTGGGCTATGCGGAAGTATGTGCGGCATTAGGTGATGTGGTTACAGGTAAACAATATTTAAAAACGGTTCGTGAACGTTCGTTCCCGCAAGGTTTGGCTAACACAGATGCTTTTATTGCATCTTTTGGTAATGACTTAGTTCGTGCGATTATTGAAGAACGAGGGTTTGAATATGCAGGTGAAGGTGATCGTCGTTGGACATTGATTCGTTCTGGTTATCTTCCGGAAGATATAAAAAGAATCAAAGATATGACTAAAGCTATGATGGATGGTTTGGCAACTAAAGGTTATTATGAGTTTGAAAATGGTAATATTATTTCTGCTTATATATGGACAAAATTAGTTGATGCAAAAACTATATATGGTCATCGTTTGACAGCACAGTGTCCGACAGACAAGGTCAATGATCCGGTGCTTTATCCAGGATGGCGCGGACAAAAGGATAATTGGGAAGAAATGGGATTGAATTATGGAAGTTCGACTCCTGCTACCAATTTAGCAATAAAAGGGTTGTTTGAAATAGTGTCTGAAGAAGAGGCAGCATCTCTTGAAAGCCAAGGATATGCTAAAGTTAATTGGGGTATTGATTTGGTTGATTATAGAGATGAATATGATAAGTATCTGTTTTGGGATTATGATTACGTTTCGGCTCCTATCTATTTGTGGCCGTTTACTCCTAATGTAATGGCTGCCGGTGGCTTTACGAATGGTTATGGCTTTAAACAGGAATAATAATTCATTCGTTAAACGAAAATAAACGTATGGGGAGAGGGCGTATTGTAAATGCTCTCTCCTTTTTTGTGTTTCTTAAAAATGTATTTTTAAACAAGCATTCCTGTTATTATCGCATTGACAATTTGAACTTAAGGTTTGCTTTCTTAAAGTTTGTAATTTCTGCTACCATAGCTGTACCATTTTACCGAATCACCTATGGATAGGGAGATGTAGGGGGCAGCAGAGTAATCAAACTTTGTTGTAGGAAGTTACAATAAGAAAGGCAGAAATCTTTTTTGTGATAGGTTTGTTTGTTTGTTTGTTTGTTTGTTGCAAAATTGTGCACATAAAAGACCAATTTTTACCTTATTCTTCTTTTATGGCCTGTTACTTTTGTATCAAGACATATTTTAATCAGATACGAAATGAAATTAAAGGTTTTAGTAAGTACAATAGTTAGCATCATGATATGGCCGGCAAGTATTACGGCACAAAGTGAATTGATTCCAATGATAGAAATACCTGCGGGAAATTTCTATATGGGAACTTTGGGTGGAGATGAAAATTATGATGAAGCGCCTATGCATAAGGTGCACATATCTAAACCGTTTAAAATGGGACTGACCGAAGTGACTAATGCGCAATATGAATTGTTCTGCCCCGAACACAAGTCGCTGCGTGGTAAAAATGGTTTTTCAAGTGAAGATGACGAAGCGGTGGTGTTCGTAACTTATCAAGATGCCGTTGCCTTTTGTGACTGGTTGACTCGGAAAGAAGGAAAAACTTATCGTCTGCCTACCGAAGCTGAATGGGAATATGCGTGTAAGGCAGGTCGTTACTGGAACTTCTATATGGATGACAAGCTTCCTGCCGCCTGGCAAAAGAATCAAGTGATAACGGCTACTCTAAAACCCTTGTCTTTGAGAGTGGCACAAACTCCTCCCAACGACTGGGGTCTATATGATATGTGTGGAAATGTGGAGGAGTGGTGTTTGGACTGGTATGGACCATATATAGACAAGGAACAGACTGATCCTGTCGGCTATTCGGACGGTATAGCACGTGTGACCAGAGGAGGTAGTCATAATACACCGGTGAAATATCTCCGTTCGGCAAACCGTATGGCTATGTTGCCAGAGGATAAACATGCAATGACGGGCTTTCGGGTGGTACAGGCAGAGTATCCGCAGACCGCTCCGCTTTCTCAGCCAAAAGATGAGTATGTTGTGTCTCAGATAAAATGGGATTGGGCCTCTCAATATATCACGGAACCTGTCTTCACTGCTCCTTTGGTTTATGTGCATGAACCGGATGCGCATAGTGGAACGCCTTTTTTCAAACATAATCATCAGCCGGCATTGACTTGGTGTGATAATGGAGATTTGTTAGCTGTGTGGTTTTCTACCAATGAAGAAAAAGGGCGTGAGATGGTGGTGCTCTCTTCGCGTTTGCGTGCCGGAAGTAGTGAATGGGAGAAGCCCCGTATGTTTTATCAGATAGCTGATCGTAACTTGACCGGAACTGCATTATTGAATGACCATCAAGGGACTCTTTATCATATTAATGGAGTGGAGGCGGCCGGACATTGGCAGAATTTGATGATGACTTTGCGTACAAGTACAGATAATGGACAAACTTGGAGTAAACCTCGTATTATTGCTCCAGAACATACGAGACGCCATCAAGTGATAGCCGGAACCTCTATTACAAAGGAAGGCTGGTTTGTTCAGGCTTGTGATGCCGGACCAGGTGGAAGAGACGGGGCGGCTGTTCATATCAGTAAGGATAAAGGAAAAACTTGGACGGATCCATGGGATGGAGCATCTTTGCCTGATTTTAAAGAAGGGGGTACAGGTACCACTATCGCTGGAATCCATGCCGGAGTGGTGCAATTGAAGGATGGCAGATTGATGGCATTGGGGCGTAATAATAGTATTCGTGATAAAGAAGGACATCTACGTATGCCCATGAGTGTGTCTGATGATATGGGTAAGACTTGGCATTATTCCGCTTCGGAATTTCCCCCCATTGATGGAGGACAACGGCTGGTATTGATGCGTTTGAATGAAGGTCCTATTTTACTGATATCTTTTACTGAGCATCCTTATCGTACTCCGAAGGAGGAGCGTGGTATGATGTTTACTGATAAGTCAGGAAAGTCTTTTAAAGGATATGGCATGTATGCTGCTTTGTCATACGATGAAGGTAAGACTTGGCCTGTAAAACGTTTGTTGACTGACGGTACTTATCGTTTTCTTAATGGTGGAGCTTGGACTCAGTTTTTTGAAATGGATGAGGGTCATGCCGAACCTCGTGGTTATTTGGCTGGAACACAAACACCCGATAATATGATCCATTTGATAACAAGTCGCTTCTATTATAAATTTAATTTAGCTTGGTTGAAAGGAAACGAAAGTATTATATCTCCTCAATCTTTGTCTGACTAAAGGGCGTAGAATGCATATATCCAATACTTTGTATTGTCTTACTTTCGTTTTCTAGTTGTATTGTTTGTTGTAAATGAAAGCAATCGAAATAAAATAAAGTAAAATAATGCAAAATGATTTTTTGTTTTCCGAAAATATTTCTACTTTTGCAATGTGTGATTTAAGATATTATGATTATGGCGCACGCTTAAAGAGAACACAAAAAGAATTATTAAATCTAAAATAATTATTTGTTAACCCAGGAAAGTATGGAAAATGTTCAGAAAACAAGGCGTTTGTTTGCAAGCGCATACGGTTGCAAAGCCAGCCGTTCTTTTCTTATTTGGGGATTGTCGGCCGCAATGTCTATAAGTGTTATACCGGTGATGGCTGAGATTTCTGTTGGTGAGAAAAACTATGATACTCAAATTGTTAGCCAGACAAAGACTATAACCGGAACCATTATTGATGAAACAGGTGAACCTATGATTGGGGTGTCGGTTTTAGTTCAAGGGACTACTACAGGGGCAGTTACAGATTTGGATGGTAAATTTACATTGGAAGTTCCCGCAAACGCTACATTGGTAGTTTCCTATATCGGATACAAGACTCAAAATGTAAAAGTCGGTAGCCAAAATACGTTTGCCATTAAGATGGAGAGTGATAATGAGGTGCTTGATGAAGTGGTAGTAATTGGTTATCAGACTATTAAACGTAAGGACTTGACTGGTTCTGTTGCTTCTGTTAGTGGTAAAACCGTGTCTGTTATGCCTGTTTCTAATGTAGCACAGGCTATGCAAGGTAAACTTCCTGGTGTGAACATTACCTCACAAGATGGACGTCCTGATGCGGCAATTTCTATTCGTGTGCGAGGAGGAGGTTCCATTTCGCAAAGTAATGAACCTTTGATTTTAGTAGATGGTGTAACTGTGAATTCTTTAAATGATATTCCGTCTGATCAAGTGGAAAGTATTGATGTGCTGAAAGATGCTTCTTCTACAGCTATCTATGGTGCGCGTGGTGCCAATGGTGTAATTCTTGTGACTACAAAGGGAGCGAAAGAAGGAAAGGTTTCGGTTTCTTATAATGGCTATGTTAAATTCAATACTCCGACTAAATACTTGGAAACATTAGATCCTTATGATTATTTGTCATTTGTTTGGGGAAATGCCGCCGCCAGTGGCGATGCATATCGTTTGCCATTTGAAAAATTATATGGTATTGGTGATTATTTGGGTAGTAATACAGAGGGTATAGAAAGCTATCGTAACACCAAGAATTATAATATCCAAAAAGATGTGTATAATAGTTCTGTATCCCATAATCATGATTTGTCTGTTAGTGGAGGTACTGAAAAAACAAAAGTCTTGTTTGCGATGAACTATATGGATGAGCAAGGTATGAAACTTAACTCTTATGCAAAGCGTGGAGGTGTTTCGTTGAAGATTAATCAGAAATTACGTGATAATTTAGATATTAATCTGGATACTCGTTATAGTGATATGCGTACTATGGGAGATGAAGGAACAACTAATGGTTCCGGCTCATTGCTTTCATCTTCTTATCGTTTTCGTCCGATTGCTACTCGTGATATTTTGGGGGACTTGAATGCTTTGCGTGAAGGGAATATGGAGATGTATGGTCGTCAGTCTACCTGGGATACTTATAGTCCTGTGGCTCGTATCGGAGATTATGATCCACTATATATTAAACAAAGACTTCGTGGTACTTTATCTTTAAATTGGAGATTGTTTGATGGCTTTGCTTATCATACTGACTTTACTTTAAACCAATCATGGGAACAAGATAAGATTTGGGGGGGAGCTATTTATAATAATTATTTGGATGACGAAACAGGAGCCAAACTATATGCGGGAAATGTGGAATATACAAAGCGTGATAGTTGGGGACTGCGTTGGACGAATACAATCAGTTATGACTTCAATTTTTTACCTAAACAGCATCGTTTGAATATTCTGTTGGGACATGAAGTTACAGACTCCGGAGGTAGTAAAATGTCAATTTCAGCTAGTCACTTTCCCTCTAATTTTACAAAGGATAATGCATTTGCCATGATTAACCAATATGATGCAGATCATGGAACAAGTAAATTTTCTTCTGGAGTAGATATTCCCGGACGTATTCTCTCATTCTTTGGTCGTGCTAATTATACATTGATGGATCGTTATTTGTTTACTGTGACATTCCGTGCCGATGGCTCTTCTAAGTTTTCCCCCGAACACCGTTGGGGATATTTTCCTGCTGCGGCTTTTGGATGGCGCCTTTCTGAAGAAACTTTCATGGAAGGGACGAAAGACTGGTTAGATAACTTGAAAGTCCGTTTGTCTTATGGTACGGTAGGTAATGATGGTATCAGCTCAGATTTATGGTCACAAACGTGGACTTCTGAAACAGATTTACGATATCAATATATACTAAATAACCAGTATTCATCTTCTTATGACCTTTCAACGGAACAAATGGCAAATAAAAATCTAAAATGGGAAACAACTATTACACGTAATTTTGGTTTCGATTTCGGATTTTTAAAGAACCGTTTGTGGGGATCTTTGGATTTATATTGGAATACAACAAAGGATTTGCTGATGTTGACTTCGCTTCCGGGGATTACCGGATTCACATCTACGTATGATAACATTGGTCAGACTAGTAATAAGGGAATTGAGTTTTCTTTGTCAGGTGTGATTTTTGAAAATAAAGATTGGAATATTACGGCTGGTATGAATATAAATTTCAATAAGGGTAAGGTCGATAAGTTGGCAGAAAATGTAACAGGTTTATATGGCTCTAGTTGGTGTGGTAGTAGCAGTTTCCCGGGTGAGGATTATATTTTACAGGAAGGCAAACCTGTGGGTATGGTCAGAGGTTTTATATATGATGGCTTTTATACTACAGATGACTTTAATTATGTAAACGGACAATATATATTGAAAGAGGGCGTGGCAGATTTAGGTTCTTTTATTAATCCTGTACATGGGGTGGACCGTCCGTCCGGACAAAATGCCTATCCGGGTCTTCCGAAATTTAGGGATATGGATAATAGTGGCAGCATTGATGAGAAAGATGTTACCATTATTGGTGATATGAATCCTGTTCATACAGGTGGTTTCAATATCAATACAACTTATAAAAATTTTGATTTAGGATTGTATTTTAATTGGAGTTATGGTAATGATGTGTATAATGTGAATAAAATCGCTTCCTTGTACGGCGCAAAAGAAAAGGGAGTATATGAGAATAAACTTGGTTTTATGAAAGACTCCTATAAGATTTATGACGTGGTAGATGGGAAATTAGTTCGTCTCACTACTCCTGAGCAATTAAATGCAGCTAATGTAAATGCTAATTTACCATTACCTTATAGTGAAAATGGGGTTACTTCCAGTATTGCTATTGAAGATGGTTCTTATTTGCGTCTGAACACGTTGACATTGGGGTATTCATTGCCCGATAAGGTTTTGCATAAGGCTGGTTTGAGTAAATTGCGTATTTATGGAACAATCTATAATTTGTTTACCTTAACCGGTTACTCAGGTCTGGATCCTGAAGTTAGTGCTAATACCTCTCAGAATAAGGCGAAATACCCTACAGTAGGATTGGACTGGGGTACTTATCCTAGAGCACGTTCGTTTGTGGTTGGTTTAAATCTTGCTTTCTAATCAAAAAAACAAATCATTAAATTAATTATTATGAATAAATTAGCAACATATATATCTGCATTGGCACTATGCTGTTCCTTTGCTCAATGTAGTGATTATCTGAATACTTCTTCACCGGAGAACACTGGAGATGAGTTTGTAACCTCTTCTACTTCCGAAACTTTTAAAATCCTGTCTTGGTGTTATGCTAATTATCGGCAGAATTGTATTATGGGAGCTTATCGTTGGAATGATCCCATTGGCTCAGACTCTGAAATATATCCGGAAATAGGCTCTTTAAATAATGCCAACGCTAGACTATTACCGGAATTGTTAAGTGTAAATGCTGGTGGTTCAGGCTTCAACGGGCTTTATACTACGATTGCACGTGCATCTAAGGTAGCGGAATTGGTAGCTGATAAACCTGCATTTCAAGATGCTGTGGCAGCAGGAAAAGTAAATGATTGGACTCAACTTTATGGTGAGGCTTTAACAATGAAGGCTTTCTGCTATTTCGATTTGGTAAAACATTATGGTGATGTACCTTATGGATATGAAAATAACAATGTGGAAGATTATTCATTGACTTCCCGTTTTGAAATTTATGATAATCTTATTGAGATATTGAAGGAGGCAGAAGCATTGATGTATCCACTGGGAGAAGGTGGCATTACTGCTGAACGTTTTTCCAAGGGGTTTGCTGACGCGTTGTTAGGACAGATAGCTCTTTATTCCGGTGGATATCAGACAATTCGTACAGATGTGCCCGGTTTGTATGGTGACGTACAGTTTACGACAAAAGGAAAAGAAGAACTAGGATGTGTCTATGCTCGGCGCAATGATTATCTAGATTATTATAAGATTGCCGAGAAGTATTTTCAGGCTGCTTTGAATAATAAAGGGACGGCTGCTTTAGTTACGGTTGATGACCGGAGTTATGCGAATAACCCGTTTCAGCGTCATTTTCAATATACTCATGATCTGGCTCTGAGTCCAGAATCTATTTTTGAAGTAGGTAATATACAAGGGGGACAAAGTGGGCAGACTACTACCAGTGAATATTCTTATGCTTTTGGACGTCCGTCCAGTGGTGGTAGTAATCAGGCTGCGCCTTGCAAGTCGTTTGGGGCGTTACGTATTATTCCCTCTTTCTATTATGGTGAGTTTGAAGCAGGTGATATGCGTAGAGATGCTAGTGTGACTGTTACTGGTAGTAAAGGTGATGGCAATGAAGCTCTGTTGTCTTTTACTCCGGGTAGCAAGTTGGATGGGGGAATTGCTATTAATAAATGGGATGAGAATCGTATGAATCCTCCTTATACTACATCTCAACGTACTTCGGGAATGAATTGGCCGGTGTTGAGGCTTGCTGATCTTATTTTGATGCAAGCGGAGGTCAAAGCGGAATTGGGAGCGGAAGGAGAAGCAATCCAATTACTTAACCAAATCCGTCAACGTGCATTTGGGAATTCTGAACATGCTATTTCAGCTTCAGGTGAGGCTTTGAAGGAAGCTATTTTGCAAGAACGCAAATTAGAACTTCTAGGTGAAGGGACTCGTCGCTGGGATTTGATTCGTTCTGGTAAGTTTGTGGAAAAAGCTTTAGCTGTTCGTGCAGAAATGACGGAGATGGTTAATGATTTGCAAACAAAAGGATATCATGAATTTGCTAATGGTAATGTGATTTCGAATTATGTATATACTAAGAAAGTGTATTTAAGTTCACCGCTGACTTTTGATCCAGATGAGTCGAATCCGGCTCTGTATCCGGGATGGAGAGGTCAATATGATTATAGCACTACTCCGGTAAAAGTTACTGGGACAGACCATAATCTGGCTATTGAGGGGCTGTTTAATTATATAGATCCCGATGGTGCTGAAGCAAAGAGATTGCTTGACGAGGGTTATACACAGGATGATTGGGGAGTGACATTGGTGAAATATGCTGATCATTATACAAATAGCAATTTGTTGCCGGGAGTAAAAGAAGGTAATGTTCCTCCCAGATATTATTGGCCTATTCCATTTGAAACGCTGAGCAAGTCTAAAGGCAAAATAACGAACGGATATGGCTTGGCACAAGAATAAAGAGTATATATGAAAAACATTTTATCTATTTGCACATTTTTATTGGCCTTTGGGACGCTTCCTTTATGGGGGCAGTCCCAAGACCCTTTGAATGAGGATCAGACTACAGTACGCATTCTTGAGGGGGATAATTCAGACCCTTCTATTGTCCGTTATGGAAAATCTTATTATCTGGTTCATTCTTCCTTTGTTTATACCCCGGGACTGGTAGTTTACAAATCGGATGATTTAGTAAACTGGACTCCGTGTTCCACAGCTTTGACTACTTTTACAGGAGATATCTGGGCTCCGGATATTGTGGTTCATAACAATCGTTTTTATATCTATTTCCCGACCTTGAATGGAAAAGGGAGAAAGACCAATATGGTAACTTGGGCTGATAGTCCGGAAGGTCCGTGGAGCACTCCGATAGATTTGAAAATAGGAGGTATTGATCCGGAGCATGTGGTTAGTGAGGATGGAAAACGTTATCTGTTGCTCAGTTCCGGTGCTTTATATCCGTTGTCGGATGACGGATGCTCTATTACAGGAGAACCGGTCAGAATTTATAAGGAATGGGAAATACCGGAGGAATGGGATATAGAAGGAGTTTCCATGGAAGGTCTGAATGTGAAAAAAGTAGGAGAGTACTATTATTTATTTGCGGCCGAAGGGGGGACGGCAGGTCCTCCCACCAGTCACATGGTAGTACAGGCACGTAGTAAAAATATAATGGGCCCTTGGGAGAATGCTCCTTTCAATCCGCTTCTTCGTACGGAATCCCGTAATGAAAAATGGTGGAGTAAAGGGCATGGCTCTATTGTTGATACGGAAGATGGGCGGTTATTTATGATTTTCCATGCTTATGAAAACGGATTCCAGACATTGGGGCGTCAGACCCTTTTACATGAACTGGTACAAAAAGAAGATGGATGGTTACATTTGAAAGAAGGAGCCATTTCTTTACCTGCACCGGAACGTTTGAAATTATCTGGTATAGAAGATTTTGTATGGCAGACGTGCCGGGAACATAACTTAAATGATCGGTTCCGGATTACTTCTGATAAAATCAGTATAGAGGCAAAGGGAAATACTCCAAAAGAAGGATCTCCCTTATTAGCACGCACCAGTGCTCATAAATATGAAGTGGAGGCTTGTTTTGAACTGAAAGGTGAAAATACATCTGCCGGATTGGTGGCTTATTATGATGAGAATTATCATTTTGGATTTGGTTTTAATCATAAGCAGATGCTTCGTTATCGGCGTGGACAAGTAAGTCGTACGGAATCAAAATTACCTCAAGCAAACCAATGTGGAAAGATGTGGTTACGTTTGCGGAATGATGCTAATGTATTGTCGGCCTGGTACAGTGCCGATGGTAAAAAATGGCATAAGTATCCATGGGGATTTGAGATATCGGGAGTACATCATAATACGGTATATGGTTTCTTGTTTGTCCGCCCAGGTATTTTTGCCGGTGGTGACGGGCAGGTGGAAGTAACAGATTTTGTTTTGAGAAATTTTGATTGATGCGTTGTTTAACTGGAATTTAATGATTGAATTGCTTATGAAATATTGCTGCTCTTTTTTATTGTTATTGCTTTTTGGAATTTCCGGTGGATTTGCCCAAGATAAGGTGGAGTGTTGGGGACGTTATGAAATCTCTCTGCCTGCCAAAGTAAAGGGGAACCCTTTTGATATTGAGCTTACGGCAACGTTTAGCGGACCGGATACTACATTGACTGTACGTGGATTCTATGACGGAAATGATACCTTCAAAATTCGCTTTATGCCTGTGAGCCAGGGAGTATGGTCGTACGTGACGCAGAGTGAGATTCCCGTGCTGAATGAGGTGAAAGGGCGGATAGAATGTATTGCTCCGGGTAAAGGAAATCATGGTCCAGTTAAAGTGGATGGAACTTATAATTTTAAATATGCTGACGGAACGCGTTATTATCCAGTTGGAACTACTTCTTATGATTGGATGCATGTGGCAGGTAACCAGCCTGATCAGACAGTGAAATCATTGGAGCTATCCAAGTTCAATAAAATCAGAATGCTGTTTTTTGTGCAAAACTTTGATCCGGATTATCCTGAACCCTCCATGTTTCCTTTTGAGATAAAGAAGATAACAAAGGATGAAAAGGGAAAACCTGTGTATGAATGGGATTTCACCCGCTTCAATCCTGCTTATTTTGCTCATGTGGAAGCATGTGTGGATAAATTGGCCGGAATAGGAGTAGAGGCTGATTTGATTCTTTTCCACCCTTATGATGGTGGCCGTTGGGGATTTGACAGAATGCCTTTGGAAGCTAGTGTCCGATACTTGAAGTATCTGACAGCCCGTATGAGTTCATTTCGCAATATTTGGTGGTCATTGGCCAATGAATATGACTTTTTGAGAGAATTAAAACTGGAATATTGGGATATTTTTACACATACGGTAGTAGAGAATGATCCTTATTCCCATTTATGCTCCATTCATACTTATACAGCTAAGTATTATAAATATTGGGAACCTGAATACACTCATGCCAG
>ULLB01012482.1_pt1 | contig 20866 bp, 27 predicted proteins | sample 1951311 | NCBI WGS metagenome assembly ULLB01 (sample SAMEA4835516, study PRJEB28245) | human gut metagenome | biome: gut microbiome; material: fecal sample | place: Denmark | collected 2008 | reverse complement strand
CCAGCCGCAAGGGCTGACGAATCGGGATACCCTATCGGTATTAGAGTAGTGGGCTACACGGGCATAAAAGACTTGATTATAGCCGAAGTACACGAAAGCGTAGCGGACGGGGTGGGCGCCTGGAACGTGCCCGAAGACTTGAAGGGCGGATGCAGCGGAGACGTGTTTATGAAGAAGCCACGCACCGGGGCTTATTACAAGTATATAAAGCTGAAGGATATCGTCGATGAAGAAAGTTAGTTTCATGGATATAGCAGTATGCCTCAACTGCCACGTGTTCGTCATATGGGAGTTCATACGAAGGTACGGGTATACCGCAGGGGTGACAAAAGATAAGTACGGGCGCGGCTTCGTGGAAGCCAATCTTTGCAACGGATGGATTGATAAGCTGGCAAAGTATGTAGACGCCCTGGCTTTCACCTATAAGCAACCGATTAATAAAGGGCAGTATCTTGCCAGAGACGAGGCACGCCGCGCAGAGGAGAGGAGAAACGAGCGAGACATACCGAGAACCTACGGAATTGACCCGAACGGAAGGATAAAAAGGGTATCAACGTTCAAGAACGGGACGTCTCAAACGTGGTACTGGCATACGGATTCGCGCGGGTGGAAATTGACATAATGAAAGCAGTTTACCCATAGGAGTTAGCAGTATGACAGTGCCCTCTACGAAAGCCTATTGGCAAACCAAATGATAGCGATTAGCCCAAATCTGATTACAAAATGTCAGATTTGGGCTTTTGTTTATATTCAGAAAAAAGGGGCTCTAAAATTAACATATTTTATGCACAGCTGCACAGTAAAAAAATCACTACTGTGCAGGTCTCTGTGCAGTCTAACTCCTTATATTATAATATATTATATATAAATGCACATATGCACAGTAAAAAGAGGGTAAAACATTATTTTGGAGAAAAGTGTATTTTGGAGGGTATGAAATATACTATTTTCTAAATATAAGTTTATAAAAAAAAATGTGTGTCTGTGCAGGTGCCTGCAACTAACAGAACGATAGGTATTTACCGCGCACACATACAAAACGATGTAAATATAATTCATTTGTAAATTTTTATTTGTAGAAAATACCTAACTGCCCGTAGGTTGGTCCGGCGCGATTTGTTGCCTACCTTTGTGTCGTGGTTGAAAGCGACGTGAATGGCTTGGACAGTCCGACTGCTTGTTGACCGGTCCGCTACTCTCGCATCTCTTTAAGAGACCGTGGGCGTACACGCACGATACGTTAATACCAAATACCAAATAACAAAAATATGGCAGGAAGAGCAAAGAAGGAAGCCGCCCCCGATACGAAAGCGGCAATTACCAGGGGACAAGCGACGGGCAAAGCCCCGGCCCCCAAAGATGATTTGAAGAAGTGCAAAGAACTTTATGAGGTCGTTCAGACGCGCGGCTGTAAAGGCGCAACGTTGTCTACCGTAGAGGAATGCGTAGACTACGTAGCCGAGTACATGGACTTCTGCGCGCGTAACCCGTTCATTACGTACGAAGTCCTGAAGGGCGGAAACGCGGCAGGTCAGAAAGTGCCCGTAGAAAAGAAACGTGCGCCCTCGCTTGGCGGCTTCTGCCTTTTCATCGGGTGGACCTTGCAAGCGTTCAAGAAGAACGGCGCACGACTTGAAAAGCTGGCGGACGACGGGAATGAGGAAGCGGCCAGCTTATTGACAGGGTACGCCCTGATAGCTGAACTCATTGCAACCGATATGGACGAAAGCGCGCTTGCCGGTGTGGTTGATGCCAACTACATGGCAAAGCTTCGGGGGCTGCGCGACCTTAAGGACGTTACAAGCAACGGCAAAGAGGCAGGCACGAAGGCTATGCAGGTTAACGTACTGTCTGAGGACGCAGTGAAGAACCTACAAAAGTTAGGAGGCATTTAGCGCATGAACGTTACATCTACTTTTGAAAAGCTATTGGCGGCTTTCGTAGACCCGAAGATACGCGGTGTAGCTTCTAAAGGCGGTACGCGTTCCGGTAAGACGTGGGCAACCCTTCAGATGCTGCACATACTGGCACTGAACAGCCCCCGACCGCTTGTTATCTCGTGTGTGGCTGCTACGTTCCCCCTGGTGAAGCGCGGTATGCTACGCGACTTTAAGGCGATGATAGCGGCTGAGGGGTATTGGGAGGAGAACCGCTTCAACAAAACGGAAAGCACCTACGAATACCCGAACGGCACGATAATAGAGTTCTTTTCATGCGATAACGCCGGCAAGGTGCATGGTCCGGCGCGTGATATCCTTTTCGTAAACGAGGCGCAAAGCATACCCCGGGAAATCTTCAGGCAACTTGATATCCGTACCCGTAAAAAGGTCATCATCGACTACAACCCGGTACGGAAGTTTTGGGGCGAAACCGAGTTCGCAGGTGACCGATACGTTACCATACATTCGACGTACAAGGATAACCCGTACCTGACCCCCGAACAGGTGGCAGCCATCGAGAAGAACAGGGGCGATGCCAATTGGTGGCGCGTGTACGGTGAGGGCCTGACGGGCGGCGTAGAGGGTAACGTCTACCCCGAATATGAGGTTATGGACGATATGCCGGAAACCTACACGGGCCGCTGCCTCGGTCTTGACTTCGGCTTTGTGAACGACCCGACCGCGATAGTAGACATACGCATGGAAGGATGGGACCTGTACGTAGACCTTCTTTGTTATGAGCAGGGCCTGCTTAACAGCCGTATAGCGGACTACTTGAACGCTAATGCACTGAACCGCGTGGTAACGGTGTGCGATAGTGCAGAGCAAAAGAGTATCGTGGAGCTGCAGCAGAAGCATATCAAGGCAATACCGTGTGTCAAGGGGCGCGGCTCTGTGGCAGCCGGCATCGCGCAGGTGAAGCAATTCAAGCTACACGTAACGAAGCGCTCGGTCAAGCTGCTTGACGAACTGGATAACTACAAATGGATTAAGGACGAAGTATCGGACACATACACCAACGAAGCCATAGACGCGTGGAACCACGCACTCGACGCGCTCCGTTACGGTGTGGACTTCCTGATACGTAAATACAGACCCAAATAATGAAAAAGTTTATTTTGAAATGGATTTATCGCATAACAGCGATTAACAACCGAAAGGTTTTATTAAGAGTTGCTAACCTACCGGCAAACGGTACAGTCCGAATAACCGAGGACGAAGAGAAGTTGCTTAAGGATATGATTAAATACTGCCGCCCCTCACAAGTCGCTACGCGCAATGGGAAGGCCGTGTACAGACTTAGGGACGTTGAGGGTATAACGCTATGGGCAATGCTTGAAACGCGTCGTGCAGAGGACGCAAACGGGCGTATCAAGGCGTGGACCGATGACAACTACGAACCCGAAACAATTCTTGACGCCGCGAAGCTTGATAAGTTCATAGTGTCACAGATGGAAATCGCGGACGGTCTCGAACAAGTCGTGTTTCAGAATATGAAGCGGGGCGGCGAAAGCGCGTTGACGGGTGACGAGAACATAAGGCAGGCAAAGAACCTTCTCGGACTTGTGCAGATTACGGCTGAGCTTTTCCACTGTAGCTTTGAGGACGCAAAGCAAATCAACTACTCGGACGCTATGCTGGCCATCGCCAAACGTAACGACGAGATAGAGAAGGAGAAGCGAGAAATGAAGAAACAACAAATGAAAAACAGATAGTTATGACTTTTGAAACAATAATTAACACAGCGAACGCCCGGGCTGCAGCCTTGGGCAAAACGCTGATATTCGGAGATACCGCCGTACAGAACGTAGCGGCCAACGAATTGAGCGATGACTTTTTTACGCTTGACGTAACCGCTGGAAGCTATACGGACACCAACGTACCGGGGTCAAGCGCCTACACGGTAGTCATTCGCTGTATGGGTACATCGGCTTATATGCGAGACGATGCCGTAGAGATAGCAACTTTGATACGTACGGACCTGCTTTTGCATGAGATGCTCAAGAGCTTCATATGCGGCTACGAGATTGGCTCGCTCCGTATCTCCAAGGTGCAAAACCAGTACGACACTATAAAGTCAGGCTGGGAAGCAACGTTTGATGCATACAAGTACGGGGCGTGAACTTGATACCGTTTGCTTTCTGATGGTTTGCTTCGTACTTTTGTGCACCGTTTAAAAACAAAAGAACATGAAAATCATCAGAAACAACTTTATCCCGGTTAAAGGCTTCAAGGCCATTAACCTTTTCGGCGTTCTCTTCGTACGCGGTAACGCGGTTATAAGCGAGAAGACGCTAAGACACGAATACATTCACACGATGCAAATGCGCGAGATGCTGTACGTGCCGTTTTACTTGTGGTACGGTATTGAGTACGTTATTCGCTTTTTCGGCTGGAGCTTCGAGAAGAAACCTTGTGACCCGAACGACAAGCCCTATGACCGTATGAGTTTTGAGAAGGAAGCCTACGGCAACGAGCACGATGCAGACTACCCGAAGACAAGGAAACATTTTAGCTGGCTTAAATACATTTAACTATGAACAGGGAAGTTACCCAATTAGTTAAGCAGATACGCGACGAGATAGTAGCCAACTACTATCGCATGAGGCTTAACGCTTCGGGTCGCTTCGACAGAGAAACTGAAGTGATAGAGTATGCAGGCGGCGTAAAGATAGAAAGCCCGGCGTACATCTATCAGATGGAAGACGGGCGGGCAGCTGGAAGCTTCCCACCCGTTTCTGCCATCAGGCAATGGATTAAAGACAAGAACGCGAACGCCGGTACGGACATACCCGAAGAATCGGCATACGCGATAGCATACGTTATCAAGCGCGACGGCATCCATGTACCCAACGAGCACAACGAAGGAGGCGTAGCAAGTAAGATACTAACCCCCGAGATGGTGCAACGTATCACAGTAGAGGTGTCCCGGATATTAAGGGCAGAGATATTAACCATTTTAACTAAAAAACAATGATTATAAGAAACCTATTAAACAATACAACGGCTACAGATGGCGGGGCCATGTACATTCCAGGCATCGGGGCAGGTATCTACCGCCCTATACGACTGGAGCAGGCAGGTTCAGTTACAGATATGCAGCTTATCTTTTGGCGTAACGGTGCTACCAGGGCAACGGCTGCCGTTACGCCATACGAGGGCGCGGTTTTGGATATGTCGATGATGGCAGCAGCCACACCGGGCATAGCGGAGAGCATTAACGCAGGGCTGGGGTTTGTTGACTTCGTGGATAACGTTCAGATATTATACACCGAGGGCAAGTCGAAATCAATAACTTTACCTCTGATTCATGCACCGATAGCCAACGGGGGATTCGCAAATTCATCGGGCACGCACAACCTGTCCGACTATGGGAACGGGCTGTTTAACCAGTTGGATTTCAGCTGTTCTTCGTTCCTTAACAGCCCGTTGACGGGTGCGCCGTTTAACTTTGCCTTGCGATACGGGCAGTTTGCAGCGAATTCGGACGGCAGATTACGGGTGCGCGTTAACGGTACTGCCCCGTCGGACGTTTGGGCAAATACACATGGCTCTGCCGCTGCAAACCTGCCGATGCGTGAGTTTAGAACCGCGAACGATGCCAGCGTATGGGGCTACGCACGTTTTGAACGTAAATACCCGTATTGCTCCGACCCTAAAAAACGGGTAACGCTTCGTTGGCTTAATAGCAAAGGGTCGTATGATACGATGTATTTTGACCAATACCGCATCGTGCCTACTTACCTGGTTAACTTCTCGGGCGGCAACCGTGTGCTGTCCTACGACGTTACGATAAACGTAGTAGTAACGGACGATAACCAAAATGCGCTGTATTGGCTTTCACGTTCGGGCGAGGTTGCCGGGGTATTCCCTTTGGCTACTAACCAGTGGGCACGCGTTACGATACAGAACCCGAATGCGTTGAACATGCAAGGCGGTGCGACGGGACGGGTAGCCGCGTTTAAATGCAAATTTGAAATTATAGAACCTTAACGGTATGGACTTAACGATACGAATTAATGGCGAAGTGATAGACGGTGTTTCCGCTAACTCGGTAAAACTGACCATCAACAACCCAGACCCCCTTAAGTTTACGGAGCAAACGGTCAGTTATTCCGGGACAATCAGCGTTCCCCGTTCAGAAGTAAATGACCGGATATTCCGTTCCGAGCGTTTCCCGGGGAAGTTCATAAGAACGGCTCCGTACCGGGCCGAATTGTATTTTGGGGGCCTCAGTATTCCGTTCGGTAGCGGTTTGTTCCGTGTACGTGTAACGGCAGATGAGGACGGTTACAGCCTTGAACTGGTAGAAAACATATCGAAGCTTTCGACATTGCGCGCCCCGGTGGTTGCCATACCCAAATTGGAAACGCCGGCATATCAGTTTTCGACATACATAGACAGCCTTAATTACGCGTACCCCAACGACGTTACCATACCTACGATATACGCGGCGAACGGGTCAACGCCCTTGCTTATGTCATACATCGCAGACCGGGTAACTAAAACGGCAGGGGATTACAAGGACGCGGAAAGCCAATTGGTTTTTAAAGGCGCGCACGACGGGCTGGACGGCTCGGTATATGCGGCTAATTACATGATAGCGGAAAACAACGAGGTAGCCACGTGTTTTACCTACATGACGGGTTCTGAATTTGATTTAAGATTTACGGCCGATTCGTTTGTTGTCCTGCCCCCGATAGCGCCGGCCACCGTTTACCTCAGAAGCAACGGCGGTACATTCGCTTTGCCGTTTGCACGCGGCGCGGTAAGACCCGACGGCAATTACCCGTACTCCCCGGTTGGTCCGGGTTCTATGTCGTGTTTGGTTACACCAAGACCGACACACGATTTGAACTTCGGTTTTACTATCTCCGCATCATCTATGGTGTATTCGGGTACACCGATTACCACCGTACCGAATGCGGAAGCATATTTCATATCGTTCAAGATTAATTCGGTTACAGCCCCCCAATATGCACGGGACTTGGTGGAAACAATGGGCATAGATACGCCTTTCGAAATAGTGCAGGCATTCTGCAAAGCGTTTTGCTGGACGTACGAATTCAAATCAAGCCCGTTTGCGTTGACACTGAAACCTTTTGTCAACCCGTCTACGAGTTCTACGTACCGGGTTGACTGGACGGGGAAAGTAGATACATCAAGTATTAAAGTATCGGAGGCGTCAGGTGCGGCAAGAACATACACAGTGCAGGTGGGTGAGCTTAAACAGACGGTAGCCGGTTACGGCGGTGCTATATCTACGCAGGAAACAGTAGGTGAAAGTGCGTTCCCCGTAAACCCAGGCGCGCAAAGACCGTACGCCTCTATGATTAGATTAGCAGGCTCGTACGTACCGGATAACTATTTCAACCGTGCGAGCGGTTATCGCGCTACGATAGCAGGGCATTATGACCGTTTTTCCCCCGGGTGGCAGGTGACGGCTAAAATGAACATATCGTATTTCGATATACAGAAAATGAAGTCCGACGCGCTTTATTTCGTAGGTGAGCTTGACTACTGGTTCTACCTTAGAACTCTCAGTAATTGGGACCCGTCAACGGGGGATGCGAACGTTACGTTAATAGCAGTTAAAAATTAATAATTTGGATTATGGCAACAGAAAAAGTTACCCTACTCGACCTTTCGTTCGATACGTCCTCGGCCCTTGACGGGCTGGACGCTCTTATAGCAAAATCTGTCGAACTGGCGGACACCAAGAGCCAGCTAATGGCAGCACTTAAGGAAGAGAAGAAGCAGTTGGACGAGGCAGGCAAGGCGTACAAGGCTGGTACACTCAGCCAAGACGATTACAAGAAAGCGGTAGGCGATGCGACAAAGGCTCAAATAGATTTGAAAAAGCAGTTGCTGGACGTTAACGCCTCAATCTCCGATAACAACCGCGATATAAAGACGAACACCACCCTACTAAACAGTCAGGAGGATAGCGTAGACGCACTCCGTGCCCAGCTTGCAAAGAACACCAAGGAGCTAAACGCGATGAGCGCAGCAGCCCGCAACAACTCCGAGGAGGGGCAGAAGCTTGTGACCGAGACGAAGGAGATAAGCGACAGGCTTAAGGACATGGAAAAAGCGGTAGGCGATAACCGTAGGAACGTAGGTAACTATGCGGAAAGCATCCAGGAAGCGATGAGCAGCACGCAAGGGCTTTCCGGGGCTACGGCGGCTATGGCTACGTCTCTATCGGGCGGCGTGAACATGCTAAAGGTGTTTAACGCTACGTTGAAAGCCAACCCGATATTGGCGGTTGTGTCGGTTATACTGGTTCTCGTGTCAACGGTTGAAAAGCTGATGAAACGCAATAGCGAAATGGCTGCAAACCTAAAGGCGGCATTCGCTCCGTTTGAGGTTATCTTCTCTCGGATACTCGACGGCATAACCGAGCTTCTCGGGGGTGTGGCAAAGGCTTTCGAGTGGATAACGGAGAAGGTTGTAAACTTGCTTTCGTCTGTCGGTCTTATTACCGAGGAGACCACAAAGGCAGCGAACGCAGCCAAAACACTCACCAAGCAAGAACTTGCAATATATGAGGCAGAGACAAACAACCTCGTAACGCTGTCGGCGATGCGTAGAGAACTGGAGGCGCAACGAACCGTTGTAGGAGACCAGCTAAAGACCGCGAAGGAACGAAACGCAGCAGCCCAAAAGGCTATCGCGATTTCCAGGCAGATGGAGAAAGCCGAGATAGGCGTACTACAGCAGAAGTACAATCAAATCAAGGCGCAAAATGAGTTGGGCTACACCAGCAAGGAGGACAGACGCGCCGAGATGCAGGCACTGGCAGACCTGCAGGCGCGCCAGGCTGATTATATCAGCCAACGTAAAGAACTGGAGAACCAGGCGAGCGGTATTGTAAAAGCACAGATAGCAGCTAATGAGGCAGCTTACAAGGCAGCCGAGGCAGCAAAGGCACAAGCCGCAGTAAAGGCAGCGCAGGACGCGGAGAACCAAAAACGTGCATTGCAGGCCGAGACAATAAAGCAGATGGAAACAGCGTTAACGGCTCTTAACCTTTCAATGCAAGCTAAGGAACTGGAAAACGGCACCATCGAAACGAAGTTAGAAAACAAAAAGGCATACGTTGAGGAAAGTCTAAAGCTTGAAAAGTACAGATTGGAGCAGGGTCTCATTACACAGCAAGAATACGCCAACAAAGAAGCCGAGTTTAACCTTGGCATACAGCAATTGGAGATGCAGCGCAAAGAGGAACAGGACGCTCTTATGAGGGAACGCGAAGCGATGGACAAGGCGAACCTGCACGAACTTAAGATGGCGGAAATAACAAACGAGTACGACCTACGACAAGCACAGCTTGACGCGCAATATGCGCAGGAGATTGCAGCAGCCGAGAAGATAGGCGCGGACACCGCGCTGATACAGTCCAAATACGAGAAGGCGAAGGAGGAGAACACCAGGGCACGCATTAACGCAGAGCTGACAATGGCCGCAGGGCTCGCAGGACAAATGTCAACACTCTTAGGGGAACAAAGTGCTGTTGGTAAGGCATTTGGCGTTGTTCAAGCGACAATAAATACTTATTTAGGCGCAACAAAAGCGCTTGCCACGGGTGGTATACTCGGTATTGCACAAGCCGCAGTTGTTATCGCATTCGGTATGAAGCAAGTCGCTACGATTGCAAAACAGAAAGACCCTGATACGAAAATTAACACATCAGTCAAGAAGTATGCAAAGGGCGGTATGATATACGGGCGTTCCCATGCACAAGGCGGTGTAACGTTCCGCGGTGATAACGGGCAGGTGTTCGAGGCGGAAGGCGGCGAAAACGTCTATATTATGAAGAAGACAGCGAGCGCCGAGATTAATGCCCTATCCGCGCTCAACGAGGCACACGGCGGCAACTCGTTCGGTACGTCGGGGCTTTACAAGTTCGCCGATGGCGGTATGGTTTCCGGGCTTCACGAGGCAAACCGCGTAGTGAAGCAAGCGGAGAGCATGAAGTTATCAAGCGAAAGTATTAACCAGCTCGCCGGGGTAGTTATCGACGCAGTTATGAGCATGCCCAACCCCGTTGTATCGGTGCAGGATATCAACAGCGGACTGAACGACGTTTCGGTAGTCCAGGGGCTGGCAACGTATTAAGCCGTTAACTCGTGCAGAGATGGCAGTTTATTAAATACCGCCTATCTTTGCACGTGTTACAACAAAGACAAATTATATGAAATTTAGAAAACTTAGAATCATTCAAGCCGGGGCTACTACCAATTTCGGGACATACGAAGGCAGGGAATACCCGTTAGTCATTACGGAGAATGCAGTTCAAAGCGTTGTAACGCTCGGCAACCTAAAGCCTATCCATTGCAGACGCACCCATAACGGAACGGATATGCTCGACGGGTATTTAGGAAAGTTCGTTAATTTCGTCTACGAGGACGGTGTAGCATATGCCGATTTGGAATTATCCGAAGCCTTACAAGCCGCCTACCCATCTGAGGCAAAATTCATCTCCGAGATGATTAAAAACGAACCCGATATGCTGGGCGTTTCGGTGGTGGGCATAAACAATCAGACATTAAACGGTGATGTGCTGGACGTTACCGAATTTTTTGAGTTATACTCATGTGATCTGGTCGGTTTACCAGCAGCCACCACAAGCTTATTTAATAATCAAAACGAAAAGAAGATGAACAAATTTTTTAGTTCTTTCGCTTCTCTATTCAAGAAGTCGAGTTTTGCAACGGAGACGGTAGAAACCGTAGACGGTTCGAGCATCACAATTGAAGCGGCAGGCGAATTTATGGCTATCGGCGATAAGGTGTTCGATAGCGAGGGTAATGTACACCCGGATGGGAAAGTAGAAATTCAAGTAGAGGACGGTGTGCTGGTTATTACCATTGCAAACGGAGTTATTGAAAACGTAGAAGCTAAGGCAGAAGCGGAAGTAAAAGACAGCGAAGTAGAAACCGAAACCCCGGTTACTGCCACTGTACCCGAAGAGTTTGCAAATCGTATGGCAGCTTTGGAAGCCTCGGTTACTGCACTTACCGCATCGGTGGAAACTATGATGGCCCAGTTTAGCAGAGTGACAGCGAAACCCGGTGCGCCAGCGGTTAACATGCCGGAGAATAAAGAAACAAGATTGTCTAAAGAGGCTGTAGCAGAAGCAGCTAAAAGATTTTACAACAAATAACTAAAAACAAAAAAAAATTATGGCTCTTACATTTACAGACCTTAACAAATTAAACCTCAACTCACTTAACGAGGTTATCTCTTTGACCGTCGGCCTTGCCGGTGAAATCTCACAAGGTATTACAGTAATGAACGGTATCCCTAACGGTACACCCGTTGTTTCCCTCACGGCAGCCGACAAGGCATTGCGTAAATCAACAGGATGCAAAGGTGAATACTTCTATGATAGTGTAACCGACAAGGTTAAGTATTACCAGCACGCACCTATTGAGCTGCCCATCGAGATTTGCTTGCAAAGCTTGTGGGGTAAGATGGTGGCGAGGGGTATCAACCTGGATGACAACTTCTCCGAAACCGAATTGGCCGGCTTTATCCAGTCCGAGGTATTGAAGGTATTGGAAGCTGACTTGCTTCGTTTGGCTTGGTTGGACGGTGATGTATCGGCAGAAGCAACCGGTTACGGTATCTTCACTAACGGCGGTATTATCAAGCAATACAAGGGCAGCACAATGACTGAAAATACATTGGTTCTCGATACGAACGGCGTTCTCAATGCATTGCGTGGTGCTATTGACGCACAACGCCCCGATACACTGGACAACTCGGAGTTCTTCGTTACGTCTAACGTTATGCGCTTGTATAAGAACTTGTTGCAGACACGTGATAACAGCGTAGCGCAGTCCGATATCGTTGACGGCCGCCCGGTGTATTACTTCGAGGGTTACAAGATTAACGAGCTGAGACACGTTTCTAGTGCTGCAACGGCTGATGGTTTGGACACCGCGTTTATCGCGTTCACTCCGAAAGACAACATTCAGATTGCACTCGAAAGCGCCGGTACCGTTATTGCTCCGTTCATTCAGGACGCAAAAAGCAGAAACTACTACTCACAGACTTTGTTCGCGGCTGATGCTATGTTGGTAGCGCCCGAGAAAATGCAGCTGTGGTTGACAGAGAAAGCAGGAGAATAAATAAAGTCATCTACTAACAAAAGGGGTTGGGATATTGACCCAGCCCCTTTTTATTTCAACTGATATGGGAAAAAGTTGTTTAAATAAATTCAATAAGAGCATTGCTGTAGACTGTACTATTTGGCAGGTCGGCGTGAAGGACATATATCTGATGCACGCGGACGAAGTTAAATTCACCCTCGATGCAGAAGGCAACGTAAAGGACGCTACATTTGCGAGCGGCGCTGCATCTTACAAAATAGAAGGGTACAAGCAGAATATACAGTTAAATACATCTGTTTCTTCTACGGATGCAGCGGCAAAGCTGGCGGCGTCCGTCATTTTTAAGATGCCGACCGATAACACGTTTTTAATGAAAGCTGTCCTCTCGGGCAGTTACTATGTTTTGGTTATACGAAACTCGGGACCGGAGATTTTAGTAGGTGCGCAGGCCCCCTTGGAGTGCTCGGGATTCGACTACGACAGCAATAGCGGCGCCGGCTTTGCTACCGTTACTCTATCGGCCCCCGAAGGCTCGGGCGGTAATTATTTAACGGGCATTGTTCATAACGCAGTGTCCGCAATAATCTCTAAAGCAGTTTAATTATGGCATGCATTTCAAAATTGGTTCACGCAATTGCTTATAATTGCGACAGTGGCGCGACTGGTTTAGTTAGCGCTATCATCATTAACAGAGCGGATATCGTGAGCTACACGGTGAACGCGGCAGGATGCGTATCGGGTGTAACTTTGGCGTCCGGCGCTAAAGCGTATAAGATTGACACCGTTAAACGCTCCCTTGTTGTGTCATCCGCGTTGAAAGTTAACGACGGCGCGCCGAACGCGAGCACTCACTCGGCTACGATTATATCTACGTATACCGACCAGACAGACGTGCAGGCATACATCAACAGGGCTTTTACTAACGGAAGCTTCGTTATCATAGCAAAGCACGTACAAAACGAGCAGCGGGCTGCCGTTTATGGTATGTACTACGGTATGAGAGCCACAGCTATAGACAAAAGCTCTCATGACAATGGCTCGTGGACTACGATAACCTTGGAGACCCCGGAAAACGTTATCGGGGAGGATGCTTGTTTTATGGAGGCAGCCGATTACGACGCTCTCTTTGACGCAGCAGCAGGATAGTAATTAACTAAAAAAAAGAAAGGAAAAAAATAACATGGCATGTTTAGGAAAAATAGATGCGTCTTTGGCTATGCCGTGCGGTGCTACGGGCGGTATGAGACCCGTAGCTGCAAAGGTTCTGAACGCTTCGGACATAGTGAGCTATACGGCGAGCGCGACGGGCGGCGCGGCGATAACACGGATAGCCGGCACTGTAGCATACGACTTAACGGCAATTAACAACGCCCTCACCATCACCGTAGGCATTAAGTCGCAGGACCTGGTGCCCGGCGCGTATGATGTGGCAATTACGTTTAAGGACTTTTCACTCGTTGACAGATTGGTATCACTCGGTACGGGGGGCTCGGTCAACCCGATAAGCAGGTCTGAACTTATATTTGCCGTAGACCATGGTAACGGGCTGTACAAAGTTTACGGTTTGGGTGCCCCCCTGGTTTGTACTGAAATGGCTTACGATTCAACGGGGGACGATTTCGTATCATACACTTACGGCGTTGAGGACTGGCAGGTGGGCACACACGTATTCAATATATCAAAATCAGCTTACGATGAGTTGTCTACACCAGCAGCACAACCCAAATTAAATCAAAAAGAAAATGGCGGAAAAATTAACTAATACTACGGGGCGGGGCGAAAGCACTGCACCCGTTGTTGCTGAGCCGAAGGTTGCAACATTGCAGGAGAAGTGGGATGCATATTACACAATGACCGGGCTAAAACTTGACCCGAATTGCCGCATGGATATGGAATATTTATCTTTGTGGTATGAAACGAAGTATTTAACTAAGGTAGTTTACAGGTGGGCAATGAAGCCCGGCGCGCGTATCGTGCATTACGTTGACGGTATCGTGTACAAGAGTGCGAACATGACGGACAAGATAGCGGAACGCCTCATGACTGAAAACCCGGCTTATGCCGATTGCTTCGTAGAAATCAATAAAGAGGAGAATTAAATATGATAGGTTACAGACGTTTCGCGCTTGTTGTCGAAAAGGCGCTTAGATTGTCCGCTAATACGGGCGATAAGATTATTAACTATGGAGACGGCAACTTATATCCGCAGGAAATAGCAGAACTGATATACGCTTCCAAGACAGCCACGGCCGCAGTTGAGAAAATGACCGAGAATATTATTTGTGAGGGCTTCAAAAACAAGGACTTCGCGGCGATAACAAACGGGAACGGGTGTAACATGGACGATGTTCTAGAGGCTACGGCAAACGATGTCGCACGTTTTAGGGGCTGGGCTTGGATAGTACAGTATGGGCTGACACCCGAAGGCTACAAGCCCCGAAACGTGTACAACGTTCCGTTTGAATATGTCCGTGCCGAGATGAACGATAATTATTTGAAAGACCCGGCCATAAAGAGATGGCGCGTTTTCAATAACTGGGATAGACAGAGCGTCAAGGCAACGAGCAGCGCACAGAACTCAACGGTATATCCTACCTTTGACCCGGATAGCTTTGCAGCAGAAGTAGAGGAGTGCGGCGGTATTGAGAACCATAAAGGGCAGCTATTATATGTGAACCTTGGTACAACGCGCCCATACCCCCTTAGTACGTTCCATCCGGTATGTAACGAAATGCGCGCGGAAGATAAGAACGGTAAGTATGTTAGCCGTACCTTGGGCAGGGGCTTCCACATGTGCAGCATCGTGTCGCACGGTGATTTCGAGACTGAGCAGGCACAGCAGGAGTTCAGAGATGCGTTAGCCGAAATGATGGGAAGCGAGAACGCAGGTTCAGTTCTTACCGTCAGGGACGAGAACGTAGCAACGGACAAACCGTTTATCCGAGTTGACCAGTTGGGCAGCCCGATAGATAGGGAGCTTTACAAGGCGTATGTGGAACCGCTCCGTAAAGACATCGCAATAGCGGCATATAACATTCCGTTACCCCTTATTGACAGTTCTCTAATGACATATTCTAACGCTTCGGGCGAGGTTATAAAGGAGTTGCAAAAGGTCTATCGCAATAGCTTGCAAAAGATACGCCGGCGTATTTCGCGCGAGTTGTACCAATTGTTCGGGGTCGACCCGTCAGTTACAGAAATTAACAATAAATTTGAAGAAGATGGCATACCCGATAGCATTGTTCCGGCAACTGTTTGAAATAGCAACGGACGTTAAGGACAACAAGATAGAAAAAGCATTCTTCGAGGCAGACCTGCTTGATATATTGCCGCAGATTGACAGCATGTATGAGGCTGTTCCGGAGCAATATATCCCGGACGGGCCTAACTTCGCAGGACTTGAAAAGGTTATTTGCTACTACGCGTTCGCACGGTACTTGCAGATAGCGGACCAAAACAGTACGAGCACGGGTATGAAGATTCAGACCTACGGAGGCTCGGTAGTCATTCCCGATACAGGCAAGGTTAAAAGGTTTGAAGCCGAACGGGGCAAAGCAGACCTTTTTATAGAACCGTTGATTTGTCAAATGAAGGCGGACGGGTTTATAAAGGCATGCACGGTATCGAACACCCGTATAGGGCTAATCAAGTGATAGAACAGTTAGGGACCTATTTCCGCACGTTTTTTGCTGTGACCGTTCTTGCAGTAGTTACGGATATACGGGACTTTATATTTTTAGTAGTTATCATTACCGCGTTGAATTGGTTGGCAGGTTATCTGGCAGACAGGGCAAAAGGAAAGCCCTACAGGCACAAAAAGACCATGCAGGCGGTTAAGGAGCTGTTTTTAACGAGTGCAATTCTATTCTTTGTAGCCTTAGCATGCGATATGTTGGAACCTGGTATAGATTACAAGCTTTTAATTAAGGTGCTCACGGGCATATTCCTTATTATATATGCGAGGAACATAACAAGAAACCTCAGAGTTGTGCAGCCGGGAAATGAGTTCGTTAAGGTGCTGAACAGCATAGCGAATAACAAGTATTTCCAACTTAAGAAAAAGATTAAGGATGGCGAATCTGAAATACCCTTAGAAGAAAAGGCGAAAGAAGATGGCGAACAGCAGTAAATTGGTACCGTTCATCCTACAGTGGGAGGGCGGTTTCGTTAATGACCCCGATGACTTAGGGGGCGCAACAAACAAAGGTATCACTATAGGCGCATTCACCGAATACAAGAAGCGGAAGGGGCAAAAAGCCCCAACCGTTGCCGACTTGAAAAACATATCTGATGCCGAATGGCACGACGTTTTCAAGTCCTTGTACTGGGACAGGTGGAAAGCCGATGAGATTAAAAGTCAGTCGGTAGCAAATATCTTGGTTGATTGGGTCTGGGCTTCCGGGTCTCACGGTATAAAGCGCCCGCAACGTCTTTTAGGCGTGAAAGCGGACGGTATCGTAGGTAAGCAGACCATTGCAGCCGTTAACGCTATGGACGCGGCTACGCTCTTTAAAATGATTAAAGACGATAGAGCAAAGTTCATCGACGAGATATGCAAGGCGAGACCTAAAAACGAGAAATACCGCAAGGGGTGGCTGAACCGTATCAATGCAATTTGCTATGAATAAATTGCAAAAGATAATTATAGGCTTTGCGGTCCTTACGGTGCTGTTTGGTGCGGTAACCAGGATGGCAGACACCATAAGGAGGCAAAGGGCCGAGATAGGACGTTTAGAACGTAACGTTGAGGCGATGAACGATGCGCAGATAGAGTACAAAACAAAGCTCGGAGATGCGGCAGTGAAGCGTAAAGCCTTGGAGATGTCGCACAGGGAGCTAAAGAAGACGAATGCAGACCTCTACAAAGAGGTGGACGCGCTTAACGTTCGGGTGAAGGACGCGCTTTCTGCAACCCGTACCGTTACCAAGACAGTAATAAAGGAGGTAGTACGTACCGATACGGTAGCCCGGGAACTTATAGCGGAATACCGGGACGCATGGAACACGATACAGGCAAGGGCTAAGCAAGACAGTACAGAACTCAGTTACCAAGGCAGGGACACGATAACGGGAGTTATCACGGTACGGAAGAAAAAGTTCTTGTTTTTCAGATGGGGGGTCAAGGCTATAGAGCACGACATATCAAACAAAAACCCCAAATCAAAGATAGATATAGACATAGCGGTAAGACTAAAATAGTTAAGAAATGGAGGGCTGTTAACAGTTCTCCATTTTTCGTTTACATTCGTTAACCACAGCCTGCACAGTAGAAAAGTAGGTCTGTGCAGGTCTCTGTGCAGTCTAACTCCTTATATTATAATACATTATATGTAAATGCACAGTAAACACAGTAAAAAGGGGGTAAAACATTATTTTGGAGAAAATACCATTTACCACTATAGAACGAGCTGTAAAAACCACTATTTTCTATTTTAAAGTTTAGAAATTTAGGTGCGTTTCTGTGCTGTGCAGGGTAAGGCGCTGATAAATAGCACTTTAGCTCGCACACGCTTGTTCATTTACATCTTTTCGCTTTTGATTAAGGCTTATTAGCACAAAAAGAGATACAGCCTATTGGTACTTGCCGTATCTTTGAAATGTCAAAAGGAAACAAGGTTGTTCTTTACTGAAACTAAGAACACGATGCCCTTAAAAGAAAAGAGGTCACCAGGACATTAAACTGGAAATAACCGTGAACAAGTAAGAACGTAATTTGTTATCATTGTATTAACGTATAAAACGAAGCGAAGTATGAAAGCGATTGATTTAATTTTCAGGGAAACGCTGACCGAGGGTCAGTTCGAGATGAAAAGCCACGTATTGGTGTTTATAGACGAGGCAGGCAACGAGTATAGCGATACCTTTTCAGAGGTATGCCATAACGGGAGATTTGAAGCATACCAATACCACGGTATGAGGTATGAGTACATGCAGGACCTTATGGAAGCTATTTTCTTAAATAAGATTAACAAGTGAACCAGCGTATTTGCAAAAGCGTTATATTTGCCTCAACAATTTAAAAAGATAAAGTTATGAAAGAGCAAAGGTTTATTATCGGCGAAGTGAAAAAGCATTTGCAGGTAAGCGCGAGAAAGAACAGATACCGGGTTATCGGCGCGGTGCGGGAGATGCCGACGTTTGAAGGGTTTATACTCCCCTACTGCGTATCTACAATGGAAGGAACGCAATACCCCGTGAACGTTGAGGAGATGTATGTCTACTGTGACGAGTGGGACGGGTTCTATAACGGGACGGTCGCAAAAGTTGCGCAAGCCATTTTAGAAGCCAGACAAATCAAAGAAGCATAAATCAGTTATTCACCATATAAAAAGAAAAGAAAATGAAGATTACACCGTTAACAATCGATTTTGACATTACAAACGCACAGGAAGTAGCTTTTGTAAATGACCTTATGAGCCGTCTGTTTAGTAGTGCACCGCTTAAGGCTGCGACAGCGCCTACGGAGAGCCCCGTAAACAGTACAAGTGTACCAACGTTTAGCGAACCTACACGGACCGCCGCACCCGTTCAAGAATTCAAGAAGAAAGCAAATCCCGAAGCCACAGCGATATCTATTGCGGAGGAAACAATAGCGGACGCTATTGCCGAAATGAAGAAGGAAATGAAAAAGCCCGAAAAGGCAGCAAAGCCGAAGACCGTAAAAGAAGCCCCACAAGCGACGATTGAGCCCGAACCTGTACAAGCTCCCATTGAAGATGAGAAAGCCCCGGAAAAAGCCCCAAACGAGCCTCTAACGGCAAAGGACATGCAGGCGTTCATGATTGATTTGATGAAATCCGGGAAAATCACCCGTCCGCAATTAACGGATATTATGCTGGAGTTCGGCGGCGCATCCCTTATGCGTATCAAGCCCGAGAAGTACGAGCTGTTGAAACAACGTATCGAAACCTATAATGATTAAATGAATGAAAGTACAGGTAGACCACACAAGCAGGGCACACGCCCTGCTTTCCCCGAGCAGCTCGCACCGATGGCTTAACTGCACACCGTCCGCACGGTTGGAGGAACCGTATGAGAGCACGAGTAGCGCGGCATCGGAAGAAGGAACGGTAGCGCATGAGTTAGCAGAATACGCCATGGAAAAGTATTTAGCCGGGGAGTACCTGCCGTTGTTGGATGAATTGCCCGTACCCGACGAAATACGTAACAACAAATATTACAGTTCGGAAATGGAACACTACGTAACCGATTACGTTTGCTACGTGTGCGACATCTACGAGCTGGAGGAAGGCGCTAAAATGAGTATAGAACGAAAGCTCGACCTGACCCGATACGTACCCGAGTGTTTTGGTAGCTGTGACTGCGACATAGTAGGCGATACGGTCCTAAACATCATAGACCTAAAATACGGTAAGGGTGTACAGGTAGACGCTAATGGGAACAGCCAATTAATGATGTACGCTATTGGGGTGCTTGACTCCTTAGAACCGTCGCACCGCGCGAAGATTGAAACGGTACGCATGCACATCGCACAAGTACGGTTAGGCAATTACCCGGTATTCGAGATGTCCGCACGAGATTTGACCCACTGGGCGATACACGTACTGCGCCCTACGGCTGAAAAGGCATGGGCAGGACAAGGGGAAACCAAAGTGGGAAGTCATTGCAAATTCTGCAAATTCAAAGCACAATGCAGGGCACAGAAAGATGCTTTAGTTAACGAGTTCGAGACCTGCGGGGACACCAGGGCGTTAACGCTTGACGAGATAGGCGATATACTAAGCAAGTCCGATATGTTCACGGATTGGCTGGCCTCGGTTAAGACTTTCGCAATGCAAGCCGCTGCACGGGGCGAAAAGGTCAAAGGGTGGAAGCTCGTGGAGGGTAGGTCGGTACGTGTCATAAGCGACACGGAAACAGCCATAGAACGCCTAAATGCTGCCGGGTTCCCGACCGAGGACATAACTAACATCAAACTGAAAGGTATCGGAGACCTGGAACGCCTGGTAGGCAAGAAACCGCTCGCCGCAACTCTTGAAGGTCTGATAGTCAAGCCGCAAGGACTGCCGACATTAGTCCCGGAAAGCGATAAGCGCGAGGCTCTAAGCCCAACTATAGATGACTTTGAGGAATCAAATTCATAAAAGAAATTAACAGAATAAACAACCTATTGATTTATCTGTTATCTTTGCAACATCAGATTAAAAACGGAATGCCCGAACCGATTAGAGGGCAAAAACAATAAAACAAGTTTATTATGAAAGCAATGATTAAGAACGTGAGATTGAGTTATGTCAGATTGTTTGAAGCGCAACAAATCAACGGACAGGGAGAAGCGATATACAGTGTGTGTCTATTGATTCCGAAAGATAGCCCGGAAGTACCAAAGATTAAGGCGGCTATCAAACAAGAATTTGAGGGGATGAAAGTCCGTTATCCGAAGTTGAACGGCAAGGACCCGAAGGTATGGGGTAACCCATTAAGAGACGGGGATGCAGAAAAAGACGGTGCAGAGTATCAGGGCTGCTACTTTATCAACGCAAAGCGCAGAGAGAAGCAAGGCGCGCCTATCGTGATTGATGGTAGAAAACAGTACATCACAGACCCGAACGAGGTTTATAGCGGTTCCTGGGGTAATGTTGCCGTATCAATTTATCCATATGAGTTTACCGGGAAATACGGTATCGGTGTAGGTTTGAACGGTGTGCAGAAGACCCGAGACGATGAAAGACTTGACGGTGGTACAAGCATTGACGATTTCGATTTCGAGGACGAGAACGACGATTTATTTAACTGACAATTCAATTAAACGGATTAATAACTGGGCGGTGTAACAGCCGCCCA
>ULLB01030089.1_pt1 | contig 28853 bp, 16 predicted proteins | sample 1951311 | NCBI WGS metagenome assembly ULLB01 (sample SAMEA4835516, study PRJEB28245) | human gut metagenome | biome: gut microbiome; material: fecal sample | place: Denmark | collected 2008 | reverse complement strand
AAAAGAAGGCATCCTTTTCAGACACCTTCTTCTTTTTTCTGGCAGGTAGCAGAAAATAGCCGTTTCAAGGCTCAGTCTGAAAACTTGGGGGAATTAGGGCGTCTGTAAGAACAGACATTATTTGCTATTGATTGAAGATAGAAGTATTCAAGCAGCATAGAGCTACTAATGATTGTTCTCATGAAACTCCCATTGTTCCCACGAATTTACATCTTTTTGAAAGACATTTCAATATGAACTGCTTTGTGACAAAGTTCCGGTAGCCTTTAAATATTCCACATAATTCAAATACAGACGGAAATGAGCATCCACTTGTACACAATAAGCCTGTTGCCATAAAGTTTGAGCTTCAAGATAATCCGATAAAGTTTCTAAACCCACCTCATACTGCTTCTTACTCACCCTCATATTCTCTTCTGCCTGTTGCAAAGAACGGTCGGAAAGTTCACTTTCTAAGCGAGCCTCATCCAAATTGTTAGCAGCCAAAGTCAATTCCAACAGCATTTTCTCATTCATATCAGCCTGCTCCAAACGAGTCTGTTCCAACTTAGCTTTGGCGGCATGCACTTTGTTGATACGCTCTCCAAAGTGAAAAAGAGGAACGCTGACATTCAATAAGACTGAAAATCCTCCTTTATACAAAAATGTTTCATCATTTACTTCCAAACCATGAATATAATTATATGAGCCTTTAACACCAACCTTAGGCAACAGTTCGCTACGATTCAATTTCACTTGCTGTTTTGCCATAGCTACTTGTTTATTTAAAATGCCATATTCAGGACGAGCCGTAATATCCGATACCTGCATCATTATATTCTCTTTCACTTCAGGATAGTCTCCCGACACCTGTATATCTGCAATTAAAGGTTTACCAATAAAATGACACAAATTCATTGTTGCCAAGCGCAATGCGTTCTCTGCTTTGCGCATATTGAGTTCACTTTCATTCAATTTTACCTGCACTTTCAGCACGTCATTCTGAGGCTTTAACCCATGACGATATGCACTTTCCACATTCTTATGCAACTCAACCAGCACAGTATGATACCTATCGGCCACATTCTTCATTTCCCTAGCTTTAACTACTTGGGCATATGCCTTATCGGTATTCAAAATAACTGTGGTAGCCGTCAGGGTTTCATTCATTTGCGCCATCTCCTTGCCCAATACAGACATTTTATAAGCCGCCGTAATTTTTCCACCCATATAGAGAGGTTGTTCAACTTCCACTCCTCCCATATAAATAAGCCCGATTTTATACTTTAAATCAATTCCCGGGAAATAAGAGAAACCGCCATTGGGCAGAAATTGACCGGATGAATTAGGCATAAACACCGGCAGATTTCCTCCTTCTACACCATAATGTCCACTGGCACTGCTATAAATACCGGTCCCACTCGCTGTAAAATTCGGAAAGAAATTTCCTTTATAACTTTTAGCCATATATCGCGCGCTTTCTGTCTGCCGGACAGAAGCTGCCATTTCTTTATTATATTGAAGAGCCATCTCACGACATTGCTTCAAGCTCAACACCTCTTGAGAAAATAAAGCTGATGAGCAAAATAAAGTACCAATCAAAATAGATATCTTTTTCATTTGTCAGTCTGTTTTATATGAAAAAATAATGCATAAAGAACAGGTATAAACAGTAATGTTATGAGTGTACCAAACAGTAATCCTCCCATGATGGCGGCTGCCAATGAACCAAACATGGCATCTGTCAGCAAAGGAATCATACCTAAGATGGTAGTCAGAGAAGCCATCATCACAGGACGTAAACGACTTTGCGAACTATCGATTAATGCTGCTGTCGGTTCAACTCCCCGGTTTATCTGCAACGTTATTTCATCCATCAACACAATACCATTTTTAATCAACATACCTATCAATCCCAGCGTCCCCACTATCGCAACAAAATTGAAAGTCTTTCCAGTGAGCAGCATGACTGCCACCACTCCCACAAAGACAAGAGGAATACAACAGAAAATAATAATCGGTTTGCGATAATCTTTAAACAACATAATCAGGATAGCAATCATCAGGATAATAGCCAATGGAAAATTCTTGAATAAATATTTCATAGAATCCGTACTGGCTATTTTTTCTCCTTGCCAACACAATGTATAACCTTCGGGCAAAGGAATATTTTCTATCTGCGAAGCAACAGCCAAACGTGCTTGTTCCGTTTCAAGTCCCGGAGCCGGTGAGCACTGCACACGCTGGCTTCTCTGTCCGTTATAACGCGGAACCACCGGGTCTTCCCACCTTACGTCCACTCCTTTACTAATTTGTTTCAATGGAGTGCTGCCCATAATACCTTCCACTAGTTCTTCTTTTGACAGTGAACCCGATTTCAACTTTACCATCATTTCTTCATTCAGCAGACCATTGAGTGACGGTATAGAAGAAAACACCTGTGTATTACCTAAATCTTCTATCGGATTTCCTTCTTCATTCAAACATTTCAAATAGATTGTATTGGCATGAATTCCCTCATAAAATGAACCGATGGGAATTCCTCCGGTAGCTGTCAGTAAAGAGAGACTGACATCGTTGCGGCTCAACCCCAAAGCACGTGCGGCCGGCTGGTCATATTCTATTGTCAGCACCGGAACCTGCGGCTCCCAATCTGTCGTCACAAGGCGTACCTCAGGAGTATTTTCCATAATATGACGTGCACTGTCTGCCAAACGGTGCAACACCGCCGGGTCGGGTCCCATAAACTGTGCCTCAATAGGATACTTCTTGAACATCAGGTTATAACGCTTTAAATTGACATACGCATCAGGATATGCCTGCGACAGATAAGACTGAATCTCGTCCATATTATCCACCAATTCTTCCGGTGAAGTAAAGTCTATAATCAGTTCCCCATAAGAAAGAGAAGGATTAGCAATACTCCGCACCAAATTATAACGTCCGGGAGTTCCGCCAACAGAAGTCGTAACATGGGTTATTTCCTTCCTGCTCTTCAAATACGTCTCTATTTCCCGCAAATCATGGACAACTCGCGTCGAATTAGTCCCTTCAGGCAATTTATACTCCATATAAAGCTGATTGTAGACCATATCGGGGAAGAATCCTTGTTTCATATAACCATATCCCCAAAGAGAGAGCCCCAATAAACCAACCATGGCAAATACAAAGCTCCAGCGATGAGACAAGCCAAAGTAAAGAGCAGCTCTCAGATAAGCATAAACACGCCCTTTATACACACGGGCATTCGTTTCTCCCGTTGTCATTTCACTCTTCAGTCTCCTGTTTGCCATCAGAGGAACATGAATTAACGCCAATACCCAACTCAACAATAGCGATACCGCCAATACGATAAAGAGATCGCGCGTATAGACTCCTGCTGTATCCGGTGACATATAAATAGGCAGGAAAGCAATGATGGCAATCAGAGTGGCCCCCAATAACGGCATCGCCGTTTGTCTTCCGATGGCTGTCATCGCCTCCATACGAGGTTTACCTGCCTTCAGATCGACCAAGATACCATCGATAATTACAATGGCATTATCTACCAGCATCCCCATTGCCAGCACAAATGCCGCCAAGGACACACGCTGCATCGTGCCGCCGGCAAACAGCAAGAACAGAAATGAACCAAATACCGTTACCACCAGGCTGATTCCAATGATAACCCCACTCTTGAAGCCCATTGCCAACATCAGAATGAGTACAACTATAATCACAGACTCTATTAAGTTGATAACAAATGTACCCAACGAATCACCCACACGCTCCGGCTGATAAAACACTTTATGACACTCCACTCCTGCCGGTAAGCGGCTTCCTTTCAAATCGTCAAGCTTCTTTGCCACCGCACTGCCTACCTTGATGATATCCGTACCGCTGGAAGCAGCTACCAACAGTCCCAAAGCCTGCTCACCATCATAAAACAATTCATTACGTGTGGGATTCTCATAACTCTTTTCTATTCGCGCTATATCACGCAAACGTAACTGATCATCATCGTGTCCCTGAATAAGCATTTTTCCGATATCATCTACCGTCTTAAACTTATCGTTGACCGTTACACGAATACGATTATCTCCATTCTCATAATACCCCGTATAAGTCGTTTTGTTCTGCCCGTTCAATGTGGCAAGCACTTCGGCAGGCTTCACTCCCAAATTTGCCATCCGGTCTTGCAACAAAGAGATATTGATACATTCCGGTCTTGTGCCGTAGAGTTCTACCCTGTCCACCCCCTCAAGGTCACTAACTTCTCTCTTGATAAGTTCGGCATAATCAGACAACTCCCTATCCGTCAACCCATCTCCGGTCAAAGCATAAAACATGCCATATACATTGCCAAAGTCATCTTTCACCATTGGTGCGCTTGCCCCCGGAGGAAGCGAAGCACAGGCATCTCCCACTTTGCGACGCAACATATCCCAACATTGCTCCACATCCTCATCCTTCACCGTACTCAACAATTCTATCTGAATAATAGATAAGTCATTATAAGAATAACTCTCCACATTATCTATATTACCCATGGTATGGATATTTTTCTCCAACACATCCGTTACTTCCAACTCCACCTGATGCGCCGATGCTCCCGGATAAGTGGTAACCACCATCGCCAATTTCACTTTAACCTCCGGGTCTTCCAGCTTACTCATCTCATAGCAGGAATAAACACCTCCCAAAAGAAGGACAGCCACCAAGAAATAAACCAGATTACGGTTTTGAAATGCCCACTTACTAATATCCATTATAACAGCCCTCCTACATTAGTTGATGTAATAGGCGGCAACGGTTTCACCACCTCGCCATCCTCTATATGATGCACTCCCGATGACACGACAAGTTCTCCCGGCTGCAATGCATCCGAAGTTATCACACTGCGTCCATTGGTCAGCAGTCTGAGTACAGTCACTTCACAACTTCTCACCGTTCCTTTCGACGGGTCATAAACAAAGACTGCTGCCTTTCCATTCTTTTGCAAAACAGCCCCGCTTGACACTGACAGAGAATGCATATCACCTGCACTGCAAAAAACAGTAACCATAGTATTCATTCCCGGGGACGGAGAAGGCTTACCATCCTGCACTATTCTCAATCTCATAGAATATAACTGATTGGCATTTGCCTTGGGGGTGATACTGATACATTCCAACGGATAAAACTTGCCCGGATAAATATCAAATGTAGCATGATAACGGGTAAACTGTGTACGACGAATATATTCTGCTGCCGGCAGATTTATTTCCACTTCCGGTGCTCCTTGGCTGATCATCGAAATAACCGGCATCCCCGCCCCCACCGTTTCATGTTCATCAAACAAATGCTTTTGTACGAATCCGTCAAACGGAGCATAGAGATTAGTATATTCCAACTGATCCTTGTGGTGTTGATACTTGGCAGTTATCTGCTTCAGCCCATACACAGCCTTGTCATTGGCATTGGGAGTCGTTCCATTATCCTTATAAAGAGCCATCACACGTTCTGCCTCAGCCTTAACCTGCTGATATTCGGCCTCGGTAGCTTCCAGCTGAATCCGATAATCGGTAGGATCAAGTTGTGCCAACAACTGACCTTTCCTTACCCGGGCTCCGTCTTCCACACAAATTTTGCCTATCGTTCCGCTTACTCTGAAAGACAAATTAACGTCCTGAGCAGCTTTTACCTTCCCCGGAAACTGCAAAGGAGTTTGCCCTTCGACAGAAAAAACTGTGTCTATTTTTACTGTCTGCATTCTTCTAGTCTCTTTGCTATTATGACTGCAAGAAGCCGACATTACCATAAACGCACCTAAAATAATACAACAAAATAATTTCATAGATTTAAGTTTTAGTGTTTTCCTGCAAATGTACTCTACTTAAATGAAGTAACAAAGGTCTATATACCAAATTAACTGTTCTATTTATCAATTTCTTCTATAAATTAATACAGAACAGAAAGAAAGTTTTTCCGATTTACCTGTTCTATTTTACGCTTTTAAATATAAATAATACCGATAACTTGGTCATCTTTAGAATAATAAATACCTTTGCGACCCTAATTTTAAAAGCAATGAAAATCGATATAACTAGACATACTCATCTAACCATTCTTTTTATACTGTTCCTTTCCATTTGCAGAACTACCCTTGCACAAGAAGCAAACAGCGATTCTATCGTAATCAGCTACCTGCAAGAATCAGGCATCCCCATCACCCAAAACAATCGCCTGAAACTGTTAAAAAGCGGACATACCAAATTTATCGACCTCTTTGAAGAAATAAGAAAAGCCAAGCATCACATTCATTTGGAATACTTTAACTTCCGTAATGACTCAATTGCTAATGCCCTGTTCGATTTATTAGGCGAAAAGGTAAAAGAAGGAGTGGAGGTACGAGCCATGTTCGATGCATTTGGCAACCTCTCAAACAACAAGCCTCTGAAAAAAGAGCATCTGAAAGCCATACGCAAAAAAGGAATTGAAATAGTGAAGTTTGATCCTTTTAAATTTCCGTATATTAACCATGCCCTGCATCGTGACCATCGCAAAATAGTGGTAATAGACGGCAAAGTGGGCTATACCGGAGGAATGAATATAGCCAATTATTACATTAAAGGTCTGCCTGAAATAGGTGATTGGAGAGATATGCATGTCCGCATCGAAGGTGATGCCGTAAACAATCTTCAGGATATCTTCCTTACAATGTGGAATAAAAGCACCAAACAGCATATCGGAGGAGCAATGTACTACCCTTTGCTCAATGATTCCATTGATACCGGTGGCAAGACGGTAGCAATAGTCGACCGAGTACCGCGGAAAAGCCCCAAAATAATGCGCCGTATGTATGTTAAGTCATTAGACGCCGCACAACATAAAGTGCAGATTGTAAATCCCTATTTCACACCTACCCACAGTATAAAGAAAGCTATCAGACGAGCATTGAAACGTGGAGTAGAGGTGGAAATAATGATTCCCGGCAAATCAGACATCCCCTTTACCCCTGATGCAGCTTTTTACACTTCAAACAAACTCAGAAAAAAAGGAGCTGAAATCTATATCTATAACGGAGGGTTCCACCATTCTAAAATCATGATGGTAGATAGTTTGTTTTGTACCGTGGGCAGCACAAATTTAAATAGCCGGAGTTTGCGTTACGATTACGAAGTAAATGCCTTTATCTTTGACAAAGAAACAACCCACGAATTGAGCAGCATGTTTGAAGATGACAAGAAAGACAGCACATTGCTCACCAAGGAAGAATACAAAAAGCGTTCCGCATGGAAACGCTTTGTTGGCTGGTTCGCCAATATGTTTACACCCTTCCTTTAAATAAACAGTTTTTTACTTTGGCAAAAAACACGGTTTTACATCAATGAAAGTTTTTTCCTGCCTTATGGTTTTCACCTTATTATAAGGCAGAGAAAAAATAAATCCTCTTTTCACCTCCTTAAACTACAATATTTTTCTTATTTTTGCCCCAATATGTAATTTTGCCGTAGAAGGCACAAGAGACGAGATATAAGAATGAGAGTAGTTGACTTAATAAAAAGCACCGATAAAACGGCGTTTTCTTTTGAGATATTGCCCCCTCTGAAAGGAACGGGCATTGAGAAGCTTTATAAGACGGTGGATACATTGCGTGAATTTGACCCTAAGTACATCAATATCACCACCCATCGCAGCGAATATGTATACAAAGACCTTGGAAATGGTCTTTACCAACGCGCACGTATGCGCCGCCGTCCCGGAACGGTTGCCGTAGCTGCCGCACTGCAAAACAAATACAATATAACAACTGTGCCACATATCCTATGTAGCGGATTTACCCGCGAGGATACGGAATATGTATTGCTGGACTTACAGTTCTTGGGCATTACCGACTTGTTGGTATTACGCGGTGACAAAGCCAAACATGAATCCGCATTTGTCCCCGAAGGAAACGGATACAGCCATGCATTGGAACTGGAAGGACAAATTAATGATTTCAATAAGGGACTATTCGTCGATGGTTCTCCCATCAAGGTGACAGGAACACCGTTCAGCTATGGAGTGGCCTGCTACCCTGAGAAACACGAAGAATCACCCAATATGGAACAAGATATTTATTGGCTAAAGAAAAAAGTGGAAGCCGGTGCGGAATATGCCGTGACACAAATGTTCTATGACAACCGTAAGTACTTTGAGTTTGTGGAAAGGGTACATAAAGAAGGTATCAATGTACCTATCATACCGGGGATCAAACCTTTCGGCAAATTATCTCAATTGAGCATGATACCGAAAACATTCAAGATTGATCTTCCACAAGAATTGGCCTCAGAAGCCATGAAATGCAAAACCGATGAAGAAGCACGCGCCCTCGGAGTGGAATGGTGCATCCACCAATGCCGCGAATTGATAGCATACGGCGTGCCAAGTATCCACTTCTATACGGTGAGTGCCGTAGAAAGCGTAAAAGAAGTAGCAAAAGTAATATATTAAATATAGGCTGATGTTTTTTAAAGATGTAATAGGACAAGAAGAAGCAAAGCAACGGCTTATTGCCGAAGTGAAAGAGGGAAGAATCCCCCATGCCCAACTGATTTGCGGTCCCGAAGGTACTGGAAAGTTACCTTTGGCGATAGCATATGCCCGTTACATTTGTTGTGAAAACCGTGGAGAGCATGATGCTTGCGGCGTATGCCCCAGTTGCACCAAGTTCAACAAACTGGCACATCCCGATTTTCATTTCGTTTTCCCTGTCATCAAGAAAAAAGCCGGAAAGGATACAGTATGCGATGATTTCATATCGGAGTGGCGGCAATTTGTAATGAATAATCCTTATTTCAACCTTAACCATTGGTTAAAAGAGATGGGAGCAGAGAATCAGCAAGCGCAGATATTTGTCAAAGAAAGCGATGAAATTATGCGCAAACTCAGTTTGAAATCCAGTCAGGGAGGTTATAAAGTAATGATTATCTGGCTGCCCGAAAAAATGAACGTAGAATGCAGTAATAAGCTACTTAAACTATTAGAAGAACCGCCGGTACAAACCGTTTTCCTTCTTGTTTCGGAAGAACCGGATGCACTCTTGCAAACAATTCAAAGCCGTACCCAACGATTCAACATTCATGGAATTGATGAAGCAGAAATAGCCCAAGTGCTGCAAAGCAAATACGGATTGCAAGCGCAAGATGCCAATGATATTGCCCACCGCTCTGAAGGTAATTTTTTGAAAGCACTGGAAACCATTCATCTGAGTGAAGAGAACAAACTGTTTTTCGAACTATTTGTCAGTTTGATGCGTCTGTCCTACCAGCGCAAGATACGCGATATGAAACGATGGAGCGAAGGAGTGGCAAGCATGGGACGCGAACGACAAAAAAACTTCCTTACTTATTGCCAGCGTATGATACGTGAAAATTTCATATTCAATTTTCACCGACGAGATCTGGTATATATGAGCAATGAAGAACAAAACTTTTCTACTCGTTTCGCTCCGTTTGTCAACGAACGAAACGTAATGGGAATAATGAATGAACTAAGTGAAGCACAGCAACATATAGAACAGAACGTAAATGCCAAGATGGTATTTTTTGATTTCTCGCTTAAAATGATTGTGCTGCTGGTGCAGAAATAACATATATATAACAACACTATGAATAATGAGTTTAAATTAAAGAACGGAAGCGGCTGTTTGTATTGCAAAGGCTGCGGACGACAGGATAAACAGCTGAATACTTACGACTGGCTGGCTGATATTCCCGGAAATGCCGAGGAACAGGAGATGGTTGAAGTTCAGTTCAAGAATACGCGCAAAGGATATTTCAAGAACAGCAACAAATTGAAGCTGGACAAAGGCGATATTGTTGCCGTGGAAGCAAGTCCCGGACATGATATCGGAGTAGTGACACTGACCGGACGACTCGTTCCACTGCAAATGCGCAAAGCAAACCTGAAACCGGATGTCGAAATTAAACGAATCTACCGCAAAGTAAAACCGGTAGATATGGAAAAGTATGAAGAAGCAAAAGCCAAAGAACATGATACGATGATTCGTTCACGCCAAATTGCGCTGAACCTGAATCTGAACATGAAGATTGGTGATGTGGAATATCAGGGGGACGGCAACAAAGCCATCTTCTACTATATTGCCGATGAACGCGTTGACTTCCGTCAGCTAATTAAAGTATTGGCAGAGACTTTCCGCGTGCGTATCGAGATGAAGCAGATCGGTGCACGGCAGGAGGCCGGACGCATCGGGGGAATCGGTCCCTGCGGTCGCGAACTGTGTTGTGCCACATGGATGACCAACTTTGTTTCTGTTTCTACCAGTGCGGCTCGCTATCAGGACATCTCACTCAACCCGCAGAAACTGGCAGGACAATGCGCCAAACTGAAATGCTGCCTCAACTATGAAGTGGACGCATACGTGGAAGCACAAAAACGACTCCCGAGTAAAGAAATCACATTGGAAACCGTCGACGGCACTTTCTACTTCTTCAAGGCTGATATACTAAAAGGTTCCATTACCTACTCCACCGACAAAAATTTCATGGCAAACATTGTGACAATCCCTGCACGACGAGCCTTTGAAATCATCAATATGAACAGACGTGGCGAAAAACCGGAAAACTTGCTGGAAACCATCAAGAAAAACGAACCACAACAACCGGTTGATTTAGTGGAACAGGAAAGTCTAACCCGTTTTGACAAACGCAAAGGCAATAACAACAATCGTAAAAAGAAAAGAAAAGGAGAAACCAACGGCAATAACGAAGGTACTACCAACGGTAACAAGCCTCAACAGCTCAAAGATAACCAGCCGAAGGGCGAAGGACGTCCACCCAAAGGAGAAAACAGAGCTCCCAAAGGAGAAGGCCGCCCACCCAAAGGGGAAGGAAGACCTCCACGCGAAAATAAAGAAAGCAGAGCAGAGGGAAAACGCAACCGTGAAGACGGCCGCGAGCGCAACCGTAACCGGCGTCCAGGCAATGGCGAGAACACCGCTTCTGCCAACAATAAAAATGGAAATAATAACGGTAACAATGCCCAAACAACTCAGAACAACAATTCCAAGCCACAAGCTCCTGTGGCTGATAAAGAATAAAATAGCTTGCCTGCCGATAATATATTTACTATTGACAGCATGTCACAGTAATACGGTTTATCACTCTTATCAATCCATCCCTACAACGGGATGGAGTAAGAGTGATACTCTTGTTTATACCCTTCCGGCTTCAATACCTGCGGGAACGTATGAAATGACTATCGGCATCAGGCATCAGGAAAGCTATCCGTATCGTGATTTATGGATGAATATCAGCACAAATGTAAAAGACACATCCACCTATACCACAGACACACTGCAATTATTCCTTGCCGATAAAACAGGAAACTGGAACGGAAATGGTCCCGGCGGACTATATCAATTTACCAAGCTCTATACACCCTCTTTTACAATCGCCCAAGACAGTGCTTCCAGAAATATCCGCATCGTTCATATCATGACAGACAATCCACTGAAAGGAATCAGTGATGTCGGCATCCGTTTGGAAAAACCTTAATGACTTCCTCGTGCCGAATCAATGCGCAAAAATACAAAAAGCAGGATGGTAAAACCCCATAAAGAAGAGCCTCCATAACTGAAGAAAGGCAATGGAATACCGATTACCGGCGTTAATCCGAGTACCATTCCTATATTGATAAAGAGATGAAACAGGAAGATGCTCAGCACCGAGTAACCATATACACGTCCAAAGCGTGTGTGTTGTCTTTCGGCAATAACTATCAACCTTAAAATCAGAGTCATAAACAGCAGTAACACAATAGCAGAACCCAGGAAACCTTCCTCCTCACCCACCGTACAGAAAATAAAATCCGTATCCTGTTCGGGAACATATTTCAACTTCGTCTGCGTCCCATTCAGGAACCCCTTTCCCAACAGTCCTCCCGAACCGATTGCAATCTTGCTTTGATTCACATTATACCCAGCCCCTGCCAAGTCCTCCTCCATTCCCAGTACCACTTTTATACGTACTTGTTGATGAGGTTCAAGCACATTTTCAAATACATAGTCGGCAGAAAAAAGGAAACCCACAGAGCCAATAGCAAACAGAGCAATATAAAAATAATCACGCATACGCTCGCGCATGGAAAGGAATATGAGATAAAAAACCAATGCCACACACAGTCCGTACTGAAACCACGTAATATCGAAAGGAATCACATAATAAGAAAAGAGCAACGCCAGTAAGGTCCCTCCAGAACCGAAACCGAGAATATACCACACCACCGGCTTCTTCTTACAATAAGAATTAACCAACAAGGCAGACAGTATCGTTATCAACAGCAAGACCGAAAATTCCCCGACCGATGTACAGTCATCTGCCATCATCTCCTGACTAAAACGAATGCCAACCACAAAATAAACCACAGCACAAATCCCGGCAAACAGAATGGAGCCGGGCATTCCTTCCCTGTACAGCATGAAGAAAAAAGCCAGATAGACCAATGCAGAACCTGTTTCACGCTGTAATATAATAAGCAACATGGGCAGTAATATCATCCCCGTTACCGGAAGAGAATACTTCAGCTTACTCATGGTGAATCCATAAACATTCATAAATTTAGCCAAAGCCAAAGCCGTAGCAAACTTGGCAAACTCAGCCGGCTGCAAACTGACAGGTCCAAACTTAATCCATGAATAAGAACCTTTCGTATCCTCGGCCAAAAAAGGAGTGACAAGCAATAGCAACATCATTGCCCCATAAAAAATATAGGCAAACATATCATAAAGCTTATCTTCGAGCATCAACAAAATAAATCCCAACCCCAATGAACAGGAAATCCACACCAACTGCTTACCGGCACGTGTATCGAAACTGAAGAAATCTATTTCACCATAGTCATAACTGGCCCCGCATACACTGAACCAGCCGAAGATAACCAATGCTAAATAGATGCAAATAGTTATCCAGTCTATCGACTTCAACATATTATCGCTCGTGTATGCCATAATCTATCCTCCTGTTTTGTATATCATTAGCTTTCACCTCACTGTCAGGAGACAATCCTCCTTTCAAATACTGTTCCATCATCAGTGCTCCGATAGGCACCCCATATACCGCACCAAATCCTCCATTCTCCACATAAACTGCAATAGCTATCTTCGGATTATTCATCGGAGCAAACCCCATAAAAGCAGAATGGTCTTTACCTCTATTCTGTGCCGTACCGGTTTTACCACAAACTTCTATACCGGGAATATTGGCTCCCCGGCATGTACCACCCAATACAGCTGCACGCATCCCCTGCACCACCGTTTCATAATGCCGGCTACTCACCTTCGTATAATGTTTCGTACTATACAAAGTATCCAACGGCTCATCTTCCACTTCTTTTACCACATGGGGAGTAACATAGTAACCACGATTGGCTATTGTCGCTCCCAAATTGGCAATCTGTAACGGAGTCAATGTCACCTCTCCCTGTCCGATGGCAATACTGATAATAGTCAAACCATTCCAAGAGCCCCGATAATTCTTGTCATAATACTCTGCATTCGGAATCATTCCCCGCTTCTCTCCCGGAAGATCTACACCCAACGGATATCCAAACCCCATCGAAACCATATAGTCACGCCAGGTAGACATCGCATTCTGTACCGAACCGTATTTTTTCTTGGCTCCTATCATGTGATACAGTCCCCAGCAAAAATAAGCATTACATGAAGTAGCAATAGCCGGAACCAATGCCAGAGGAGAGCCATGGGCATGACAACCTACACGAAGGCCTGCGTGTACAAATCCATGATAACAGGAATAAGGCGTCTCGGGCACAATAATACCTTCCTCAAGAAAAGTAAGGGCTTGTGATGTCTTAAAGGTAGACCCCGGCGGAAACTGTCCCATAATAGCACGGTTCAACAAAGGTTTCCAACTATCGCGTGCCAAATCCAAGTGATTCTTTCCCCGTTGGCGTCCCACCATCAGCCTAGGGTCGAAAGTAGGTGAAGATACCATACATAATATCTCTCCTGTTTCGGGTTCGATAGCAACAATACTTCCTATTTTCCCTTCCAAGAGTCGTTCTCCAAGCATTTGAAGCTCAACATCAATCCCCAATTTCAAATTCTTGCCCGGTACAGGAGTCTTGTCATATTTTCCGTCCATATAGCGTCCCTGAATACGCCCGCGAGCATCACGGAGCAATATTTCCACTCCTTTTTCTCCACGCAATTGTTTCTCATAAGAGCGCTCCACCCCCTGTTTACCGATAAAATCTCCACGCACATAATAATCATCCGCCTCTATATCCCGTTTGGAAACTTCGGCAATATCACCTAAAACATGAGCAGCTGAATTATAATTATACTGTCGGATGGTACGTCTCTGGATATAAAATCCGGGGAATTTAAACAGTTTCTCCTGAAACACTCCACATTCTTCGGCAGAAAGCTGGGTCATAAAGACCTGATGAGTATAAGGAGAATAACCCGGATTAGAGCGGCGATCTTTCATTTCACGAATACGCCTTTTAAAGTATTCCGGAGTAATATTCAACGTCCGGCACAAATCAAGTGTATCAAGATTTACCACCTCTTTCATCACCATAGTGACATCGTATGCCGGTTGGTTGTAAACCAATAATTTCCCATTACGGTCATACATCACACCACGACTGGGATATTGTGTCTTATTCAGAAAAGCGTTGCTGTCTGCATTCTTTTTATAGTCTTCGCTCATAATCTGCAAGGTAAAAAGACGTATCAGGTAAATCAGTACAATAACAACAACCGATCCACCAATCACATATTTCCGCTTCTCCAGATTATAATCTCTTTCCACTTATTTCTTCCTCCTTATTGCCTCGGCACATAATATACAAACAATTGTAATGGAGGCATCTGTCAATATTTTCAATAATAATACAGGCAGATTAAAAAACGAGAAAGTATCTATCACCATCAAAATGCTACAAAACAGGAATGTACACAACAGAATATACCGAAAGTAAGGAGAAATCCCCATACTCTTGATGCCCGGCTCAAAGTCTTCGGCACTGTCGCGTAACGTCACCAGCCTGAGGATAGGCTCACGCATAAAAGCCAATAACGTAGCGGCGGCGGCATTCATTCCGGGAGTATTACTGAAAATATCAACTGTCAATCCGAGTAAAAACGACCACACCATCAATGTGTTACGACTTACACCCGAATTATACTTCAGAATAAAATAAATAAAAAAGAAAGGAGTGGCATATCCATTCATATGCATACGATTTAATACCAGCACTTGCAACAGTACCAGCCCGATAAACCACTCTATTCTTTGCAGATAAGTAATCATCAGTCTACTCTACTTATTCGTTTTAACCTGTTTTTCTAATTCCAGCTGTTCCTCTTGCCCTTTCTCCGCAATAACGCGAACATCATTCAGACGAGCAAAATCTGTAAAGAGCTTGACTCTAAGCAAGTAAGACAGACCATCATGACTGTCGGCTATATCGTCTACTGTCCCTATCGGAATTCCTGAAGGAAATACGGCACTGTGTCCGCTTGTCACAATGGTATCTCCCAAAGAGAATAATGAATGACGAGGCATATCTTTTACGTAAGCATATTCAGACGAACCACCGTCCCATTTCAAGAAACCGAAATAATCACTCTTCTTTATTTTACAGCTGATACTGCTTTTAGAATTCAAAACGGGAATAACGATGGAATGATGAGAAGAAGTAAGATAAACAATACCTACCACACCACTTCCGTTCACTACCCCCATTTCACTGCGCACACCGTCTGCCGTACCTTTATTTATAGTAATATAATTATCGGCATGAGTAATGCTATTATTGATAACACTCGCCTTGAAGATGTCATACCCCTGCAAGGCTTCCTGTTTCATCTGCTCGATACCACTGCTGTCTCCCGTCGCTTCCGTCAAGGCTTCACGAAGGCGTTCCACTTGCAGTTCCAGTTCTACATTCTTTTGTACCAATTCATCATTGATGGTTTTCAAGTGAAAATATCCGGTGACATTATTGGCTGCGTCATACACCGCACCGGCAACCCGGTTGGCTGAGGTAAAGAATGCACTTCCCTGATAACTGTTGAAACGGAATAATAAAGCAAAACTGATTACCTCCAGTAAAACAAAGAGGAACCAGTAATTATACTTTAAAAAGAAATTCAGCAGATTTCTCATCTTTATTTCTTCATTAATATCTTATCGCATCAAGAATGAGAAACGGTCTACATTCTTCAGTGCAATACCTGTACCTTTGGCTACACTCAGCAAAGGATCTTCGGCTATATGGAACGGAATATTAATCTTATCGGTAAGACGCTTGTCCAAACCGCGTAACAAAGCACCGCCACCTGCCAGATAAATACCATTCAACACAATATCGGCATACAACTCGGGAGGAGTCTGCTCCAATGCGCTCAAGATAGCAGTTTCAATCTTGGCAATACTCTTTTCCAAACAATGTGCCACTTCCTGATAATTGACAGGTACTTCCATAGGGAGAGCAGTAATACGATTAGGACCACGAACAATATAATCTTCGGGAGCATCATCGCCTAAATCAGTCAATGCCGCACCTACATGGATTTTAATACGTTCTGCCATACGTTCACTCACCTTTACATTATGCTGACGACTCATATACTCCTGAATATCAGCCGTTAAATCGTCACCGGCAATACGAATCGAGTTATTCGACACGATACCGCCCAATGAAATAACGGCAATCTCGGTAGAACCACCACCTATATCGACAATCATATTTCCTTCGGGTGCTTCCACATCAATACCGATACCGATAGCAGCAGCCATAGGTTCAAAAATCAAATATACATCACGTCCGCCGGCATGTTCTGCACTATCGCGAACGGCACGGAGTTCAACTTCCGTACTGCCTGAAGGCACACCGATAACCATACGTAATGAAGGAGAGAAGAAACGATTACCCATATTCACCTTCTTAATCAGCCCGCGCATCATCTGTTCGCAAGCATTAAAATCGGCAATCACACCGTCACGCAAAGGACGCACAGTACGAATATTCGGGTTCTCTTTCTCATACATCATTTTAGCCCGCTCGCCTACGGCAATCATCTTGTCAGTGCGACGGTCGAGTGCAACGACCGAAGGTTCGTCCACTACAATCTTTCCGTTATTCAATATGATGGTATTGGCAGTGCCAAGGTCCATCGCAATCTCTTGTGTAAAGGAGAATAATCCCATAATTTTTATTTAATTGACAGGTATAATGAGAAGATGTGTCAAAGCCGGAATCGGTTATCTTCCTTTGACACACCCTCTCAAACTATTATATTAGTGTTTAAAATGACGGATACCGGTAGTAACCATGGCTACTCCATGCTCATTGCAATACTGGAACGTCAATTCATCTTTTACAGAGCCTCCCGGCTGGATAACAGCTTTCACACCTTCCTTATCAGCGATTTCCACACAGTCGGGGAAGGGGAAGAAAGCATCACTTGCCATCACTGCGCCATGCAGGTCAAATTCAAACGATTTGGCTTTCTCGATTGCCTGCTTCAGGGCATCCACACGTGAAGTCTGACCCACACCGCTTGCCAGCAATTGTTTGTTTTTAGCCAAAACGATAGCATTGCTCTTACTGTTCTTTACAATCTTGTTGGCAAACAACATATCTTCCACTTCGGCAGCCGTCGGAGCTTTCTCGCTTACTTGTTTCAAATCGGCAGCAGTTTCCACATCCAAGTCTCTCTCCTGAACCAACACCCCATTCAATAAAGAGCGGAACTGCTTCTTGGGCAACTTGGCTTCTTTACGCACCAAAATAATGCGGTTCTTCTTCTGCCCCAGAATTTCCAATGCATCCACATCATAATCAGGAGCTATGATAACCTCAAAGAAGAGTTTATTGATTTCTTCTGCTGTTTCCTTGTCGATAACCGCATTAGTAACCAATACACCACCGAAAGCAGAAACAGGATCACCTGCCAAGGCATCTTTCCATGCTTCAAGAACAGTAGGACGTGAAGCCAGGCCACAGGCATTATTATGTTTCAGAATAGCAAAAGTAATTTCATCAAATTCATCAATCAAATCAACGGCAGCATTGATATCCAACAAGTTGTTATAAGAAATTTCTTTTCCGTGGATTTGGTCAAACATCGCGTCCAAATTACCATAGAAATAACCTTTCTGATGCGGGTTTTCTCCATAACGAAGCTGCTTTTGATCTTCCATTGCACAACGGAAAGCAGAGCCTTCCCCACCGTCAAAGTAATTAAAGATAGCCGAATCATAATGAGATGAAACAGCAAATGCTTCTTTGGCAAACCAACGGCGCTCTTCTCTTGAAGTAGTGGCACCATGTTCCAGCAACATATCGCGGAACGGTTTGTATTGTGCCTGACTGGCAATAATAACCACATCATTGAAATTCTTTGCAGCAGCACGTATCAATGAGATACCGCCTATATCTATTTTTTCGATAATAGCCTGTTCTTCCGCACCGCTGGCTACAGTTGCCTCAAACGGATACAAATCTACGATGACCAAGTCTATTTCAGGAATTTCGTATTTCTCAATCTGTTGCATATCCTGTTCCAGACCGCGACGGCACAAAATACCTCCGAAAACCTTCGGATGCAGTGTCTTTACACGTCCGCCCAGAATAGAGGGGTAAGTAGTCAGGTCTTCTACCGCTTTGCACGGGAAACCCAATGATTCAATAAACTGTCGTGTTCCGCCTGTTGAGAGGAACTCTACTCCTTCTTCGTGTAGTTTGGTAATAATCTCATCCAAACCTTCCTTGTGATAAACCGATACCAATGCGGTTTTTATTCTCTTAGCCTCTGACATTTTTTATAGATTAAGTATTTGGGCTACAAAGGTATGAATTTTCAGTTTATATCTTCCACACAAAAAGGTGAAATATTATTTATCGGTTCATATTTGTCCTAAAACCCGGATTGTAACACAAATGTAACATATATGACATTTCATCATAACATAGCTCTTCTACCTTTGCACCCATTAAAAATAGAGTGAACAAAATTTATGGAAACAATGTTTTTGGGAATCGTCGTATTCCTCTTTCTGCTAGCCATATTCGATTTGGTAGTAGGCGTCAGTAACGACGCAGTAAACTTCATGAACTCCGCTATCGGTGCCAAAGCAGCATCATTCAAAACCATTATCGCCATCGCCGCCCTTGGTATCTTTATTGGCGCCACACTGAGCAATGGTATGATGGACATCGCACGTCACGGTATCTTCCGCCCTGAACAATTTTACTTTCAGGAGCTGATGTGTATCTTTCTGGCTGTTATGGTAACGGATGTCGTCTTACTGGACATTTTCAACTCTTTAGGAATGCCTACCTCAACTACTGTATCTATGGTGTTTGAACTGCTGGGAGGTACTTTTGTATTAGCCCTCATCAAGATAGCAGGAGACGAAACCGGCATGTTGGGCTTTGCCGACCTGCTGAATACAGAAAAAGCCTTGTCCGTCATTTTGGGTATTTTCCTCTCGGTAGCCGTAGCCTTCTTCTTCGGTACATTGGTACAATACCTCTCACGCCTTCTCTTTACCTTTAATTATACCAAGAAACTGAAATACACCATTGGTTTGTTTGGCGGTGTTCCCGTAACAGCCATCATCTATTTCATGCTGATAAAAGGACTGAAAGACTCTTCCTTTATGACCCCTGACAACAAGCATTGGATTCAAGAGAACACTCTGATGTTGGTAAGTTGCAGTTTTGTATTCTTCACCATTCTGATGCAAGTACTGCACTGGTGCAAAATCAATGTATTTAAAGTGGTCGTTATGTTGGGTACTTTTGCTTTAGCCATGGCTTTTGCCGGCAATGACCTGGTGAACTTTATCGGTGTGCCCTTAGCCGGTTTCTCCGCATATACCGACTTCATGGCGAATGGCAATGGTAATCCGATGGGTTATCTGATGGATTCACTGAATGGTCCCGCCACTACCCCATTCTTATTCTTATTTTTAGCAGGAGTCATTATGGTATATGCCCTGATAACCTCGAAGAAAGCGCAAAATGTTGTAAAAACGTCGGTAGACCTTTCACGCCAGGATGAAGGCGATGAAATGTTCGGTTCATCAGCCGTGGCACGTAGTATTGTCCGTTCCACCATGACCGCTTCAGAAAACATAGCCAAGGTATTGCCCGACAACTTGAAACGTTGGGCCGACAGCCGCTTCTGCAAAGATGTTATGATCATGGAAAACGGTGCTGCATTCGACCTGATACGCGCCTCTGTCAATCTGGTATTGGCAGGTCTGCTCATTGCTTTGGGTACTTCTCTGAAACTTCCTCTTTCTACCACTTATGTTACCTTTATGGTTGCCATGGGTAGCTCGTTAGCCGACCGTGCATGGAGCCGCGACAGTGCTGTCTATCGCATCACCGGCGTTCTTTCCGTCATCGGTGGTTGGTTCATTACTGCCGGAGCTGCCTTCACTATTTGTTTTGTGGTAACACTCATTATGTATTACGGCGGCACATTTGCTATGCTGGCTTTGATTGCACTCGCCATATTCCTATTGGTGCGTAGCAATATCAACTACAGCAAGAAACAGAAAGATAAGGGTAAAGACGATATATTCGCACGCCTCATTACCAGCAAAGACAAAGAAGAACGTTGGACATTGCTCCGCCAGCACGTTAATAATACATTGGTAGCCGAAATGACATTTACCAACGAAACTTATCGTCAAATAACCGACGGATTCATCAACGAGAATTTGAAAGCCCTGCGTAAAGCCGTAAGCAATACTGACAGCCAGAAGGAAATGCTGAAAAAAATACGCCGCAAAGAGATTCTGGGTCTGCGCCGCATAGACAACTTTACCGCCATCGAAAAGAACACCTGGTTCCATTTGGGTAGTAATAGCTGCGAACAAATGCTCTACTGTCTGAAACGTATCTGTGACCCTTGCAAAGAGCACGTAGACAATAAATTCACTCCGTTATCAGAACGCGCCACCAATGAATTTATCCCTGTCCGCGACGAAATGACCGCACTGATGGCTCGCGCTACAGAAGTGCTTGCCAATAAGGATTACACTCAAACCGATGCTTTGCTGCGTGAAGGAGCTTTGTTGAAAAATAAGATTTCCACCCTGCGAAAACAGCAAATGGACCGCATACAGGAACGTGACGTGAACGTAAAAGCCTCCATGGTATACCTTAACGTGCTACAAGAATCACAGGAATTGGTATCCTGCTGGCGTCATTTACTGCGCGCAGACCGTATGTTCCAAACTGATTTGAAGAAATAACACACCTATTCTTATAATAAATAATAAAATTGTGATAGCTTCTTTTCCTTATTTAAGGAGAAGAAGCTATCTTTGTCTCATTATAATCCGTGATTATTCATAATTATTACAATAACAATCTATGGAAAACCTCAATCAAATTATCAAGCAATTCCCCGAGGTGGGCGAAGTAAAAGAAGTAAAAGCACTGACTTCAGGGCTGATCAACCAAACTTATTTAGTAAAAACTGTCGATCCCCAAGAAGCTGATTACGTATTACAACGTATCAACCATCAGATATTTACCGACATCGACATGTTACAGCACAACATCGAAGTGGTGACAGGTCATATCCGCAAAAAGCTGGAAGCACAGAACGAAACAGACATCGACCGCAAAGTGCTCCGTTTCCTTCCGGCTACCGATGGAAAGACCTTTTATTATGATGGCGAAGGCTATTGGCGCGTATCAGTATTCATTCCCCGTTCACAGACTTTGGAAGCTGTCACTCCCGACTCTTCTTATTTGGCAGGTTTGAAATTCGGCGAATTCCAAGCTATGTTGGCCGATGTGCCCGAACAGCTGGGTGAAATTATTCCTGATTTCCACAACATGGAATTCCGCATGAAACAGTTGCGCGAAGCCGTTGCCACCAATGCAGCCGGCAGACTGAGCGAAGTGCAGGACATCGTTGATGCCATTGAAAAAGATGCCGACGAAATGTGCAGTGCCGAAAGACTGTTCCGCGAAGGCAAACTTCCGAAACGTATCTGCCACTGCGATACTAAAGTCAGCAACATGTTGTTTGATGAAGACGGTAAAGTGCTTTGCGTTATCGACCTCGACACTGTCATGCCCAGCTTCATCTTCTCCGATTTCGGTGACTTCCTTCGTTCGGCAGCCAATACAGGCAAAGAAGACGAAAAGGATTTGAACAATGTCCGTTTTAATATGGAGATTTTCAAGGCATTCGCCAAAGGATACATTGAATCAGCCCGTTCATTCCTGACTCCGGTTGAAATTGAGATGTTGCCATACGCTGCCACCTTGTTCCCATATATGCAGGCTGTACGTTTCTTGGCCGACTATATCAACGGTGATACGTATTACCAGACCAAATACGAAGGTCACAATTTGGTACGCACAAAAGCCCAATATAAATTATATCTGGAAGCAAAAGCTGCCGTGCCCGAAATGAAGGCTTACATTGCAGGTCTGCTGTAATAGATATTTTTTCATTGCAGGGGCTCAAGAACTGAGTCCCTGCAATGTATAATCTTCACTAACGTTTGGGAATATCCACAGATTTCTCACGCTTTCCTTTCAGATGTTCTGAGAAGTAATCCACCAGTCTCCAATAGAAATATTCATTCATGTCACCGAATCCGTGGCGCTGCTGCGGTAAAATCAGCATATCAAAGCGTTTGCCGGCACGGATCAATGCATCAACCACGCGCAGTGTATTACCCGGATGTACATTGTTATCAATATCACCGTGAATCAGCAGCAAATTGCCTTTCAGCTGTTTAGCAATCTGAGGATTGGTCGCTATCTTGTAAACAAAGGTAGTATCTCCCTTTTCGCTTACCACTTCCTTTACTCCGTGATGCGTTTCGCTCCACCAACGGTTATAAATATTATTATCATGGTTTCCGGCACATGAAACGGCAACCTTAAAGAAGTCAGGATATTGACACATGGCAGCCGTACTCATAAATCCGCCTCCTGAATGTCCGTGAATACCCACTTTATCTATATCTATATAATTATAACGCATTGCCAACTGCTCGATAGCATATTTGTGGTCGGCCAAGGGATAATCGCGCATATTGCCATATCCATAGTTATGATACCACTTGGAACGGCTTGGATGTCCGCCACGTTGTCCTACCGAAATGACGATGAAACCGGCTTGTGCCAATCGGTCTGTACGCGGAGTCATACGAGTAAACGGATAAACCGTACCTTCAACCTGCGGCCCCGGATAAACATAGTCTACAATAGGATATACCTTTGTAGAATCGAAATTAAACGGTTTATACATCACACCATAAAGGTCGGTCACTCCATCGGCAGCTTTCACCTTAAAAGGTTCGGGAAACTTGTAACCGGCAGCAAAAAGCTGCGAGAAATCACTTTCCTGAATCGTCATCACTTTATTACCGTTCGTATCCAGCAAGTCGGCACAAGGCACTGTATTGACACGTGAAAAGTTATCCACCACAAAACGAGCCTCATCATCCACTTCCACGCGGTGGAAATAATCTCCCTTTGAAAGTTGCTTCAGTCCGCTACCATCCAAATTCACCCGATACAAGTGCTCATAATACGGGTTCTCGTTCGGGTTCATACCATTGGCAGTGAAATAAATGACACGCGCTTTATTGTCTACTTTCAATATTTCTTCCACATGCCAAGGTCCCTTTGTGATACGGTTTTTCAGATTACCTTTATCATCATATAAATAAAGATGCGCCCAACCGTCGCGTTCACTCCACTGTATCAGTTCTTTTCCATTGCTCAAAAGATGCAAAGGACGCGTTTCCTGATAAGTATTCATACGCTCTTTAATAACAGGGACAATAGAATCCTGCCCCACAGTGTAAGAACAAATATCTATCCGATGCAAGTCACGGCTTTTACGTGAAAGATAGAAACGGTTATTGTCACCCAGCCAGATTGAAGGCTGATCTTCCATATCACGCTGTTTCTGCAACCACGGACTGTAAGAGAGTCCCAAAGTCTGATCTTTATAAGCGTCCACCTTTATTTCTTTCCGGCTGTTGTCACTCATATCAAACAAATACAAATGTTCTATCGGAGCTTCTTTTTCACCGGGCATCTGATATTTATAAGTTTCCAGGGTAGGACGCGGTTGTGCCATAGAGTTAATCACCCACAACTCTTTTACGGCCCGGTCATCGGAAACGGTCATTGCAAAATGACGGGAGTCGGGCGACCACACCCCATACACCCTGCGACGCTTGCCATTACACAGCGTATCAGTGTTGAGCGTACTGTAAGGAATACCGTAGCCAAAATCTTCCACACCGTCTTTGGTCAGCTGAATTTCGACAATAGTACTGTCCTTTTCATTCTTCTTTGCCTTCTCATAATCTTCACGGCTCATACGATAAAGATTCAGGTCTTTGGCATAAACCACCGTCTTTCCGTCAGGAGAGATTGACCCCCATCTGATTTTCTTGGGTTCTTTTTCTTTATCTTTCAGATGAGTGAGCTTACGGGTGGGATAATCGTAGGAAAAATAAAAGACTTCTTTCTCGGTCTTGCCTTTTTTATCTTTTTTCTCCTTATCCTCCTTCTTGGGCTTGGCATCCTGAGAAGATACCACCTCAAAAGTAAAAGTACGACCGTCTTCCTGAGCTTTCAAGTTCCTGATGGGAAGATGACGCGCTTCAAAAGGGTCTTTTACAATTTCGGTCAGCTGCGAGGCCATTTCATCACGGTCGAAAAGCTGCTTCTTACTGCGTGCCGAAGGGTCTACCACATACCAAAAGGTACCTTCACTTGTTTTATACTGAAACCAGAAGTTATTCCCTTTCTGAAACCAATGAGGGTCTACCACAGTAGAGAACAACATGGTGTTCAGTTTCTCCTGAGTAAATTTTTCCGCCTGTAAGTACTCCGGCAACCTTTCTTGTGCCTGTACTACGGGTGTAGTTGTACATAATCCACCTACCAACAAGGTGAACAATAGCATTTTCTTCATAATATTCATTTGTTATCGTGTTAGTTTCTTCTTTATTATATCTTGTGGAAGTATGCTGCTTAAAACGTAACTCTTATCATCCTTTATAAGCCCGACAGGTATCAAACCGGTCTGTTTTTTCAAGTTCTTGAAAAGACTACTGTAAAAATCAGAGATATATGTTCTTTCATGTAACAGATACTCAATAAAATAACGGTTCAAAAGTACATAAAAACAGCATACCCAACAAATATCAGAACATAAAAACAGTATTTTAAAAAGGGAAAATTACGAAAAGATGCAGCTGTTTCCAAAATAGAAACAACCTCTCATCCCGATGGGTCTTTGGCACAATGTTTCCCAAACAACAAGGCTTTACGCTTCGCGGCTTGGTTTACCAATAGCGATGAAACCATTGACGGCAAGAGTAGATCAAAAGCATACTTGAGATTTCAAGGATTTCTCCCTTTCTCCTTTCATTAGTCGTTGAAACGCCCTATTGATGGGGGTCCGGTAGTGAATGAACATTGTGTCACCACCCTTTCATCCTCCTTTCATTCGTAAAACTTCTTCCGGCAGGATAAAGGCTGAAGGCAGCTTGTGAAGGGACTTGGGAAGCACGGCTGAAAGGAGGATGAAGGGATGTCCTGTCATTCTTAACATTCTGATTATCCGCACATTTCGGCTAAAATGAAAGGATGAACGGAGAAGAAGGAATAACCGACTTGGTGAGGGGATGCATTCTACCCTTACAGGAAAAACATGCCGAGCTTTTTAAAAAAGAAGGTGGTGTTTTCAAAAAAGACCTTGAGGATTTTTAAAAACATCAAGGTCTTTTTGCAACATACAGTGCAAGCTGCCTATTTGTAAAATGTGTACGTACGCATCGGGCCACACATACGTATGCGTAAGCCTACACGTACGTATGTATCGGGCTACACGTACGTACGCATGAACCTGCATGTATATATGTCATTGTGACACCACCAAGGGAAAATTGTATATCGCATCAATCAAATTCAATAAAAAATCGGGAAGTGAATAGAATCCGTTACCGAAGATATTCACTTCCCGATTGAATGGGATGTAATTCTCAACTGAGAATGAGAAGGGAGTGTGTCAAAACTAAGCCGAGCTATCCAATTGTCAGATGTAGGGGCAGGGGTTGCCTGCCCGAAGACACAAAGCAAACAGTTTTCGGGCGAGCCCTTAGAAGGAGTAGAAACAATAATTCGGCTACTTTACCCTTCACATCCAACAAACTGTATGAGCAATTGTTAGTCAGTTCCACTGTGGCAGGAGTAAAATGAATTCCCGGCTGCTACCATTCAAAAAAAAGAGCACCCCGAAGGATGCTCTTCCATATTAAAGATAAATACTAAAGACGTATTATTTCTTTTCCACCTTAATGCTTGAAGTATATACAATACCTGTAGCATCTTCAAATGTTGCAGTCAAGGTAGTTTCGTAAGTAGGAGAAGACGGATCGCTATTTGTGAACTCTAATCCACCAGTACCCTCTGCTACTGTTACTGTAGGAATACCTGTACTCCATGTTACTTTGATTTGCTTACCCGAAGCAGCTGGTGCACTGCTACTACCGAATACATATCCTTGTAATTTGTTAGCATCAGCACTTGGATAAGAATTTGCAACATTAGTTGAATTTACAGCTAAGTCTGCGCTTAAGAAGTTAATAGCCAAACCTTGTTTTTTATTGCCAGGTATGGTCAATCCGGCTATTTTACCATCAGTATCTATACCAACCGTACCGGTAACAACTGCATTATCTTTATAGAATACAATCTTACCACCATCAAAGATAGTCTGAAGTTTTACTGTAAACTTAGATGATTCAACAGTAAATGCTTTCTTAATAGCTTTTAATGTGGTCTCATCACTACCTGAACTGGTATATGCAGTCATTGCGTCCAAAATACTATAAGAAGCAGTTGCTTTCAATTCACTGTTAGCAAGAGCCTTGTCTTTGTAAACTACATCCTTATTCAAAGTTACCTGCTGAGTGCTGGCATTTACTTCACCAACAGCTTCATTGCTAATCTTATCAAAAGCATAAGCAATCTTATTGTAATTAGCATCTACTCCCGATTTAGCAGTGTATGCATTTGACATACTGATTAATGCATCATTGGTAGAAGGATAAATTCTAGCTCCATATACACCTTCTGTCCAAGCATCTGTTGCAGCAAACAAATCATCGAATGCAGGAACTGTCACATTTACAGGCATAGCAATCTTAGCGATTTCATTACCAACAGTAGTACCGTCCTTAATTACCAAATTCAATGTGTATTTACCCGGCTTAGCATCCTCAGCTACATTATTAGTACCGGCATTAGTAGCTACAGCTATTTCAATAAAGCGAAGTGATTCAAGACCATCTTGGTTAGCATCCCATGCAGCACCTTTCTTACCCTGAGCATTAGCTTTGTAATAAGTTGATGTAAACACATTATCATCACTAGCAACAATAAATCCTTCCTGGGTTGCAGCTTCAACTACAGAAAGCTGGTCTGCATTCTGTACAGCTTCAATTGTTGCTGCATCCAATTTACTCAATGCATCACCTAAGTCAATCAGGATAGCAGGCAATACTTTAGTGAAATCTGCGTTCGGCATAACCTTATACTCGGTAGCAGAAATTTCTGTCGGAGTATCGATAGAAGCACCTGCCAACTTCAAAGTGATAGTATTAGAAGTCGTAGTTTCTACACCACCGATATTCACCATGTGTACAGTTGCAACAAGAGTTTCACCACTTGCAGCTTGCGGAACAGTAACAGTCATACCATCTGCTTTAACACCTAATTTTTCAGCTTTTGCCTTATATGTTCCTTCAAAAGTGATATAAGAGTCATACAACTTAGCATCAGCATACTTCAATGTTGTCGTTCCTACAGGAAGTTCAATAGCATCAGTAGCGCCTTTAACTTCTGTACCTTCTGCATCTATATAAGACAGCTTATCAACAGCAAAAGTAATCGCTGCAACAGGAGATGATTCAGGTGCTTTTGTTTTAATGGCAATATCATAAGCAGTATAAGGAATACCATTTACACACAAAGCATACAAAATTTCCTTATCAGCAGTACCTTTAAATACCTTATTAATATTATCAGCAGTAACCTCATCAGTCATTTCCACCGTCAAATTCCAATTACCGTTTTCAGAAGCTGCACGATCGCCAACAATAACGCTATTAAATGTATTAGGAGTAGCAATAACCTTAACAGGAGCTACATTACCCTTGCTGTCTACCAAAGTAAGTTTTTGAGCAGACAAATCGTAATTCTTAGGAGAAACAACCAAATCAGCAACACCAATCTGACCAACTAAGAATTGATCCTTTTCAATGGCACCTTTAGGACCTTTCCAATCTAATTTAGCAGCTTTCGCTGAAGAGATTGCCTCAGCATCATCAGCAGCATCTGTAGCAACAGTATTACCGATTGTCAATCCGGCAGGCAAAGAAATAGCAGTCAACGCATTAGCAGTCAACGGTAATACGATAGATTGCATCTTACCGCTTTCATCCGGCATATGCAGAGTCACTACACCGTCTTTTACTACTGCATAAGCATCACCGGCAGCTTTGTATTCAGACTTCACAAAGTCTTTTGCTGCTTTGTCATAGAAATACCAATATCCGTCTTTTACATACGGAGTCATATCCACAGCTTCTTCACCTTCACCCGTAGTAGCAAACCAACCTGTAGCTTTGCCATCAATACTGATTTCACCGGTCTTGTCGTCAATCACAACCTTGCTACCGGGAGCAGCACTGGCAACGGTCAGGTTGTAAGAAGTACCATCGCTTACCGATACTTTGAAACCACCGTCTACAGATTCAATCTTGGTAACATAAGCGCCACCGGCATTTACTTTACTTTCAAGA
>ULLB01022757.1_pt1 | contig 28938 bp, 46 predicted proteins | sample 1951311 | NCBI WGS metagenome assembly ULLB01 (sample SAMEA4835516, study PRJEB28245) | human gut metagenome | biome: gut microbiome; material: fecal sample | place: Denmark | collected 2008 | reverse complement strand
CTATACCCGGAGCCGCAATCGTTTCGGGTGACACCCCAAAAGGTGAGCGCGAAAGGATACTTGAAGCGTTCAAGGCTGGTGAAATTCCGGTAGTGGCGAATGTCGGGGTGTTAACCACCGGCTTTGACTATCCGGAACTTGATACGGTCGTTATGGCACGTCCTACAATGTCACTTGCCATGTGGTATCAGATAGTCGGTCGTGCCATCCGTCCGCATCCTTCCAAAGAATGTGGCTGGATTGTGGATTTATGTGGTAATATCAAACGTTTCGGAGAGGTGTCGGACTTACGGTTGTTTGATAGCGGAAATGGGAAATGGGCAGTTTACTCGAAAGGAAGGCAATTAACAAACGTGAGATTCTAAAACTATGGACGAAGGATTTTTGAGGCTAAGCCGCAGGTTTTTCTCGAATGAAATGTGGAAAGTAGCCCGTAAGTTTTCGGAATGCGAAGCGTGGCTCGACTTGATTCAGAGCGCACGATTTGAGGCAACCGACAAGGCGTACAGCGAACTTATCGGAGGTCGGGAAATCTCTTATACAAGAGGTCAATATCCAGCATCCGTATCGTTTTTGATGAAGCGTTGGCAATGGTCTGAAAAGAAAGTGCGTTATTTCCTTGCCAAACTTAAAGAAAGAGGTATGATAACGACTTGTAATAAACAAGGTATGACCGTAATTACTTTATGTAACTATGATGAATATAATCCGGTCAAGGGCAGGCAAAGAGACGTAGATAAGGGCATAGACAACAACAAAGAAATCAGCGGGTTAAATCATGCTTTGGGCGAACTAAGGGCAGAGTTAAGGGCAACCGCAGAAAAAATGGCTCAAAAAATAGAAGAATTGGGGCAAGCTAAGGGCAATAATAAAAAGAAAGATGAAGAAGATAATAATATTCCCCCCACACCCCCCAAGGGGGGAGGCAAGAAAAATAAGCCTAAAGAGATTAATTCAAAAGCACGTTTGCTATTTGAACAGCATTTTAGGGAAACCTTCGGGGCTGACTACTACTGGACAGCCAAGGATGCCGGGGCTATGTCCCAGCTCTTGAATAAACTCAAATTCCAAAGAGAGCAAAAGAAAATGGACGTTTTCGATGATTCTCTGTTGTATGCCCTTCAATACCTTCTTTCCTCGGTCAAAGAGGGGTGGATATTTGATAATTTCAGCGTAACTAATATCAACTCTAAGTTTAATGAAATCGTAGCACAAGCTAAAAATGGAAACAATCGGAAACCTGATACAAAACCAGACGAAAGTTCTGCCGGTATCAAATCAATTGTCTTCGGCAAACAGAGCTAATCATAAGCAATGGAGCAGGGAGCAGGCTGACATGTATTGGCGCAACCAACTCGTAGTTTCCATGAAATCCGTTTCCCCAGCCTTTACAGTTGATGACAGCAACCGCCAACTGCTGAAAGCCCTTTATCAATGGATATGGGGAATGCCGGGAATGCTTGATTTGGATAAGGGCTTGTTATTACATGGCCCTATCGGAGTTGGCAAGTCCACTTTGCTGAAAGGATTACAGAACTATGCGGCAAAAATCGCCCGCTATTGTATTGGCGGCGCGGATGCCGGATTGACCTTTCAGTTCACCAGTGCTGCCGAGATTGCCTTGCTGTTTGCCGAGAAAGGAATTGTCGGGTTAAACCAATACACAGACAGATCATGTATGCACAATCTTGCCATTGACGAGGTGGGACGGGAACCTATGGATGCCAAACACTTTGGTACGGGCATCAATGCCATTCAGACCGTCTTGCAACTGCGCTATGAGCAGAGATATTGTTTCTACACCCACATGACTACCAATCTGGACCCGGACAAGGAGTTTTCCCAACGGTATGGGGATTATATTGCCGACCGGGTGAAAGAGATGTTCAATGTAATTAAAATTGAAGGTGAAAGCCGAAGATAATGGCAAAGAAAAAAGATATACCACCTGCACCCGTCCGTTGCCGCCAATGCTCATACTCCAGAGATTTCGTAGATAACTCTTGTCTATGCAAGGCCAAGGACCATAGGGTGTGCGCATGTAACCGGTACGGGAGGATATGTGACAAATTCAACAAAAGATGATTTTATAGACATAGAACTTGAAAAGAAAATCGAACAATTGGAGTGGCAGCGTGACAACGCACTGCCACTCCGATGCCCGTTGGTGGCAAAGAAGTACCAGCGAATGATTGATGAACTTGCAAGAAAAAGCAGAAACAATGAAACCAAAGAAAGATTTGATTAAAGCTGCCGAGGCTGATGGCAGCATAGACAGATTGACCAGCCTTCTTTCAGCCGCACACATACTGAACTGTGAAGCCAACATGCTGGTGGAGGAAGCGGCAGACCTGATGAACGCCAAAGGGTTACTACTCGGAAATTTGAAAAGGATTCATAACAGCTTTGTCAAGAGCGCCGACATGTACTTCCTGGAATTCTCCTCACTCGTAGAGACAGAGAACTCGAAGATGGATATGTTCAGGGACATGGACGACTTCGACGCCAAGTTCCGCGAGTGGGCAAAATTACCGTCTGATTGGAAACCTAAAGAATCAGAAGAATGAGTGAAAGATTAACACACGGTTCTCTATTTAGTGGCATTGGCGGTCCAGAAATAGCTGCCGAGATAATGGGCTGGAAAAACGTGTTCCATTGCGAGATAAACCCGTTCGGGAGAAAAATACTTGATTATTGGTTTCCAAACAGCAAAAGTTATGAAGACATCACGAAAACAGATTTCAGAGAATGGAGAGGAAAAATCAATGTCCTCACCGGAGGTTTTCCCTGCCAGCCCTTCTCTTGTGCCGGACAGCGAAAGGGAGCGGAAGATGACCGCTATCTCTGGCCGGAAATGCTACGAGCGATACGGGAGATACAGCCCGATTGGGTTGTTGGTGAAAACGTTGCTGGAATCCTCACGATGGTACAGCCAGGCAGTGAAACTCCGTTGGGAAGCGAAGAAACTCTATTCGGAGAAGATAACAGAAAAAGAACATTGCATCGGCAGGAATATGTCGTCGAAACAGTGTGTAACGACCTTGAACGTGAAGGATATTCCGTCCAACCGGTTGTTATTCCGGCTTGTGCCGTCGGAGCGCCGCACAGAAGAGACCGCGTCTTCTTTATTGCCCACCGTGCAGACGCAGGGTCTGAAGGTATGCAACGAGAATGGGAAAACAACATTCTATCCGGTAGGACTGCTCCCGACACCGATGGCGAGCGATGCAACAACCGGAGCGATAATTGGAAAGAACGACCAATTTGTTACGACCAGAAACGGTACTCCGAGGAAAATCAATCAGAATGGACAGAACGGAAGCGTAGGACTTGCGAGAATGGTTCGGCTGCTTCCGACTCCCAATGCCAGGGAAGCGGACAAATATACGAAGAAGTACAATCCGAACAGCCAAATGGGCACAGCTTTGACAGCAATGGCAATAAACGGAATGTTGCCTACTCCAGCAGCGAGGGATTATCAACCCTCCGTTTCCCCACAAGCATTGAAAAGGAAAAACGGGAAAATGAGGACGGATGCTCTGTGCAACCTCCCGGTAATGTTAGGAGAGCATCATTCGCAGAACGGTGGAAAAACTTCCCAACTCAATCCCCTGTTTGTAGCCGAGATGATGGGATTTCCACCAGATTGGACGGTATTGCCTTTTCAAAGTGGCGGCAGGAATCGATAAAGGCATACGGCAATGCTATTGTCCCACAAGTAATGTATGAGATATTCCTGGCAATAGAATCTATAGAAAAAGGCAAATAGTATGAACATTCACCAGACAGTTCCCCGCTCGGATTGCACCTCCTTCGCCAAGTGCGGCAAGCACTCACTTGCCTATTGCAGGAGGTACGGTGCGTCCGAATGCGGGCCATGTGAAATCGTAAGGAGGAAACCCCGTAACCGGGTGGTCGTTGACGGGGTGGAGCGTAAACTGTGCACCCGTTGCGGTAGAGCACTTCCGTTATCCAGGTTCTTCGATAGAATTAGCCCGTTGTAACGGTAAGGAATACCATCTGAAAGCGTCATGGTGCAAGATGTGTATGGCAGAGGTACAGAGCGAACGGAATAGAAAAAAGAAAATGAATTGAGATTAACATGTGCAAAAAGAAGCCATTTCTGCACATGAAGTATTAACAACACGAGCGGAAACCGGTGGTTTTTGCTCATAACAAGAAGAAATATATGAATATCCAATCTAAAATAGCTTACTCCATCTCTTTGTTGCGCAAATGTGAGCAAATGGCGCTTGACTATGACCCCGAAGATGGATTTTACCTGGCATTCTCCGGTGGTAAGGACAGCCAAGCTCTCTATCACATAGCAAAGATGGCAGGAGTGAAATTCAAGGCTCACATGAACCTAACCAGTGTTGACCCACCAGAAGTAATTCGTTTCGTAAAACAGAACTACCCGGATGTAGAATTGATAAAGCCAAAGATGTCAATTTATGATATGGCACTTAAGAAACATTTGTTAATGCCTACAAGAATTCTTCGTTGGTGTTGTGCTGAATATAAAGAGATGTCTGGCGCAGGAAAGGTGACACTAATAGGTATTCGCCATGCGGAAAGTGTAAGGCGTTCCAAACGAAAGGAGATTGAAATTAGCTCCCATAAATTCAGTGGGAACTTCGACCAATTTTCGGAGCACAAAGAGAAAATGGTTGCATGTGTCGGTGGCAAAGACAAGATTCTTGTATCTCCGATTATCCATTGGAGTGATAAAGATGTATGGGATTTCTTGAATGGAAATAACATAGAGCACTGCTCCCTATACGATGAAGGATATAAACGAATAGGTTGTATTCTCTGTCCGATGTCAAACTACAAACAGAAGTTAAAGGATTGTCAGCGCTTCCCTCATGCTCGTACAAGATGGATTCAGACCATACAAAAACTCATTGATACTGGATATGTCAATCGTAACTTTACCGATGCAGAGTTTGGTTTTAATTGGTGGATTAGTGGAAAGTCTTTTGACCAATATTATGCAGATGAGGTGTTACAACGGAAAATAGAGTTTAACGAATAACAATAAAATGAGTAGCTATGAAACAAGTCAAGTTTTGCGAACAGGCATTATCCGAATTTGATAAGGAGGGTAAAGTATGATACTTACTACTGATAAGATGGTATTTGTTACTGATTTAGAAGATTCAGACGAATATATTGAGAATCTTATAACTGAGTATGGGACTAATCAATATCGCATAAAGATTGACCGCACACTTAATCCACCATATTACCAATTATTCCACGAATGGAAAGAAGGCAAGCGAAAACTTAATAATCGTTTGTTTGCTTCCAATAAGTTGGAAAAGATTGTGGATTATATAAATCAGAATATTCAATAAGGATAAATTATGAAACAGACGGTAGAAGAAGCTGCTCATTCTTTCGCAGAAAGTAGAAGCAGCGGAAGTGCATTCCCAGCATATTATGCAGGATTTGTTGCTGGTGCCGAATGGCAGGCAAAGCAATTCCCATGGATAAGCGTAGAAGATGCAATACCTAACAAACAAGCAAAAGGCATGTGTCAAGTGAAATATGTTGATGGTAGTATTGATGAAATGGCAATGCGAGAAGTGAATAAATGGATATATCCCTACATCAAGACTGGATATGTTACTCATTGGATGCCCATCCCCTCTTTCGATGAGATATTCGAAGCAAACAAGGATGTGCTGGAACGGATTAAGGAGAAAGGGGACTAATATGGAAAGGTACAGAATCATACGAGGAGAAGGGTATAACGGTTGTATCCCCATAATAATATATTGGGTACAAGTCAGAAAAGACAAACGTATTTCATCCGAATGGGTGAATGTAAAGGGATTTGATACCTATAAGAGAGCGAAAGAGTTGTTGGATGTTTTAAATGGTGATTGATTATGGAAGTAAAGAACGGAATAATAATAGATGGAGTGCTGCATGAAGCTGCGAATTATCCAAATGACTATGAATGTACTATATGTTCTCTTCGTAAGGAATGTGATGAATTAGAGAATCGTTGTGATGAATGGATTTGCAGGCTTATTGATTGTAGGTATTTCGTCAATCGTGGCAAAGTAACGGATATTAAGACAGATAAGGAGGGTGAATAATGAAAGCAAGAGTAAAAGCAACCGGAGAAATTATCAATATTGCTGATTACGCACGTGTCACACTTGATAGATGTGATAGTTACGGGAATCCTATTGAATTAAGTTTTGATGAGGTTGAAATACTTCAAGAAAGGTCTGATAATATTGATTGGGAACAAAGACGTTATGAACTGGTGAAGGCTGCAATGCAAGGATTTTGTAGCAATCCACATCAACAGATAATGGATGCTGACTCAAATATGGTGGCAGAATGGAGTATTGGTTTTGCTGATTCACTAATAAAGAAACTGAAAGGAGATTGAATAATGTCAAGAGGAGAAATATTAAAGCTATCAGATTTGAAAGATATGCACGGCTCTATTACTTTGGAATATACGGGTATTCTTTACGCAGGTGTAGATAGGAAAAAGAAGCTCCGTGAATTGGCAAAAGTTAATCCGCAGGAGTATTGTTTTGCATTAGGAGTGAATGATGATAGTGAAATTTTCAAAGACATTTCGTCGGGTTCCTTAGTGTCGCCGATGAATTTTTTTAAGAAACTGAAAAGAGAATAGCCATGGATGCAGAATTTAAAAACAAGAAAGAGGTGGTCTTTGACGGCAAAGACCTTATATTCAACGTGGACGGAATAGAAATCAGGAACGGGAAACTGCCTGATTCCTTCAGTGTAAAAGAGCGCTATGAGATAAGCGCGGAAAGCCTTACCAAGCTTGTCGTAGCGTTGGGTGACGGGATACACTTGCCGAATTTAATGAGGAACGAGGGTGTTACGGTGTTTTTAAAGCAGAAAGAACTATATATCCATTAAAAGATGATTATGTCAAGAAGCTTGCCGAAGAAGTAAAGTCCCTACAAGAAGAGGTCCGCACAGAACGCATAAAAGCTTCTGATGAAGGATACAAGCGCTACCTGCTGGAAAACTTGATTAAAGAGCACAACAAACGCTCATGGTGGGGACGGGCAGAAAAGATTGAACTGAAAACAGAGGAATAACAATGACCGAAGAACTTGTAACATTAGAGACAGCGAAGCTGCTGAAAGAGAAAGGGTTTCTACAAAGGAAATATCTTATAGATGTTTCTACTTTGCATCATTGTTATAAATACCTATCTGTTCCACCTCAATCGGTAGTTCAAAGGTGGCTTCGTGAAACCAAGGACCTGCATATTGAAATATCCTATATGTGTGAAAATTATTGGATATATGATATACTAACAATTCCGAACCATGACTTAGTAGGGTTGTCGGATAGACCTATTATCCATTATAAATCCTACGAGGAAGCACTTGAAGCCGGTTTGGTGGAATGTTTAAAACTTATATGATTATGAGACAAGAAATGAAAATCGGAGAAATATTCGAATGCAACGGAGAAAAAATTATAGTGAAAAAAGATAGCGATATTATGTGCGGTTGTGATAAATGCTATTTTTATGTTAAACCGGAATGTAGTGATTATAATTGCATTTCTTATACCAGACAAGACAAGCAACATGTACATTTTGAAATAGTAGAGGAGAAGCAACAATGAAGAAAATAATGTTTAATGACAAATACAGCTTAACCCAAGCTGTGTTGGATGGTCGGAAGACTATGACGAGAAGAATAATCAAATGCCCCCAAGAATATAAAGGGGAGCCGGTTAGAGGTTTCAGAGTTACTGGGTCAAAGGACATTCGTCTATCTGTTGAGATGCGTGTGTATGATATGGGTTGCGATGATTTTGTCCCAATGTATATCCAGCCTAAATACAAAGTCGGTGAAGTTGTTGCCATTGCGCAAAGTTATGAAAGTTTAGGGATGAATCCCGAAATTGCACTTAATGATAGGGACGGAATAGGATTTTATACTAAAACTAAATTCGCACCCGGCTGGAAAAATAAAATGTTTGTCCGCGCTGACCTTATGCCCCACCATATCCGCATTACCAACATCAAAATCGAAAGATTGCAAGACATCTCCGATAAAGATTGCTTGAAAGAAGGAATTTATAAAGGACAATGCGGAAGTGCAGATACACATTTTATGGATGCTTATTATTATAAAGGGGACATTCAACCTTATTGTACCCCTCGTGAAGCCTTTGCCGCCCTCATAGATAAAGTCTCCGGCAAAGGAACGTGGGAGTCTAACTCTTATGTTTTCGTTTACGAATTTGAATTAGTTGATTAACCATGAATAGAAAAGAATACCAGGAACACTGCAAGCATTACAGCCCCTACAGTGGACAATGCTACAAAAAGTCATTCATATCGGGTGTAGCAAACAATATGCATGTGAACATGCGGTGTGACGGGAAATGTCCCCGTATGAGTAATTACGACAAGAGAAACGGAATATTAACTGATAAAGAAAGAACAGATGAATCTAAATGAATTGCGCGACCGCGCCTATAAAACCGCCTGCGAGCACGGTTTCCACGATGAAGAACTGAGTAACGAACACTGCCTTTGCCTTGTCATATCCGAGCTTATGGAAGCTGTGGAAGCTGATAGGAAAGGACGATTTGCCAAAGTTCCGGTCGATAAAAAAGGTACAATATTTGACGAACGGACTTTTCATTATCAAAATAAGTATTTTGCGGAAAACTTTGAAGCATATATCAAAGACTGTGTGGAAGACGAGCTTGCCGATGCTGTAATCCGCCTGCTTGATTTGTGCGGATTGCGTAAGATAGATATTGAGGACTTTACGGAAGAAATGTTGTACGAGGCAGAGGAAAGTTGCAATGATGAGACCTTTACAGAAAGTGTATACGCTATATCCACAATTCCCATCAGATGTGAGTATGAATATGACAGTCTATTAGAAAATCAATTAAATAGCATGCTATTGGCTATTTTCGGGCTTGCTAAACATTTGGACATAGACCTTATATGGCATATCAATCAGAAGATGAGATACAATGAATTGAGAGAAAATAAACATGGGAAAAAGTATTGATTATGAAACGTGAAATAAAATTCAGAGGTAAAAGTACTGATACGGGGAAATGGGTATATGGATTTCTCTCTTTTTTCTATACTGCCGGAAGGGACGAAAACGGGCTTATCTTTACGGACAAGGCGAGGATATATTCCTCAGAAGCCAGCTGCTGCTACGACGTATGGGCTGAAACTGTCGGGCAGTTCACCGGCTTGTGTGATAAGAACGGGAAAGAAATATACGAAGGTGACATACTTGTATATAGGCAATGGACAGCTCTTGTATTGTGGAACAAAGAACTCGCGACATTCGCATTACAATTCGATTTTGAAAAAGAAGTCGGCATGAAACCTTTAGGCGAATGGAGGACTATGACAATCGTCAGTAATATTTACGATAACCCCAATTTAATATAAGGAATAGACATGAAAACAGACCTTATTTTCTTTATTGCGATATTCATCATCGCAGTATTATTCATCGGGCATTTCCGGTTGACATTTTCGCCGTTCAGCATATCACTCCCTTATTGGCATAGAGCTTTAGGAATTGTCCTTATTGTTGTAGGATGTTTGGTTTACAACATAGGTGAACATATGTCCGGTTATAAGAAAGGGTTGGATAACGGAATGGAAATAGTCTTGAAACAATTGAAGAAACGGTATGAACGACCAGGTGATTAATAAAGAAAAGATATTGCCAATGGTTACAAAAAAGGCTATCTTCCCAGACAGCCAATCTTTTTTATTAACCTTAATTTAATACTATGAAAAACACATTGCAAAGGTACGGATTTGTGGAAGTTATGCAAATTATGAGCCTTTGTTCAGCCATCTTATAACATGGTTTAGCAAGCGGATATGTATGTTAACCATTAACGTAATAGATTTACAAAATTAACAAATAGCCAATGAGTAGAAATGAAAATGTCTGGACTGATGCGAAATGCGCAGCCTTTCGAGTTGAGTTCCTTACCAGTTGTGAGGAACTCTTTTTGTATGCAAAAGCCATCTATTCCGCTATGATGTGGGGTAGGGAGGTGAACGAGAAAAATCGGGTTATTCAGGAAAAGGATAAGTCTGTTAAATAAAAGAAAGAGCCAACCCACGCACGACCATGAATCAGCTCCTCACACGATTATGATGCAAATATACTATTTACTTTTAAAATAATCGTGTTATGGAGTTGGATTTTAACAAAATAATTCGTCTTAAAAAGATTCGTATCGAAAAATCAGAACTTTCAGAGGAAGAAAATATCTTAACTTCCCCGGTTCTGAAAGACAAAAGCCTTATCCATGAAATCTATAAAATATTTGTTGAGTTGTTGAATAAGAGGGGATGTCCGCCGAATATTGACAGTGTAACCCAGCGGAAGAAGTTCATTTTCATTATCCTGTACCTATTTTCTCCAAGTTCGCTTGCCGGTGGAAAAATGGCAGCAGGGGTACGTGAGGAGATGTCAAAGGTGCTTGGGGTTCAGTCCAAGAGTACAATTTCCGACAACTGTGCTGATGTCGTGTTTCTGTATCAGAATTATGGGGACTTTAGTGGAGATATAGAGTATCTTTACACCGAAATCGTAAATCGGTTAAAATTCAAAGGGCTAATCAATTAATGAGCCGGAGTTTAGTGCTCCGGCTTCATCTTTTTCATAACCTCCTCTTTAAACTTATTAAAATTATCTCTATTTGAATTGAAATTATGCTCGTATTTTTTACGAATATGCGCAATTTCTTCAAGAGAAATTTTTCCATTAGTTTGTTTTAAAAATTCCTTTTCTTCTTTTTCAAATTCTTCACTAAACAATCCCATATTATACCTCCTTTTTTAATTTAGTTTTTCGTTCCAATTCTCCCTTTCTAATAATGCAGATAGCATTTTCGTAAGGTGCTTCCGTCTTTTGCCAGTAGTTCAAAAGTGACTGCCGGGCTATTCCGAGTTCTTGGCTTGTATAGTTGTCATACATAGCCGATGGCGAACCGAAATACCTATGCAATCCGGTAGCCTTAATTTCTAAGTGTATTACTCCTTTTGCTTCCATGATGCAAAAATACTTATTTATTAGTATGTATTATAAATAATACTTTAAATTATAGTTTGTTAACGCATAAATAGTATTTTGTATTATAAATAATACTACATTTGCATCATCAGAAACGAAGTAATAACAATTAAAACATATAAGATATGAAAGCAACAGAATTTAAGAAAGGTCAATCAGTAGTCGTAACTACTAAAAATGGTAAGGTAGAAGGTACTATTTCAGGTGTTGATATGAATGTTTGCACTTTTGAAGCTGACTATTCAGTAGATTATCTGAAAGAGGGTAAAACATGGACTATGATTTGTGTACCTGCAAGAGCGATTGAACTGGTATAAGTTTAACCAGCAGGGCGAAAGCCCTGCGTAATATAGAAGATTATGAAGCGATATTATTTTGAACTGTTAGATGATGATTATAATGATTTGGGTGCATTGATACCGGACGGCAGTAGTAAGAAAACCGCTGTTAATCGTGCGAAAAGATGGATGGTTGATAACAATATTCAGTCTGCCCAATTAAGCGTAAATAGCATGATTACTGACAATATTTTGGATATAATAAGCATAGAAATAGCATAAGTTTTAATCCGGTAGCCTTTGGGCTGCCACAATATACACGATTATGAAAGCAGATTTAGTTTTAGTTATCAGCCCTGAAGCCCCACTGATGAAGCAACTGGGTAAAGTATTGGGTAAGATGGTAACCCCTTATGACTTCTATACTATAGAGAGGGGTGAAAAGTACATCACCATACAGCATGATGAAACAGGGTTTGTAGTGGCTTATACGAGTGAAGAAAAATTGAATGCGAAACATTAAATATTGATTATTATGGGTGAAATAGCAGATAGTTTAATTAGTGGTGAATTTGATTGCATCACAGGTGAGTATTTAGGTGAAGCGGTTGGCTATCCAAGAACGCTTGCTTATGGCAGACGCGAATACATGCCACCAGTTGAAAAGAAGCCTACCAGCAAGGCGAATGTGTGTATCTCAAACATGTGCAAAGACAGAGGTTTCAGTAACCATGAAAAGGTTGAATTAGTAGCCAAATTCTTGTATAGCAAAGGTTACAAACAATTGCCTAATCTATCCCATCAGTATAAAATCATTCACAGCCAGTACAAGAATGATTTTAAAAAGTTTTTGGTTGAACAAGTAAAACAAAGAAAGGATGAATAATATATTCACAATATGCTATTCAGAAGAAGAAGCAAATGAAATAGGCCACTTCATTTTAAGTAGAGGATACGAGGGTGTTCAAAATGATAGCTATAGATATTGTCGTGAAGCGATTTGGTGGGCTTTCAAAGAAGCTAAAAGGCATCATTCAAATTACATCTGCGTTGGCGTTGCAGGTTGCCAAATGACTGTATCAAAATCAAAGCGAGGTCTTAGGCGAAATGGTCTTAAATACATAGAGAAAAGGCGAATGTTTTACAAATTACTAAGTAAGTATTGATAAATGATTATGAACTCAATTAACGACGAAAGAGGTTGTAGCGTATGCCAGCCCGGTAAAGAGAACTATTGCACTTACACTACCAAATTGAAAGGTAAGAGAGTAAGAATGTACCAATATGACTATCGTACTGAAAGTGGCGAACTGTTTGCTTGTTGTGCGCCTACCTTAGAGGCATGCAGAGAAAGACGGGACAAATGGCTTAGTTCACGACAATAAGCCGATTGTCGTGTATAACGATTGAAGATATTTCGTTATCTTTGGTTGTGGTAGTACCTTTGGGGTACTATCGCGGGGTGTAGCAGTGGTAGCTTTTCACTTTGACTTGGTGAAGGTCGGTTGTTCGATTCAGCCCCCCGCAACTATTGAGTATTAATTTAAATTTGACACGATTATGAACATTCTTACATTAAGTATCAAACAGAAGTATTTCGATGAAATCTTGGCAGGAAAGAAAACCCACGAATACCGTGAAATCAGACCAACTAACGCTAAGAAGTATATCACTTACCTATGTGGCGGCAAAGAATATCCGGCTGATGCAGAACTGCCTGAAGAAGGTGAAATAGAATTAAAGCCTATCAAGTACGATGCAATCAAGCTTCTGACAGGTGCATATACAGGTAAACGTCCTTATATTATCGTTGAAGTGAAAGCAGCAGAAGCAGTTATTCTCACAGATGAAAACGGTAATGATATTGTTTACGAACATCAAGGCGAAGAGTATCTTGTTGCACAAATGGATTATACTTTGGGCAAGATATTAGAGAGACATATAGATTGATTTGTTTAACTTTTAAAATTAAAAAGCAGAGTCGCAAGAAGAATTAACAGAGTAGCCGGGCCTCGCAGAAATATGAACGGTGCAGGGGCTGGTGGTAGATTGGTTGCCAGACGTGGCGGTGAAGCTGGTACATCACAGTTGGGGTCACGCAGACAGCGTTATAGTGACCTTCGTACTTCATTTGGTTTAAGTGGTGGTTAGCTATGAGCAAGGTAGAACAAGCGAACCGGTATATAGACCTCATTCGGGTAAAATCGAATGAGGCTTTACTGTTTTTATCACTTGGTAAAGATTCGCTTGTTCTGCTTGATTTAATCTATCCGAAGTTTGACCGGATTGTTTGTGTGTTCATGTACTTTGTCAAGAATTTGGAGCACATTAACCGATGGATTGGCTGGACTAAAGCCAAATATCCAAAGATTGAGTTTGTGCAAGTGCCTCACTGGAATCTTACTTATATTCTTCGTGGAGGTATGTATTGTGTACCCAATCCGAAAGTAAAGCTATTGAAGTTGGCAGATGTGGTAAAGGCTATGCAGCTTACTCATGGAGTTTATTATACATTCTTGGGCATGAAAAAAGCTGATGGTATGAACCGCAGGCTTATGCTGAAAGGGTATGAGGTAAACGGTTACGAGAATAACGGTATGGTTTATCCTTTGGCTGATTGGACACAAAAGGATATTCTTGCTTATATGAGGCAGCATAATTTACCCGAACCAGTTCGGTATTCATTGAAAGCCAGTTCGGGAGTAGGCTTCAATCTTGATTGTATGCTTTGGATGGAGAAGAACTATCCACAGGACTTACAGAGAATTTACAAAACTTTCCCGATGGCTGAAAGAGTACTTTGGGAGTATCATAATCAACAAAAATAATAGAAGGAAAGCCGAGTCAGAAGAAAATCAATTGATGATATTGCAGAGCAAAGATACAGACTATCTCGTACTTTAACGGGTAATAGGCTGAACAGAGTAAACTCTATTGCAAGAAAGTATATTCGATACATTGAACGAACCTTTGGGTATAACGAGGGGAAACAACAAGATGGCGCAAGAAAAGTATCTCGAAGAATTTATATGGGTTTAACTAATGGATGATATGGAATTGTCAAAATACATAAAGAGCGAATCGGTGGAACTTAACCGTTCTGCCATTCGTTTTGCAGACTACAATCCGAGAAAACTTTCCGATGAATCACGCAAAGCATTAAAGCGTGGTATCAAGAAATTCGGATTGGTAGGTGGAATAGTTGTGAATAAGCGTACCGGGCTTACCGTAGTTAGCGGGCACCAGCGTTTGTCTGTCATGGACGAATTGCAAAAGTTTCCCGATAACGACTATCGCATTCGTGTCGATGTCATTGACGTGGACGAACAGCAGGAAAAGGAGTTGAATATTCTAATGAACAACCCTAATGCACAAGGTTCTTGGGATTTTGACGCTCTTGCCCGTATTGTTCCTGATATTGACTGGAAAGATGCAGGATTGACGGATGCCGACTTGAATATGATTGGGGTTGATTTCCTTTTGCAGACCGAAGAAGAAAGCTCCATTGCTGACGAACTGGAAAGCATGATGTCGCCTGTAACAGAACAGAAAGAAGTCGATAAAGCCACCAAGCAGTTGGAACGTGCCGAAAAGGTTGCCCACATGAAGGAAGTCAAGCAACAGGTAAAAGAAAACGCACAGAAGCAAGTCGAGAACATGGATGCCTATGTGATGTTGTCCTTTGATACCTATGAAGCTAAAGCCGCTTTCTGCGAAAGGTTCGGGTATGAACCAGATATGAAGTTTATAAAGGGAGAAGTTTTTGATGAACAAGTAGAAAGAATAGATTAATTATTGGGAGGAAAGCTGAGTTAGAAAGAAAACATATAGCCAGTTATATCAGCAGTCCAGACGAATAATGTACAACGCTGGAAGACAATACGGGTTAGGTTCTGCAAGACAAAGAAACATAAGGGATAGAACGAAATCCATAATGGGAAGATATGCTGAGAAAATAGATAGCTATTTCTCAAAAAGAGGAGTTGATGTCTATGGAAACAAGCCAATTTCTCGCCGTGTCTATATGGGTAACAATAACGGTTAAAATTATGAGCAATAGTGAATCTCAAAATAGAAAAGGTAAAGGAGGAAGAAAGCCTAAGTTTGATTATACAAGCGAGGAATTTCTTTCTCTCGTGGAATCGTATGCCAAAAAGGGATTCACTGACAAGGAAATTGCTTATGCCATAGGGATTTTGCCTCAAACATTCTGCGAAAAGAAAAGTGAGTACACCGAAATATCCGAAGTCTTAGCGCGTGGGCGCGCGACAATCAATGCCACTGTAAGGGCTAAATTCCTAGCAATGGCTCTCGGTGGCATAAAAACCAAAAGCACCGTGGTAAGAAAGCTCCGTGATTCAGAAGGGAATTTGACGGGCGAAGATGAATTACAAGTTAGCGAAAGCGAGTTGGCTCCTAATTTGCAAGCAATGTCCGTTTGGCTGTACCACCATGATGAAGATTGGAGAAAGATTGAACGCAAGCAGGATGAAGATGCTGATATTCCAACAGACATAGAGCACGGCATCAACATTGATTCCTGGATTAAAGACAAGCTGAAATGATAGTACCTCAAGAAATTTACCATCCATTATATGAGGATAAGGAAAAATTTATAATTCTTATCACCGGTGGGCGTGGTAGCGGAAAGTCTTTCAATGCTTCTACCTTTATTGAGCGGTTGACTTTTGAAATGACTCCCGTAGAGAAGATAGTTCATCAGATTCTTTACACCCGTTACACGATGGTTTCTGCCGGTATGTCTATCATCCCCGAAATGATGGAGAAGATAGATTTGGACGGTACCACGAAATATTTCAAGACCACAAAGACGGACATAGTCAATAAGATGACTAAGAGCCGTATCATGTTCCGGGGTATCAAGACTTCTTCCGGGAACCAGACAGCAAAACTGAAATCCATTCAAGGCATTACGACTTTCGTCTGCGATGAAGCGGAAGAGTGGACAAGCGAAGATGAGTTCGACAAGATAATGCTCTCCATCCGTAAGAAAGGGATTCAGAACCGGATTATCATCATTATGAATCCTTGCGATTCCAATCACTTCATCTACAAGAAATACATTGAGAAAACTCACAAGCTGGTAGAGATTGATGGTGTGCAGGTTCAGATTTCCACTCATCCGAATGTGCTCCACATTCATACGACTTACTTTGATAATTTGGAGAATCTTTCACCGGAGTTTCTAAAAGAGGTAGAGGATATAAAGGTGAGTAATCCTGAAAAGTATGGTCATGTGGTTATCGGCCGGTGGGCTGACGTTGCAGAAGGTGCTGTGTTCAAGAAGTGGGGAATTGTGAAAGAGTTCCCGCAGGAATGTAAAAAGGTAGGAATAGGGCAGGACTTCGGCTTTACTAATGATCCTTCCGCTGCTGTAAGATGTGGCATTATTGATAACCGTTTGTATGTTGATGAACTTTTCTATGAAACGGATATGCTTTCGTCGGCTATTGCCAATAGGTTAAAGCCTTTCTCTATGAAAGTTTTTGCCGATTCGCAAGACCCTCGATTGATTCAAGAGATAAAGAACAGAGGCGTGAATATCTATCCGGTAGATAAGTTTCCCGGCTCCATCAAAGCGGGTATTGATAAGATTAAAGACATGGAGTTCTTTGTAACAGAACGCTCTTACAATATTATTACTGAACTTCGGAAATATGTTTGGGATAAAGATAAGGATGGAAACTACATCAATGAGCCAGTAGATGAATATAATCATTTGATGGATGCCATTAGATATTATGTATTGGGTTGTTTGCTTGGACGCATTTTGAAGCCGAAAGATTTAACTGGAATATTCACACACTAAAAATATAAGCTATGCCATTGAATTTAGAAGAAATATTAGCATTGCCCGATATCGGGCAGAAGATAAACTACCTGAAGAAAGGTAGGAAGACTGAACTTCCCGACTGTTGTAAACTTTGGGACGATTGGAATCCGGAACGTCATGAAATTATGGTTGACAAAAAGAAGTATCCGGACAGAAAGGTTCTTGAAAAAGAAGCTGAGAAGCACTTCGATGAAAAAACGGGTAAGACTTATGAAATCGAAGCAAAGTATAAAACAGAACCAGTGAACCGTATCTCCATTCCATTGGAACAGGATATAGTGAACATTCAAACTGCTTTCACGGTCGGCACAGAACCGTCTATGGATTGCACTCCGACTGATGATGATGAAAAGAAGCTGCTGGATGCGGTAAAGGCTGTATTTAAATCCAACAAAATCAAATACCAAAACAAGAAGATTGTCCGTGCCTGGCTCTCCGAACAAGAAGCGGCAGAATATTGGTATGTTACCGATGATGATTCGTTTTGGGCAAAGTTTTGGAAGAAAGTTAAGACTACGTTCGGTGGCAAGGTCAAGCCCACCAAGAAACTGAAAAGCGTGTTATGGTCTCCATTCAGAGGTGATAAGCTATACCCGTTCTTTAACGACGAAGGTAAAATGATTGCTTTCTCACGTGAGTATAAAAAGAAGCTCATGGATGATTCGGAGGTCATCTGCTTTATGACTATCACGGACAAAATGGTTTATCAATGGGATTTGTCTAAAGGATATGAAGAAAGAACTCCTTTTGCTCATGGATTCCCAAAACTACCGGTTCTCTATGCTTATCGTCCTGAACCTTATTGCAAGAAGATAAAGACCTTCCGGGTCCGGTTGGAGAAACTATTATCCAATTATGCTGATTGTATCGACTATCATTTTTTCCCCATTTTGGAATTAATTGGTGAAGTGATAGGGTTCACTGGTAAGACAAAGGATAGAATGGTAAAACTGGAAGGAGAGGGGGCTGGTGCACGATATTTAACATGGAATCAGGTGCCAGATACCGTAAAATTTGAAGCAGAAACACTCACTAATATGGCTTATGATATGTCAAACACTCCAAGAATATCCTTTGAGACGTTGAAGGGGGTAGGTAAAGCATCAGGAACCGCTTTCCGCTTTATGTTCATGGGTGCACATATGGCGGTAGAAAATCACGGTGAGGTTATCGGTGAGTTCTTGCAGCGGAGAGTAAATTTCATTGTTTCCGCTTTAGGCTCTATCAATCCAACCGAGTTTAGCAAGGCATCGCAGACCATTGACATAGAAACAGAACTGGTTCCATATATGATTGATGATTTGAATGATAAGGTGACCACTGCCGTTTCCGCTGTCAGTGGTGGCATCTGGTCAACGCGTGAGGGAATCATGTTTGCCGGGAATGCTGATAGGGTAGAAGAGGAGCTTGCAGAAATCAAGGAGGAGCAAGCGGCAAAGAATAACAATGCAGCGTCTCCTAACCCCAAGGGATAATTCATTGCTTCATGTTTTTATAGTACTATTGAGCGGAGCTAATTTAGTTCCGCTTTTTTATTGCTAAATTCTATATTATAGAATATATTCTCTGGAAAAATTTTATAATTCAAAATTAATTCATATTTTTGCATCAAACAAAAGAGATATGAGGATTGTATCACATAAGAAATTGAAAGAGTTCTACGAGACGAAAGGCTATGAAGATTCACGCATAGCCTTAGAACGTTGGTATGATATAGCGGAAAAAGCTGAATGGAAGAACTTATCAGACATTAAAGTGGATTTTCTTTCAGTTGATTATGTAGGTAACCAACACTATGTATTCAATATCAGAGGCAACAACTATCGGTTGGTTGTCGTTGTTAAGTTTACAATTGGGTACGTCTTCATTCGCTGGGTTGGTACTCATAAAGATTACGATAAGATAGATTGTTCAACCATTTAAGAGATAGAAGTATGAATAAAGTAACGAAAGAACAGTATGAATTTGCTTTGGCAAGAGTAGAGGAACTTCTGCCATTGGTTGATGATAATACCCCTGCAAACGATAAAAATGCGGTGGAGCTTACAGTTATGTCCGATATTGTGATAGCATACGAAAAAGAACATTATCCGATAGAAAAACCGACTGTTGCGGAATTGATAGAGCTATCTCTTGAAGAGAAAGGGATGAGTCAAAAGCAACTTGCTGGTGAGATTGGAATAAGTCCATCGCGTGTGAATGACTATATTTCTGGACGTTCGGAACCGACCCTCAAAATTGCGAGGTTGCTATGTCGAGTGTTGAATATACCTCCAGCCGCGATGTTGGGTTTCTGATTAGTTCATAAGAAGAATATTTAGGCGTGATTCATTCGGTTTCACGCCTTTTTTATACCATTTTACGACAATCGTTTCATTGTCGTGTATCACCTATCTGATAATTTCTCACATAGCTTATTAATGCCGAAATTTACCGTAGAAATTTATAAATCAAATTCATACGGTATGACAATCTTAGAACAAATCTTAGCAGGCCTTCAAACCAAGTTTTCTGGGGTGGATGCTGCTATTCTTGCCCGAATTGCCACTAAAAAGGCAGAGGGTGTAACGGACGCAGGCCAAGTACCTACCATTGTGGAGGGAATTAGCTTTTCGGACGTGCTAACAAATTATGGTGATTTCCGTGCCGGGGATGCTTCTTTCAAGTCAGTTCAGAACTACGAGAAGAAGCATAACCTTAAAGACGGTAAGCCAGTCGAGACTACCACTACTACCACAACCACCAAAGCGGAAGACAAGCCGGATGATATGGCTACCATCATTGCCAATGCAGTGAGTGCAGCCGTTAAACCGCTTTCTGACAAGCTCGCTCAGTTTGAAACGGAAAAGTCGCAAGCAACCCGGCAGGAGCAGATTATGGCAAAGGCAAAGGAGTATGGTATTCCCGAAACATTCGCAAAGCGTTATTCAATTCCCGATGATGCGGACTTAGACACTTACTTCAAGGACGCGAAACAGGAATTTGCCAATATCGGCTTTAACGGAGTAACTCCTCCTGAGTCAGCAGAAGCGAAGATGCAGAAAGAAACTGAATCTATCGCAAGCATGATTGCAGAGGGAACAAAAACTATTGTTGAACAAAACAAAAATTAATTATGGCAGCAGGTACACATTATGATTTGACTCCGCAGTACGAACCGCAGGAGTTTTACCGTGTCGAAAGCGGAGTAAGGAAGAGCGGACCGTGGAAGTTGGATATCACCAACCTCGTGGTGGGTTCTTTCTTGCCTGTATTCACTCCCGTACAAGCGGACTTGAAGAAACGGACACTCGTTCCCGTTCGCAACATAAAGGTCGTTGACGCTTATACGGCAGGTGCAACTACTATCAATATCGCTAAGAAGTCTTTAGCGTATGTAGGTATGTTTATCGGAGATGGCGAGAATGGCGCAAAAGTAACCGCTATTGCAACGGATAACAAGAACTATGACGTTCTTACCATCGGTGCGGATTTCGGTGCGGATATCGCAAAGGATGCAGTCCTTTTTGAGTCAGTAGCCGTAGATGGGAAAGCAAAGAAGAACACAGCGAACTTCGTTCTTTTTGACACGAAGAAAGTTGAAAGCGATGGCGCAGTTCTTTGTACGCTTCTTATGCAGGCTTACGAGGTGAAAGAACCGAAGTTGATTCTTCCTATCCATGACTTGGATAAGAAAGGATTGACCGACCGTTTCCAGTTTGAGTATTAATCATTAAAAGTTTAGATATGAATTTGACCATACAAACTTTATTTACAGACCCCAACATCGTAAAAGCGGTGATTGACCGTGTGCTCCAATTGCGATTGGATACAATCTACTGGAAACAGTACGGTGAGTTCTTGGAAACAAAACAGCGGGTTTTCAAGACCTATTTGGGCACGGTTACGGGCGTAGTCGCTGGCTCTATTCTTGGTAAGAATGACCAGAAACCCATTCGTGAAAGACGTTCACTCGGTAGCGGATATACCGAAATCGCTTATTTAGGCGACCGTTATCAGATGGATATTGACCGTCTGTCACAGTTACAGGATATCATTGACAAATTCAATGCAGCCAATACGGCTGGACAGAGTGCAATCTTACAGGAGATTATCGACTTCATCGTTGATGACTATCGTCAGATCCTTCTTGCTCCGCATAAGAGGATGGATATCATCGTTCCCGAATTGCTGATGACAGGTAAAACGCAAGTTCACCTTGCAGACAACAAGGAGAACATTAAGTTACTTGACATTGACCTTCCTTTCAAGTTTATCACTCCGGATGCAGCAGCGAAAGCGAAATTCATCTCTTTCTTGCAACAGGAAATCGAGAAGCTGAAAGCCAAATACGGTGTGTTCTCCAAGATGATTATGTCACGCAGTACGTTCAACAAGGATATTGTTGGTTGTGCTGAATTTGGCGAAACATTCAAGATGATTCTTGGCAATAACCAATTCTACGTGAGTGGAGGTTTGATTACCTCACAGATGGCATCAAGCGTATTCACAGGCATTGGTCTTCCTCCGATTGAAATCAAGGAAGATTACGTAGAGAATCAAAATGGCGAGAACGTTCAGCTTTATGCTGATGACCGAATCACTTTATTGCAGAGTGACAAGGTGATGAAGATGCGCCATCACAAGCCGTATGTAATGACCGACCCTGTTCCGGGACGTTCTTATAATACTGCTGAAGGTCAGATGTCGGTTTGCAACTATCGTGATGAAGAGGGTAGATACATGGAATATACTGCCGAATGGATTCCAGAGTTCACCGCTCCGAACAAGATTGTGAACTTCGATTTATCAACCATGAACGCTGTCCCGGAGGGATAAGGAGGAGATTATGAAAGTAGTAGTAACAAGTATTTTCAGAGATAAATTCACCGGGCAATTGTATAACCCCGGTGGAGTAATCGAATTTGAGGACGAATCTCGTGTAGAGGACTTGGTGAATCGTGGGCTTGCCGAAGTCATTGAAGTTAAAGCACCGAAAGAAGATGCTAAAATCTCCCTCTTTGAACAAGAGTTCGAGAAAAGGGCTTTGGTTGACGCTTTAAAGACTGTCGGTGAAAAAGCGACCATGAACATGAAAGAGGAAACTCTTATTGCGAATGTCACCGCTTTGGATGAAGAAGGACTCGCCAAACTGAAAGAAGCGTTAGGTATCGGATAAAAGGATAGGGTAGTATTTTCTACCCTTCCGTTGTATTAACTTATAAATTAGAAAAGAAATGAAGAATTTTATTTTTGCCATGTGTGGCTTTTTGATGATGTCTTTGGTTTCCTTAGGCGTACAGGCATCGAATGTTAGTGAACTTTCCAAATGCGAATACGTAACTCCTGCGGTTGATGTCGGACTACCCGATATTCAGTGTGTTTCTTACGATGTAGCTCCGGCAAACTATTTTGTACTGACAGTACCGCAGTTTGTAATTTCAGACATGGATAGTCCGGCTATGGGTGTAGTGACAATGAATACAGCCATACGGGGGAAACAGAATGTAGTTCCTAATAGTCCATTCCGGTATATCTATAATTCGAAATATTGGACGCATTATAGTTACACAGCATACAGTAAATTGATTACACCATACTAAGATGACGGTAAACGGCTACATAAACCAAAAGTTCCAGTCATTCGGCATTAACTTGTCGGAGGCTGACCTTTTGGATATGTGTCTTACCTCGAAGATAAGCGGAGAGGATGAGATGAACGAGGATTGCCAAACGCGGGTGTCGGTGGCAATTGCGAAGTTCATCCCCTCTCTTTTACTTCGTGCAACCTCTATCAGTGAAAGTGGGTTCTCCATGTCTTGGAACATTCAAGGCATTAAGGATTACTATTCATTTCTGTGTAAACAGTACGGTTTGAAAGACGAACTGGGTAACAAACCTAAAGTGACTTTCTTATGATATTCGCTCCCCACATATTGCAGGTTAAGGTTATCACCCCGATGGATAAGGATGAGTTCGGAAGACCTATTCCCGGTACCGGTGGTGAAAGCTGGCAGGATATATGCAGATGCCGTTGTGATGATGTGAGTGCGGAAAAGAAAGTATCTATCAATGGTGCTTTGTATGATTTCAAGTACAAGGTAGTCTTTGACAAGCCGTCAAAGGTTGAAGCAGGTGCAGAGGTTCGTTGTTTGAATGCCGATGGAAGCATAAGAGGTGAAGGAGTTGCTAAAAGCCCTTTGGAAACAAACTATTTTTCCTACAGAGCAATATGGTTGGAATAGATGCAGACTTTTCGGATGTTGACCAGTTCTTTGAGGACGGAACAAGCGAAGTCGTTGCTGGCATGAAAGAAGAGGGAGAGGCATTTGTTGAAGATGCAAAAGCTACCGGAAACTATCAAGACCACATAAAACATTTGAGAGAATCGAATGATTATGAGGTTAATAAAGATGGCTTAATTCTGAAAAACGAAGCTGATTATGCTTCATTCGTGGAATCCAAAGGATTTGAAGTTGCAGGAAGTGCAGCGATAAGGACAGAAAAAAGATTGAAAGATAGATTTGAACGATGATAGTAACCACCGACATAGGAAACATCCTCTACCGGGACTGCAAGATTTTCGGAATAGACATAGTACCAGCAGGAGAAACGCTGACGAGTGAATTGAAGTCCGAAAGGATTGTCATCCACACGAAGAAACAACAGCCGGGAACTTATTGGAAGAAATCTTTCGCAGAAGTGAATCTATGTGTACCCAATTTAAGCGAGAATGAAGCGAACACAATCCGGCTTAACGAACTTGAAAGAAAGGCTGGCAAGCTGTTTGATGATGTAGTAAGCACCTATGATGGTATGACATATCGTTACTCTATTGATTCTATCGGTACAGAAGCGGACACAGCTTTGAAGTGTCATTATGTGAATGTGAGAATTTTGTTTAATGTATTAAATGTAAAATGATATGATTACAGCAGTAGAAATTGACGAACTGTATTATACAGAACCGATTAAAACGGTTACTACTCCAGCTGCCGGATTAACAGGCGCAGAAGTAGCCACCATCTTGAAAAACGCAGCAACGAAGCGGGTCAAGAATGTGCATGGTGACACGTATCAATACGAAGAAGCAGAGGCAAGTGTAACTCGTTACAAAAACGCTTTGACTGGTGAGTACTACCGGGAAACGTCTGAACCGGGTGAGGTGAAAATCAACTTCACCATTGGTGAGTATGATTATGCTACAAAGGCTGATTTACAAGGTGGTAAAGCCACAGAAAAGAATTGGGAAAGAGGCAAGTATAAGCCTATTCATAAATGTGTGATTGGTAAAACCAAAGACGGAGTTTATGTTGTGTTTCCGAAAGCGACTATCAATGCCCGTGGCTCTAATACCGATAAGGCTGTCGGATTGGCTGTTTCGGCCGTTCCCCTTTCCACAGGTGTAGATGGATTGGCTTCCGAAAAGTGGTTTGACGAATCGGAAGTTGTAGTGCCGGAAGGTTGATAATTTTTCAGTAAAAGGATTGTTTTCAGATGGCGGTGGGGGGTTGCTCACCGCCTTTTTAATTTAATGTTATGAATAATCAAGCAGCAAAAACGGTTTCTGATGCCCTATTAGGGCTGGATTTCATGAATGTGGAGATAGGAGGGATGGTTTATACCATTAAACCTCCTACAATTAAAATTATCTGTCGTGTCATTCATCATTTTTCCAATATCGGCATGACTGGAGATAATGTAATGGAGGCTATTAAAGAGCTTCCTGAAGCTACTGAAGATATGCTGAAAGGTATTTCATGCTTCATCTGCGGGAATGATAGTTTGGTCAAAGAATTGGAGAACGGCACTTTTGAAGAAGTCAAAGATGCCTTGGAAGTCTGTTTCTCTATGATGGATATTTCGGCTTTTCAGTGTGTCAGCTCGATGAGGAACGTGTCGATGCTGGCAGCAAGACCGAAACAGTAGGAAACACAACGTTCTTCGGGCAGATAGCCCATTTGATTGACACGCTTCATTTGAGTTATACAGAAGTGTTTGAGGTTATCCCTTATCGGAATTTGCTGATGATGCAACGGGATAAATTACACGCAGTATATGGTGGTCAAAAAGTGAATAGAATCAGTGGTAAGGAATTGGCTAATCGTAGGAAAAAGAAATAGATATGGCGAAATTATATTTTAAGGTAGGTAGTGACTGGGAAGAAGTTGTAAGGCTCCGTAATGAAATTGTGAAGTTAAAACAAGAGTTAATGAGCATGGATGGCACGCAGTCTCCTGCTGCTTTCAAGGCTTTGAATGCCCAACTTGCTGCATCCAACCAAAGATTGGATGAGTTGGTGACTAATGCAGCCAAAGCTGGAGCGGAGATGGAAACGGGATTCAAAAGGAAAATCTTCGATGCTTCCCAGGCCGTGAATGGATTCACAGAGAAGATTCTTGCTCAAAAAGCGGTAGTTAAGGATATTGAAGCGGATGTAAAACGACTTGGGGATGCTTATCGTATAGCATTGAAAAGGAATCCGTTATCAGCAAATAGCAAGTTGGAAGAATACAATGCTGCACGCAGGGCTTTGGATGAAGAAAAGGCGTCTTTATTTGGATTGACTCAACAGCAAGCGGAAGCACGTCTGTCAGTAAAAAAACTTCGTGATGAATATGCTCTTTACAATGATAATGCTAAGGAAATCGTAGAAAGTAACAACGGTATCGCTATTTCTTGGAAGAAAGCATTGGCGGTTATTGGTGGTGCTGGAGTATTAAAGGCATTAGGTTCTGAAATAATTCGTGTTCGTGGAGAATTTCAATCCATGCAGACCGCTATTGAGACTATGGTTGGAAAGGATATGGCAGGGCAACTGATTCCGCAAATCAAGGAGCTGGCTAAGATTTCTCCACTTACTATGTCAGATATGGTTGGAGCAGAAAAGATGATGCTTGGATTTAACATACAAGCAGAAGACACTATCAAATACTTGAAAGCCATTAGTGATATTTCTATGGGGGAATCCAGTAAGTTCAATTCGCTGACTTTGGCATTTTCACAGATGTCAGCAGCGGGTAAACTTATGGGGCAGGATCTGAATCAAATGATAAACGCTGGATTCAACCCGTTACAGATTATCTCCGAAAAGACCGGAAAATCTATCGCAACTTTGAAAGATGAAATGTCCAAAGGTGCTGTTTCCGCTGAAATGGTTCAACAGGCATTCATTGATGCAACTTCCGCAGGTGGTAAGTTCTATAATATGTCTGAGAATGCTTCAAAGACTATCAATGGTCAGTTGTCTATGATGCAGGATGCTTTGGATTCCGTGTTTAACGAATTGGGAATTAAGTCAGAAAGTGTTATCATGGACGGTATTCAAATGACAACTTCGTTGATTCAGAATTATGAAACAGTAGGGAAGGTCTTGGCTGGATTAGTGGTTACTTATGGTACATACCGGACCGCAGTGATGCTTGTTACTGCTGCCGAAAGTAAACATACTCTTGTGGAGATTGGACTTACCAATGCCCGTTTATTGGCACGAAAAGCGCAGTTAGCTTTAAACGCTGCAATGCTTACCAATCCTTATGTAGCTTTAACTGTCGTTATCGGTGGGCTTGCTACTACAATGTGGGCAATGTTTGATAGTACAACTGCTGCCGCCCGTGCTCAAAAAGAATATAATGGCATTAAAGATGCAGCATTTAAAAAAGAACAGGAACACAAGCTGAGAATCGAAGAATTATTGACGGCTGCTCGTGATGAGAGTTTGGCTACTCTTACTCGGCAAAAATCATTAGAAGAACTTCGTAAAGAATACCCTAAAATTTTCGAACAATACGATATTGAAAAGCTAAAGTTGGAGGATATCTTAAAGTTGAAGCAAAAAATAAACGAAGAAGATTCAAGGCGTTCTGTTCAAGGCAGGAGAGATGATTATAATGCTCTAAAACAAACGATTGCTAACCAACGGAGATATTTGCAGCTATTTGATAATGCCGATTTACGGAAGAATATGTCTGATTTCGATAAGGAAATATGGAAAATGTTTTCTGGTAATCAGTCATACGTACAGGTGCGTGAGCAAATGGAGAAAAACTCTGAACTTTTAAAAAAGTATCAGAAAGACATGTTGGATGATAATATTTCCGCTTACAAATCCAATCTTAAAAACTATTCTAAGGAGAAGCTTGAAACGGAATTGAAACTTGCTCAATCGTCTGCATCCAAACGCAATGGTTTTGTTGTAAACGGGATGATGGTTAAAGGTGGGGATTTAGAAAGTGTTATTTCTTCAATTAATGGAGCGTTGGCTAAAAAGAAATCCCCTACTACCTACAAGCAGGATTATGAGAAAGCGAAGAAAGACTGGGATGATGCTAAGAAGAAACTTTCTGAAATAGAAAAGGATAAATCCAAGTTTACTTCAAAGCAGTATGAAGAAGCTAAGAAACGAGTAGAAACAACTGAAAAAGCCTATAAAAATTTGGGCGGTATTACCGGAAGTTCATTAACCAAACAAGATAATCAAACCGAGAAACTTCGTAAGCAGACTGATAAATATAATGCCCTCCTTGATAAGCAATCATTAGAACAGCAACGTTCAGCCGAGGATTTGCAAATGAGAGTTGATGAAGCCCGAATCAAAGCTATGGATGAAGGTTCTGCCAAGACTATCGCTGAAATGGAACTCAACTTTGAAAAGGAGATGCAGGCTATTGACCGACAAAAAGAAGATGCTTTTCGGAAGAAAGTTGAGGATGCTCGCGCTGCATGGGAAGCTAATCCGAAGAATAAAGGCAAGTCTTTTAATGCCACCGATATAAAGCTGTCTGATGATGAGCAAAACTATTATGATGAACTATACAAGACAGCCATTATCAGTAATGAAAAGATATATAAGGATTTGGCAGAGCGCTATTTGTCTTATGCCGATGAACGTCTTGCCATTGAAAAGAAATTTAATGATGATATTTCAATATTACAGGAAGCCCGCAAGAAAGCGGAAACCAAAGGTGATGCTAGTGAAATAGCCCAAATAGACCGAAGCATTGAGAAGCGTACAGAAATCAAGAATGAAGATATATTCAAACTTGATGCTGAACAATTCAAGAAAAATATGAATTGGGAACAAGTCTTTGGTAATCTTGACAAGGTTTCTACTGATACTTTGAAAAAGTTGAAAGCGAACCTTAAAGACTTTATATCATCTCAAAAGGATTTATCTCCTGAAAGCCTTAAAGAACTGGTAGATGCTATTGAACGGATTGATGATAAGGTTTCAGAACGTGATCCTTTTGAAACTATGTCTATTTCTTTCAAATCCCTCAAAGAAGTCACGGATGCACAGCGTGAAGCACAGAAAGCGTATAACAAAGCTTTGGAAGAAGGTACTGATGAAGAAAAGAAGAATGCCAAAGCCACCCTTGAAAGTGCAAAGAACAGCAAGCAGAAAGCCCTATATGAAGCCACGGATGCTTTACATAAAGGAATTAATGAGATAGGGCAATATGTCGATGCCGGTAATCAAGTTATCGGTATCATGGAAACGCTTGGTATAAAAACACCTGAATGGATGGAAGGAACAATGTCCGGTTTTGGTGAGATGCTGAACGGACTTGGAAATATCGACTTGATGAAGCCTATGTCTATCATCACCGGTAGTCTACAAACCGTTAAAGGGGCTTTGACTTCTGTTATTTCTTTGGGAGGATTAATACCGGGTTTGGATGGTGCCGATTATTCTCACTATAACGAGATGGTCGAGGAATATAACAAA
>ULLB01011908.1_pt1 | contig 32321 bp, 27 predicted proteins | sample 1951311 | NCBI WGS metagenome assembly ULLB01 (sample SAMEA4835516, study PRJEB28245) | human gut metagenome | biome: gut microbiome; material: fecal sample | place: Denmark | collected 2008 | reverse complement strand
CTGCGGCTGGATCGATTTGGTAGCCTTGAAATACGCAATTATGATAGATGGAGTAACCAAACTAATCATGATGAAAAGCGATGTTCTCGATTCTTTCGAAACCATTAAGGCTTGTGTCGCTTATCGGATAAATGGAAAAGAAACTACTGAATTCCCCTACTCTATTGAAGAAAAAATTGAACCGGTTTATGTAGAACTTCCGGGCTGGAAAACCGATATGACTAAGATTCACACAGAAAAAGAATTTCCCCAGAAGTTCAATGATTATATCGCATTTTTGGAAAAAGAATTACAAGTACCTATCCAAATTGTATCGGTGGGACCGGATCGTGAACAAACGATTATCCTCTCCAATAAATAATAACTAACCTAACCTCTATCTACTATGGCTAAGATTAAACCATTCAAGGGAATACGTCCTCCGAAAGATTTCGTCGAGCAGGTGGCCTCACGACCTTATGATGTTCTCAATTCAGAAGAAGCGCGCCAAGAAGCTGATGGCAATGAAAAATCGCTCTACCATATTATTAAACCTGAGATCGATTTCGTTTCCGGTACGGACGAACATAGTCCAGAAGTTTATCAAAAAGCGGTAGAGAACTTTAATATGTTCCAAGAGAAAGGTTGGTTGGTACAAGATAACAAAGAACATTATTACATCTACGCTCAAACCATGAACGGACATACTCAATATGGATTGGTCGTAGGTGCATGCGTCGAAGACTATATGTCGGGAGCAATTAAAAAGCACGAACTTACTCGGCGAGATAAAGAGGAAGACCGTATGAAACATGTGCGTATCAATAATGCCAACATCGAACCGGTATTCTTCGCTTATCCTGATAATACAGAACTCGATGCAATCATCAAACAAGAAACTTCTGTTTCTCCTGAATATGATTTTGTAGCTCCCGATGGATTCGGACACCATTTTTGGGTAATCGACAACGATAAAACGATAGCTCGAATTACAGAACTATTTGCACAAATTCCCAATTTATATATTGCTGACGGACATCACCGAACGGCTGCGGCCGCCCTAGTAGGGAATGAAAAAGCCCGGCAAAATCCCAATCATCGCGGTGACGAAGAATACAATTACTTCTTAGCTGTCTGCTTTCCAGCATCTCAATTACAGATTATCGATTATAACCGAGTTGTAAAAGACCTGAACGGACTTACCCCTCATGAATTTCTTGAAAAACTAAAAGAAAATTTCATTGTCGAAGAAAAAGGAGTGCAAATATATAAACCGAAAAAGTTACATAATTTCTCTCTATATATAGATGGAAAATGGTACTCCTTAACGGCAAAAGAAGGCACATACGACGATAACGATCCCATAGGGATACTCGATGTAACTATATCTTCCGACCTAATTCTCAGGGATATTTTGGGTATAAAAGATTTACGTTCGGACAAACGAATCGATTTCGTCGGAGGAATCCGGGGACTCGAAGAATTGCAACACCGAGTCGACAGCGGTGAAATGAAAATGGCTTTGGCTCTATATCCGGTATCGATGAAACAACTGATGGACATAGCGGATACGGGTAACATAATGCCACCCAAAACAACATGGTTCGAACCTAAATTAAGATCTGGGCTGATTATTCATAAATTGGAGTGAAAAGACTGGTCTATTCCCTCACTTAGCGGTTCTTTGATATAATATTATTTAACAAAGAACTGCTATATTATTTTTTATCTCATGCAGCAAAAAAGGGTTTGATTACATCTATTTAATGTAGAAGTAACTCAGGCCGAGTAAATCGGTATGAATGAAAAAGAGCTGATAGAAGCTTGTAAAAACAACGACGTTCGAGCGCAGAAGTTACTTTACGAAACTTTTGCTCGCAAAATGATGTCAGTGTGTTTGCGTTATGCCGATAATCGAGAAATGGCAGAAGACTTTTTGCAAGACGGATTTATCAAAGTTTTTTCTTCCATACGGAGTTACAGTTACGAAGGTTCTTTTGAAGGATGGATGCGGCGTATTTTTGTCAATACGGCATTAGAGGCTTTACGCAAAAACGATCTATTAAGAAACGGTGTCGAGTTAGATGCGTTAGAACCACAGCAAGAGGCCGACTACTCTGCCGTAGAAAAAATATCGGCCGATGAATTGATGGAACTCATCGCTCAACTACCTCCGGGCTTTCGGACGGTTTTCAATATGTTTGCTATCGAAGGCTATTCACATAGAGAAATAGCCGAGACTTTAAACATCAATGAAAGTACTTCGAGATCGCAGTATACACGGGCAAAAAGATTGCTGCAAAAATGGATTAAAGAATTAAAATAAACAGGTATTGATAACAATCTATTAATGATAGACGATCAGAATTTCGAAAAAGCAATACGTACCAAACTGGTACAACATGAATCCGATGTTCCGGATGCCATGTGGTCGGATATTGAGTCGAGATTGCCTAAAAGAGTACCCAATAAAGTACCCCTCTATCGTCGTATCATGTGGTATTCGGCCGCTGCAATCGTTATGGGTGTTATCGTTACGGTGGCTTTATGGCAATATCCAGATAAAGAAATATCCGCACCTCTCGCTGTTAATGAGGATTACACAGCTCCCACAATAACACAACCTTCTATTTCAAATCTTCATTCAAGTATTGAATCTCCTTCGGTAGAGACACCCAAATTTTTACCGGTTTCATCGCATCAGTCTCAGAGTCAAACAAAGCAAGAAACTCAAACAGACTCAAAAATTGAAATCGTCGAAACGAATAAAATGAATGAATCCCAAGTAGAAAACAGAGCTAATAATACAAAATCAGAACAATACGATTCACAATCCTATCGGAAAAAGTTAGAAGATTTCGAAAATGACGGCAAAAAACTGAAAGAGGCCGATCTTGCAATTACCGAACCGATGAAAAAGGGTAAAAGCAATGGGCTAAAATTCGGACTTATGGCATCCAATGCGACCTCTGGAAACAGTAAGAATCCGGCAAAAGCTATTCGTACGAGAAATCCGCTAATGATGATGTCGGCAAGAAGGAATCCAGTTTATGAATTTGACCACAAGATGCCATTATCTGTGGGAGCCACAGTTTCCAAAAGTTTGGCAAAAAATTGGGAGTTAGAATCAGGTATAATATACACTTATTTATACTCCAAATATCATTCAACCAACGGAAACGGTAGTCAAGAATTACATTATTTAGGTATTCCCATAGATATTATATATCGATTTGCCCGAGTGAAACGAACATCTTTTTATGCTTCTGCGGGAGGAAAGGTTGATTTTTACCTTACCGGACAGCAGAAAGACGAAGGACACGACGAAGGAATTTCCGGGTCGGGGTATAAAAAGCTCGAACATGAAAATGTACAATTCTCTGTACAGGCCAAATTAGGAGCGGCTCTCACACTGTATAAGCAAACGGAACTTTATTTGGAGCCTCATATCGCATATTATATCGAGAATAATTCGAGTATACACAATATATGGAAAGATAAACCTTTCAACTTTGGATTAACGTTGGGAATAAGAACTGGCTTTTAAACGAACAACATTTATAAACTAAGAACAAAAAAATAATGAACACATTGAAACTTGTATCTATTCTAATTTTGCTCTGTGGCGTTTTATCATTTTCCGGCTGTTTAGGCGACGGTGGAAATACTTTATCTGTATACTCTACGGGCAGTATCTATAAAACTTCGACAGGAACTTCCTATATGTTTATAGACCGAGCCGGTATATCTGCGACAAGCGCAGAATTACAAGGTGAAAGGTTAGAAGTAGGCGACAGAATATTAGCTACCACGACCATCGATTTCGATAATCAAGGAACCCAATTGGCGCAAGGTATATACAATGCCACGATTGCAGGGGTACATAAATTCGATTGTAAAAACTATACATTCGATAATTCTATATCCTCTTTCGCTAGTGACACATTGCCCACACTATATGGTGTAGAACCTTTCCTAAGCTATCGCAAAGACGACACGATATTGACTTTTGCATATGTCAAACATGATGTAGAAAACGGTGATCCGAGTTCTTTGAAGCTAGTCCAACCTAAATTATACAATCCAGAGGCTAAAACAGATACACTCTTTCTCATATATGAAAAAGGGAATATCAAAGATAGCAAAAGCTCGGACTATATTTCTTTCAAATTACCTCAATATCCGAGTGACACAGATATTAACGTCGTTGTAAGATACAATGCCGAAAGTTCCAATTTATCGACCAATAACGGCGACGGAACCAGTAAACTATTTTCTATAACATATAACAGACCTTCGACACTAAACTAATTCTATAAAGAACTTTTATTTTTGATGTTTATAATTTCAGACGGGGTGTCCGTGAGGATACCTCTTTCTTTTTATAAAAACGAAGGCATTTCTATCGATTTCACCCATTGCAATAATTACAAAAGAATATTATCTTTGTTTCCTTATAATACTCATAAAAAACGATGAAAAAACTTTTTTTCTTTGCTATCGCCCTGCTATGGACAGGGTTCAGCTCTTTCTCGAAAACTCTTCCTTTGCAAGGAGAGTTTATAAATCCCTCGCACCGATACATTCAATACATAGGTCGTATCAGCCATAAAGCTCCGGATGCTATTCGTTTCAATTATCCCGGGGTTCAAATACGGGCTTCATTCCGGGGTACATCTCTAAAAATGTATGCCAAGCCCATGAGTGGATTTTTTATGGTAAAGATCGACAATGCTGCCCCTTTCAAAATTTCATTCAATTCCCCCTCCGACTCGATCGTTACCCTTGCCTCTGCACTAAACGATACGGTTCATACCGTGACTATCATGAATGTAATAGAGGCTTTCCATCGTCAACCGGAATTCAAAGGCTTTTTGCTTGACAAAGGGAAAAACTTGGTATCCCCGCCAAACCTTCCACAACGCAAAATAGAATTTATCGGTAATTCCATCACATGCGGATATGGAATAGAGAGTTTTGAAGCCTCCGATCCCTTTACCGAAGAAACGGAAAATCACTATTACACCTACGCCGCAATCACCGCCCGAAACCTCCATGCCCAACATTTTGCGATAGCTCGCAGTGGAATAGGTATCTACCGAAATTATAACGGGCCACGTGAAGGCAGTCTAGACTGTATGCCTGCCATGTATAATCAAACTCTTTTCAATGATTCCTCCGAAATTTGGGACTTCTCCCGGTATACCCCAGATGTCGTATGCATAAACCTCGGTACAAACGATACCAGCACGCCCGGTTATGATACGGATCGTTTGTATAATGCCTATCTCGCTTTCCATAAAACAGTGCGCAATAATTATCCAAAAGCCAGAATCGTATGGCTTACAGGCTGTATGCTTCATGGCAAGTCGTTGTCTTTGGTTAAAAATACGCTCGACCGACTCTCCGATACACTTCACAAAGCCGGAGACCTCGAAGTATATCGTTTCGATATGACTCCCCAAACCGGAGAATTAGGATACGGAGCAAGCTGGCATCCCAGCCTTTTACAACAACAACGAATGGCTGACGAACTGACCCCATTTCTCCGTAAGTTAATGAGCTGGACAGACTAACCATCTTCAACAAAAAACATTACGAAAAGCGGGCTTAAAATAAATTCGTTTTATTTTGAGCCAAGCCATATTCTGTAAAAGTCAAATATAAAAAAGCCCAGAAAGACCTCAATCTTTCTGGGCTTTTTTATATGTTGGGTAGAACTATCTTAACGAAACAAATCCGTGTGGTCTGCGATATACCAATCGTACATCTTTTGTACCCCCTCCTCTATCTCGATTTTATGATGCCACCCCAAAGCATGTAGTTTGGAAACATCGGTCAATTTACGCATGGTCCCGTCCGGTTTATCGGCATTGAACCGAATCTCTCCTTCATAACCGACAACTTCCTGTATCCGATGAGCCAAAGCAGCTATGGTTATTTCTTTACCTGTTCCGATATTGATATGGCAATTCCTTACTTCCGGGTTATCACCTTTCACATCAGAGAAATCGACATGTTCGAGAATATATACCGAAGCATCGGCCATCTCCTCGCTCCACAAAAACTCACGTAACGGTTTCCCGGTCCCCCACAATTCCACATAATCGGGATAAATACCATACTTACCCAACACCGTGAGAATAGCTCCTGTCGTAGCGGTTCCGTCAATACCCTCCACTGGCCGCAACGATAAATCTTTACGAACAGCACCCCAATCGTCCATCATTAAACATTTTCCCAAATGTATTTTACGAATCATAGCAGGCAACACATGGCTTCGCTCCAAATGGAAATTATCGTTAGGGCCATAGAGGTTAGTAGGCATTACAGCAATATAGTTGGTTCCATATTGCAAATTAAAACTTTCACACATTTTCAAACCGGCAATCTTGGCAATCGCATACGGCTCGTTCGTATATTCCAACGGAGAAGTTAACAATGCATCCTCTTTCATCGGCTGTCGAGCATCACGCGGATAAATGCAAGTACTGCCCAAGAACAACAATTTCTTTACTCCATGTCTGAAACTTTCACCGATGACATTCTGCTGTATTTGCAAGTTTTGATAGATAAAATCTGCCCGATAGATACTGTTTGCCATAATCCCCCCAACATGAGCGGCCGCCAGAATCACATACTCCGGTTGCTCTTCGTCAAAGAATCTCTTCACAGCAACCCCGTCGAGCAAATCCAATTCTTTATGAGAACGACCTATCAAATGGGTGTAACCCTTTTCCTGCAAATTCTTCCAAATAGCCGATCCCACCAATCCGTGATGTCCGGCTACATATATTTTGGCACTCTTTTCCATACCGATTCTTTTCTTATTTAACAATACCCTTTTCCAGATATTCAGCCAAGTTCATGCGAATCTCGTCTCCGGCTCTCTCGACCGCCACTTTCGCCATGTCGGCATCGACCATAATCTTCACCAATTCTTCAAAAGAGGTCTTCATGGGATTCCACCCCAACTCTTTCTTCGCTTTCGTCGGGTCACCCCACAAATTCACCACATCGGTAGGACGATAAAAATCAGGAGAGACCTCGACAATGATCTTTCCGGTCGCCCGATCTATTCCCTTTTCATTCTCCCCTTCGCCTACAAAATCCAATTCTATACCTACATGATGGAATGCCAACTGACAAAACTCCCGTACCGAATGCTGTACACCGGTGGCAATCACAAAATCCTCCGGTTTATCATTCTGTAAAATGAGCCACATGCACTCTACATAATCCTTGGCATATCCCCAATCTCGCAACGACGAAAGATTTCCCAAATAGAGCTTCTCTTGTTTCCCTTGTGCAATACGAGCGGCGGCCAATGTAATCTTACGAGTCACGAAAGTCTCCCCCCGACGTTCCGATTCATGGTTAAACAAGATACCCGAACAGCAGAACATATTATAAGCCTCACGATACTCTTTGACAATCCAAAATCCATAGAGCTTGGCCACTGCATAAGGGCTGTACGGGTGGAATGGAGTCTGTTCGTTTTGTGGAACTTGTTCTACCTTACCATACAACTCCGACGTCGAAGCCTGATAAATGCGACAAGTTTCGGCCAAACCACATTGGCGGACGGCTTCAAGAATGCGAAGCACACCGGTGGCATCTACATCGGCTGTAAATTCCGGGGCATCGAATGACACTTGTACATGGCTTTGAGCTGCCAAATTATATATTTCATCGGGCCTTACTTTCCCGACCACCTGAATCAGACTCATCGAGTCTCCTAAATCGGCATAATGCAAATGGAAATGAGGCCGACCTTCCAAATGGGCTATACGTTCACGGTAGTCTACCGAAGACCGACGGATCGTTCCGTGCACTTCATAGCCCTTTTCCAATAAAAATTCTGCAAGAAATGAACCATCTTGCCCGGTAATACCGGTAATTAGCGCTGTTTTCATAACTGTATTTATTCGCTTTTATTGATTATTTCATCTATTTATAATGTCACCATAAAAATATAGCCGAATGCAAAAAACGAGCTTATTCGAGTTCCTTACCGAAGCAATTCCTTCATTTTACAAATATAGCGAAAGGTGATTGCAAAGGCAAACGGAAATCACATTTCCGATTTGACTCTGCCGAACCGTATCCTATATTCTACAAATATAGCGAAAGTCGAAAGCAAAAAAGTTAAGCTCGCTTAGGCCTTTTGATAAGACTCATCTTAGAAGCTGTTTTAAATTTATTGAGAAATAATATTATCATTGCAAGCAGGTATGTTCCGCCCATGTTGAGCCCCTGTCTCGGAATAAATTTAAAACAGCTTCTTATATTCCATAAATATAACAAAAGATAAATGTAGTGTCAAATTTTCAAATTCGGCTCTACCGGCCTACTTCCTCGAATCAATCACTCGGTTTTTCCCGCCAATTTTTTACGTTTTCGCTTGCGATTCCACTCTTGATAAAGCAATTTAGGCAGAGATTCCACAATCATCGAGCAACGCCCTATTTGCTTTTTCGGTTCGCAATAAATTCGGTGCAAAAATTCCAAATGAGCCCGCACCATCCAATAAGGAGCCCTGTTCACATCGGTTCCGCTATAAAATTTGAATGCCGCTCCCACAGCGATCATCACCCCTCGTTTCAAATAGGGTTTTAATTTGCTCATAAATATCTCTTGCTTGGGAGCACCCAATGCAATCCAAATAATCTCGGAGCCATCTTTTTCCAACATCTCGGCAATAGCCGGATAGTCAAACTCTTCAACTCTCTTATAAGGTAATGAGTAAAACCACATGTTTGCAATTCGTGGATCTATCTCCGACAAGTTATTTTGCAGCCCGTTTAAAGTCGCTTGCGTCGTTCCAAGAAAAGCCATTTTATATCGCTTCATATGGACAATATCCATAAAAATCTCGCTTCCGCAATACTGGTGACGTTCTATACCATAAATCCATCGCAAATACAAGGGTACATAACCACTATCACAAATAGAGAACATCGCTCCATCTACAACCTGTCTGTAATCCGGGTCCCGGTTTACCGTACTTAAAATAACCCCGTCCGAGACACATATATATCCCGGCTTCCCCAATAACAACGCTTCGTCGATAGCCTGTAAAACAGCTCGTTTATCAAACTCATACCTGATATTGAAATAATTCTCCATAAAAATTGATATATAAAGTGACTGTCGGAACTCCCCTATCCCGACTATAAAACAATCTTACCCGCTTGTTTGATTTCAGACCGAGCCCATCGATGACTTATTTACTCGGTTTGTAAATGTATTACTCTACTTGAAATATAATCCCTCGTTATTCCCTATCTACTCCACCGTTCCGAATCTTTTTCACACCATTCTCCCCTCCCAAACACGGGAATCACAGAAGCAGAGAAATATTTACTGAAATACAATCTACGACAATATGCCTCTTGCTTACGATTCAAAAGTCCCGGCTTCTCGTAATTTCACTAAGAAGAAAATAGAAAAAATTAAAACTGTACAAATTTTTACATCAACCTTTTCACCAAACAGAATGTACCCTCTTTCACCCAAGCCAATAAGAATGAGCCAATAAACAATATGGGAACAATAACAAAGAAATAGATCCCAAATTGCGACTGATTCACAAAATAGTGTTCCATGAAATAGGGATAAACCATTGCGTCGAACAGATAACAACATAGATACATATCGAGAGACAAAAGCGAAATCTTTGTCAAACTTTTACGCAATACCGGTAATTTGAAATCGGTCTGATAAAACAGCAGAAAAAATGCCATAGCAATAACCGTTCCAAATACACCCCACGGGCCTCCCGCAATTTGAATAAGCGTATGATTATGTACGAACAATGAATTAAATACAGGATTTATCAGGCACAATAACAAAATCACAATCCACAACTTCCAACTTTCAAACCGTGGTTTATACTCATGAATATAAGAGCCGGCAAAGAAAAATGTCAACGGATAGCACGAAGCCCAGAATCCGGGAACCCAATGTAGTCCATACCGATTCAACAAATCGGGCAATGCCGTCATCACATACAATGTCAATATCAAAACCTGTTTCTGCCACCGAGTAGGTATTGCTTTATACAACATATTCAAGAACGGTGTCAAGAGGAACAATCCTATCCACATCTCGATATACCATGCATATGGTATAGCCGAAAAATCGAATATCTTCAAAATCCATTTTGCCCAAGTCAAATCCTCTTGTAAATAATATTTACGAAACAAAATCGTAAGGAGCGAAAACAGAAAATAAGAAGCCAGTACCCGAATACAGCCTTTATAATACCGTTTCGATACTGTTTTATTAGCATTCAAATAACCGGTCAACAGAAGAAATAACGGAACTCCCGTCATAAATAACGGAATGAACATTGCCTGCAAAAACATCGAAAAACCTCCAAAATCTGTATTTTTAAATGGAGTATTCAAGACAAAAAAATGGCCTGCTATCACAAATAATATCGCACAGCTTCGAACTAAATCCAGCCCTATTATTCGATTTTGGCACGATTTTTGCCCCCCCCTAAATTGTTCTTGCATAATTACTCTTTTATTAATTTTTGAAATAGATTATCCCATTTTTGATAAATTACTTCCGACGAATATTCCCGTTTCAGTTTCTCGAAAGCCTTCTCACCCAATCGGGCAATCTCGTCGGGACGGTTCCACAACGATACCACTTTTCGCTCCAAATCATCAAAATTATTAGGTTCGAACAGGTCTCCTATCGCCTGCTCTCCCCGACCGATAATCTCGGTAAAACCACCATGAGCCGGCCCAATAGTAGGTTTGCCGTAGCAAGCAGCTTCGAGAATAGCCATAGGGAAACCTTCGTAACAGCGACTGGGCATCACGACAAAACGGGAATGACAAATAAAGTCCGAAAGCTCTTCCTTCTGTAAATATCCCATGAACTCGACATTACCGGGAATCTCCATATCGCTTTGTTCCCGCTTAGCCCCAGCAAATCGAAACGGAATAGACGGGTTTCTGCGAGCTACTTCTATCAATAAGTCGTATCCTTTTTCATAACTCAATCGCCCGATGTACGCCACATAATTCCCCCCGGTTAAATCATACGAGGTCGGAGCATCGATGCCATTCGGAATAACCGTTACCCTTTCGGCTTCATATCCGGCAGCGATCAACTTCTGTCGTTGAAAATCGGTAATGCAAGCAAACGCAGCTACATTCTTTCGATAAGCACCTGTCCAACGGGCATATACATTGCGAAGGGTATATCCAATCGATTTTAATCGATTGCATTCGCAATTATATCGCACACAACTCCACTCATTACCTCGCTCCAAACACACTTCACACGGCAAACCATCACGCATAAACAATCCCGTGGGACAAATCAATCGGAAATTATGTATAGTCATAACGACCGGAACTCCGGACTTTTTACATTCGAAAAGTGCAGCCGGACTGATAAACGGATACAGATTGTGCACATTCACAATATCGGGACGTTCCCGTCGCAAGGCATCCCACATACCTCGCACTCCGGACGGTGAATAAATCCCCGACAAGAATCCCTTTATCTTCCCAACGGCCGATTCTCTTACCCCCTCGGTTGTCCGGCGATAAAACGCCACCTCATGACCGTGAGACGTAAGCATGTCTGCCATCTTATCGACAACAGCCTCCTCCCCGCTATACTTCCCGTAATTATTATGGACAATAAGGACTTTCATTTATCTCCCTATACAATGATATACAAAGCCTATCCCTTCCAGCTCCTGTGCATCATATATGTTGCGCCCATCAAATACCAATGGTTGCTTCATCGCTTTTTTTATTACTCCCCAACTAGGTATTCTGAACTGTTTCCATTCGGTCAGTAGTATCAAGGCATCTGCATCAAGAACAGCATCATACATATCGGGTGCATATTCCAAAATGTCTCCTACCCGCCTTTTACACTCCTCCATAGCAACAGGATCATATACTTTCAATTTACACCCGTTATCCAACAGATGTTTGATCATTACCAGAGACGTCGCTTCGCGCATATCATCAGTTTCCGGCTTGAAAGAGAGCCCCCAAATAGCTATTGTACGCCCCTTCAAATCGTTGTTAAAATATCGTTGAAGTTTTTCAAACAATATTGATTTCTGACATTCGTTAACCTCTTCTACCGCTTTCAGCACCCTCATTGAATAGCCTTTTTTCTCAGCCGTTTTAATCAATGCTTTCACATCTTTCGGGAAACAACTCCCTCCATATCCACAACCCGGATATAGAAACTTATTTCCAATTCGAGAATCCGAACCGATTCCCTTTCGAACCATATTCACATCGGCCCCTACCAATTCGCAAAGATTCGCGATATCGTTCATAAAACTGATGCGAGTTGCCAACATTGAATTCGCCGCATATTTAATCATCTCTGCCGATGGAATATCTGTAAAAATCACCCTGAAATTATTAAGCAAAAATGGTCGATACAATTTCGACATCAAATCCTTTGCTCGTTCCGATTCTACACCAACAACAACCCTATCAGGGCTCATAAAATCTTTAATGGCCGCACCTTCTTTCAAAAACTCAGGATTACTAGCTACATCAAAGTCTATATTCACTTTACGTTTATCCAACTCATCTTGAATCACGGCTTTTACCTTGTTAGCCGTCCCCACAGGAACCGTACTTTTCGTAACTACCAGCACATACTTATTCATGTGAGCACCTATTGTACGGGCCACTTCCAACACATATTTCAAATCGGCACTGCCATCTTCATCGGGCGGAGTACCGACTGCACTAAAAACAATTTCTACATCATCTAAACAAGATGATAAATCCGTTGTAAATTTAAGACGTTCTTCCCGAAAATTACGAAGCACCATCTCGTCCAATCCCGGCTCATAAATAGGGACTCGTCCCTGTTGCAAATCTTCAACCTTTTGTTTATCAACATCTACACATGTTACATTAGCACCCATTTCGGCAAAACAAGTTCCCGAAACCAAGCCAACATAACCGGTACCAACAATCGCTATATTCATAACTACTAAATGTGTAAAGTTTTTCTTATTTTACTATATAACCTCAAAGTTATAGAATGATATCTATAACACAGTTTCTCTATTCGTTTATTCGATTCAATATCTTTTTCAAATAAAAATTCATGACTATGTGCAATGTCCATATTTACCTTAAACCGAGAATAACGTTGTTTACAGTTGGTTGCCTCCTCTCCAAAGCCTATATTATCGACTTTGGAAATAAACGGACAAATAGAATATTTCCCTAATTTGAACTGATTATAACAAAACCGTATCGCCCACGAATGATTTTTTCCTTCCATATACCCCTTTAACATAGAATACATATCACTACCATTCTTATTAAAAGCTCTACGCATCTGTTTATTGGAAGAAAATTCATTCCAATCCTGTATATCCCAATCTATTTGTTCCCATCTATCCTTCCATGTAGCCCATCCCCACGAAGAAGACCTCCCCAAAAGATAGACATCTCCCACATATCCTCTCGGTCGTTTTATTTTTAATCCATATCCACAAATCGAAATAATCTTATTATCATTCTCATAAAAATCCAATGCTTGATTCATATAAGAAAGAAAATTGGGAGCACATATCAAATCATCTTCTAAGACTATCGCTTTACCATACTCCGCAATAATCGTACTTACACCAGCTATAATTGAATTGCCTAATCCCCTATTTACAGGAGATATTGATATATTCGAAGCTACCTTTCGAGCAATTGTAACAACCTCATCTACTTTCGCTTTATCTTCTTCACAACGAGGTCCATCGATAAATATGTATTTATCCGACTCCTCATAAAAAGAATTCATTCTTAATGAATCAAGTAGCTTTTGCAATGCCTCTGGTCGATTAAAAGCAAAAATCACAATTGGAGCCAACATAACTAAATAGGTCTTATTTTTTTAGGTAACAAATTTAACAGTATATAGGCATAAAGTTTATAACTGAACGGATCGTAACTGAGGGCTATAACTGCCTCATATATGCTTTTTTGGGGCATATTCAATCTTAAATACACCGAACTTCTCATTTTATGCCAAAGAGCATTATATAATTTCAAACCTTTACACGGACAAGTCTTCAAAAGTTTTTTAAGTTCTTTCCCCACCACATCGTCTTCCGCAGGCAGCCGTTTAGGTTTTTCGGTAACAGAATAGCCTTCTACATTAAATATCGCCAGTGATTTTCTCGAATAAGCAATCTCCCCACTCACCGCCAATCTCGCCCAAGTCAATAAATCCTCTCCCGATTTAATACCCAGAGGAAAGCCCCCAATAGCCTGTATAGCCGTTTTCTTCACCATAATAGAAATTGAACAGATGGGTGGATGAGAACAACTTGCTACCTCGAAATAATTGGATAGTATTCCATCTTCTCCTTCGAAAGGCAATTTACGGATAATAGTTGGAGTCACTTTTCCCTCTGAATCCCGAAACTCGTAATTACAAGCATATACGCTACATTCGGGATACTTTTGATAAAGTCCGTATTGTGTCTCCAAATATCTCGGCTTCCACTCATCATCGGCATCAAGAAATGCAATCAACTTACCACGAGCTTCTTCTATCCCCCGATTTCGAGCAGCAGAAACACCGGCATTGGTTTGATGAATCAACCGAATGCGAGAATCATCGAATCTCTCGACTTCCTCCACACTGTTGTCTGTCGAGCCATCATCGACAATAACAATCTCGAAATTTTGAAAAGTCTGTGTAAAAACCGACTGTAAAGTATGAGCTATCTGCCCCTCTTTATTATATAACGGTATAACTACGGATATCATATTTCAATTTCCTCGTTAAAACATTTTACTATCTCTCTACTAACAACCTTCTGCCCCTCAACATTTAAATGAATAGGATCGAACAGAAGATCATATCGAGTAGAAAACTTCGGGTTAAAATCCCAATAATAAATACAAGGAAAAGAATCGGCTTTTTGCTGCAAATAAGTTATAATTTTATGATACTCTTCCGGCTCATATTGATTTAAAGGTTCTGCAATCGGAGTATTGATTAAGACCACCCGAATACCTTTTTGCGTTAATAGGGACAGTGTTTTCTCAAAACAATCGATTAAATCTTGTTCGAAATGAATATGTCTCTGCGTTCCGTTTTTTATTTGTCCTTTTAGAGCATCAACATCAAGATTTCCGACTTTATAATTACTCCAATCCTTTCGATATCCACGAATCGCACTATTGATAAGTGCATCGGAATAACGGGTTGTACAAATCAATTTATGCAACCAATAATCCTTAAAATCGGCAGATTCCCGAATATATCGATCCATGTTTTCCTCATCGATAAACGGATAGAACAATTTATATGAATTTTTGCTTAACCCCTCTCCTGTAAACATAAACTGATCGACACCATAAAGAACCACTTTTAAAGAATCGCTATATGGAGAAGAGAGATACTGCCGAATCATTTCATACCGGTCAGCAACATTTACTCCTTCCCGACAATATTTCGACACAGAATGACCTATTCCTGCCTCGAAATTAACTTTATCCACAGCAAGCATTAAATGAGAATGACCGATTAACAAAACTTCGGAATGGCTATCAAGTCCAAAATACCGATTTAATCCGTTATTCATAACCCACCCTATTCCTCTATCCACACATACGAAAACGAGGAAAAACAATAATATGAAAAATATTCTTTTTTTCACCATTTAAGCTAAAATTGGAAATAAACGAATTGGTCTCCGGAAACTCCGAACAAACATATTCCTATCAAAAGAAGCATATACTCCCAAGCGTATTTTTGAGGTAGCACATTTCGATATAACAAATATTCCCGTACGATAAATACACTCAATAAAAACATAGAGAGCAAAGTACTAAACATAGAACTCCCCCAATATAACGGAGATACAAAATCGGTGCATATTCGAGACACGATATGCCAAGCCTCCATGCTATTTTCTATACGGAAAAATATCCATGCAAATGTAATCATTATAAAAACAAACAGATGGTATAGCGCATTAGGTCTCTTAGGACCAATAAAACGTTCTCCTAAATACAATATAGCATGTATAGCTCCCCATAAGACAAAAGACCATGTAGCTCCATGCCAAATGCCACTCAATAAAAAAACAGACGATATGTTTAATAACCATCGTGCTTTACTAACCCGATTTCCCCCCATCGATATGTAAACATACTCGGTAAACCACGATGTTAACGAAATATGCCAGCGATGCCAAAACTCTTTGAACGTATTGACACAATAAGGCAAATTAAAATTCTGCATAATCTTAAAGCCCATCACACGTCCGGAGCCAATTGCCATATCGGCATATCCACTAAAATCACAATAAATTTGAAAGCTATAAAAAACAGCAGCCAATGCCAACGTACTTCCCGTATGGGCATTAGGAGCATAATAAACTGCATTCACATACTCGGCCAATCGATCGGCTATAACGATTTTTTTAAATAATCCCCATACAAAAAGGCTTATACCCGCAGTTATACTATCCCAATTGATGGACGTTCTCTCTTTTAACTGAGGAATTAAGTTTCTCGCTCGCTCTATCGGCCCTGATAGCAATGTAGGGAAAAACGCAATAAACAAAGCCACATCAATAATATTTTTCTCCGGCTTTATTTTTTGTCGATAAATATCTATACTATATGACAGTGCTTGGAATGTAAAAAAAGATAATCCCACAGGTAATAATATGGAAGTATAGACTACATAAGCATATTTGAAAAAGGTCAACTGCGCAACAGATAAAATTACAGCAATTGTTACCGCAGACGTTCCTCTTTTTCCTTTACTTTGTTCTCTTACAATCCACTGTCCGCAAAAGAAATTAACAATTGTCGTGTATATCAGCAGAAAAACAAACCAAACATGCAATTGTGCATAAAAAAAATATGACGCAATCAATAATAAAACATTTCGTAATCTTAATGTTCCATCTCTATTCGTCAACAAAAACAAACAGAATAATGAACAGAAAAAGAATAAATATTCAAATGTATTAAAAAGCATAAGATCTATTTTTGCTTATATCCGACAATCAACCCGAGCATCATTCCATAAAATCCGCAAGGATAAGATAGAGTTGCCATCGTATAGTTAATAACATTATCGGTATACATAGTTAACAAAGTTCCTGCCGCCGAAGAACCGGCAATGATAGCGCATATATGTATGGCTGTATTATAACGCCTATTCTGAAAAACGATGAAACAATGAAATATCAAAGCAAAAAAACTACTGCCAAAAAGGATAATTCCAATTAAACCATTGTCACACAAAATTTGCACATAATCATTATGACAAATACGAATCGAACCGAAAGGGTGACGCAAAGCATAAAATGTCTCTTGTAGATTTCCTGTTCCTGTTCCTGTTAATTCTTTATTATGAAAAAACTTATCCAAGGACCATTCCCACATAGCAAAACGGCCATTACTATTGATATCGTCCATCGATATTTCTCCGGCATTCAACTGAGCTATACTTTTGTCACTATCATCAAAAAACATTTTCTCCCGTACCGAAGGAATAGCAAAAACAGCTACAACAAACAGTACGAACACAGTAAAAATTACAGGTAATGATTTCAACTTGTATTTAAAGAAAAAGAATGTCATCAAAGCCAATGTAGTACCCATAATACTGGTACGGAACACCCATAAGATACAAGGAAGCATAAACAACACGCATAGTAAAAGATTCTTCCTCCTTTCATCGGTATAATAAAAGAGAGCCAAAGAAAAGATACACATCGATATGTAATTAATTGCTCTCGCTGTATCAACCCAAAATACCCCGGGAAAAAGAAGACTGACATATGGTATAAAATAAACACCGATAGAGACGAGAGCTACCAACCGAGCACCTAATCCGGCTTTGAGAAAGACCTCTTTATCCCGCACAGTAGCCGAGGCAAAAAGCATTATCAGCAGAGGATAGAGGTATTTCAAAATTACCCGGAATCCATATCCGGGAGCCGGAGAATAACTCAACCCAATTACTAACCAAACAATATATAATAAATAAAGTACTATGGCCGGACTCCATTGCGGAGATCGCTTACAAATAAACAGGCCCACTATGCAAAAGATCTCTAATACCATTAAGCGAATAGCCATCAAATCTAATGCTCCGGGAGCCGATAGAGCTAATAATCCAGTAGAAAAAGTCAACACCCAAAACATCTCCGGGCCGTCCATCACCATCTTCTGCTCCCGATTCAGCGGGTTGACCATCACTCCCCGTTTCATCGTCAAAAACTTCAATCCCAACAGAGTGATAATAAGAAAATATATGTAGTTGAGTAAATACATATTTACCGCTTAGTCGTTATCAATCTTTTATACAAATCATTAAACAACTGAGAATAGCGTTCGAAACTATACCTATGAACATACCGTATCGCTTCTGATGAATATTTTTGCAACAACTCAGGAGTCGCGATCAGCGATATGATTTTATTTGCCATATCGTCAATTGAACCAGCCTCGTGCAATAGCCCGACTTCTCCATCTTGAACAACTTCGGGCAATCCTCCCGTTCGGGAAGCGACCACCACACAACCGTTAGCCATAGCCTCGATAGCCGTCAGTCCAAACCCTTCGCTACGGGAGGGCATCAGTACGATATCCATGCGGCGATACCACTCCGTCAATCTCTCCTGCGGTTGACGACCTGCCCACTCGACATATTCGGTACAATCGAATTCTTGTGCCTGTCGTTGCATTTTCACCCGCAAAGAACCGTCCCCCACAATCACCAATCGGGTATCGGGATATCGCTTTTTCACCTGTGCGAATGCCGGAATAACCAAATCCATACCCTTAATCTCTTCTAACCGACTGACAACCCCTATCGTGATTGGGCGAACAAAGCTCCTATTCTCTCTCACAATAGAAAAGCCGGGAGGCAACGCATTATAAATCGTAAAATGGTTGCGTTTGCTCAAAGGAGTATTCTCATTATACAATCGAGATGTCCCGAAGAAAGATCGCTCGGCCAGCTCGGTAATACATGTAAACGCCCGCACACAATGTCGTTGAATAAAATGTATCAATCGCAAGCTGGGATATATATCGGCAGCTGTATGTGCCGTGGCAATAATCTGCCGTACACCTAACCATCGCAACAACAAAATAGGAATAGCACCCGGAGCCATATATTGCACATGAGCCACATCGGGTTTATACTGCTTCAATACCCTGCGTAATCCTTTGTATAAAAAAAGTATTCCCCGCCAACCATTCACCCGCGTTCCGGTAGGGCTCAGACAAACCACCTCGCTACCGGCTTTTTGGAATCGGACGACCATATCATCGCTATATTCAAAATAGCATGTCGTCACTACCCGATGTCCTCCGGCAACAAGTGCCTGTACGAGATTCAATGTCTGAATCTCCGTTCCTCCGGTTAATAAACAAGGTATGCAAATGAGGATAGTCATTTAAAATATCTTTTAATAAGGTATGGCATTCTCAAAATAGGCTTTATATCTTTTCTATTCCAAAATAAAAACACATCTGTTGAAAACACATCTCTTATCCAATGCCATAATGAAATCGATCCATCTAATACATTTAAAAAGTCGCTTCGTTCTTCCATAAAAATGACTTTTCTTATAGAACTCAATTTGATTTCTTGACTTAGACAAGCATTCTGATATACCTGTGGCATATTAAATCCAGCATAAGTTACAGCATAGCCATATGCTCCATTTCTAAAATTACATTCTATAAAAAAAGTGTTATCATCATTTTTTAGAAATTCCATATCAAATATCCCCTGATAGCCAGATTTTTTAATAAACTCTTGTATTTTTAAATATTTTTCTTGATCGCTATTAGGTTCATAAACTCCAAAAATCGTTGACCCATTTCCCCTTATTCTCTTTTTTTGGATCTCTCCACCAATAATACAATTCCCATTAGGAAGAGCAACACCAGTTACAGCTATTTCTCTCTGATTATTTCCATTTATAAATTGCTGGACCAACACCTCATTATTTTTTTTCCTTCTATATTTTTCAAATGCACTATTTAAATCTTCTAAATTAGAACATTTCGTTATATCACATTTATCACCACCAATGCTTCGTAATGGTTTTACTATACATGGATATGAAATACACTGATAATCAACAATATTTTTCTTAGACAAATTAACCTTTACCATTGTAGGTATTATCATTCCACAATCTTCTGCTAATTTATTCATTTCAAATTTATCCATAAGGATTTCTAATCGTCCCCTTGCATTTGAAAAATAGCAGTGATTCTGCAATTGATTATAATTACGATCTAGATAATACGCTGTAATATCAGATGTCGGATATATAATAACAAAATCATTGGCATACTCCTTTATTATTTGTCTGATAGTCTCAATTAAATCAAACTCTAACATAGGAACAAAATATATACGACCAATATATCTACTCTTATGAATTGGTATAATATGTTTCTCATTTGTAACATAAATTACATACATGCCACATTCTCCACAACTTCTTATCATGCCCAAATCATTATAAGAACCCGTTCCAACAACTACAGCAATATTTTTTTTCATTCTATCTCAAAATAAAGTTCCTTTTTCCAACGATTCGCTCCAACAAAAACCTTAGGTAAAACACCCGACCAAGGACGGCCACAAGGCGCTACCGGTTGTATATAGGTATCAATCGCTCTATTTTTAACAGTATGCTCCTGTCTATTCATCTTCAATACACAAGCATTTTTCCAATCGATATTCCATGTATTATAATACCAAAACCACACGCAATATTCATACAATTCTACGCACAAATCCTCTCCTATGAACTTCTTCACTATGTCACCCGCAGCCAAATGGTCGTTCCACCCTTCTCCCTTATGAGGAATAAAAATAGTCTTCGGTCGAAGTTTATCGATCAAGATTTTCAATTTACGGGTCTCCCGACAATCGAATGAAATTTCGCCATCGGGATAATCGAGAAAATGAAGATGATTCAATGGCAGCCCCAATATACCGGCAGCCGTTCGTGATAAAGCTCGCCGAGATTCTATCAATTCTTTTTCATCGATACAGCAACAACCACTATGGCTTTTACCCCCCCCTGATAAAATGACGACATCTATCGCCTTCCCTTCTTTTAACGATCTTTGTATCAGTCCCGAGCAGCCCAAAACTTCATCATCAGGATGCGGAGCAATGATTAGTATCCTTTCTCGGATAAATAAAGGTTTATTACTAATACATACTAATATACGAACAACACAAGCCCTTATTCGACGAATAATATTTTTTATTTTATCCATGATAACACCTTACTTATAACACGAGTTCCTAATACAGAATGACATAGCATAAAAATTTTTTTAATCATGGACAACTCAATATTTAGAGACCGTAATGCCTCAATATCTTTTTTACCCTGCCTAAGAAGAGTATTATCGTTCAATTTTATACCCCAAAAAAATTCTCTAAAAGCGTTACATTTAGCCCAATAAACAAAATAATCATATTCTTCTTTCTGCATGAAAGAATTTTCACGCCACTGCTTCACTTGAAATATATCATCATGTGCCAACCGTTGAATTAATTGAATATTTTTCAAATGCCCAGTCTCCGATTTACTGTGTAGCCGATATGAAGCCAAGGGTCTCAATATCCCTACCACATCGGTATATTGTCCTACACGATAAAAAAAATCATCATCGGCTATATGACCTGCTTCTTTTCTATACTGGCAAACTTTAAAAATATCTCTACGGGTTACCACTCCGGGACAACGATGTATATGCGGATGACCTATTGTCTGATAAGCTCTCACATACTCTATCCCTGTATACCGTTTTATTTCACCCGTGCAATAATCGGGTTCTTGCAAACTATTACCATCTCCATCAATATAATTACACGGAACAAATAAATGTTTCACATCGGGATAAACAACTAATGCTTTTTCGACTTCTTCTAAAAAAGTGGAAGCTAACAAATCGTCTTGATGAAGGATGGAAATATACTCTCCGGAAGCTTTTTCTATTGCATGATTCCAACCGTTCACAAATCCTGATGGCCCTTGCAGATTCCGATAAATCTTTATCCGATCAGTATATTTTTGGCAAATAGCAAGCGTATCATCAGAAGAATTATCATCAGATATGACTATCTCATCGGCAGGTCGACTCTGATTCAATGCCGAAAGCAATGCCTGTTCAACAAAATCAGCACCATTATATGTAGGTATAACAATTGAAAAAGTCATGATTTCAATTTTCGAATGATACGTTCTATTTTATGATAAGCCCCCATTAATGCATATTTTTTACATAATTTAAAAACAAGACCTCTATCGCTGGTGTCTATCCAACTATTAGCAAATTGATGAACCGCATATACATTATCTTGTTGAAGTTGGTTTAAATTACAAAAAAAAGATGTAGGATATATTCTAATATTTGATGATAGTTCTTGAAACTCATTCTTATGTTCATAAGAATAATACCGTTCTAAAATTTCGCCTAAAACTTGGGGGCATACTTTTTTGTTATAGGATCCATCATCCAAAATAAAATTTTGTGATTCGTAATAATTTAGGACATGCTTCATTACTTGATGATTAGCTTCCGCGCCAAAAATTGCCGGTTCTGGATTAACTAACATACCATTATACTTTATATCATCATAAAGTGACTCTGTTCCGAAGAAACATTTATTATCTAAAAAAATATTTAATTTTTTTTTCACTAACACATCAGAATCTAAGTATATTCCACCCATTTTATATACTGCATAAAAACGAATATAATCTGTAACAAAAGCCCATTGTTTCTTTTTATAGGCCTCATTCACATATTTAACGCTTTTAAAATCAAAACTTTTTGAATCCCAACACACAAATTTAAAGTCAGGCATGCAACGTGCCCAACTCTTAATACACTTTTTTATCAATAATGGTTTAGGATCATCGCTAAACCAACAATAATGTATGATTTTAGGTATCATTATTATATTATTTTCTATATTTAAAATATAAACTACGAAGCCATAACAAAATAGAAAATATGTAAGGTGTATATGTCCACATATTTAATATAATCTTTTCTTTCCCTCTACACCCAAGCCATTTGTTTAACACTTTTATATAATTACATGTTTTTTTTACATTTGCATTTATAATATGAAATGAATTATAATATAGAAAATAATTATATGCTATAAATAAGAACTTCTTTACATCTTTTGCTATCTTAATTCTAAACTCCTTATCCTTTCCAAAATATTCCCGCACAAAGAAAGAATATAATTTAAAATCAGCAGCCACTAAATCCTTAATAAAAAAGTCTTTGGGTTTATGGCATATAGATAATGGATTATCGTTATTTACATAATAAACAATATTTGTATATCTTATGCGACTACTTTTATAAACAGTCTTATAAGTCCATTCTATATCTTCACAAACTACCCCTTCTTCGAACAAGAGACTATTTTGAAGTAAAAAATCCTTTCGTATAATAAAAAAACAAGCGCTAGTAAATATATTATTTTTAATAATATATTTAATTCCAGACATTATATTTACATTATTAACAGCCAACTCTCCATTTATAAACTCCCTATTCCCTTCCTTTTTTTTAAAATTAAATTGTAAAAGATCTATTTCTTTATCAATATTTTCCTCTGTTAGAATTAACTGTAATTGATCTGGTACAAGATAATCATCAGAATCAAGAAATTGAACGTACTTCCCCTGTGCTATTTTCACTCCTCTATTACGAACAGCAGATAACCCTTGATTCTCTTGATCATAAATCAATAAATTAGAATATTTTCTTGACAAAGACTCTAATATATAAAAACTATTATCTGTACTACCATCATTAATAGCTATTACCTCAAACTCCTCATTCGGTAAACCTTGACAATAAACACTTTCAATACATTTTTGAAGGTATTTTCCCGTATTATAAACTGGTATTATAAAAGAAATTAACATAACGACATAAATAAACTTTATACTCTATATCTAAGAAATCTTTTTATAAATCTTTTCATCGATTTTGTAAAAACATATAGACAAATAAAATAAATAACAGAATATATGCCACACATAATTATTGCATATAAAATCCATTTAGCCCAATTTTCTTGTGGATCATTTTTTATAAAAGCAACAATTAAATTTGTTAAAACAAATGACAAAATCATCAATAACACATAATACGCCCAAGAAAACCAATAATGAATGATGGGGATTTTTAATCCCTTTGTAAATAAAAAATAAGGCTTCCAAATACTTACTATAATTATAAGGCTTACTGTACCACCGAACAAGACGCCTTTTAATCCGAGTAGACTTCCTCCCCAAATTGCAACTATAATAAATAATGAAGATTCAACAATAGGAGCCCAAGTATCGTAAAATAATCCATATCCATAGAGAAATTGATCAACAGCTCCTCTTGTAAGCCCAATAAAAAAATTAATCAACAACAAAATGACAACAAATTCAGGCAAAACATATTGAGTTCCTACCCATAAAACAATAAAATCTGAAACTAAAGAGTATAATAAAAAGACTAAAATTCCAGCAATCCAAAAGCGAAAAACCAATAATTCAAAAAAAATTTCTCTTATTTTTTTCGTATTGCCTTCAGCAATCAAATTTCCAATTCCAGCTCCAACACTCCCTATAAAATTATTAACAAATGCTGCCAATTTATCTATTATTATCGTGTAATTATTATAACACGCCACCATTTGAAGTGATTCAAATGCATAGATTAAAAATGAAGATGTTTGCCCTTGAACAAACCCTGATATTTTATGAACAAAAAGCTGTTTGGTTTTAATCATCACCTCAGGATATTTTTTGAATAGTTGCTTGCCTTGACGTACTTCACTACAAAGCCACGGGTAGACTTGATTGATTTTCCAATTCAATATGAAAGAATAAATGATGCCAAAAGTTAATTCAATGGCAACCCACAGATAGTAGCTGCCGGTATAGTAGGCCGAAGCCATTTGAATGAGAGTCTTAATAATAGTTGCTGTTTGGAAATAGGCGGTGACTACATAATTTTTTTGGTCGGCTCCCAAGAGCGTTTGTTTGTAGTTGGCAAAATAACCGATTAACGAGGAGGCCAAAAACGAGAAATAGGCAAAAAAGATAACTCCCATCTCAAACTCCGTATTGGGAAATATCAACGGAAGAAAGCAAGCCAGTACAATGCCTGCACCCAAGATAATAAAACCTATCCAACGATAGAGATAACCGAACACAGAGATAATCTCGTTGATTTTTTCCTCATCGTGCTCGAATAGGGGCTTATAAAGCACATAACCTATGGCGCTTCCTATCCCCAATTCTGCCAAATTAAGGAATCCGAGCAGATTTTGCAACGTGCCGGTGAGTCCCACAAAATCAGCTCCCAGCGTATCGAGAAATATCTTCCGGGAGAAAAACGAGAGAATAAGAGTCAGGAAATAGAATATGAGATTGACCCTTGCATTCAACAATGATTTTTTGACCCGCGATTCTTGTTGAGGCATATAATATAAAGATATTCTATTTTTATTATTACCGGAAGAAAGACTTAACCCTTTTCCTCTGAAACCATCGTTTCTTCCAGCATCTCCACTGTCTTGGATTTACATCGACGCAGGAGCAGTTTTATTTTCAATTCTATTTTACAAATCCACGCTTAAACTATTGTTTTCCCTCTATCTCATCATGGGTAATAAGCAATAGCATTAAAGTACCAACAGGATTCAAAGCAAGAGGTAAAAGACAGATAAATTTACCCCCTAAAAATCCGTCCTATTCTATGAGCAATTTTATAGATGACATTACGTTTTTTCTTTCTTCCATGTTCCACTCCATAGCCGTAACCGTATCCATAACCATAGCCGTAATCGTATCCATACTTTTTGCTCTCCATTTCGACACCATTGATGACAACCGTAAGGTTCTTGAATTTATTCTCCCGGTAGAGTTTTTCCAATTCCGGCAAATAACGGCGATCCAACATTCCGTTACGGATTACATAGACCGTAAGATCGGCTACCCGACCGATGATAGAAGAATCGGCTACGACTAATGCCGGCACGCAATCCAATATAATATAATCGTATTGTTTCTTCAACTCTTCCACCAAAACAGGTAATCGATCGCTCATCAACAATTCCGAAGGATTGGGAGGTACAATACCGGCCGAGATGATATCGAACATCGCATGAATGTTACTGGACTGAACGAGCTCGGACACACTGTTGTTTTTCCCGGAAAGCCAAGTCGACACACCGTTTTTCGTAGTCAGATCCAATGTTTTACTCAATGTGCGTTTTCTCAAATCCATATCGAGCAAAACCACTTTTTTATTGGTCATAGCCAATGTTACGGCAAAATTGCGGGAAACGAAACTTTTTCCCTCGCCCGGCATAGTAGACGTAAACATAACGACCCGTGCCTGAGGAGCAACGAAATCCATATTGGACCGTAATAATCTGAAAGACTCGGCTACACTGCTGGTCTTATTCTCTTCCACGACAATGGCTTGTTCTCCATCTCGGTCTTTCATTAAAGGAATTTCGCCCAATATAGGCATCGACGTATAATCCTCAATATCTTTACGCCCCCTCACACCGGTGTTCCACAGTAATCGCAAAAGCTGTATCGCCAACGGTATAATGAGTCCCACGATAAAGGCTCCCATCAATAACATTCTGCGAGCCGGGGCGACGGGCGCCGACGAACCGAAGGGTGACTCGATCACCCGTATATTGGCCTCGGTAATAGCCAACTGCAAAGCATTCTCTTCTCGTTTATTCAGCAAGAATGTATACAACGACTCTTTAATACTTTGCTGACGTATAATGCCCAAAGCCTTTTTCTCTTGTTGAGGGACCGACTCGATACGATCGAGTGTCTGCGACTCGACCTCCCGGGCCTTTCTCAATTTTAGTCTCAATGTGGACAGATAACTATCCATCGAAGCCGTAAGATTGACTCTTACCGCGGCTAAATTATTGTCTAAATCTTTCACCAAAGGGTTATTCTCACCCGAATTAGCGGCTAATCTTTCTCTCTGTAACAGAATCTCGTTATAGGTCGTTATCTGATTTTGCAAGCCACTATCCCCCACGCCAGACACATTGGGTATCAACTGCTTACTATGTTCATTATCGGTCAAATAACGTTCTACCGCCCGGGCGATGGCATATTCGGTTTCCAGCTGCACCAATTCGTCTCTCATCTTACTGCTTTCGCTCATAAATTGAGTGGCCGCTGCATCTATACTGACAATGCGATTCTTTTGCTTGAAATCGGTCAATTCATTCTCTACATCACCCAACTCTTTACTGATAATTTCGACTCGTTCATTAATAAATTTAGCCGTACTGGTCGCAATGCGGTTTTTATCTTCGATAATCGTTTCCCGATAAACATCGATCAAAGCGTTCAATATAGCCTCGGCACGTGAGATATTCGAGTCCACGCAGTTTATTTGTACCAATGTCGTACGTTCTCCGGCCAAAGAGGTCGAAATAAACGAATGATAAATATTTGCCGCAGTATTCAAGTCTATACGAGATACTTCGACCGGTACATTATAATAGGCCGATATTTTATCGGGAATATCCTCTACAATAAATCGACCGGCTGCGGAAATTATAGTATCACCGAACAAAAACTCTTGGCCTTCGTTGTCACTTTTCTTCGTACCTATTTTGAGTTGATTCAGTAAAAAACGATTCCCATTTAAGGGCTTAATTTCCATAGAAACCGGAGCCGTATAAGCATCTAAGAAATTCACCCGGATAGGCGACTCGGCATACAACTGATCATAGTGCAACCAATTTTTTACCTGATAAGTGACGTCCAAATGTAAGCGTCCGACAACTTCACGCATTAATTGATGCGACTGCAAAATATAGATTTCATTCTCGACTCCGCTACCCGATATGCCCCCATTTAATTCAAGAACAGCCGACATATCGTTTCCCGATTTGTTTTCGCTCTTCACTAACATTACCGCGCTTCTCTTGTATAACGGTGTTTGCATAGCTAAATAAAACCATGCGACCGACATACATATAACGACCGATAGCACAATCCAATACCAATTATCGAATACCAACTCGACAATATCCCGCAGGGTTACCCCTCCTTCATTTTTCTTATCGTTCTTAGTTTCTTGAATGAGCTCCATATAGAGATGTTACTTATCTTTTAACACAATAATCATAGACACAATAGACAGCACCGATGCTACAAGAGATATAATACTACTACCGGCAGAAATAAACGACAAGGTCGAACTACCTTTCACTCCTATCGATTTATTAGGCTGCACATAGATTACATCGTTCTGCTTTAAATAATAACAAGGTGATTCCAATACTTTTTCGCCCGAAGTTAAATCCACGGTATAAGTTTTTCGTTGGTCTCCGTCCTCGCGTATTACCAATATATTATCCCGTTTTCCCGAGGGAGTCAAGTCACCTGCCATAGTCAAGGCTTCGAGAAGCGTAATGCGGTCTCCCGATATAGTTTGCACACCGGGACTGTTTACTTCACCCATTACCGAAACCTTAAATCCCTTTATCTGTACATTCACCACAGGATCTTTTACATATTCCCCCTCGATGAGCTTGTTCTCGACGGCATCGGCCAACTCTCTTCTCGATAATCCACCGGCCTGCATCTCACCCAAAATAGGAACTTCTATTTTTCCGTCCTTATCGACCCTTAAACCAACAGTTTCCTGTATCGTGGTCGATGCCCCCGTACTACCTAATACCTGACTATTGCTGAATATTTCCAGCAACTCACCATCTTTACTACTCACTGTTATGAGTAACTGGTCGTCCGGGACAATCTTTAATTCATAGTCTTGTGCTATGGTTTGAGGGGATTGCTCCAAGCCATCGGCTCCTTGCAAATAAACCATTTTCTTAGAAGGCACACATGATACCAAACCTACAAGTATCACAGCCAAGAGAATTTTCGAAATATATTTCATTTGTCTAAAATAACAATTTAACATATCAAGCCTTTGAACCGGCCACTTTCTTATTAATCTTTTTAGTAAGATAAAGTTGCATAATGGTCCAAATAAAAATGTCTAAAAACAATAATAAATTTATATTTACATGAGTCAATAACAACAAATTCATGGCTGCAAAACCAGCAGAGATTAACAATATCGTAATCATAGCTGCTCGATGCGAAAATCCTAATGCTAAAAATTTATGATGGATATGGTTCTTATCAGGACTGAAAATGTTTTTACCAAAACGTGCCCTATGCAAAATTACCCGAACGACATCAAATACCGGTGTAATCAGCAAAGAAAAAGCAACTACGATAGCATCGGGAACTCGATGTAACACTGCATTATCATACATACTGAACCGAATCGCCAAAATGCTCAATATAAAGCCAATAGTCAACGATCCGGTGTCACCCATAAAAATTTTTCTACCTCGGTTTGGATTTCCGAAAACATTATAATAGAAAAATGGAATAATTGTTCCCAAAGTTACGATAGCGAGAGCCGCATACAGCCATTCCCTCTGATAAATAAACAATATAGTAAAAAATAACAATGCTATTCCGCTCAATCCAGAAGCCAGTCCATCTATTCCATCTATCAGATTTATAGCGTTAGTAATAAAAACAATAGTAAATACGGTAAACGGGAGTCCCACTACCGGAGGTAATTCATAAATTCCGAAGATTCCATAAAGATTATTGATCCATAACCCCGAAGACACCAACAAAATGGCACAGAATATTTGAACAATAAATTTCTGACGATAGCGAACTCCGATCAAGTCATCGGTAATACCTGTCAAATACAACAGCAATAAACTACTCAACCCAAAAGATAGAACGGACGTATCACTCACTCCGATAATAGAGGGAAACAATTCCTCCCCGTAAATTCTATTCAGCCCTATCATCAAAGAAAGAGTAAAAATAACGGCAGGGAAAAACGAAACACCTCCCAGACGAGGTATTATACCCTTGTGTACTTTTCGTTCATCTGGCATATCGAATAAATGCTTTTTAAACGATATCAATAAAATTCTTGGAATAATAAAAATAGAAAATCCCAAACTAATAAAAAATGACAACAATAAAATCGAAATATAACCCATAAAATATTAGATTTAATTCATCATTTTCAATACTAATAAACCCAATTTTTTCAACATATTGACCCAATTCTATGCAAAAATATCTTTATCCACTAACGCCCCCACTATGAAAGAAATCAATCCTATCTGTTAACCCAAAATCTCAGGCGAAAGAAATTACTTTATTTTTTATGCATTCCTTAAATATACGCCTATATACTACTGGGGGACACCGAAAAGAAAGCTTTTCCCGGCTCTAAGAATCACTTATACCCCCTCTTTGACCCATCCCTATCTCAGTGGATAATCATTATTGGAAGGGTAAATAAATATAACGCTTCATACAAGAGATAGATTACTATAAACTATCAATTTCAGAAGAATTACATTTACTTTTCTGTGAAGAACAGGATAAATAACAACAGAATGATTCAAACATATCTGCATATTTTGCTAAGTACTCTGACTTCACATTTTTCGCAAAGGTAGCTACATTTCTTAAAAAACACAATGAAATCTTACAAAAAATGCTCCCATTCTACAAAAAGCCAGATAAATATATAGTATTGAGCAGCTTACAAATTATTTATCTAATATTAAATAAATCAGCAAAAAACAGAAATTAAAAATATTTAATAATTACATAAAAACACCTGACATTTATGTATAGTTCAGAAACCACCAGACAACAGTTTATACAACACAGCCTCTCTTTCATTTTTGAATATTACCGAATGCAACTTAATATAGTATTTACAGCATATATATCAAGTATCCTGTGTAAACTACATAAGCAAAAATCATAAATACACCTTCCACCCGAGTAATCGTACGTACCTTATAATATCTCCCGGCAAAGAACAACAACAAAGAAACCGCTAATAAATAAAATAAATCGACATTCGTTATTCCACCCAAGGGTAATGGAGTAATAGTAGCGCTCATGCCCAATACAAAAAAGACATTGAACAGGTTGGATCCGATCACATTCCCGATAGCAATCTCAGGATTTTTTTTCAAAGCAGCTACCACCGAAGTAGCCAATTCAGGAAGAGAAGTCCCCATAGCAACAAGAGTCAATCCTATAACAGACTCTCCTACTCCCAACGACCGGGCTATCTCGCTCGACCCATTGACAAAAAGCCGACCACCGAAAATCAAAGCGACAAGCCCTCCAACGATATACAATAAACAACGCCATGTAGATAACGGTCTAATTTCAGCTTGTTCTTCTCCTGTATTATCGTGTGCGATAGCAAACGTATACCCGAGAAATATGGCAAAAAAGCAAAGCATAAGCAAACCGTCCGCCCTATTCAGTATATTCTCCATACCGGTTTCCAAAAACACATCGTTAGCACAAATTAAGACAACCACACACGAGAGAATGGCGAGTGGTATTTCTTTTGTCAATGTTCCTTTGGTTATTGTTATAGGAGCAACAACTGCTGTCACACCCACGATCATCAAAATATTAAAAATATTACTGCCCACAACATTCCCGATAGAAAGTTCGGCACTCCCATTAATAGCCGATACGATACTAACTGTCAACTCGGGAGCCGAAGTTCCAAAGGCCACGATAGTTAGACCTATTACCAGCGACGATATGTTAAACCTTTTGGCCAATGCAGCCGCTCCATCGGTCAAAAAATTAGCACCAGACAGGATTAAGCCCAAACCCACAAGTAAAAACAAAATACTCATCATGAATCTTTACGCTAATATTTATTATATGTAGGCAAATATACTGGAAATATGCCTAATATGAAAATCCACCTCAGACCAGAGACCCTCTTTTTCGCCCAATAGACCCGAAAGCAACTTGGTTAGGTCAATCGAAACCAGCTTTTCGGTGAAAAAGAATCTTTCTTCAAAAACAAAACATGCACACCCCCCTTAAAAAACGCCTCTATCGTCTTATTCGAATAAGCATATCTTCATTAATTTATATTAAGAAATATCAGCTGTAAGAAAATAATCCATACCTTTGTTTGCAAACAAAGGGGTGCCTAAAAGCGGCTGAGATTATACCCTATGAACCTGATACGGATAATGCCGGCGTAGGAATTGTTCATAGTTCTATCTTTTTCAATACGGTTTTATGTGCATCCCCTTAAATGAAACAAACCGTATGAAAACTTATCCTGTCGTATTGACAATAGCCGGTTCGGACAGCAGTGGAGGAGCTGGAATACAAGCCG
>ULLB01020481.1_pt1 | contig 44755 bp, 49 predicted proteins | sample 1951311 | NCBI WGS metagenome assembly ULLB01 (sample SAMEA4835516, study PRJEB28245) | human gut metagenome | biome: gut microbiome; material: fecal sample | place: Denmark | collected 2008 | reverse complement strand
CAGGAATGCCCATCTTATCAGCAATTTCCTGCTTAACAGGTATTCTTCCGAGTTCTGTTGTCAAATCCATAGTGGCTTTTTTAATTTTATTAATCGATTCAATTAAGTGTATAGGCAGTCTTATAATTCTTGCCTTGTCCGCAATTGCCCTTGTTATTGACTGCTGAATCCACCATGTTGCATAGGTTGAAAATTTGTATCCTTTCGTATAATCAAATTTTTCGGTAGCTTTGATAAGCCCCATGTTGCCTTCCTGAATTAAATCAAGAAAAGAAAGTCCTCTTCCTATATATTTTTTCGCAATACTTACAACAAGTCTAAGGTTTGCATTAATAAGCACTTTTCTTGCAATTTCGCTTTGTGTTTCGTAAATTTTCTTTGCAACTTCAAGTTCTTCTTCCGGAGTAAGCAAAGGAATTTTACCAATCTGCTGGAGGTAAATCCTTACTGAATCGTCAGAATTTACAGAATTTAAGCTTTCTTGGGTTTTTGGTTCTTCAATAGCAATAGTATCATCATCTTCCTCAACCGGTTCTATGCTGTTAAAATCAACACCTTCATCAGAAATATCATCTATTATTAAATTTAATGTATCACTTTTTTTTGCCATTTTTCTCTACCTCTTGTCGAACCATCTCAAATAATATTATAGCAGCAGCGTTGGAAACATTTAAAGAATTAAAATTTGTTAACATCGGAATCTTGACTACAAAGTCCGAAAGTTTTAACAGTGACCGCGAAATCCCTGCATGCTCAGCCCCCATTATAAGAGCAAAGTTCATATTAGTATAATCAATATTAAAATAATTATCTTTTGCATGATGATCAGAAGCAATTACCCAGTAGTCGTTTTCTTTTAGTCTTTGTATCGCATTTACAAGACTGTTTACTTTGATAATTGAAATGTGGTTAACAGCACCTGCACTGGTTTTTTCAACTGTCGAATTTATAAGTACTCCTCGTCTTGAAGGGAGTATAATTCCCTTAACTCCTGCACATACACAGGAACGGATTATTGCTCCTACATTATGCGAGTCTTCTACTCCGTCAAGAACAACAACTTTCGTAAGCTCTCCTTTATGTTTTTCAATAAAATCATCAAGCTCAATGTATTTTACCGGTGAAATCTGTGCTATTACACCCTGATGACGTCCTTCCGGCTCAATTTGATTAAGTTTCTGCATATTAACAAACTGGAAAACAATTCCCTGTTTTGAAGCAAGCTCTTTTATCTTTTCGATTTTACTGTCAGAGTGCGCATTACTGGAAATCAGGATTTTATTAAAAGTCCTGTTATTTGCTTCTAGAGCTTCTATGACAGCATTTTTGCCGTAAACTATGGTATTATTTTCCATTATTTTGAAACCTTCAACATTCTTTCAATACAGCTTGCACTGCGTTTTCTTATATTTTCATCCAGCGTAATCTCATTAACTTCATGCTGGAGCGAATACAAAATTTCGTCAAGTGTTGTTAATTTCATGCTTTCGCAAAGCATGTTATTTTTAATCAAAATAAATTTCTTATCCGGATAATCACGTTCAAGTCTGTCAGCAACACCTTTTTCTGTAACAATTACAAACTGTTTATCTTTGCTTTTTCGTACATATTCCATTATGCCGCTTGTACTTCCGACATAATCACCAAGTCTGCTTACTTCCGGCTTGCATTCAGGGTGAATTAATATTTTAGCGTCCGGATGTTTTTTTCTGGCCAGTTCAATGTCTTTAACTTCAATATCATGGTGGACTGGACAGTTGCCGGCATACGTTATAACTTCAACTTTGCTAAGCTTGCTCTCAACCCATTTGCCCAGATTTGCATCAGGGAGAAAAAGAACTTTCGGAGCATTAAGGCTCTTAACAATTTTTAATGCATTAGAACTTGTGCAGCAAATGTCGCACTCTGACTTAACTTCGGCTGTCGAGTTAATATAGCATACAACCGGTGCATCCGGATTTTTTTTCTTAAATTCAACCATTTGTTGATGGTTAATCATGTCAGCCATTAAACATCCTGCATTTATATTAGGCAGTAAAACTTTTTTCTCAGGAGAAATAATTTTGGCAGTCTGTGCCATAAAATAAACTCCTGCAAATACGATGATATCTGCATTGGTTTCCTTAGCTTTCTGGCTAAGATATAAAGAATCTCCTACAAAGTCTGCAACCTCATCTATTTCTATATTCTGGTAGCTATGTGCCAAGACAATTGCATTTTTCTCTTCTTTCAGCTTTCTAATTTTTTCAATTAAATTTTTCATCTATTTATCCTGTGTACAAAATTTAAATTTTATTGTACAATAAAAAAAAATAGGAAGAAACTGATATGGCATTATTGAAGAAGAGTAGTATAGTAGGTGTGTCCGTAACTCCTGAAGTTGGTTTAGAGGTTGCTCAGATTGATTTCGCAACTCAAACTGTTTTGAAATACGGAATCAGACAGCTTGAATATGATGCAAGCAGACGTGAAATAGCAGATTTAGACTTATTTAAAGAAGCATTGCAGGATTTGTTCTTTGAACTGCAAATTCCAAAAGGAACTGAAGTTGTGCTTAATATTCCTACAGTTGCTTTCAAAACAAACGATTATCCGGCAGCTCTTGATGAAGCTCAGATTTCTAATGCGATTGAGGAAGAGCTTGCTGACCACTATATCTTTAAAACAGTAGAACCGGCAGTAAGTGCTGTAAGACTGCCAAATGCTTCAATGCAGTTTTATAAAATAGCTTATACAGCAGCTCAAAAACAAATGTTAATTGAGATTGCTTTAGGCATTAAAGACATGGGCTATAAGCTGGTTGGAATTGATACTTCCGTAAATTCTGTGCTCAATGCTCTAATGTATAAACAAAGAGTTGATGTCAGCATTGATTCTTGGGTACTTTTAATTGTTGACAGCTATTGCTGCACAATTATAACAATGAACGGTAAGAACTATGTAGATACTTATGAAGAAAGAATTAGTATCGGTCAGGTTCTAGATGATGCTGAAAACTATTCAACAGTTGTAGGAACGGTAACACCAATTCTCAAAAATTTACCTTCCAAGTATCTGTGCGTTGTTTCAAAAACTAATATTATCAGCGCGGAAGTTCTGGCAAGTAAATTATCTTACACTGCTCCAATAATCCATCAGGAAGCAAATTGTTTTTCTAAAGAAGCATTCTTGGAGCTAGGACCGGAAGTAGATGAAAAATTTGCAAATATAGTATCATTGGATATTATTGGTGCAGCTATTTACAAAGATTTTGAACAATACTCTGATGCACATTTTAACTTATTCAATAAATCTTTAGGTGATATTTATACATCAGAGCAGCCGCCAGAAATTATGCTTGGCGGCAGAACAATTGTATTTACACCGCAGCTTCTGATTTTTGCATTTATAGTTGTGGCAATAGTTATTATTTTGCCAACAGTAGGTGCATTATTATATTATGCAAATTTAATTTCTACCCAGCAGAATAAAATGGCTGAACTAAATCAGAAGGTACAAGAAATTAACCAATTCTTAAAAGATAATGAAAACGTATCATCAGATTTATTTGATGAGGGAGATGAAATAAGATTGGGCCTTGCTCATAATAAGAATATTTATTCTTATTATACTATTGTTGGAACAGAAATCCCTAAAAAACTATGGCTTACACATTTAAAATTATCTGACAAGACAACTATTGAAGGTCAGGCGGATAATCTTGAGAGTGTTTATGCGTTTTTTAGAAGCATAAAGGATTACAATCCAAATTCAGACATTAAGCTTCAAAAACTGGGACTTGCTTCTAAAACAAGCTTTACTCCAATAGAAGAGAATGTTGAAAATGGTGATAACACAAATAGTCAAGAATTTGATACAGATTCTATCCTGACATCTTTAAATGCGGATTTCTATGAATTTATAATTTCAGATGATAAAAATGCCGGTAAATCCCAGGCTAAACAAGGTACAGAAAATACCGACAACAATGGCCTTCCAGGGCTAGAACCTATTAACGAAAGCAATTAGAAGGATTTGAGATGGATAAATATAAAAAATATTATGGCGTAATAATTTTTGCGGTATTAGCAGTAATGCTGGGTTTCGGCTCATACTCTATGATTTCTCCAAAAGTTGCAGAGTCTAAATCGCTTGCAGCACAGATTGAAGCCAAAGAAGGTGAAGTAGCAGAGTTACAGACAAAGTTGGATATTGTTAAAAAGAAAATTAAACAAATTAAAGATTCTATAGTTTCATCACAAAAGAAAATATATTCTCCAATAGAGTCTGATTTGGGTAATGAAACGCTGTTCTTTACTTTATATAATGATGTAATAGAAATGCTTCATGCAAATTCTGTAAAAATAAAAGCAATTGATTATAAATACAATCCAGATACTGATGCTTTCGTAAAATTCGGTAAAGATGTTTACTTTGTATGTGATGTAAACATGGAGCTGGTTTCAAACTATGTAAATTTAGGCAAACTTATACAAGATTTATACCAGTATCCGTACTATATCAGAATAAATGAGCTGGAAGTCAAGCCTTATGCAAAAGATAAAAAGATTTTAATATCAACATTAAGCCTGAGGTTATATGCTCATACAGCTCCGGAAGATACTTCAGCAATAGACGCAGCAGTAAATTCTGCTCCAGCCCTAGATGGAGCAAATACATCATTGCCGCAATAATAATACTTGATAATTAATTATGTTTAGTATAAAATTTTTATATGAAAATTTTATACTTCTGCGGAAGTAGCTCAGTTGGTAGAGTATCTGCCTTCCAAGCAGACTGTCGCGAGTTCGAGTCTCGTCTTCCGCTCCATAAAAAAGAGTTCCATATGGAACTCTTTTTTATTTGTATAATTTAGCAAAATTTTCCATTGATTCTAATATAGTTTGCATAAATTCTGTACGACTTTCAAAACTGTTTGCATGTTTGTTCAACTTTTTATTAATCCTGTGTTTGCAGAATTTCAGACTTCTTCTGAAATTCTCGAAAAAATTAAAAACAGCAGAGCTGCTATCTATAGTTCGCTGGATTTAACCTCTGAACAGACACACGTGATAAATGAACTTGATAGAATTTTTTATGAAAAATTGTACCCTGAATTACAGGAAATGTTTATGCTGTCGCAGAAATTGGAAAGGATTGCAAGCAGCAGTGATTGTACGATAAAAAAGTGAAGTCTGTCTGGAAAGAATTCAAAGTAGTGGAGCGAAACCTGAACCTGTTAAAAAAAGATTATGAAAAACAGATTGGCGGGATTTTGACTGCAGGGCAGACCGAAGAAAGAGCAGGAAGATATGAAAAATCGGATGAAAGAAGAAATTGAAGCTATAAAGCGTGAACAAAGCCGGATGTAAGCTTACAGTTTATCATATTCGCGTTTAATTTCTTGAATATCCTGCCACATAAGCCATTTAGGGCCGCCTTTTTCACGTGTATCATTCCTTAATAAATACGACGGATGGAAAATCGGCATCATCTTTGCACCATAAACTTCAACAACTGCTCTCTCTGGAGGAAACCATTTGCCTCTGAGTTTTGTAATGCCTCCGATATTTCCCAAAATCGACTGCACTGCAACATTTCCGCAAAGCAAAATTATCTTTGGTTTAATAATTTCTATCTGGGCTTTCAAATACTCCCAGCAGGCTTCTTTTTCTTCTGGAAGCGGGTTTCTGTTATCAGGAGGACGGCATTTTAACGTATTGCATATATAAATATCTTTTTCCCGCGTAAATCCTACAGATGCAAAAATCCTGTCGAGAAGCTGTCCTGCTTTCCCGACAAAAGGTTTTCCCTGCTGATCTTCATAAAATCCGGGAGCTTCTCCTATAAGCATTAGTTTCGGATTTGGTACGCCGTCAGAAAAAACTATGTTAGTTCTTGAAGCAGCAAGCGGGCACTTATGACAATTCAAACATTTTTGACGTATTTCACTTAATTCTTCGTACATAAAAATATCACTTCCTCGGTAAATAAGTTGTCAAAAAGTCTGTGAAATAAACTCTTTCTTATCCGTGCTCTTGTCATACACAATTTTTTTTCAATCCTGAAATTATGGCGTTTTGCAAAATCATAAAAATCTTTTATGGTTAAAAGGTGGATATTGGGTGTATCATACCACTCAAAAGGCAGTATATTTGATTTTGGCATTTTCCCGTGAAACATCAAATAAAAACGCACCCGCCAGTAAGCAAAATTCGGAAAACTTATAACAACATGTTTCGCTACTCTAAGCATTTCACGTATAACATAATCCGGTTTCTCAACTGATTGCAATGTCTGATTTAAGACAGCATAATCATAAGAATTATCAGGGTATTCCTGCAAGCCTTCATCAATATCACCCTGTATAACAGAAAGCCCTTTTTCAAGACATTTGACAATGTTATCCTGATTAATATCAATTCCGCTTACACGTACGCCTTTATCCTTAAGCATTTTGGTTAACGTGCCGTCACCGCATCCCAAATCAATAACATTTTTACCGGCTTCTATCATATCTGTAATGATAGAATAATTCAGATGAAGTCCTTTTGACTCTGTGTAATGTTCGTTTAGTCTGTGCATAAGAAACTCCTTATTATTCGGGTTTGAGTTTCGTATTCCAGAAGAAATGCATCATGTCCGCAAGGTGATTGTATCTCACAATAAGAAACATCTTTTTTATTCTCCATTAACGCTTTAACAAGCTCTTTTGACTGACTTGACGGGAACAGCCAGTCTGAAGAAAATGAAATAACCAGATACTTGGACTTTGTATCCTTAAATGCTTTTTCGAGCGAACCGTACTTTTTAGCAATATCAAAGTAATCAACAGCTTTTGTTATATAAAGATAACTGTTTGCATCAAATCTGTCTACAAAAGTCTGGCCCTGATGTGCAAGATAGCTTTCAACTTCAAAGTCAATATCAAAGTTGAAGTTAGGCGAGTCTTTATCCTGAAATCTTCTTGCAAATTTTTCATGCATAGCTTCTTCGCAAAGGTAAGTTATATGTCCCACCATTCTTGCGATAGCAAGTCCCTTTTCCGGCTTTTCAGCGTGGTAATAATTTCCGTTGTTAAAATTCGGGTCAGAAAGTATCGCGTTTCTGCCAACAGCATTAAAAGCAATACTCTGAGCTGAAAGCCTTGGTGTGGAAGCGATTACTATAACATGGCTTACCATATCTCCGTAGCTTAATGCCCATTCAAGCGCCTGCATGCCTCCCATTGAACCGCCGGCTACAATAAGTTTTTTTACCCCGAGAAAGTCCGTAAGTTTTTTTTGAACCTTTACTACATCTTCAATTGTAATAACAGGAAAACTTAAGCCATATTCAACTCCTGTAGCCGGATTAATAGAATTAGGACCTGTTGTTCCCTTGCAGCCTCCAAGCATGTTTGAGCAGATTACAAAATATTTATCAGTATCAAAAGCTTTGCCTGAACCGACCATATCATCCCACCAGCCCGGCTTCTTGTCGCCTTGATGGTAGCCTGCAGCATGAGCGTCACCTGTAAGAGCATGCAGAAGCAGTATTGCATTGTTGCCGTTTTCATTTAATTTTCCATATGTTTCATAGGCAATTTCGACTTGAGGAAGCTCTTTTCCGGATTCAAGCTGGACAGGCTCATTAATTTTGAAAAGTTTTGTTTCTACTAACATTGGCTTAACCTTATAGCTCTGTCTAAATCTTCAATAATATCATCAACGTCTTCAAGACCTACAGAGAACCTCATGAAGTCGTCTGTTACCCCGCAGGCAATTTTTTGTTCGTCGCTTAACTGTCTGTGTGTAGTCAAATACGGGTAAGTGATTATGCTCCGGGTGTCGCCTATGTTTGTCGTATGAATAGGAATTGTGAGCGAATTGATAAACTTTTCACCTGCTTTTGCCCCTCCTTTAAGTCCGAAACCCACAATTGAGGAGCATCCTTTCGGTGTGTATTTTTGAGCAAGCTCATAATACTTGCTGCTCTTTAACCCCGGATAATTAACCCAGCTTATTGAAGGGTTATTTTCAAGCCACTTTGCAATTTTTAAAGCTGAGTCACAGTGCTTCTGCATTCTAAGTGAAAGTGTTTCAAGACCGGATAAAGTAAGATACGAATTGAACGGACTAGGGCAGGCTCCCATATCTCTTAAAATCTGTGCTCTTGCTTTAACAATATAAGCAGCTCTCCCAAAAGTTTCTGTATAAACAATTCCGTGATACGATTCATCCGGAGTTGTAAGCTCAGGGTATTTTACCCCTCCATTTACCCCCCATTTAAAGTTTCCTGAATCAATAATCGCTCCGCCCATAGCATTTCCGTGTCCTGAAATATACTTTGTAGTCGAATGAACAACAATATCAGCGCCCCACTCAATCGGGCGGCACAGGTAAGGGCTCGGGATTGTGTTATCTACAATAAGCGGAATTCCATGTGAATGCGCAACATCAGCAAGTTTTTCAATATCTATGATATTAAGTGCCGGATTTGACAAAAGTTCAATAAACACACACCGCGTCTTGTCGGTTATTTCACATTCAAAATCTTCCGGCTCTTCTCCTTTTGCAAACTTTACATTAATGCCGAGTTTTTTGAATGTAGATGAGAAAAGATTACATGTTCCTCCGTAAAGAGTAGAGGCGGCAACAACTTCATCTCCGGTGTTTGTTATATTCAAGATAGCAGCAGTTGTTGCCGCCTGTCCTGATGAAAAGCATAAAGCTCCGACTCCGCCTTCAAGTTCGGCAAGGCGTTTCTCAAGGATATTATTTGTCGGGTTAGAAAGCCTGGTATATATATCGCCTTCGACTTTTAAATCAAATAAATCTGCACCGCGCTGAACATCGTCAAAATCAAATGCGGTTGTCGGATATATAGGCACATTTATACACATTTGATGCTCTTTAGGATTATGTCCGGCGTGTAATAATTTTGTGTCAAATTTCATGTTTGAACTCCTATGCCTGAATAAGTTCTTTAACCTTTTTCCTCTGTACTTTTCTGGTAGCCGTTCTAGGAAGTGCTTGTTTAAGCACTGTAATATTTATAGGACGTTTGTATGGTGTAAGACGCTGCGATAATCGTTTTACTTCACCCTTCATCAACTGGTCAAGTTCTTCATCGTTATATTTACTTCTAAGTTCTTCTGAAGGAACAACAACTGCTGCAATATCTTCAGTACCGTCTTTTGCTCCGCCTTCTCTTGAAACTCCGAAAACGCAGACTTCTGAAAACAAGTCGCTTTTTTCAAGCACAGATTCTACTTCTTCCGGGAAAACTTTTTTACCACCGGAGAGAACAATCATATTCTTAATTCTGCCTGTGATGTATACCCTTCCGCTTTCATCAATTTTTGCAATATCTCCGGTGTGGAACCAACCATCTTCATCAACGGCTTCACGTGTAAGTTCAGGCTGGTTATGGTAACCTTTCATTACAGAAGGGCCTTTAAGCAATAATTCTCCTGTTTCAGGGTCTGTTTTGGCCTCATAACTAGGAAGAGGTTTGCCTACGGAACGTAAATCCCTGTTCCGTTCTATATTAATTGTTGCAATCGGACTTGTTTCAGTTAGACCGTAAACTTCATATACTTGAATTCCGACTCTCTGGAAAAATTTTGCTACATTCAAATCAAGTGGTGCACCACCTGACATACAACCTTTGAAAGAGCCGCCAAAGCACTTGTGAATTTTTCTGAACATAAGCTTTTTGGCCCAGATGAATGGTACAAATTTAGCAAAATGATAAAGAATTGGGAACATCTTCTGTGAAAACTTTGAAGTATTCTTCATCTCTGCTTCTAAACCAGTCTTAAGCAGTTTTAAGAAAGCAGGAACAACAACCATAAACGTTATCTTTCTATCTCTCATTGTATTAAGGATATCTTTAGGTTTGAGGTTGTGTGTATAATATACAGAAAATCCGAGGTTCAAAAATGTTGAAAAGCCTACTGTCATTTCAAAAAGATGATTCATAGGAAGGATTGATAATACTCTTACATCGCCGTAAGGCAATATCTGATTAAATGCTGTTTTCAAGTCTTTCAGCTGGGCAAGCATGTTTCCAAAGGTTGTTTCTACACCCTTGGGATTGCCGGTTGTTCCGGAAGTGTAAATTATAAAAACTACTGACTTTCTGGAACGGTGTCTCCATTTGCAGGTATAATTATTTGGTATTGTATAAATACTTTGCAGATTTTCATTAACAGGGTGCTCATCCATTACAATAATATGCTTAAGTGAAGGGATTACTTTCTGTAGTTCAAGTGCTTTGTCAATATAACTCTGTGATACAAGCATAACAGAAGGCAGGCAGTCTGTTAGAATAGATTGAAGTTCGTATTTCGTAAGCTTTATATCCAGCGGAACGGTAATAAGGCCGGATATAACGGATGCAAAAACGCAGACTCCGTATTCTGGTTTAGATTCAGAAAGAATCGCGAGTTTTTCTCCTCTTTGTATTCCCAAATCGTTCATAAGATATGCAGCAAGTCTTCTTGACATCAAGCCAAGACCGTCATAAGTAAGCTCTTTCCAACCAAATTGTGTTTTCATGCCTAACGCAATTTTTCGCGCATATATATTAGTTTTATCTTCCAATAAAGATAATACATTACTTTCGCGTTCTTTCATACTTCCCTCCTGAACACACCATAGCCTCATGCTATGTATTATATCAAATGATTAATTATTGGAAAATATTTCTTAATAAAATGTGACAATACTTAAAAAAAGAAGCCCTAAGGCTTCTTTTTTAAGTATTGTGTAAAACTAATTCTCCGGATTCAAGAGTTGGTTTTACGTCAATAACTTTTTGGTTAGAACTTCCCACCCAGTGAATTTTTGGATCAAGAAGCTCCATAACAAATTTCCCTTCAGCAATAACGTCAATATCTGCGATATCAGGAATGTCTTTAATTTCTTCCCATAGAAAACCTGTATAGAGCCAAATTGTTTTTTGCGGGAGTTCTTTTCTTATTTTTTTTATTAATCTAAAAACTTCATCTCTGTTAAACGGGTGAAGCGGATCTCCCCCAGAGAAAGTAATTCCTGAAATATGCGGTTTGCTAAGTGCTTCAAAAAGCTCATCTTCCGCCGCTTTATCAAACGGAATACCTCCTGCAACATCCCAGGTGATTGGATTCTGGCATCCATGGCAATGGTGCGTACATCCTGAAACCCATAAAACAACTCTTAAACCGTCGCCGTTAAGCATGTCATCTTTTGTAATATTGTGATAATTCATTTTTTGTAATATCTCTCCTTGATATTTCTATCATACCATCGACAAATAAATTTTTGCAAAGAGTTAAGTTGTATGAAGATTTTGGCATGTGAACTCATAAATTTTATTTACCCCCCTTTACAAATTTTTTTTATTTGTTAGTATAATAAAGTGAATTGAATAAGACTGAATAATCCTCAGTAGCTCAATGGCGGAGCAACCGGCTGTTAACCGGTAGGTTGTTGGTTCGAGTCCAACCTGGGGAGTTTTTTCGTACATTAGGGCAAATATTGGTTTCTAGCCCTTTATATATGCAGTTTTCGCAAGTTCGATTATTGCAGTTTCTACCGCTTAAATTGTATTGATTTTCTGCTACTGTTTGAAATACTGGTTTTAAATGTATATTAAATACTTTATCTTTGTATGTAATTTTTTCACTGATTATCTCTAAAACTTTTTTGCGTTGAGCAATACTGCCTTTTAAATAGTATTCATACGCATTGTCTGTAAACCTTAGCAGTGCGTCTGCCTGCTCATAAAACCGTTTGTCTAGTTTGTTGATTTCTTCAAGCTGAATGTACATTTTATCCTTTTCAGCCTGCCACTTATCATTTTGTTTTTTCCAAAATTCATGAGTTATAGTTCCGTCCAGTTTGAGTTCAAACGCATGTTCAATTCGATTTTCCAATGTTGTTATCTGTTTTTGAAGATTTGCCTTAATTTCTTTTGAATAGCCGTTTTTCTTGTCATGCAAAACTTTTAATTCATTTGCAATCTTCTGTCTTACTTCTGTTGGAATGATTATGAGTTTTAAAACTTCCGCAATGGCTTTATTAATCTTTGTTTCATTGATATAATCACGCTTGCAATTACCGCCTTTGTTGCCTGTGCAGTGATAATAGATGTATTTGCCTTTTTTGAGTTCAGCTGTCAAAAGACAACCGCAGTGCTCACATCTGATTAAACCAGTATAAGCAAATTCATAATTTTGTTTCTTTGCTTTATCAGGACTTATAAGCCTGTCTTGAACTCTGTAAAACAGTTCTTTGCTAATTATTGCTTTATGTTTTGCCTTTTCATAGATTTTATCTTCAAACTTGAATACACCTGTATAGAAAATATTTTTCAAAATGTACTCAATTGTTGTCTTAGCAACTTTTTTGCCTGTTTTGCTCCTAAAGCCTTCCTCATAGAGTTTTTCAGTAAGACTTCTAAGCGAGTACATACCGCTATCATACATTTCAAAAGCTCTTTTGATATAAAATGCGTTCTTATCATCAATAATAATAGCTTTTGAACCGTCTATGTGGGTAACATTTTTATAGCCTATCGGTGCCTGATGAGGGTATTCACCTTGACATGCCTTTTGTCTAAGTCCTGCAACAGTTCTAAAACCTATAATTTTTCTTTCATATTCAGCAAAACCCATGCCTATAGTTCGCATTAAATCACCCTCTATGCTATCAGAATTAGGTTCAGTTGCAGATAACAGTTTAATACCTTTACTTTCAAAAAGAGGTCTTAATACTCCATGATAATCGGTATTATTTCTTGAAATACGGTCTAAACGCCAGATAACAACAGCACTTATATGATGTTTCTTTTTACTGCAATAATCCATAAGTTCCTGAATTTCAGGTCTTTCAAGATTTTTAGCAGATTTACCCTCATCTACAAAGACTTTATCAACAAAATAACCGCTCTTTTCAGCAAATTCTATACAGACTTTTTTCTGATTTTCAATACTGAACCCATGTTTAGCCTGTTCTTCTGATGATACTCTTGCGTAAATAACTGCTTTTTCCATATTTCTAACCTCTTTTAATCTATTTTATCTTATATACACCTAACTTGCTACATCTTCATGAAGTTTTGTATCATCATAAATTTCTTTAATTGCATAGACATAATCTGTAAGCAGTTCAAAATCCCGCTCATCAGAAGATTGAGAGGTGCTTTTAAGTATATTTATCGTTATGCCGTCAGTTTTTAAAGAAATCATTTTATAAAACTTGTATAAATTTTTGTATTACAAAATTACAGCACACGAAAATACACCCCAAAGATAACGCAGAGTTACCTTTGAGGTGTAATTCGCCAGTAATTACATATTATTACCTTTCGTTGAGTTGTCCAAATCCTGATATGTCATAATGCCATGCTTACTAATACCGACAAAATCATCAAGGCCTGAAATATTAAAGCACATTGAACCGACAACTTTACTTTTGTCGCTGTCATATCTTACGCTATGATTATTGCCCCTGAAACGTGTATGATTTTTAGCATACGCCAAAAATTTCCTTTCATCTATCTGCTTTGATTTATCATAGCTGTAATACTTATTTATTGCACTTAAAATCAAGTCTTTATGGAATTGAAGATGAGTTTCGGGGATACCAGCTACTTCATCCTCAACAATTTTAAAATGCGTGCCGACTTGTAAAATGCCCATTTTAGTCAATGTTATAATACCGTCAAATACCTTTTCAACAGGCGTTTTTATGCTTTCGTATTTTGCAATTTGCTGTTTAGCATATTCAATGATATTATCTTGCAGGCTATCAATACTAATACCTGCAATTTTAAGCAGTAATAATGTTCCTGTATATGCGTATGCAATATTGTTAATAACACGTTTCTGTGTGTCTTGAACATTATTTTCAAGCATCTCAAAGATTTGTTCATACAGCTTAAGCACATCTTCTTTTGAGAATTTTAAGACTTCCGGCAAAATCAATGAAAGTTCTTTAAGATTATCATTATTGCCTTTGTCAATTTCATGATATTTAAACTTTTCTGCCTTAAAAGTTTTTCCAAAGATTTCGACAATATTCAGCCTATTTACAACTTCCTGTAAATCAGGTAAGGCTTCATTAGTTGAATATGCAAGCGGACTACACGTATGAATATATTCTACGCCCTTTCCATACGGCAACATTCTAGTACGAGGAATTCCTTTGTATGCCCCTTTGATTAAAGCAGTAAAATTGCTTGAATTAAGGGTCTCGCCTTTTACATCATCTGTACAAACATTCAGACCATTATAATTAGAACTGAAAAATTCAAGACTCTTTGACGTGGCCCCGCTTGCAGTTAAAGCCTCTCTGTGTAGTCCGAATATTGCGAGACCAACTGTTACAAGTGTTGATTTTCCGGTTCCTGTTTCTCCGTAAAGAATTAATGTCGGGCAGCCGTAACGCTTAATGAATTCTTCATAATATATAGCCATAATCATATGCCCTAGCACAATCAACGGCAATATAATATCGATCCAACATTCTATAATATTAGTTATTAAAGCGTTAGCGATCTGTTTCCCGGGTTTTAGACTTTTGGCAAGTTTTGGCTGATAGTGTTCAGCCTCTGCAAGCTTAATATATGAGTTTTCACCTATTTCTATGTAGCCATCTTCATCAGCCCTTTTAATTCCTTTTGGTGTAGCAAGAGCATTTGCATACAATAAATTTCCACTTGGAGTTACACCTGCATTTTTGTATATGATGACGTTTGAGGCTACTTTCGGTGATATATATTCTGCCACAAAAGCTTTAAACTCTGCTTCATTCATATTAACGACAAAATCATTTAATTGATTATTTATTGACGTTTGAAACTGTTTAAAGTCTGTCTTTGAGTTGCCTGTAATCTCGACGTCTTTTTCAATTTTGCCGTTATGATTTTGAAGTGTGATAATATAATGTTTTAAAGGCTTTTTGCCGCTTTTATCATTAAAGATATAAGTGCATTCTTTAACAAGACTCACGATAAAATTACCTACTAACTTTATGTTCAGCTTGCCTTTTTTCTTTGAAATCAAAAACGTTTTATTCCACGCTTGATGCATAAACTTATTCTGATTTGGCAAATTGTAATCTTCTGCATTATAGTTTATGTTTGCCGAAGAAATAAAAGATAATGTATCAAGCAATTTTTTATGTTCTTCATATAAGTCAAAAATTGTCTTTTTCCCCTGTTCAAGCGGGCTTTTCCCTGCTTGAACTTTATTTTTGCAAGCGTTATCTGACATAATTACACCGACCTTTCTGATACTGCTGAATGGCAGTCTTGACATACTTCCGGATAATTTGCTGATAAATATTTACAGCTTTGAGAATGCCCGAATTGACGGGCATAATCTATTTTCTTCTGCGTTTCATCATAACTGTAGCCATAATAAGGCTCTGATAGCCTGTGAATCAGTTCATCAGAATCTTTGATTTGAGCAAGAACCGTAATCATAGAATGCCACATCGGTTCAGGCAAATCTTCCGCATTATCTCTGCAAAATCGTAGAAATGCACAATTATTAAACATTCTTTCAATATTAATATTCGTGCAAACCTTACGTTTAGAAGTATTTGTAGATTTATAAGCCGTAGCCTTAGGACTTTTAGCGTCTTTATTGAGATAATCTAGCCATGCTTGTGGTAAATCGGCTATTATAAACTTGCCATTTTCATCAATGCCATCTATGATTTGATACTGCCGACCGTTAATGACAGACGGTGCTATCATAATATAGCCGTTGTACTTGATATCAATATCTTTGTCAATTTTGCCTATCGGATTAGTAATCCCCTTGTCGCTAAATATATAATGTCGACCGCCCCTTGGTGTTTTTTGAGTTAATGTTCTAGGCAACTTGCCAAGCTTTGTTTCAAGTTGTTCTAACGCTTTAATGCCATTGTAGCCTTTCGTTTCATCAAAATCGCAGTCTAGAGTTATATTTTTAGCTGCCTTATTATACATTGCGATATTATAGCCAGCATTTAGCATCGCCGTAACATCTTGTCCGAACCTAGCATCTTTGAAGCCATTTCGTGTGGCAGGTATTTTTGAATTTCCCTTGCAAGGGAATGTGGCAAAGTTTCGCCAGTTCTCATAAGGAACATGAATGCACATAATAAACCTCCTTTCGTGCATTTAATTTATAAACTGTTACAAAATGAGGTTTACAGGCTTCCCTTTCCCAAATTTTTATATTATAATATTTGTACGAAAATTAATTTGTTGAGGTAGCCTGTAGGTTGCCTCTTTTTGTTATATTATTATAATAAACTAAAAAAATAAAAACAGTTCAAAACCCAGATATATTGTTACATTTACGGGTGTTTTTATTAAAATTTAGCGACAACTTATCGTAATTTTTTATTACTTAAATAATAAACCTAAATATGAGTCGAATAACTTTGTATTACACGATTACAGTTAAATTATATTGTAAATTTTAGCGACATAAATATTTTATTGTGCTTTCTGTTTACATACTTTCTTTAGAAAATCTGGTAAATCAGCAGGACTATAGCAAGTACTTACAGTATTTTCAAACCTATATTGATACTGTGCAAAATTCTCCTTGAAATTTTTTTTAAATGCATTTTTATCTAAGGACTCTTCCGAAGCTTTGAACCTCTCTTTGCTTACTTTCTCCCAGAAAGCCTGTGCTAGGTCTTCAACACTTTTTTCGAGATTTCTTGGAGCTTTTTCATTAGCTTTTTTACAGCGATTAGGTCTAAAATCAATTTTATTAAACTCACTCTCGGCAATATATCCCCATAATAATAGAGTACATACCATAAGGTATTCTTTTTTAGATAGTTTAATTAAAGAGCCTTTATATATAATTTGTCTATCTTTTAAAGGCATGTTTAAACAGTGTTTACAAAATAAATTATAGTTCTCAACATCAGAAATACCTCTAGGTGCACGAATAATAACAGGATATTCCTTGTACAGAAATTCTCTGTCCTGTTTCTTCAAGCCAGCAAAGTTTAAATCACGAGTAACTGCGAGATATTTCAAATCCTTTGTCATAGTTCAATGCTAGCATAAAATTTTTAGTACACAATCTCAGTTGAGTTTATTACAAGTATTCCAATACATTAGCCAGATACATTTTATAATATTCTCTTAACTCTACTGGCTTTGTAATTTTAACAGAAGTCCCCCATTTAAACAGCTCTTGGCAGATTGCATATCTGCCTCCGGCTTTGAATGTTAGGGTATAACTGCCGTCTTTGTTTAATTTCCCCTTCTGTGTCGGGTGGAAATGATAGTTTACAGCTTCTTCTGCCACTGATTTATCAAATTCAAGCGTTATGTTTAAAGGCTCTTCTTGATAAACTCCAAAAGAATTGTTGCAGTAATCAGCCAGAGAAAAGTTCTCATCTTTATCAAAGTACTCTTCCAGGATAGTTAGGTTAGTAATTTTGTTTACCTTATACTGTCTTAGGGCATTCACATATTCATTGAAGCCGACCAGATAATACTTGTCAGAGATAACAAGCCCATAAGGGTTTAAGGTAATTGTCTTTATATTATTATCTATCGGATAATCAAATCGAATCTTTTTAAATGCAAGCATAGCCGTTCTAAGCTGTTCCAACATCTTTGGTGCAACAGATACTCCGGAATACTGTCTTACGGCAAATCCTTCCGATTCTAAAATAGCAGAAACATCTGTATCAAGAGTTCTCAAATTCTTTTGCGGTGTTAGAGCCTTAATCTTTGCAATGAGTTCATCAAGCTGTTTCTTTTTGTTCTCATCTGTTGTGAGTCCCTTCAAATATTCAAGATTTGCAAAATCATCTGCTGTAAAAGTGATAAGTGCATTCATTGTACCTTTAGCAAATCTCCACCGCTTTTTCTTATCAGAGGTAGGAACTTCCTCAATTTTTTCGGGAAACAAGTCAAATAAAAGAGCTTTCATTCTCTCTGCAGAACGTCTTGAACACTCAAAGTGCTCTTGAATATCATCAATGCATAGTCCGCAGAAACTATTCTGAAACATCATTGCAAGTTCTATTATTTGCTCTGTTTTATTTAATCTTGACATTCTGCCCTCACATGTTTAACTCTTAATAATATTATAATAAAGCACAACTACGGCAAAATAAGTCATAGTTGTGCTTGTATTGATTTTATTTGCAGAATTCGTTTAGTGCATCACGTAATCCGTCAATATATATTGATTTGACATCATTAATTTTGTTCTCTAGGCATTGTTTGAGGTCTTCAGTATCAACACATCTGTAAAAATCTTCGGCATTAAAGACAGGTACATATGGAGTATATTTCCAATTATCTTTACCATTGAATTTTTTAAATCCCAGTTTATCTTGTAAAAATTGTAAAAGCTGGTCTCTTGTTTGCCGATTTTCTTCCGTATCGTTGTTATATTCACCAGTAATCCCAATTTCTACATATAAACAATTTTTCCACCTAAAATTACCTATAAAATTTATATGAACAATACAATCATTTGCAGGGTACTTTGCGAATTTAAGTTTATCAAGGTTATTAATATTTGTCGGTAGGCATTTAATACAGAAATCCTCTGTTGATGAAACTTCTACGTCATTGCGTTTATTTAGTATCTCCAATAGTGTTTCAAACAATTCAGCTTTAAAATCATTATTTTCATTAATGAGGTCAATGGCAGCTTTATTTTCTCTGTATATTTTGCGACATAAGTCTACAATTTGTTTATCTGTTTGTCCCATGATATTCCTTTCTATCATATTATTATAGTGTTCAATGAAAGTTCTTACATCAGAACTAATACTATTTGCTTTAAAACGTAAAATCTTATTAATAACATTATGCACTTGCTCATAATTCATCGGAATATAATAGACTTTACGTTCTTGGTTATTTCTTTCAAGCAATTCAGTATCACAATCGTTATAGGGTGCAAGGTATATATATAACTTGCTGTAATCTTTAAATTCATTATCGACTATATCTGCATAACGTTCAAGTTGGCAGTCATGTTCTCCCGTCCATATTTTATTTTCTATAATGCAGACAAAATTATTTGTGTGATTGATAAGTAACAAATCAATGTTTTTATATTCACGCTTAACTTCTGTATCATCGAAATTACAAAAAGCAATATCTTTTAGTGATAAAGCTATATTTTCATCTAATGAGTAATCTTTAATAGCTTCTTTTAAAAACTCTTTTAAAAAGTAACTTCCTAGCTTGTGTGTCTCATAAGGTGTCATTAGCCATGCTAAAAAGTTTGAGTGTCGAATTTCATTATTTTGCAGTTTCAAGGCATTGAAAATATTAAAATGCCCTGTTAAATTGTTCAGTTCCTCTAAGTCTTCCGATAGCAAAAGCTTTTCTAGCTGTTGTTGCTGTTGTTCAAGTGTTTCTGTCATACTAACTCCTATAATAATGTTGTGAGTAAATTACCCTTACCGACAAACATAGAATCTTTATCTCGAGTTTCATTTGTCTTTGGGTCATAAATGCCTTTGAAAAAATCAAAAGGGTCTCGCAATTCTAGCTTGCCATCACTACGAGTTCTAATTTTACCAATTAATCTGTTGTTTCTGTCTCTTAGTTCCTGATCTGCCATAAACACCGCCTTTCTTTTTATCAACAGTTTAACATGCAACACCGTCAAAATTTGTCGTAACAAAAATTATTATTAGACCAGTAGTCTATACTAGACTGTGAGTATTATAGCACAATATTAATATGGGTGAGGATAATTGCAAGAAATTTGCACAAAATATTAAGAAATATAGAGAAGAGAGAAAGTTCTCAAAAGGTAAAATGTCAGAATTGGTCGGATGTGACTACTCATATATCGGTAAAATTGAACGCTCTGAAAAGCTTCCAACCCTAAAAATGATTTTTAAAATAGCTGATGCCCTTGAAATACCGGCAAAAGACTTATTTGATTTTGACTAGAGTAATTCTAGAATTAATCTGATTAAACTTTCTGAGGGAGTTATTATATTTTATATTTAAACAACCAGTAGAATTTAACTACGTTCATTCTGATAATACTATTTAAAAAGCTGTATAACATTAACAATAAGGGCTAAAATAGATATCCCAATTGCAACTTTTGCTAGTTTATCAGCAGATTTCGCTTGTTTGTCAGCACTAATTTGATTTTGCTTTGTACATTCTACAAGTTCTTTTGTTATTTCTGCATTTTGCCGTGTTAGTTCTTTTGCTTCTGATAAAATAAAGGTTTGCTTTTGTAATTCTGCAATTTGAATTTTAGGTTGCATTTCTTTCTCTTGCTGTTTTTTCATATATCTCATTGCAGACTCTGCATTCCAAGGTTGATTTTCCATTACTTATTCCTTTCATCTTATGAGTATAATTATAACTCTATTTTATGAATGATACATAATTATATTTTGTATCATTCATGTATTTACCTCAGTTTATTATCTCGATTAAACTTCAATAACCTTGTAAACCCTTGTAAATATTAGGGTGTACATAGAATAATACATAATTTATAATATAAATATATTATGTATTATTGATTATGACTACATTTCAGCCATAGAAAGAGGTAAAAATGGAATTCGTACAGCCAATCAGAGATGTAAAACAGATTGATACTATCAAGAAATTGTTGAAACAACAAAGTTTACGTGACTACTGCTTATTTGTTCTTGGAATTAACTCCGGTCTTAGAATAAGCGATTTACTTAAACTTAGAATATCCGATATTAGTGACAAAGGTAAAATCAAAGACAGAATACGGTTAAGGGAGAAAAAGACAAATAAATTTAAGGATTTTCCGCTATCAAACAGTATAAAATCAGCACTGAAAGAATATCTAAAAACAAGAGAATACGATGAAAACGAGCCTTTATTCATATCACGCAAGAATAAAGGCTTTTTACTGCGGCAACAAGCATATAAAATTATCAATGATGTAGCAAAATCTGTCGGAATAAAAGAAAAAATTGGCACTCATACATTAAGAAAGACTTTTGGCTACCATGCTTACAACAACGGCTATGATATAACACTTATTCAAAAGCTGTTCAATCACTCATCACCTGCTGTAACACTTCGTTATATAGGAATTACACAAGATGAAATGGACGATGTGTATTTGAGTCTAGACTTGTAGAGCTATGTCCAAAATTGACATAGGTCAATGCAATAATTGTAAAAAAGGAGAATCATAATGATAGACAAAGAAATTTTAGACAAAACTTTTAAACAAATTACAGAAGAAAATCGTAACGCCCTTGCTACAGGATTTCAGGATTTGGACATACTTCTTTCAGGAGTTGAAAAAGGAAACCTGATTACTATAGGTGCAAGACCTGCCATGGGTAAAACAGCTTTTATACTTTCTATTATGTCCAATCTTTTAAAACAGAATAAAAAATGCCTTTTATTTTCATTGGAAATGAGCACAAGTCAAATTATTAAAAGATTAATTGCCATATTAGGTGAAATTGGATTAATAACTATGAATCATAATAAACTATTAGATGACAGCCAAAAGAGTAAAATAGAATATATTTTAACAGCCATATCTTATTTAAATTTAACGATATGTGATGATATTTATACAATAGAAGGTATCAGAAACAAAATTGCAGAAGAACGACCGGAATATGTGTTTATTGATTACCTGCAGCTAATGGAAACACCTCGTAAAAAACAACGCAGTGAAGCTATTACAAATATAATGCTTGATTTAAAGCAGATTGCAAAAGAAAATAACTGCATAATTTTCATTAGTTCACAACTTTCAAGAGCATTAGAAAGCAGATGTGATAAACGTCCAATGCTTTCTGATTTAAGAGAAAGCGGTGATATTGAAAATATCTCTGATGTAGTTCTGTTGATTTATAGGGATGAATATTATAAAGCCTGTGTTGATGATGAAGATTATGCCTTAAATAAAGGTAAGGCTGAAATAATCGTTGCAAAAAATAAAATGGGAGCGACAGCTATAATAGAATTGCTGTTTAGAAGTCCTATTGCAAAATTTCTGGAGCCGATTCAGTATGATTTATTTTAACAAAAATTAATAATATACTTTTCTAAAAATTTAAATGAATCAAGAAACCGGCTCTATAAAAATAAAGCCGGACTTGGATTTTTGTGTTCACGCCCGAAGGAAGTGAACGAGGTTTTCTCTATTTGTTATTCATGGCATAAAGCGAAACGCTTGCCTTTGTTTTTATTATAATTCTTTACTGTGTCATTTATAGTCATATCCCGAAATAACTGCCTATGATTCTTATACTGTCAAGCAGGTTATTTATTGTATTCACTGTATTATTTACTCCTGTATTAAACTTCTGTATCTTAGTCTGTTGTTTTGAATTTTGGTAAGCATTAATAGCCTTGTATTCATCTTCAGGTGTACAATAGCCATAACTGCCATTATCAAAAACACACATACGCACAATCTCACCATTGTTCAATTTTTGTTCTTGAACAACCATTGGTTGTGCTTGTATTGTTTGTATGAGCAAGAATAGAACTAAAAATATAAAAATCTGTTTCATATAATTACCCCTTTGAATTTAACATTGTTTTTGCTATTTGGTTTTATTTACCAAAATTGAGCATAGTTATTTATAAATACTCTGACATCTTGTTCATCATCAAAAAAGTTTCCTAATATTCCTTCATAACTTTTTTCAAGTTCTAATAATGCTTTTTTCTGCATAAATCTATTCTTTATATTTTGTATCGTATTTCTTTCTTGAGCGATATTGTGCAAGGTTGTTCTTAACTGTAAAGGATGATAAATATACCAACTGCCAAAATCCGGCTTTAATTCTCTAATAACACTGGTCATTGGTATTCTATTTAAATATGCGACTTTTTCTTTTTGCACAAGCTTAAATGGCTTTCTTATGTCCAAAGAAGCCCATAATTCACAATCTAACTCTTTGATCAAAGTAAAATATTCATATTTTAGAACATTTTTATAAACTCCAAATTCTGCTTTTGTCTGAAAACAAACGAGAGTTTCATCTCTTCTTTTAGATTTTGTAATAACAATGTCGTTAGTATTTTCTATTTCATTTTCCGGCAGATCAAGATTTCGATTGTTAAAATAGTACAAATACAAACTATCTCTCCAGGGTTTAATACCTGTTTGAATTTTAAAGTACTCATTTTTATTAAAACTTAAATCAATATCTACATTTTTGTTATTCATAAATTGTGACCTTTTTATTTTTTACTTGCATTATTAAATACATTTTGTATAAACATTTTTAATTAAACTTTCCATTTTTATACACTCATTTTTGCTTTTTGTAATGCTTCACTAACTTCATGCTTAAAGATGTAATAAAATACCATTTCCCACGTTTTTATATCTTGTTGTTTAAGCGAATCTCTATTGAATAATACAGGTATATACCAGTCATAATTGTCTATAGTTACGGTAGAAAAATCTTCAGAAACTTTAAATCTTTTAAAAATAATTTTCTGTCGAATTCTGCCATTTACAACATTTCCTATTAGTTTGTTTTCAACATTTTCAATTCTTTCGTTAGCCTGTGGAATGGTAACATAGATTTTGACTGATTCTTCCCAAAAGTCTATTTTGACTTCTGTTCGAATCACTTTCTTTAAATACTCTAGTTTGTGTTCTCCTTTTTCATTAAAAATGTTGTCGTCCATGTTATCCCTTATTACTAAATCTTTTTTCAAAAATCTTTGTTCCAGCATGCGATAATTTCAATGTTTTTAGGCGATTGTACCCAATTCTTTTATCACAAACTTTTAAAATCTCTGCGATTCCTGCTTTATCTTCATAGTTAAACAATTTTTCTTTAGGTAAATTAAGATATGCTGTTATTGACTGTATCGGAAATTCTATATTGATATACTGGTTATCAAATTTACTTTGTCCGTATATGAAATTTTCATCTATAACTTGATTTGTATCTTTCGGAAATTGCCAGATTATTTCATCGTCAAGTTTTATTTGAAAAAATCTTAAGGTTATTTCACTCCAATTTGTTTTCTTTCTTAGAGGACTATAATTAAAAGATATATTTAAGTTTGGAGCCATAATATCTTCTAGCCTTTTCTTTAATTTGTACCAGTGATGTTTTACCATATCCTGTTCCCTTGTACTTTTATTATGCAATGTACCTATGTCAAAATAAGTCATAGTTGAAATAGTTGTAATTGCCTATTTTGTGTTTGATTATTTTTAGGTTTTATAAGTTCTTGTTTGGTGTAAGAATTGATTTTTTGAAGTTTAAACTCAATACCGTTTAGATAATAAAACGGTGTATATAATACCTGTTGGAATTTCAAAGACAATGTATCTCCGAGTACTACTTTGGCAGGAATCCCAAGCAGTGATAATTGAATGTATGTCATCATAAAGCAAAGATCATTGATATCAATTGCTTCGACATAAAGCTGATTCTGATAGTTGAAATTATGTTTTCTCATAGTTTCGGCAAAAGCTATAATCATTGCACCGCTTCCGCAACAAGGCTCTGAAAGTGTTATTAATTCTTTATCCTGCAATTTACCTGAGTTTTCTACTTCGAAGAAATTTATCTCTGCCATAAACTTACAAACAGGATAAGGAGTAAAATACCGACCATTAGCTTTACTGCTCAAATTCAAAGACATATGCACTTCACCTAAAAAGTCTTGGTATTTTTCTTCCAAAGCCATAACTAAAAGAGCAAGCAGTTTTGAAAATTCTTCTGCTTGCTCTTTAGTATATTGTTTCACTGTTTCTAAGTATCTTTGCTCTAGCTTTTCACTCCTATAGATTGGTTGTGCTAATGAACAGGTACATAATGTCAAGAAGTCTTTAAAGACGGTAACCTTATCCTTTGAACGGTCTAAAGATTGCAGTTTTGCCATAAATTCTTTTAAGTAATCTATTTTTTCCATCTATGTACCTCTAGTGATTCCAGAATGATTCTCGTTAAACTTTTTTGAAAATTATATATATTTATATTTAAAATACTGTTTCCGTTTAATCTCGTTAATTCTAGAATTAGTAATTTATTTTAAATATTCAAAAATGTGAAAAATAGCCATTTTTATTATTATAATTCATATAAAAATGCTTGTACACACCTATATTTATTGAGTTTTAGCCATTTGCACATAAATCATTAAACTAGGGTTGAAATATTGCACCAAAAATGGTACAATATTATCATAAAGGACGGTTTTAAAATGATTGATAAGAAACATATAGGTTCCAGCTTTGACAGTTTTCTTGAAGAAGAAGGTATTCTTCAAGAATCAGAAGCTGTTGCAATAAAAAGAGTTATTGCTTATGCTTTAGAACAGAAAATGCAAGAAGATAATATGTCGGTTAATAGATTAGCCAAAGAACTTGAAACATCAAGAACAGCTATTTGTCGTATTCTTGACCCTAATAACACTTCAATTACATTGAATACAATAGAAAAAGTTGCAAGATACTTGGGTAAAAGGATTATTCTATCTTTTGCTTAAATCCTTGTAACGTTTTATTGCTATATCTAAGTCTTTTTGCGGTGTCTTTTGAGTTTTCTTGATAAATGCGTGTAAAAGAATGATAGTGTTATCTTCAACACAAAAGATAATTCTAGCAATTCCGTTTGACAGATTACAGCGAATTTCTTCAAGTCCATTTGTACCATGCAAAACTCTGGTTAATGGCATTCCTATCGGATATCCATATTGAACTGTTTTAATATCAAATCCAATAGTTCGCATATCCTCTCTAGGTAGACTTTTTAGCCATTCTCTGACAGGTTCATTTCCTGAACTTGTCTTGTAAAAATACACTTCCAATGCCGTTGTACGTCGTACCATATAGTAATTATAGCATAATTATTGTGTTTAATGTATAATTACCTTAAAGGAGCTCGCATGACTAAGGCTATACACAATGATAAAAAATCATTGCCAGAGATAGTTTCATTTATAAGGCAAAAAGATTACAGAGGGATAAAATGGCTAGGTAAAGGCTCTTTTGGCTTAACAGCCTTACTTGAAGATGAAACAATAAATGAAAAATTCGTTTGTAAAAAATACTCACCTTTACCAGGAATAAATAAAGATAAATATTATACCAATTTTTTAAATGAGATAAAACTTTTGTACAAATTGAATCATAAAAATATTGTTAGAGTTTTTAGTTATCATATGTATGAAAAGAATTGTACAGGTTTTGTATTAATGGAGTTTATTGATGGCATAGATATAGAGAATTTTCTTATTGAACACCCAGAGATGATAAATGATATATTTGAACAAACAATAGAGGGATTTTCATATTTAGAATCTAAAAAAATTTTGCATAGAGATATTAGAAGTTCAAATATACTGGTTGATAAAGGTGGCTTTGTTAAAATTATAGACTTTGGTTTTGGTAAACAAGCTTTTACGGCTACAGATTTTGACAGAAGTTTTTCATCTTTAAATTGGTGGTGTGAGCTACCTAGTGATTTTCAAGATAATATATATAATTTCAAAACTGAACTATACTTTGTAGGTAAATTATTTGAAAAAATAATTAAAGATTATGATATAAATGGTTTTATCTATAAAGGCATTTTAGTAAAAATGTGCGAACATAATCCGAACAATAGAATCTCTAGTTTTGAAGAAGTTAAAAGAAGCATACAAAATAATGAAGTTTTAGATGCCTTATTTACTTATGATGAAATCAATGTTTATCAAAGCTTTGCGAGCAGTTTAAGCAAAGTCATAATATCTGTTTATGATGATGTTAAATATATTACAGATATTGAACTTATACAAAAAAAATTATCTGATTTATATAAGAGTGTTATGCTAGAATACTATATACCTGACAACACATCAATTATTGATTGTTTTATTGGTGGCAGGTATAGATATCTAGTAAAAGCTCAGTTTGAGACATCTATTCTTAAAAATTTTTGTAAATTTCTAAAAAGTTGCACTAAAGATAAAAAAAATATTGTATTAAGTAATTTGCATTCTCGTTTTGCAAGTATCCAAATAACTGTAGAAGAAGAGCTTATTAGCGAAGATGAAATACCATTCTAAATATATGTTTGTCAAAGCAATCTTATATCTTTAGAGCGGAGAAGCAATTATTTTAGGATACTTTAATCCCTTAGTAATTAGGCTTCTTCATTATTAATATCATCTGTATCTTTTGTAGTTCTATATGTATTATTGCTGATTTTATTATCATATCCTACAATATTTTGTCCAATAGAAATAATACCTTCCATAATAGATTGTAACTCGTCAGTAGACTTTGCTGTTTTTAATAATTTTGTAAACTTGTCAATTATCTCTATCATTGGATAATCTGGTTTATTAAAGCCCTGTATCAATTTACCCGGATTTTCTGCACTTGTTACAATAATGTTGAATAAGAGTCTTTCTTTTAGATTTGTTGCATCGTCTAAGTTACTAACCTCTCTTGACAATCCTTCGTAAGTCTTGCTAATTGCTTCTTTATGTGCATATTCTTCTATTAAACGTTTCGACTGATTGACCTTTTTACTAGATGTTAGCCCAATCCATACTACAGGTGCATAAATAGGTACAATAAGCCCTAAAAGTTGAGGTAAATATTTAATAACTTCAATAATATCTAGTTTCTTTCCAAATAATAAGATAGAAGCTATAACTACTGGGATTGTAGAAATAATTACTAAAAATATAATAGATATATTAAATGTTCTTTCAGCTTTTGCTCTAGTTTTTTCTTCAAGTCGTCTTTTATGATTATACGCCGAACTTAAGCCTGCTGACATAGCTCCTGGAAGAAGTGATTGTATTTTAGCTTTTAATTCATTAAAATCGTCTTCTTTTAAAGATTTAAAATCGTTAAAATCTTTTTCTTTAGAAATTTTTAACTCAATAAAATCATTCTTTAATTTTTCAAAGTCCGCAGTTAATTCATTATAACAAGTATCTAATTCATCTTTTAGCCCCTCTGTTTCTTCACCATCTTCTGTTTTTGTTCCAAAGATTTCATTGTATAATTCTTTGATTTCATTTCTGCGTTCTAATGACTTTGCCTTAAAGTTTTGCATGTTACCTGCAATTTCTTTGACATTTTCATGAATTTTTGAAATTTGTGTTTCTATATCTTCTATTGCAGAAATTTTCTGTTCGCTATCATTTACAAAATTAGTACACTTTTCAAGTTCATCATCGTAATTATTATTTATGTTAGTTATTGTCTTGTATATTAGGTCTATTTCATTTGATTTTTTTTCTACACTTGATTTAAGAATATCTATATTGGCAGATATTTCTTTTATAGATCTATTAATTTCTTCAAGGGCTACTGATTTTTCCTGAATTTCTTTTAAAGTTTCCTCTGCTGTATTATAAGAATCTATTATTTTATTTTTATATTCACTGGTTTTATTTCTAATTCCCCTTATGATTGACTCATCTTCTAAGACTTTACTTTCTGCAATAGTTTTTACATCTTCTAGTTGTTCTTTAAATGCTTGCATATTTGTAAGCATTGTATTTAGAACATCTGTTTGTTTTACAACCTCTGCCCACAATTTTTTTCGTTCATCTTCAAGATATTCTAATGTAACTGCCATTTGGTTTTCTCCGACTTGATACACATTAGCTTAAGTATATAACAAAAATGACAAAAATGTTAGTTACAAAATAAACTTTACTGTTTAATAATTTCAACTACAATAGCTTTTATTTTTGTTACCAAGATTTCAAGTTATCTTCACGCTATATAAATGTTGTATGCATATAAGACTCGTTGACATTTTAAGTATGCGTTCATCTAATATCGCTCTTGCAAATACAAATTTTATAAATTACATAATTACTTTTTATTACAAAATGAATTACATTCAAAATGTCTGCTCTCATTCTTCTTCAGACCATTTTTATTCATTTGTAATTTTGTAATACTAAAAATCTTAAAAAAAATAATAAATGAATAAATTGCAGAAAAACTTCTGTGAAATCTTAGGCCTTTTAAATATATAAAATTATTTAAAAGGCTTGGAAAGTTTTATCTTGAATCATCTGGTAATCTCTCAATAAACATCAGGCTAAATGTTTTAAATTCTCTATTTGATTAAATATGCAAGTAGTATTAATGTCTGTTATTTTGTTGTATAATTCTCCTATAAAAAGTTCCAATGTCGTACAGCGTGGGGAGTTTTTTATTGCAAAGAAAAAACTCGGGCTTGTCCCGACATTTTCTTTGGAAGAAACGAAGTTTCTGAAAAGAAAATCCGTAGACTCGTGTTATTTGACAACCATTTTGATTTTTTTGCAAGTCCATTTTGAAATTTTAAGATTTATTTTGTCGGGTTGAAATCCGACCTATCTACTAAAACGACAACCCCGATATTTCATCAAGAATTTCTTGAGCACTCTCTCGAATAAGGTCATTTGTTGAATGTGCCTGCTGTTCTGCAATTTTTCCTATTTGCCCAATATCATCGGGATATTTAGATTTTGGTAATATATATTCAAGTACAACTTTAATTTCACCCTCAGAAGTAGTTTCTTTTGATATTAATTTATATGCTGCACCTCTAGGCATTAAAATTTCACCCCCATGTTCCATGTTTCTGGAGACCCTTGCTCCTTTTGGAATTCTTATAATTTCAAGCATTGGATTTTTGAAATTATAATTATTTAACGATATCAAACTTTCTTGTTGAAAAGCATATGCGCATCCTTCGTCTAATATGACTGTATCTCCGATTTTGGCATTTTCTATAATATTAAATGGTTTATTTCTGTTTGGATTAAATGAATTACGTCCAAGAATTCGATATCCAATACAATCTTTTTCGAGTGGAGTTAATTTCGCGAATTCTTTATCAATCCCTATTGCTTCATATCCACCGAGTATTCCACGTGCTTTAACTATACCTTTTTTTAAATTAGCTACAGCCCGAAGATTATGATTTATACCGTTAACCATATGATGACTTGGAATTTGCGAGTTTGGAATATACTCATTTGGATTTTTTGTCCAACGATTTGCTTGTTTAGAAATTTGAACAACATCCCCTTCTAATGAAGGTCCTAATCTTAGCACTGTTGTATTAACTTCATTTCAAAAAGCAATTACTAAGTAAAGTAATTGCTTTTTATATTTTATTTTCTTCTATAATATCCACTAACATTTGTACCAGCCGCTTTTGTATAAATATATTTGCAATTGTGTTAGAATATATTCTTTCTAAATTAGGTAAACTAAAAACTTGTGTAGTGTTAAAATCAAAAAATTTTAGATTGTTTATATATCTAATTACAATGATTTTATTTTTATTTTGGCTTTTCCCAGCAATCCCTAATGCTTTTAAGCAGGATATTGTTTCCAAGCGAATATTCTATATTACCATCATTACATATTTTCAAATTTTACATGAAATCTTAACAAAAATTGAATAATTCATACTCAACTTGATTTATGAAAAAACTCAACAGAGATAGTGATAATACTAACATGTTCGATTACAGAACTTTTGGGGGAGTTTTTATTGTGGTGATAAATTATGGGTTTCGGGGTTTTAAATTATTATCAAATTTTTGCATTCTGATATTATTATTTGCATCAGCTTTTTCAATGCAATAAGTTTTTGTTTTTGGGTAATAACCTATTTCTTCATATGGGAAACCTGATTCAGAAGTTTTTAATGGAGTTTTAAACTTTCCAACGTGTTCTAGATTTCCGTCTTTGTATGAAGCTTGAACTCCTTCTATGTTATTAGAATTAGTATTTTCTTTGATAATTTTAAGATAAATTCCGTCTGGGTTTATATTTTTACTTTGTAAAAATAATAAATTGTTATTTTTGTCATATTCTTCATATGTATAAGAACCATCTTTTTCGTATGTATACAATTTCATTCCATTAATATTTTCATTTTTTATTACAATCTGTCCTGTTGTTTTATTAAATGTTTTTTCACCTTCAACAAGATTAATATCATCTGGAATATTAATAGGTGAAAGAATTGGAATATTAAAATGTTCAGTCATATTTGTTTTTTTATATTTATTATAATTTGCACTAGCATCTAACCCTTTTATTAAAGTATTTGTTTTTAAAGAGGGGGGAGTTGTGTTGGCATTATCGAAATTTTGTTTATCTTTAAAAGAGATGAAACTATGGACATTAATGTTATTAATTGATTTAATATTATTCATAAAACATCCTCATTATTTATATATGTAAAAACATATATTTTTTAAAAATGGACGGTTCAAGGTGTTTTTTATTGTGAAAAAAAAAGACATTTTTAATGTTTTGGGGTATATTTGTACAACCTATAGGCTATATAAATTAGTTGAAAAGTTTGAAGAGAGTTCGGCGCAAATTTTTTTTAATCGGCTTAACATAGTTCAAAACAATGCTGTTCGTTTCAATAAGGAATTTGCGTGCTTTCCCCGTTTTAGGATAAAGTGACGCAAAAGTTTCCTTGAAAGCGTTATCAGCATCTTTTACATGTTTGGATTTATATAGATCTTTAAGGTTTCTCTTAAAGCAATCCGGATAATTATTTGTGCGGTGTTTTTTTCTTGCAAGCAGCCCGATAGTCGGATTTTCTTTGCAGTCAATTAAATGATTTATTGCATCATCTGTGCAGTCTTTTGCAACACGAAAACGGGTATCAAGATGCGCATTGTTCAAGTATGCGTTGCGTCTGACACTTTCAAAACGAATCCCGCCGTCCATTATTTCTGACATATTATACTCCTTTTTTAATATAAAACCATGAAAAAATAAAATTTGCTATTTAATATTCAAACTTACTGTTTAAATAGTGTTGAAAAATTTTTCAAAAAATTTAAGTGGAAATATAATTTGTGTCGTTATAGTAAAACCGACCTGCGAACTATGTGCGAGATTTATTTATCTTTGCTAGGACATAGACCAAGCCCCAAAAGTGTAAATACAGCAGCAGTTGATATAGCTACAAACATTGTTAAATTTTCTGCACGATGAACCTCTTTAAACGGAGTTTCTCCGTCCAAGAAAATACCTCTTTTGTTCTTTTCAAGGGTATGTTCTGAATATTCGTTATTTTCATCTATAACTTTTAGTTGAACTTTGTAATTATCACTATTTTTGTCTTTTATTAATTTTGCATCAAAATGCAAATCTTTATAAGGTGCTTTGTATGTAATTCTGTTAGCTCTGCTTGTAGTTCCACCAAAGCAATTGGGCTCATCATAAAATTCTAGGTATGAATTAACTTCGACAAGTTTTACTCTGCCTATAACATGATTTGGGTCATTTTTATCTTTTTTGATATAGATACTTCCTTGTATATCACCTTTTCCACCTGCATCAAAGTTGCCCGTAGTTCTATATCCAATATCGGCAGTATATTCTGTGTCCGAGATTTTCTGAACGTTACTTAAATACTCTGTAGAAAAAGCTTCAAAGAGCTCTTTTTTGTCAATATGCTCAAACACATCACAATTCTTAAGACCTGCATAATTAGGCCCACAGGCTGTAATTCCTAAACCCGTAAGTCCTGCGGCCGCATAAGTAAGAATTTTCTTTGGAACGGATTTTTTTACTTGTGTTTGCCCGAAAGTAGTTGAATTGTTTGTCGAAATGGGCATTATATTCATTGTAAATTTACTCCTCACAGTTATTTATATTACACCTAAAACTCGTGAAAAATAAATTTTGCTATTTTATTCAAATATTAAAATTTCCTTAATTTTTTCAAAAAAAATATAAATCTATTATATAAATATAAATGTAAATAAATAGGAGGATTATATTATGGCATTAAAACCGTTACAAGACAGAATCGTTATTAAGGTAATTGAAGATACAGAACAGACTTCCGGCGGAATATTTATTCCGGATAGTGCAAAAGAAAAACCTCAAAAGGGTGAAGTTGTTGCTGTTGGAGAAGGCAAGACTAACGATAAAGGCGAAAAAGAACCTATGGGCGTTAACGTTGGGGATATTATCCTTTATGCTAAATATGCCGGAACTGATGTAAAAATGGATGGGGTAGAGTACAAAATTCTTTCAATTAAAGATGCTCTAGCAGTATTAGTTTAAAAAATTAGGTAATAGGAGATATAAAAATGGCAAAACGTATAGTATTTGAAGAAGAAGCTAGAAAATCGCTTCTCAGAGGTATAGATGCAGTTGCTGACGCAGTAAAAGTTACTCTCGGACCAAAAGGAAGAAATGTAATTTTACAAAAGAAATTTGGTGCACCTCAAATCGTTAACGATGGTGTTACAATTGCAAAAGAAATTGAACTTCAAGATGGTTTAGAAAATGCAGGAGCACAGCTTCTTAAAGAAGTTTCATCTAAAACAAACGATGTAGCCGGGGACGGTACAACTACAGCTTCTGTACTTGCTCAGGCAATTGTTAGAGAAGGTTTGAAAAATTTAACAGCCGGTGCAAATCCAATGTCTATGAAACGTGGTATTGATAAGGCTGTTGATATTGCAATCAATAAGATTAGAGATTTGTCTAAATCAGTAAGCACAAAAGAAGAAATTGCACAGGTTGCAGGTATTTCTGCCGGTAACAACTCTGAAATTGGTGAATTAATTGCTGAAGCAATGGAAAAAGTTGGGCACGATGGCGTGATTACTGTTGAAGAAAGCAAATCTTTCGGTACTAACTTAAAGGTTGTAGAAGGTATGCAGTTTGATAAAGGTTATATTTCACCTTATTTTGTAACTGATCCAGAAAGAATGGAGGCAGTTCTTGATGATGCATATGTTCTTTGTGTAAACAAAAAGATTAATTTAATTGCAGACTTAGTACCTGTTCTTGAACAGGTAGCACGTGATGGACGTTCATTATTGTTAATCGCAGAAGATGTTGAAGGTGAAGCTCTTGCAACATTGGTTGTTAACACAATGAGAAAAGTTTTAAGAGCTGTTGCAGTAAAAGCTCCTGGATTTGGCGACAGAAGAAAAGCTATGCTTGAAGATATCGCTATTTTAACAGGCGGTCAAATGTTTACAGAAGAACTCGGTATCAAACTTGAAAATATTACAACAGATATGATGGGTGTTGCAAAACGTGTAACAGTTACTAAAGATGAAACAACTATCGTTGTTGGTGATGAAACAAAAGAAGCAGTAAGAGAACGTGTAAACTTGATCAAGAAACAAATTGAAGCTTCTGACAGCGAATACGATAAAGAAAAATTACAGGAACGTATGGCTAAATTAGCTGGGGGTGTTGCTGTTATAGAAGTTGGTGCTGCTACAGAAATTGAACTTAAAGAAAGAAAGTTAAGAATTGAAGATGCACTTAACGCAACAAGAGCAGCTAATGAAGAAGGTATTGTACCAGGCGGCGGTGTTGCGCTTATAAGAGTTCAACAGGAACTTGAATCTAAGATGAACACTATTACATTTGAAACAGATGACGAAAAGAGCGGTTATAAGATTTTGACAGCAGCTCTTGACGTACCTTTGAGAGCAATTGCTTTCAACTCAGGTGCAAAATCTGATGTTGTTGTTGAAAATGTAAGAGCTGAAAAAGATGCATATGGTTACGATGCTCTTCTTGACAGATATACAGATATGTTCGCTGCTGGTATTGTAGACCCTGCAAAAGTTACAAGAAGTGCTCTTGAAAATGCAGCATCTGTAGGTTCAATGCTTCTTACAACTCAAGCAGCAGTTGTTGATATTCCGGAAGAATCAAAAGCTCCTGATATGTCAGCAATGGCCGGCATGGGCGGTATGGGCGGCATGATGTAGAATGCGGCAGCCGGAGTGAAGCCTGAATTCAGCGGCGGTGAGCCGGAGAACACTGGGCGGAACTTGACGATTGCAACGTAAAAATCTTAAGAAAATGTTGGAAAGTTGAAAAACTTTCCGACATTTTCTTATTTTCCAGCAAATTTATTTTTTACGGGGTTTATCAATAATATGTTAATAATATCAAATCAACAAAATTATAACCCTTTATTCGGTACAAAAAATATTCCGCGTGCAGAGCTGGAAATGCTTCTTGCGAAAGATAAATCTTCTGCACAGATTGCACGCAAATTTGGCGTCACTACAGGTACTATTATGCGTAAAATACGGGAATATGGTTTGCAGCTTCCTTCTGAAAAGCACCGTGAGCTTTTTTATAATGAAGCGCTGCCGCTGTTAGAGCAAGGGGTACCATGTGCAAAAGTCCGTAAACTTACGGGAATCAGCGAAGAATATTCAAGGAAGTGGCTTAAAAAGAACTCTTATCCTTCAAACAAAGTGTTATTTGACCAACACCTTGAAGAGCTATATAAGCAAAACTATACAGATGAGCAAATCGCAGATATTCTATACGTAGAAGCATCAACGATTGCACGCAGGCGTGGTGATTTAGGTTTGAAGAGGAAACTTGGACGTCCGCAAAGTAATATTGACTGGCAAGAAATTCTCGAAATGCTTAAAAATGGAAAAACAGCTCCACAAATAGTAAAAGAGTTTAAAATAAGTGCTAAATTGCTTGCAGAAAAAATTAAAGAAATAAGCGGAGTTACTCCTAAAAAAATAGAACTTGAATATCGAAAAAATTTTGTTGCCAATTGCCTTGCAAAAGGGGATAATATTTCTTCAATTGCAGAAAAATTAAATCTTAGAAGAGAGCCGTTGTATAAATTTATACAAAAATTTCTTCCAGAATGGGTTACATCAAGAAAATCATAACGCAGAGTATATTCGGTTGAATTTTTCAATTTTGTCAAAGGTCCAGCCTGCATTATAATTCATGGCATTTTTAATAAGCAGTTTCCAGCTAGCAGGATTGTTTGTATAGAGATTAAGTGCTTTTGTGACAACAGCATTGAAACTTTCAGAAATATCTTCTTCCGTATTGATGGAAGTTTTTGTTTTAAGGCCGCATCCTAAGGTCATATCGTCAAAAATATCTGATATTGTGTCATTATAGATACCGTTTCTTAATGCTACAGGAACGCATCCGTATTTCATTGCAGTAAAGTGTTCGTTAGATGTTATGTTGTTTCTTGCACAGAAAAAGGATAAATCCGAAGATGCATAGAATTGAGCCAGATTTATCTCGCCGTCTATGAAGAGCCATTTGCCGGCACAGCCGATTTTTTGTTCAAGATATTCTACCCAGTTCGTAATTTGATTATTTTCAAGTCCGTTCGGGATATTTATAATCACCTGTACATTTTTAAATTCTTCTAATAATTTTATAATAGAAGTCAGGGCTATATCTGTTCCATCAGCAAAAATATTTGTCGATAATTTGCAGAAAATTAGCGGGGCATCAAAGAATGTATCCAGATATCCTCTAAGTGTGTATTCATCAGACTTAAAGAATTTAGGGTCAATAAAACGTGTTCTTATCCTGTCTTTAGAAAATTCTCTTGTAAGATATTTTTTATTTCTAAAACGCGACTCTCTAAAGTCATCTTGTGTAAAAGGTCTGTATATTGCAGATGCCGGTATTTCACATCCAAAAGAAACATACGAACTCTTGTTTTTTGTTTTGCATATTCTGTCAAACATTTTGCCGGAAAGTTCCGGTTTAGTCAAAATATTATTATAATATGTTTTTGACGGAACAGCCCAGAAATCAGCTCTTTTAAGCGTATAAAAAAGAGTGTTGTAATATAAATCATTTTCGTATGCCATTTTAGGAAATAATTTTAAAACTCTGGCATTTAATCTGTTAAAAAGAATATTTTCATCTATATCGTCACACTTTTCCGGATATTTTCTAAGCTTGTAATAGTTTTGATAAATAAAATCTAAACATTCTCTCATCTGGCAGAACCGTTTAGTGTTATGCAGGTTAAATAGTGAGGCAATACATTTTTTTATAATTTTATCACTGCACAGCTTTTTCATACCTTTGGAGTCTGCAAGATTAACTGCAGCCCAGAAAGCCTCTTCTTTTTCTGCTTCGAATTTTGAAAAATCATTAATAATCTGTAAAACCTTGATAGGATAATGTGATTTATTGCCGAGTTCTACTCCCAGAAAAAAAGGTATATTGTTCGAATGAATAATTTTCGGCTTAAGTTTTTGCGCTGCAATTCTTGCTGCTTTAACAAAAGGTGCAAGATATTGAAGTCTGGAACGGTCAAATCCTGAAAACGCTTCTGAATAGAGTCCGTAAACATCTATGTTTAAACTATTCGGCTTCATTTTATACAAAGAAGCATTATTCGTACGGTTTTGCAGGTAGTATTCAAAATCAAAAACTAGTTTTTCAGCGTCGTCAGTATTGTCAACAGGTATTAATACTTTTATATCTTTGTCAGGATATTGTTGTCTGAAAGCAGAAATAAAATCCAGCGGAGGAATATCAAGTGTTAAATATAATATGGTTTTAAAATCATTGTTCTTTTGAGTTTTCCTGAATAATGACGATACTTGTTTTCTTATAAAACGCCATTCAATATTGAAATGATTAAAAGATTTGCAGCTTGCAGAATATTCTTCGCTAAACTTTGCCGGCTGTATCCCGTATATTATATCAAGTTCTCTGGCGTGAGTTTCTGTTCCGAAAGAGTCCTTCATATAATTCAAGTTAGCATATTGTACAGTTGAAATCAAGCCGGCTATTGACAGAACTTTTAGTTTGGTTGTATACTTTCAGTATTATGAAAAACTTACATTTTGAATTAACAAACAATTCATCCTCCTCATGCTCCAAGTTTCAATCGGGACTTGAGTGATTTTGGTATGTAAGTTTATGTAACAGAATTGACGTTTTTTGAAAAGTCCCGTTTTTATAAACGGGGCTTTTTTTGTATTTGGAAAGGACAATTAATGAAAGTAAATAATATAAATAGCGCAGTATTTAGAGGCCCTCTGGACGGGGTAGTAACAAGCGCCCTCAGGACTTGCGATATGAATGAGATGGTCAATGCTGTAGGGCTTGATGTCGGTGCGATGGTAATTCCAAGGGCATATTATGATACAAAAGCAAGAAATGAGTATGCAGGTGCGGAAACTTTTATCAGAGAAATAAGCGGAACTTTCATTAACTGTCTTTCTGCAGGTTTATTTGCAATGGGTATTTCTAAAATAGCTGCGAGAAAAATTGAACCCGACGTAAAAATTAATCCTGAAAGCTGGTACTCAAAAGATTCTCTTGAAACTTTAAGGTGCGCGTGGGATAAAAGTAAAAATACAAAAGATTATATTGTCGAAGTTCTTGAGAACATTTCAGGACGTGACGGCAAAGGGGTAAATGAATTTAAGAATATAAAATGGGAAAATATTGAATGGATTGATGAAGCTAAGTGGGATAAGATTAAGTGGAATAACCCGAAATATGCGGGAATTCAGGACAATCTGAAAACGAAAAAAGGTTTTGTACAAACATTCTGTGAGCTTGTCAACGATAAAAATATAACAAAAGATGATAAGAAAAATGTTCTTTTAATTATGGAACGCCGGCTGGCAAATGCGCTTGGCTCAGAAAGAGAAACTGAATTAAACATAGACGGACATAAACTTTCTGCAAAACTTGAAAACATATTGCGAGATACTCACGATATGGGCAAGGATATTTTTAATAAAAATAACGGAAAAAAAATTGAACGCGCAATTAACAAGATTAATAAGGTAAATAAAGTAAAAACTTTTGGTGCGATTGCTGCTTCTTGCGCTCTAGGGCTTACTAACCAGTGGCTTAACAGAAAAATCACAGAGAAAAGGACCGGTAAGAAAGGGTTTGTAGGTGATGTAGATTATACTTCTTCTGATAGAGGCGAGAAGCGTAAGGATTGCCTGCTGCCATTTAAAAAACTAGGAGCAAGCGTTCTTATGGCAGGTATGGTATTTAGCGTAATGGGTGTAAAGAATTTCAAACAATTTGCTAAAAAGTTAGAATTTACAGGGCCTGTTACAAGCGGAAATGCTATAAAAACAGTTTACGCAGCAACGATTATAGGAAGGTTTATGGCTGCAGACAACGGAACTGAACTTAGAGAGTCAATGACAAGAGATTATTTAGGTTTCTTAAACTGGTTAGTTTTTGGAGGGTTTGCTGCTAAGGGTGTTGCAAATCTTCTGGATAAAAACGGTAAAGATTTGTTCAATTACACAAAAGAAGGTAAAGGCTTGAAACATTGGCTCAGAGATATGAACCTTAAAACACATAATGAAATTGCTGCAAAAGGAAGCAATTTCGCTAAGAAAAATATGTGGAAACTTAACCTCGCTCACGCTGCGGGTATTACATATTCTGCCGTGACTCTGGGAATTTTGCTTCCGATGATGAACGCAAAGATAACGGAAAAGAAGGCTAAAAAGAAAATATAAAAATTCCTTTGATGTATAATTAATTTATAGAAATTAGAGGAATTAATTATGCTAAAAGGAAATGAAATTAGACAGTTATACTTAGATTATTTTAAAAACAAGCATCAGCATACAATTGTAGAAAGCTCAAGCCTTGTGCCTGACAATCCTACAGTGCTTTTAACTACAGCAGGAATGCTTCAATTTCTGCCAATATTTTTAGGGATTACAAAATCACCTTATAATCCGGCAAGAGCGACTTCCTGCCAGAAATGCGCAAGAGCAGGAGGAAAAGATTCTGATATTGAAAATGTTGGAAGAACTCCTAGACATCACACCTTTTTTGAAATGCTTGGAAACTTCTCTTTCGGCGACTACTATAAAAAAGAAGTTATTCCATGGGCGTGGGAATTTGTAACAGAAGTACTTAAACTTGATAAAGACAGACTCTGGATAACTATTTTTGAAACTGATGACGAAGCGTATGATATTTGGAGAAGTATCGGTGTTCCTGATGAACGAATAAAAAGAAAAGGCAAAAAGGATAACTTCTGGGGGCCTCCGGGAGCTTCCGGTTCTTGCGGACCTTGTTCTGAAATACATTATGACTTAGGCGAACAGTATAAATGTTCCGATAACTGCGGTATTGATACCTGTGAATGCGACAGATGGGTTGAAATTTGGAACCTTGTATTTACAGAACTTTATCAGGATGAAGAAGGCAACCAATCTCCTCTTGAACATAAAAACGTTGATACCGGCATGGGATTAGAACGTATAACAATGGTTTGTCAGGGAGTTGCCTCAACATTCGAAACAGATTTGCTCAAGCCGATTTTAGATAAAGTTTCTGAGATGAGCGGAGTTCCTTACAAGAAATCTGAAAAAACAGATATTTCTCTTAGGATTATAACAGACCACGCAAGATGTGTATCTTTTCTTATTTCAGACGGCGTAATCCCTGGCAATGAAGGCAGAAGCTATGTGTTGAGAATGATTCTTAGACGTGCTCTGCGCCACGGTAAGATTTTAGGAATGGAGCTTCCGTTCCTGTACAAACTCGTAGATGTAGTTGTGGATAATTACGGCGCAGCTTATCCAGATTTAGTTAAGAATAAAGCAAAAATTATTGATGTAATCAAGAAAGAGGAAGAAAGATTCGCTAAAACTCTTGATAGAGGGTACAAAATGCTTGAAGAATTTATATCCGAAAAGAAAGATATCGATGGGGAAAGCGCTTTTAAACTCTATGATACATACGGCTTCCCGTTTGAACTTACTAAAGAAATCGCGGAAGAAAATGGTTTAGGCATTGATGAAAATGGCTTTAAAAAAGCAATGCAGGAACAAAAAGACCGTGCAAAAGCTGCTGCTGAGAAGATTTCCGTTACAGGCGATATGAAGTATGCAAAAGTAGAAAACGAAGTTGGCTCAACCGAGTTTGTAGGATATCTTGTAGACTGTGCACAGGCTAAAATCCTTGCAGCAATTGAAGGCGAAGGATATACAGATATTGTTCTTGACAGAACTCCATTCTATGCCGAATGCGGCGGTCAGGTCGGCGACAGCGGGTATATAGTTAATGAAAACCTGAAAGCAGAAGTTTTAACAACATTTAAAGTTAACCATCTTTTTGTACACAGATGTCAGGTTGTTAACGGCGAAGTTAAAGTTGGCGATTACGCATTTGCTCAGATTGATACTGCAAGAAGGGCGCAAATTAGAGTTCACCATACATCTGCTCACTTATTGCAGGCTGCTTTGATTAAAGTGCTTGGCGATGAGGTTAAACAAGCTGGTTCGCAGGTTGAAGAAAATAGAATGAGATTTGACTTTACCTTCTCACGTGCAATGACTCCTCAGGAAGTTAAAAAGACAGAAGATATTATGAACAAATGGATTGGTGAAAAACTTCCTGTTAATACTGATGTAATGGGGATTGAAGAGGCAAAACTTACCGGTGCTACAGCATTATTCGGTGAAAAATACGAAGATGTTGTCCGTGTAGTGAGCATTGGTGGTAAAGCTAAATGTAACTGCGGCAGCGATTGCAGCTGTGACCATGAAAGCGGAGAAGAAAAAGAAGTTATCTCAAAAGAATTCTGCGCAGGTACTCATGCTTCAAATACAGCTGATTTAAGGCTTGTAAAAATTGTATCAGAAGGTGCGATTGCTGCTGGAACCAGAAGAATTGAAGCTGTTGTTGCTGACGCTGCAATTGATTATCTGAATGCAAAATCTGCAGAAATAGATAAACTTGCTTCAAGATTTAAAGTTCACTTTGATGAAGTTGAAGCAAGAATTGAAAAATTACTTGAAGAAAATAAAGAACTTCAAAAAGAACTTGAGGAAACAAAAGCAGAAATGGCTAAAAGTAAATTTGCAACGTTTGTTTCTAAAGCCCAGGATATTGAAGGCGGTAAATTATTTATCACAAAAATCGAAAATCTTGATGCTGATGCTGTTAAAGCCGGTATAGAGATGCTTTCTAATAAATTGGGCGAGAGCATAATAGTTCTTGCAAATGAAAGAATGGTTATAGTAAAAGTAACTGACGGTTTCGTTAAAAAAGGTATAAATGCCGGAAAGATTGTTGGCGAAATTGCAAGAGCAACCGGTGCAAACGGAGGCGGCAGACCGAATTTTGCACAGGGCGGTGTAAAAGACGCTTCTAAGCTGGATGAGATTTTGGCTAAGGTAGAGGGAGATTTGAGATGAGAATATTACCTTTGTCTCAATCTTTTCAGGCAAAAAAGATTAATCTAAAAGATTATGCAATTTTTGAAGAGCCTATTCTTACAAATGAAAAAATTATTTCTCCGGAAGACACCAAGGAGTTTAATTATAAAATGCAAAAAGTTTTGGCAGAATATAAACATAAGTCACTTAGGACTCTGGAGAATGCCAAAAATGTATTTATTAAATAACAACGAGGCGGAACCTGAAAGGTTCCGCCCTTTTTATTATTCAGGAATAATGATTCCATTTATATAAGCTGATTCATCCTTACTTAAGTATTTTAAAGGTGTTGTAATAAGATAATATTCAGATGTTCTGGAATACTTTCTCATAAATCTATTTTAAACCTCATGATTGCAAACTGTCAAAAGTAGGTTATAATTTATAATATATACCCTAAGATGAGAGGACTTAATTATGGCTGACGGTTTATCGTTAAATTTGCAGTTGTTACAAAATATCTCAGATATGACAGGAGGAACTGCTGCCGGTGCAGGCAGTGCAAATAGCAAGCCTGCTGTTTACGCAAAAGAGGGCGATCCGAATTATGACGAAAAGATGGATGCTGACGGTGACGGCGTTGTTACGATGGAAGAATATCAGGAGTACTGCAAGGAGAATGGCATAAGTACCGATGAGCAGGCTGCAGAAATGCAGAGCCGCGGTGATGCAATGATTAAAAAACAAGCAGAGGAAGCTCCAATTGCTTATGATGATTATATTAAGTACTGCGAAGAAAATGGTGCGGGAGCTGTTCAGAACTCAGGGAAAGTAGAAAGTTCCGGAGTCAATGATGCAGGGCTGGTTATACGTAATGTTGGAAAAGCACTGAGCAGTTACTCAGGAAACCAGATAAAACTTCCTGAAGCTAAAATTGAGCGCAATGCTTAGTCTAGTGTAATTTCTCCCTGTCTGAAAATTACCGGTTTCCCGTCCTTAAATCCGGCAACGGTTGAAGCTTTGCCTTTAGCTTCATGTCCGTATGACGGGATTACAAGGTCAACTTTCCTGCCTATATATTTAACAGCCTCATCATATGTTAAAGCTGGAGCTTCTCCTGAAAGATTTGCGCTTGTGGTTGCCAGAACTCTTCCGTCAATATTTCTGCAAATTTCTGCAAAAGTTTCATTGTCAGGAATGCGTATGCCGACAGTCTGCATACCTGATGTAATATAGGCAGGAGTTTTTTCAGATTTTTCAAGTACAAGAGTTAAAGCACCCGGGAAATGTTTTTTTATTAATTTTTGTGCTTCCTTTTCAATAGGCTGACGCACGTAATCAAAAAGATTATATACTTCATCGCTCATCAGAATTAAAGGTTTTTTCCCATCTCTGTGTTTAATCTCATAAATCTTCTTCACTGCTTCTTCATTGTCTGGAAGACAGCCAACCCCCCAGACTGTGTCTGTAACATACGCAATAACGCCGCCTTGCTGCAATACTTCGTTTATCTTGCTCATGTTTTCAATCATATATATTTACCCCTTCTGTTTTTTATATTATAATACAGGGGTAAATATATTTATATAAAAACTTATAAGGAGGCAAGATGGTTCAGCAATTTAATACTCCTCAAAAAACAAGACAAGCAGTAATATTGTTTTTAAAAGGTTCTGCAACACCAATTGTAATGTATTATGAAAATCCGCAGGCAGTTTATGCAGAATTAAAACAATTAATGAAAAGCCCGACACCTGTTCTTGTTGAAAAAGAGCCAATGGGGCCGATTAAGAAACTTTGTTTTGTTTCAACCCAGATAGCAGGTATTGTTTTACAGGAAGAACCGTATGCATAATGACAAGGTTGTTTTAATCGAAGATATAGAACGTGAGCCTGATAAAACCATTCAATACAAATTTGAGGGGAAAATTAGCGAACTTGAAGACTGCACAGTTGATGCAGAACTTGAAATAAAATCACTTGGAGATTTTATAGAAGTCAAAGGTGAAGTTTCCGGTTCATTAAAACTTGAATGCGACCGATGTCTTAATAAGTACGACTATGATTTTGATATAGATATTGATGAAACATATGCAAAACGCTCTCTTTATGATGAGTATTCGCAGGAGCTGGAGCTCCAATCCGGCCAGTTTATCACAGATTTAAACGGTGCAAAAGAAATCGATATTTATGACTTATTGTATCAATCTGTAATATTAGCTTTACCAAATAAAAAGGTTTGTGGTATAAATTGTAATGAGGGACTATTTGTGTCTGATGAAGATATGGAAGTTCACGATGAAAGAATGGATGTTTTTAAAAACATCAAAATAAATCCTAAAAATAATTAACCCGAAAGTAAATAGTAATAAAATTTTAGATTAGAAAGGACATTATAGAAATGGCAGTACCAAAGAAAAGAACAGGGCACAGTGCTCAAGGAAAAAGAAGATCAAACTGGAAGGCAGCAAAGCCTGAATTAACAACTTGTCCAAACTGCGGTGCAAAAGCATTAACTCACACAGTTTGTACAGCTTGCGGAACATACAAGGGTAAAGTAGTTTCTAAAAAAGCAGAAGGCTATGTTGAGGAAGCTAAGGAAGAAGTAAAAGAAGTTAAAAAAGCTAAAAAATCAGCAAAGAAAGAAGAAGCAGCTCCGGAAGTTGAAGTAAAAGCAGAAGAAAAAGCTGAAGTAGTTGAAGAAGCTTCTGAAGAAACTCCTGAAGCTTAGTATTGGAAAAGAATTAATAAAGGGATGAGTTAGATGACAAGAATAGCTATAGATGCGATGGGGGGGGACCACGCTCCGTTTGAGATTGTTGCAGGTGCAGTATGGGCAGCAGCAGAATACGGCGTAGCGTTGGAGTTAGTCGGAAAACAG
>ULLB01029071.1_pt1 | contig 63650 bp, 58 predicted proteins | sample 1951311 | NCBI WGS metagenome assembly ULLB01 (sample SAMEA4835516, study PRJEB28245) | human gut metagenome | biome: gut microbiome; material: fecal sample | place: Denmark | collected 2008 | reverse complement strand
GGGGGGCACTCTAAAAGCTCCTGAACAAAGCCTTTTAAACTTATACAATCCTCAGCTTTCAGTTAAATCGGGCTATACCCTTGCGGAAATAGTTGTTGTAATGCTTATTATTGCTGTTATAGTTGGAGTAAGCATTAAGATAACAAAATCTCGTTTGGATAATATAATATCTTATACGTACTATTCTACTTATACTACATTACGTACTATAGCTTCCGGTATGCTGGCTGACTTTAACCCTGAAGATGAATTATATCAGTCAAAAAATAATTTATTTCTGTTTCCTTGTGCATATGCAGGAAACACTCCTGAAGAATGCGGGTTCCCGTCAGGAACTCCTTGGCCGCCTGAGTGTGAAACCGGTAAAGAATGGAGTGCTTTGGATTGTAAATGTGCAGCAATTCAATCTTCATTACCGAAAAAGGGAGAAAATTTTTGTGAACTGTTTGAAAGATTAGTTAATATCAGTCCTTCTGACAGTACATGTAATGGTAGTAGTATAGATACAAATACGACAGAATTTGCAGACCTTACCCCGGACTTAGTCTTGCGAAACGGTGTTCGTTTGTTTAATGTGCATAATAATCCTGCATTAATTCCGCAATTACGTGTTTCGGGCAATGATGACGAAACCGCAGAAAAAGACTTAAATCAAAAGGGATATATTATATATGCCGATATTGACGGAAGCAGAGGCGACTCTGTTTTGTGGGAAGATGTTTATCCTTTTTATTTAACACTGGGCGGTCGTGTCATACCTGCCTATGATGCCAATGCTAATCCTGACGGTGCTGGCGGAGACAGTGAACATCATTTACAGGTAAGTGTTAAAAACGAAACTTTTAGCAATGATGGACACCGTATACTAAAATGGTTATCTAAAAGTGTATCTTTTAAAGAGGGTGCCTGTCAATCAGGCTATGTTAAATCTTCTACTCCATACTGTACAGGAGTATCTTCTGAGGCAGACTGTATAGCCGCAAATTCCGGCTGTCAGTTAAAAACTATAAGACCGTTAAAGTTCTTCTAACCCCATACTCGGATTTTTTAATCTTTAGAAGAATATGCCCTGAATAATATTCAGGGCATACGGTCATTTATAAGTAATTATTCTGCTATTTTAATCCACTGAGAAAATTTCTTTGATATCATCCATAGTAAGTGACTTAACAATATTTCTGTCAACTGAAATTACGCTGTCTACAAGATTTCTCTTAACAGTTTTAAGTTTTTGAATTTTTTCTTCAACAGTATTTTTCGTGATAAGTCTGTAAACAAATACTTTTTTAGTCTGACCGATACGGTAAGCACGGTCAGTAGCCTGATCTTCAACAGCCGGGTTCCACCACGGGTCATAATGGATTACGTAATCTGCGCCAGTCAAATTCAAACCGGTACCGCCTGCTTTCAAGCTGATTAAGAATATTGGAATAGACGGGGTTGAATTAAACCTTTCAACAGCACCCTGTCTGTCTTTTGTTTTACCTGTAAGATATTCGTAAGGTATACCTTCTCTTTCCAGCCAGCCTTTGATTAAATCAAGCATATCAACAAATTGGCTGAAAAGAAGTATTCTGTGACCTTCATCAATAATTTCTTCAAGCATAACTTTAAGTTTTTCAAACTTACCTGATTTCATGATATTCTTAACATTTTCTTTATCATAAAGTCTAGGGTGGCAGCAGATCTGGCGCAATCTCAAAAGTGCGGAGAAGATTGATAATCTGCTTTTTTCAAGACCGTTCTGTTCAATTGATTTAAACAGTTCTTCTTTAGTACTGTCAAGAACCTGTAGATAGAAATCTCTTTGTTCATCTGTAAGTTCGCAGTAAGCAATGTTTTCAACTTTATCAGGAAGGTCTTTTGCAACGTCACGTTTCATACGGCGTAAGATGAACGGATAAATTTGCAGTTTAAGGCGTTTTTCAACTGTCTTATCCTGACGTTCCATAATCGGGTTAACGTATCTGTAATTAAATTCTGAAACGCTGAACATAAAGCCTGGCATTAGAAAATCAAATACTGACCATAATTCTTCGAGTTTGTTTTCAATAGGAGTACCTGAAAGCGCCAGTTTGTGAACCGCCTGCAATTTTTTAACAGCTTGAGCTGTTTGTGACATAGCGTTTTTAATATTTTGTGATTCATCAAGGATAACATATCTGAAATTGTATTCTTTTAATTTTGCAATATCACGTCTGACAAGAGCATAGCTTGTTATAACAACATCGTGGTTAGGAATTTCTTTAAATAACTGTTTTCTGTCTACACCTGAGAGTTTTAGAGTTGTAAGTGTAGGTGCAAATTTTTGGATTTCTGATTCCCAGTTAAAAACGACTGTTGTCGGACAAATAACCAGAGTAGGCATCGGTCCGTCTTCTTCTTTTGCCTTTTGAATAACAGCTAACGCTTGAAGTGTTTTACCAAGCCCCATGTCGTCAGCCAGAATACCGTTAAGACCGTATTTATACATAAACCACAGCCAGCCGAAACCTTTTGTCTGGTATTCACGGAATTCGGCGTTAATACCTTTCGGCAAGGTCAATTCTTCAGAAGTTGAGAATGTTGACATTTGTTCCCAGAAGTTCTGGAATTCTTCACTTAATACGAGTTCTACATCAAGGTTTTTAAGTTCGTTTATCAGACCTGCACGGTATGTTTTTACAATAAATTTATTATCAGGATTTCTGTAAACGTCAAATGAGTTAAATGCACGCATCAGTGCATATATATTCTGTGCAGGGTATTCTACAAATCCCAGGCTTCTTATTCTGTTATATTTTTCACCGCTTTGTATTGTTTCGTAAATTTCGTCAAAGTTGATAATTTCTTCACCGACCTGACCGTATAACAAAATTTCAAAACTGTCCTGATTTTCTTCCGAGAAGTCAATTTTGGCGCATAGTTTAAACGGATCATCCATAAGCTTGAAGAAGTTCATATCATCTTTTTCTACAAACTTCCAGCCATCGCCTGCCTGTTTGATATAATAGTTATAAAAATCTATTGCATTTTCTTTTTCCAGAGCAAGGTTGTTTGTCTGCATTGGAACGAACTTACACGCAAGAAGCATAGCGTAAGCTTCCTGCTCGTGTTTTAAGTTTCTCTTAATCCAGTAAACCAAATCTTCACCCGGTTTTTTAACTGTGATATACGGTGCTTTTTCTGCAGTTGTTTTTGAATAAGGAACTATAACTCCGTCATATTCAAATTCCAGAGAAGCTTTCAATGATTGGTCGTAATCAATTCCCATAGTAACAACATTCAGCGGAGGGCGTTCTTCAAGCATCAGTTTGCTAATGTTATCGGCAATCTCAACGTCCATAATTTCTTGAAGTTTCGGTAATTCTTCGTAAATAAATTTTCCGCCGTCAGCATCTTTTAAATCTGTAAAAGACGATTTTAAAATATTTTGAGGAAGAGAATTCATTGCTATATTTGTAGGGAATATAAGATTTTTATATCTTCCCCATTTTAAATGTCTTGAAAAATATCTTACTTCCTCAAGCGGATAAACATCATCTTTGTCAGGTCTTTTCCACTCCAGAGAAAGAAGGATTGTGCCCTGAGCACCGGTATTTACGTTTAATACAAGTTTCCATTCTTCATCGGTAAATTTCAAACGTTCCTTGGTTTTTTCGTCTAATACCTCATCGGCTTTGGATAAAAGTGTAAACATCGGTCCGAATTTAGTAATCGGGATATCATACCAGCCGGCTTTTTTATCCTGACGGGAAACTGTTAAAAGCTGTTGGAATATTGCAACTTCAACTTTTTGAGAATTGTTTAATTCAAAGGTTTTATCCTGTCTTTGCGCCTCAATCAATGCTCTTAAAATAGGTTCAATTTGTCTTACAACTTTTCCTGTTTCTCTTGAACGGACCAGAACAGAGAAGAAATTAGCTTTTCTTTTAGAGTTAAAGTGGAAGATAAAATTACCTTGCGGCTGTTCGGTTAAAGCTGTATTTTCATCAGGAAAATCTGTTTCTACACCGAATTTTGTTTCCAGCCAGTCTTCATAGGCATGCTCATCTATTGCTTTTAATGCAACCGCAACGGCATGCTTGCACCATTCTTCTTTCAAAGGACAATTGCAGCGAGCTTCAACCTTATTTTTCTTAAAGATAAGGTCTGTATTGTAATGTGCCTGAAAGTTACCTTTAACTTTAGCCATGTAGAAGTTTTTCTCGGGATACGAGTCAAACACCATATCTTTAAGATGGTATTCGTAACCTCTGCGCCAGCTTCCGGCACTGGCATTCTCTTTTATAAACTTGTAATTAAATTCCTGCTGTTTAACACTCATTACTGTTTGAGTATCTCTTTCTTTCCCTAAGGGTACAACTTTCGGATATAGAATTAATTCTATAAGCCCTTATTTAATTAGATTATTACATGAATAATAAAAAAAGGCAAGCTTTTTACTTAGAAAATCTTATAAGAACATTCAAGTTATTATCTGTATATAATTTATAATCTTTTTGTTTTTCTGCCCAGTTAAGAAGTCTTAAAAGATACCGTTTTTTATATTTTGCGGTAAGGCAGTTGGGATCTTTGTCATAAACAGACATTGCAAAGTAGTATGTATGACCTTCAGGCAGTGTATCAAATTCTTCGGGAAAGAACCATTGCTGCAAGCATACTGCGTGTTTAAATGTTATATTTAACTTTTCTTTGTAATAAGCTATATAGGGTACATAATCCCATTTTAAAAATACCAGTATGTCGTTTTCTTTGTCATTACTTACTTGCTGCGCTGTTAATAGCGGTGATTTTATATCAACAAATTTATAATCGTGAAGATTTTTGTAATCCCAAAAACTTATAAATACAAACAAAACTAATATGCATAAAACAGTATTTTTTATGATTTCAAACTTGTATAAGTTTATATCAAAAACTTTGACAAGAAGTATTATCATTACAGGGAACAAATATAACGCCGTTCTGCCGGAGAACGGGTATAAATGCATCGCAGAAGCAATCAGCATAAACACAACAGGCAGCAATAAGAGTTGATTTTTTTCGTCTTTTATTCCAACAATTGCTGCAATTGTACCGGTCACAAAAAATACTATATAGAAACCTGATCCTTTTATTCCTGTTAAGAAAAATTCCCAGGCATTTATAAATATTTCAAAAAAAGTTTTTGCGGTTACAAACCCGCTGCCCCAGTATGTATGAAGATAGTCGCTGTTTACAAGATATTTCTGGTTAATAAAAAATAATATAAAACTGATAAACAGCGGTATTGTAAATTTAATTAATTTTTTAATATCGGTTTTTTGCAGAAACATTGCGCTTATTACTGAAGCTATTGCAAATAATGAGGTGTAAGAAAACCATATTATAATTGCGTAAAATGAACTGTATATCAAAGCCTGCTTCTTTTTATTTAAGTCAATATGGAAATATGACAGCAATATAAGAATAAATATTAGAATATCTGAACTATACTGTTTAAACTCCTGTGCATAATAAATAAAATGAAAGTTCAGACAGAAAATAATCGTACATATCAGCTGGCTTATTTTATTCTGTACAAATTTTTTGCACATATAATAAAATGCAAAGATTGAAAGCACAGAGCTTAAAAGAGGTATGGTTCTGAAAATAAGTTCAAGATTTCCATCTTTAAAAATTGAATACTGTATCTTAGAAATCAGAAGATACAAAGGCGGGGTGCTCTGTCCCATTGATAAGGGGTGAAAAACAGAAAGCCACGACGGATTTTGTAAATTTACCAGAATAGCAATCTCATCGCCCCAGAAAGCTCTATTAAAGACAAAGTATTTAATACGAAAATAAATTCCGAGCATTATGATTAATGCTAAAAATATAAAATACAATATTTTTTTAATAGAAAACAATTTGTTTTATCCCAAAATATAAAAATGGTAAATATAAGCAAATGCAACACCGAATATTGCGCCCATAATAACTTCTAAAGGAGTATGTCCGAGAAGTTCTTTTAATTTACCACCGATAGATTGTACATCATGTTTGTAAAAGTCATCCATCATCCTGTTCAGGCATGCAGCTGTTTTTCCTGCTGCTCGTCTTACTCCTGCGGCATCATACATAGTAATTAATGAAAAACCTAAAGCTACCGCAAATATTACAGAGTCAAACCCCTCCAGAATTCCAACCGTAGTGGATACAGCCATTACGCCTGCTGAATGAGAACTTGGCATACCGCCTGTTGTTGTAAAAATTTTAAAATTAATTTTTCTTGATTTAATTGTAAATATAATAAATTTTAAAACCTGTGCTAAAAAAGCCGATAGTACACCTGAAGATATAACTTCATAACCTGTGTTTGATATGCCTGTTATCATTAATTTAATTCCTACTCTCTTTTTCAAAATTTGTTTGCGTTATTTAAGTATAGCATAAGTACTATTGTAAAAACAAAAAAGTTAACAATTTTTTATTTTATTAAGTATCTGTTCAAATATTTCAGATTTCAGATTGTTTTGTTCTAAAATTTCAAAACATCTGTTTATAAGCTTATTCAAATCCTCTCTTGATTTTTCAATGCCGTATAAGTTTATATAAGTTAATTTCCCTGCTTCTTTGTCTTTACCTAAAGTTTTACCCATTTCTTCAAATGTGGAAGTTTCATCTAAAATATCGTCTGCTATTTGAAAAGCAACGCCCATATTTTGTCCGAATTCTGTTATTGCTTCAATTTCTTTGTCTGAGGCATCAGCTATTATAGCTCCTGCTCTAAGGGCAAGCTTAAACAAATCAGCTGTTTTATGTGTGTGAATGTATTCAAGAGTTTCCTGAGCATTTTCCGGATAATTTTTTTCGCTTTCTATATCGACAACTTGTCCGGCTATAACCCCGTAAGCTCCTGCAGCGTGAAAATATTCTTCCATAATTTTAATGAGTTTTTCACAGCCAAGATTTTTAGAGTTTTTTAAAATAGTTTGAGGCGCAAAAGTTAAAAGCGCATCACCGGCAAGCACGGCATTTGCTTCTCCAAAAACTTTATGGTTGGTAGGTTTACCTCGTCTGAAATCGTCGTTATCCATACATGGCAAATCATCATGAATTAGTGTTTGTGCGTGCAGCATTTCTATTGCACAGGCAGTTGGTATTGCATCTTCGATGTTACCGCCGAACATTCTGCACGACTCAAGACACATTACGGGTCTCAAACGTTTTCCCGGTAATAATACGGTGTATTTCATTGATTTAAAAATATCTTCTGGGTAAAGAACAGGCATGAATTCTTCCAGTTTTTTATTAACCAGCTCAATATAATCATTCATCTTCATTTTCTATTCCTCCCTCGTAATTAACCATATCCTTATATATTTTTTGTTTTAATGTGTTTCTTGCACTTTCACGTTTTTTTTCGCTTATCTTTGCGATTTGTTTGTTGTGAACAGTCTTTTTGGAATGTTCTTCTTTTTTGCCTTCATATTTTATTTTTTCTTTATATTCTTTAGCTTCTTCGATAAAAGCCAGATAGCTTTCGTAACGGGTTGAATCTATTTTATCAATATTTTCAAGTACATTGCACCCGTCTTCATTTATATGAAGACAGTCTGAATATTTACATTCATTTCTGAATTGTGCAATATCGTCAAAAAGTAAATCCACATCGGCAGGAAGTATAAAATCAAATCTGACGTTGCTAAATCCCGGTGTATCTACAATCCTTGAATTATCATTGATTTTTATAATTTCACAGTGACGTGTAGTATGTGTCCCACGCTGTGTTTTTTCGCTGACACTTTTTGTTCTGAGATTTAAATCAGGATTAATTGCATTAATAAGACTTGATTTGCCAACTCCGGAATTCCCGCAAAGCACGCTTGTTCTGCCTGCTAGAAGCTTTTCGAAGTTTTTAATTCCTTTATGCTCTGTTGCGGATGTGTATACAATTTTATACCCTAAAGCTTCATAAATATTTTTAATATCTTCGCCAAGATGCTTGTCCCATTTTAAATCATCTTTGTTAAAACATAAAACAGCAGGAATTTTATAATATTTAGCAAGTGCTATATACCTGTTCAACTGATGTAAATCCAAATCAGGCTCCTTTAGAGCAGAAACAATAATTACCTGATCAATATTTGCCACACTCGGCCGTTTAATATAATTTTTTCTGGGTACAATTTTTTTTATTACGCCGTTTTCAAATTCAACGTAATCCCCTACTATTATTTTTTCTTTTTGTTTTTTTAAAACTTCTCTAATTTTGCACTCATAAGAATTAACGCCGTCATCGACGTAATAGAAATCTGAATGAATTTTGTAAATCTGTCCTTCTGCCATTACCCAATCATTTTATCACAAAAATCATCGATTTAATTTTACAAAATCAGGAACTCTGTTTTTAGCCATTTTCATTTGCATATATTGTTCTTTTAACTTAGCTTTTTCTTCTTCATTTGCTTGTTTGGCTTTCTCGTTCATTTGAGTGTAAAGTTCTTTTTCCACAGAGTTGCCTTTAACGTAAACGTCCATATCTTTTCCTTTTTTAAAAGCGTTTACGTTTCCTTCATAATTTATTTTTGGGGCTTTAAAAAGAGTGTACAGAATTGCAAAACCGCCGATAAATGCGGCAATAAGACCTGCCCAGGCGCCGACTGCCAATAATGCTTTTTTATTTTTCGACACATTTTTATGTTGTTTGTCGACAATTTTTTCGGCTTTATTTCCTAACGTGTCCACTACAAAATCGCCGTCCATAACTTCAAATAATAATTTAGCTCCGATACCTAAACCGGCAATAAAAGCAGCTTTTGTAAGCTTAGCCTTTTCACCGCTTTTGGAAATCGGATTATTATCATTTTTGGCGGTTGTTTTTTGTTGAGTAAATGAGAAACTGTTATTTACGGCACCAATTCTCATTTATGCTCCTTTGACCAATAGTCCTTTTCCGTTGTTAGCCATTTGAACTGTTGCGTAGTGGCTGATTTTTTGGTCTAACGAAACATCTTCGTCCTTGACCTCTTTATCAACTTCTTCCATTATATTTGATTTCAGCTCTCTGTCACGGCTGAAAACGTCCATTTCTTTTTCACGGGCAAAAGCTTTTACTTTAGTATCATAAAGTTTGGCAGGCAGTGTAAGTGCTAATGTTATTAATCCTGCAGCAGCTCCGATACCGCCAAGTTTTAAACCTCTTTTTGCAGCTCCTGATTTAATAAAACAGCTTCCGATGCCCGCAGCTGTTGCTCCTACAAGTGCACTTCCGCCTATAGAGCCCCAAATTGCAAGTCCTTTTTCTGATTTTCTGTTAATAGGGTTTTCATATCCGTTTCTTGATGCTGTAAACTGAGGTTTCGGGCAGCATCTGTCAATAGCTGAAATTCTCATTTTTACACTCCTTATATTGCTTATGGTTATATAATACAGCAACATATATTTTTTTGCTACTTTGTTAATAATTTGATTTTTATTTGTAACAATTATTTGAAGTTTTTGTTGTTTATGGTATTATCGACTTAACATAAATGACTATATTATTTTAATAAGGGGAAAAATATGATTTCAGTAAACGATTTAAAAACAGGCTTAACGCTTCAATTAGACAACGGCTTATGGTCTGTAGTTGAATTTTTACACGTAAAACCCGGAAAGGGCGCAGCGTTTGTAAGATCAAAACTTAAAAACGTAGAAACAGGACAGGTTGTAGAAAAAACATTCAGAGCCGGCGAAAAAGTTGCAAAAGCTATGCTTGACAGACGTGAAATGCAATATTTATATAAAGAAGGTGCCGAATATGTTATGATGGATAACGAAACTTATGAACAGCTTCAATTAACGGCTGATCAAATCGGCGACGGCTTGAAATATATGAAAGAAAATATGATTGTTCAAGTTTTGATGCATGATGCAAGAATTATCGGTGTAGATATTCCTGCTCACGTTGTTCTTGAAGTTACTGATACTCCTCCTTCAGAAAAAGGAAACACTGCACAAGGCGGTACTAAACCGGCTACTCTTGAAACAGGTGCGGTAGTTAACGTTCCGTTCTTTATTTCTAACGGTGATAAAATCAGAGTTGATACAAGAACTAACGAGTATCTTGATAGAGCTTAATTTAAGAAAGGCAAAATAATGAAATTTGATATTGAATATGTTGAAAAATTAGCAAAAGTTTTAGCTGATAATTCACTGACGGAAATTTCTCTTGAAGACGGCGAACAAGCTATTACTTTAAGAAAAGAAGTTATGGGTGTTGTACAGGCGCCTGCGGCAGCACCGCAAGCTCCACAACCGGCTGCGGCTCCTGCTCCTGCAGCTCAAACAGAAGTTAAAAAAGGAAAACCGTTGACTTCTCCTATGGTAGGTACTTTTTACTCAGCTCCGTCACCTGATGCCGAAGCTTTTGTTAAAGTAGGTCAAACAGTAAAAGAAGGCGATGTAGTTTGTATTGTTGAAGCAATGAAACTTATGAACGAAATCGAAGCTGAATTCTCGGGTAAAATTGTGGAAATCTGCGTATCTGACGGACAACCTGTAGAGTTCGGACAAGTATTAATGTATATTGAATAAATAGTGAATAGTTAACAGTGAATAGTGAATGGCATCAGCAAATTCACTTTTCGCTGTTTTAATAGGGATAAGAAAAATGTTTAGAAAAGTATTAATCGCAAACCGTGGGGAGATTGCAGTAAGAATTATAAGAGCTTGCAGAGAAATCGGTATTCCGACAGTTGCAATTTACTCTCAGGCTGATGCAAACTCTCTGCATGTAAGACTTGCAACAGAAGCTTATTGTATCGGTCCGGCTCAAAGTGCAAAAAGCTATTTGAGTATTCCTGCAATTATATCTGCTGCCATTGTATCGGGTGCTGATGCAATTCACCCCGGATACGGATTTATGTCAGAAAGAGCTGATTTTGCAGAAATTTGCGAAAAACACGGTATTAAATTTATCGGACCTACAGCTGAGGCTATGCGCAAAATGGGTGATAAAGCTACTGCCCGCAAAACAATGATTGAAAATAACGTTCCCGTTACTCCGGGTACAGGAATTTTGAAAACCGTTGAGGAAGTTAAAGAATTTGCTCACCGTGCAGGTTATCCTATTATTTTGAAAGCTACTGCAGGCGGCGGCGGAAAAGGTATGAGAATTGTTAGAAATGATTCAGAGGTTGAAACTAACATGAACCTTTGCCAGTCAGAAGCTCAAAATTTCTTTGGAAATCCTGACGTTTATGCAGAAAAATTCTTAGAAAATCCTCGCCATATTGAGGTTCAAATTCTTGGCGACCAGTACGGCAATGTTGTTCACTTAGGAGAAAGAGATTGTTCAATACAGCGCCGTCACCAAAAATTATTGGAAGAAGCGCCTTCACCGGCTATTGATGAAAAAACTCGTCAGGAAATGGGTGCTGCTGCTGTTCGTGCGGCAAAAGCAATTAATTACGAAGGTGCGGGAACCTGTGAATTTCTTCTTGACCATGACGGAAGCTGGTATTTTATGGAAATGAATACCAGAATTCAGGTTGAACATTGTGTAACCGAAATGATATCTAATGTTGATTTGGTAAGAGAACAAATTATGGTTGCAGCCGGTGAAAAACTTGATTTTACTCAAGACGATATTGTTTTAAGAGGTCATGCTATTGAGTGCCGTATTAATGCTGAAAATCCTGCAAAAGATTTTATGCCAAATCCTGGACAAATCACAGGTTACGTAACTCCGGGCGGCTTCGGTGTCAGAGTGGATTCTCATGCTTATCAGGATTACTCAATACCTCCGTATTATGACTCGATGATAGGTAAGTTGATCTGCTGGGGAAGAACACGTAACGAAGCAAGACGCAGAATGTATCGTGCTTTGAAAGAATATGTTGTTACAGGTGTTGAAACAACAATTCCGTTCCATCAATCAATTATAGAAGATCCTGTTTTTATAAGCGGTAATTTTAATACAGGCTTTATAGAAGATTTCTATAAAAGAACAGGAAAAGAAAATAAAAAATAATTTAAAAGACCGAAGATTATATCTTCGGTTTTTAATTAGAAATAATATTTAACAAAAATATTGAAAGTTTTGTAATTATATGCTACAATGATAGCAGGTAATATGTGTGTGAGGTTTTGTGTATGGCAGGAATTAATTTATTCTACAATTTTACAAATCCTATTGAAAAGCAAAAAGAGCAGCAAAGAGAAGCTTTAATTAAAAAGAATTATGATGAAATATACGCTCATGAAGCTGCGCATAAGTCTGCCGGCGGATCTCTTGCAGGTTCTATTGTGATAGAACGAAATGCTGACGGTATACCTTTTGCAGGGCATGTCGATATTAAAATGCCGTCACTTAACCCCAATAACCCTGATAAAACAATTAATGATGCAAATACTGTAATTCGTTCAGCTATGGCTCCTTCTGATCCGTCAGGTCAGGATTATAATGTTGCAGCACAGGCAGAAAGTATTAAAATGCAGGCTCAAGCGATAAAGTCCAAAGGTGTTGGCAACAAGTTGGATTACAATGCTTAGTTGAAAATTGTATTTATATTTGTTATAATGATAAAGTAATAATAAATACAAGGAGCAATTTATGAAAAGATTTATTAATTTCGGGGGGGGGGCAACCGTTTAAGCTCCAGTAGCAGTGCGTTTACCTTGGCGGAAGTATTGGTTACTTTAGGTATCATCGGAGTTGTATCCGCAATGACTATGCCGTCTTTGATTGCCAATTATCAGGATAATGTCCGAAAGCAGCAATTTAAAAAAGCTTATAATACCTTAAACAATGCTATGACAAAGGCTAAAGCTGATTTAGGATACAGCCCTATGTGTCATGCATGGGCTAAATACTCTGACAGACCTGCAACTTCGGAATGTGCAGATAGAAATGAATACGGAACTTGTATTAAATATACTTGTAACGGAGGTCAGGCTTGTCCTTCCAATTTGAACGGTTTGTATGAAGATTGTACTGCTTTTAATAATGCATTTTTAAAGAATTTAAATATTGTAAAAACCTGTAAAACAAACGGCTATGAAAACGGATGTGTAAAGCATATAAAAGGTTCTGATGATATAGAAAAAGAAAACAATCCTGATGCAAATCCCGATCCTGGTGCTGGAATGGCTACGGCTAATTTGAAAAAATGTCCTGCTTATGTTTTAGCAGACGGTATGATACTCATTGACTTAAACTATAACGGTTGGAAAGCTTTTGCTGTTGATATAAACGGTAATAAAAATCCAAATAAATGGGGATATGATATTTTTACATTTCAGGCTGTCGGCGACGTTCATGGAATGACACAATATACAGTTGACGGTTACGCAATGTCATTGACGGAAAAAGGCGGGAGAACACCTTTGCAAATGCTTCAGGAATCTCTTAAGTAAAAATTTTATATTTATAGTATAATTGTTTGGTATGAGTAATCAGTTTAAACATTATGCGAAAGAATTATTAAACATTGCCCTGCCTATTATTATGGGAAATTTAGGTTTCATTCTGATAGGGGCAGGGGATGTTTTGATTGCAGGAAGACATTCGACTGATACTCTTGCTGCAATTTCAATTGCTACTGCAATTATAAACGTAATTTTTATATTCGGAATAGGTCTGCTTGGCAGCGTTTCGCCAATACTTTCAAACAAGAGAGGTGCAAAACAGCCTGCAAAAAGGTATTTTTATCCGACAATAAGATTTGCGCTGATTATGTCTTTGATTACTTCTGTTGCAGTTTTTATTTCGATACCGCTTATTGATAACCTGCATTTTGAAGCAAGACTTGTACCTGCAATTAAAGAATATATGTTTATTTCTGCCTTTGCAACTGTAGGAATGTATTTAAATGCAGCTTTGAAAGAATATTTACAGGCTTTTGAGATAGTGCTTTTCCCAAATCTGGTTACTGTAATATGTGTATTTTTAAACTTAATACTTAATGCGGTTCTTGTATTCGGGTTTGGTCCTATACCTTCTTTGGGCGTGGCAGGGCTTGCAATTGCAAGTTTAATTGTAAGATGGGTTATGGGGCTTGCTTTATATTTTTATTGTTTGTTGAGAATGAATACAAGAGATTTTCATGACAAGAGTTACTATAAAAGTATAATGCAGGTAGGGCTTCCGATATCACTGGCTGTAATGGTTGAGTTTGTTGCCTTTAACAGTATTGCAATCATTATGGGCAGAGTGGCAGGTATTTATGCTGCTGCCCAAAACCTGGTATGTACTTTAACAACGGTTTCATTTATGGTTCCGCTTGCATTATCAAACGCTATTGCAGTTAAAGTCGGATTTGCAAACGGAGCTGATAACATAAAAGATTTAAAAAAGTATGCTTTTGTCGGGATTGTAATGGCTACAGGATTTATGGCTTGCAGTTCTGTTATATTTGCGACTTTCCCTGACTTCCTTGTAGGTTTGTTTACTAAAGATGCTGCACTTGTGAAAATTTGTGTGCCTGTAATTTATATATTATCTATGTTTCAGGTGTGTGATGGCTTGCAGGTGGCACTTGCCGGTGTGTTTAAGGGGATAAAAAGAACTAAAATTGTCTTAATTTCTAACTTTATCGCTTACTGGTTGATTTACTTACCTGTAGGTTATGTTCTTGCGTTTAATTTCGGGTTAAAGCTAAGAGGTTTCTGGTACGGGCTGTGTATTTCTGCGGTAATTCTTTGTATTATTATGATAACCGTGCTGAAAAAAGAAATTCGCAAAATGACACTTGCATCAAATGCTTAAAAGTTTTTTGGTCTAAATCAAAGTATTATAAGATTAAATAAGCAAAATCGTATATTTGTGCTACAATAGTTCTATATGGAGGAAATACACATGCATACAGAGGAAAGAACATTTGTGGCTATCAAGCCGGATGGAGTAAAAAGAGGATTTATAGGTGAAATTATCAGCCGTTTTGAAAAAAAAGGCTATAAGATAATAGGTCTTAAAATGCTTCAAGTTACAGAAGAAATAGCTGCACAACATTACGAAGAACATATAAACAAACCTTTTTACCCAAACCTTGTTAAATACATAACAAGCGGACCTATAGTTGCAATGGTCTTTCAGGGTTATAAAGCTGTACAGGGAGTACGTCATCTTTTAGGTGTTACTGACCCTTGTGAAGCTGATGTAGGCTCTATAAGAGCCGATTATGCTCAATTGAAAGAGTACAATACTGTTCACGGTTCAGACAGTGTTGAAAGTGCTGAAAGAGAAATCAATATCTATTTCAAACCGGAAGAACTTTGTACTAACTACAAAAATATGATGGAATTGGTTACAGAAGGTATTGACGAGTAATGCGTGACAATGCACATGAATATTTTAAATACGAACTTGTGCATGAATGTGCTCAGACTGGCGCAAGAGCCGGTGTTTTAACAACTCCTCACGGGATGATTGAAACTCCGATATTTATGCCGGTGGGTACAAACTCTGCTGTGAAAACTCTGACCTGCGACCAGATAGAAGATACAGGTGCCCAAATTATTCTTGCCAATTCATATCATTTGTACCTCAGAGCAGGAACAAAACTGATTAAAAAATTCGGCGGTATTCACGGATGGATGAACTGGCATAAGCCTGTTCTTACAGATTCAGGCGGCTTTCAGGTGTTTTCACTTGCTCATTTAAATAAAATAACTGAAGACGGGGTTGAATTTAGAGATCCAAAAGACGGAAAAAAACATTTTATTAACCCTGAAGTTTCTATGGAAATTCAACAGGATATAGGAGCAGATATTATTATGGCGTTTGACCAGTGTGCTCCTTATCCTTGTGATTACGATACGGCAAAAAAAGCTATGGAACGTACTCACAGATGGCTTGAAAGATGTTTTAAAGCCAAAACTAATCCAAGACAGGCTTTATTCCCGATAGTGCAGGGGGCGTTTTTTGACGATTTAAGACGTGAAAGTGCAGCTGTAATTTCATCTTATGATGCTGTGGGCTATGCAATCGGCGGATTAAGTGTCGGTGAATCAAAAGATATTATGAACCATTTTACTGAATTTACCGCACCGCTTTTACCGAAATATAAACCAAGATATCTTATGGGTGTCGGAACTCCTGAGGATTTGCTTAACGGGATTAAACATGGTATTGATATGTTTGATTGTGTTCTTCCTACTCGTAACGCACGTCATGGTTCTTTCTTTACCTGGGAAGGCAAAAAGAACATAAAAAATAAAGAGTTTCATGAAGACGACAGACCTCTGGTTGAAGGCTGCAATTGCTATACCTGCAAAAATCATTCAAGAGCATATCTAAGACACTTGTGGAGATGCGGAGAAAGTACTGCTGCTACACTTTTATCAATTCATAATACGAAATTCTTAATTGATTTTGCTAAAAAAGCACGTCAGGCAGTTATGGAAGACAGGTTTGGCGATTTTTACAATGAGCATTATGCTGATTTAGTTTGACTTTCATTAAAAAATCATTATTAACAAGATAAAAGAAATAATGAGGTTTTAATGTATGATTGATACTGACTTGGATTTGGTTTTAACTGAGATTTATCCTGAAGATGAAAACATTTCAGAACGTATTGCACTTCCTGAAGAAAATGATATGGAAGCAGTTGACTCAAACATGCAATATGAAACATTAAGCATTGATGATCCGGAAGTATTTGTATTCTTAAGCGGAGGTGAAACTCAGGGCTTAATGAACGCAGATTTTCTGGAGTTTTTCACAATTTAGATTGAAATTAGTTAAACAGATTTAACTGCGGAATATCTACTGACGGTGTATCAGCAGACTTTTTGCGTGTTGCAAGGTTGTTGGAAAAATCTCTTTGCATCCTTGTCATCAAGTCTTCTGAACGTCTGATAACAGCATTTGGCAGTCCTGCCATTTTGGCAACCTGAATACCGTAACTCTTACTTGCTCCGCCTTGAACAATTTTTCTCAAAAATTCAATCTCTCCGTTTTCTTCACTGATTGTAATTCTATAATTTTTGATTTGCGGATAAGTTTTTGTCATTACGTTTAATTCGTGATAGTGGGTTGCGAATATACATCGAGCCTTGATTTTTGTTGCTATGTATTCTGCAACGGACCAGGCTATTGCAACTCCGTCATACGTACTTGTTCCTCTGCCTATTTCATCAAGAAGTATAAAACTTCTGTCTGTAGCAGAGTTTAAAATACATGCAGTTTCAATCATTTCAACCATAAATGTTGACTGCCCGAGAGTTAAATCGTCTGATGCTCCTACCCGTGTAAATATTTTGTCTATAATTCCGATTTTGGCATAATCGGCAGGAACCCACGAACCTATCTGTGCAAGTATTGCTATTAAAGCATTTTGACGCATGTAAGTTGATTTACCTGCCATGTTAGGTCCTGTCAAAATCATAAATTGTGTAGCATCTGCGGTGTTGCATTTTAATTCCAAATCATTTGCAACATATTCACCCAGCGGAAGAATTTTTTCCAGTACGGCATGACGTCCGTTTTTGATAATGAAATCATCAGAAGCATCAATTATCGGCTTGCAATAATTGTTTTCAACGGCAGCTTGAGCCAGACCTGCGTAAACATCGCATTTGGCAATGCAGTCTGCTATTTCTCTTATTTTGGTTACAAATTCTTTTGAGTACTCTCTGAAATCGCAGAACAATTTGTATTCAAGTTCTGTAGATTTAAATCTTGCTGAAAGCACATCATCTTCATGTTTTTTCAGTTCTTCTGTTATAAATCTTTCGCCGTTTGTCAAAGTTTGTTTTCTTATATAACCTTCAGGAATTTGGTTAAGATAAGAATTTGATATTTCGATAAAGTACCCGAAAACTTTGTTAAACCCTACTTTTAAGGATTTAATACCTGATTTTTCTTTTTCGGTTTCCTCATATTGTTTAAGCCAGTTTTCTCCGCCGGTTAATAATTCACGGAAATAATCAAGCTCCCCTGACACTCCGGGTTTTATTATTCCGCCTTCTTTTATCAAATTAGGAGCTGTTTCAGAAATTGTTCTCTCAATTAACTCGGTATATTCTACAATTTCATTCTTATATTCTTCAATTCCTCTTAATGGATTGAATTCAAGAGGTGATGCAGCATCAAGCAATTCAGGCAGAACTGAAAGAGAAGCCTTTAAGCTTAAGAAATCTTTCGGGTTTGCAGAGCTGTTAGACATTCTTGTTGCAAGTCTTTGAATATCATAAATTTTTTCTAAACAATTAGTGATGTTTATTCTCTCATCGCTCTTCTCAACAAGTTCTGTAATAGAGTTTTGCCTTGTTAAAATATCATCAATGTTTTTTAACGGCTGGCAAAGCCAGTTTTTCAGAAGTCTTGCACCCATATTTGTTTTGGTTTTGTCAATAGCCCAGAGTAAAGACCCAAATTTGTTCTTATCTCTAAGAGTTTCAACAAGTTCAAGATTTTTTCTTGTGCTTCCGTCCAAAATCATATACTCTGAAAGCTCATAAGGTTCAATTCTGTCAAATTTAGGAACATTATCCTTTAATGTTTCCCAAACATAAGCAAGCAGCGCTCCTGCAGCTCTGAAACCAGGTTTATACCTGTTATATCCGAACGCTTCAAGGCTGTTAGCCTGAAAAACAGCTTTCAAATTAGTTTCTGCAAAGTTTTCGTCAAAAACAGACATGGGAATTTTAGAGCAGTTATAAAGCTTTGTAATTTCTTCGGGTAAATCAATTTTTTCGTCAGGAACAATCTGAAACGGCATAATTTTTTGTTTTTGCGACGGTCCTACAACTTCAGCCGGCTGTAATCTTGTAAGTTCAGCCATAATAAGTTCTAAAGGAGCCTGAGTTACTTTGAACTCGCCTGTAGAAATATCTGCATAAGAAAAACCGTAATTACCGCTTTTTTCATCTTTGAATAATGCACATATATAATTGTTTGAATTCTGCTGTAAAAAGTCGCTTTCTGTTAAAGTTCCTGAAGTTACGATACGGGTAACCCCTCTTTTAACTAGTCCCTTTGCAAACTTCGGATCTTCAAGCTGGTCGCAGATTACAACTTTGTAATTTTTTTGTACAAGTTTTTCGATGTAACCGTTGACTGCTTTTGCAGGAATTCCGGCAAGCGGTATCCTGCCGAACTTTCCCTGTTCACGTCCTGTTAGAGTTAATTCAAGCTCTTTTGACATAATAACCGCATCTTCAAAGAAGGTTTCGTAAAAATCTCCAAGCCTGTAAAGCAAAATCTTATCGGGATTTTGATGCTTAATTTTTAAATATTCCTGCATTGCCGGTGTTAAATCTTCCACCTTAATGTCAGCAGTATTGATATGATTGATTTCTGACTTTTTCATAGTTATAATAATAGTATAACATGATAAGGATTTCAATATGGGTTGTTTAAAAAATATTTTTAGAGCAGTAATCCTTACACTCGCTGTTGTGGGGTTTATGTCGCTGGGCGGGAAAGAATTGCTTAGCGGATATTTAGGAAATTTTTTCAATCCTTCAAAAGATGTCATGCTCGAAAGAGCTAAAAAAGTCGGTGACTTTTCAAAAATAGACGATGAGTTCGAACTTGAGAAAGCTGCGGGAATAATGGGCTATAATGCTGTTGTAGCTGAGCATAAAGCATCAGGTCAAAAGATGTTTGTAGTGGAATCAGGTGATAACGCAATATTAACAAAAGAGGACATAAAGTCCGAAAATGTAGAAGAAAAACTAAAAAAATCAGTGAGTAAGATAAAATATCAGGCAGTATCAGTGGATGATCTGCATGTAACCAAACGAGGAACATTGAATTCGTATGGTCAGGAAGTTCCTTATGTAAAATTTGAAGCAAGAGTAAAAAAGTTGCCAATCGGAGATGTTAGCGGTATAATATCAACAGTAGAAACTAAAGACGGTTCGCCGAGACTTTTGATTTCAGTAAATGAAAAAAGTAAATATTCGCAGCTAATTGCTGATGAATTTTTCAAAAAAATTAAATAAAATTACCCGTCAGAGTGGTACTCTGCCGAACAAAATGTAAAAATTGAATAAAAAAATATACCTGTCGGAGTGGTGGAATGGTAGACACGTACGTTTCAGGTGCGTATGGAGAAATCTGTGTGGGTTCAAGTCCCATCTCCGACACCATAAAAAAGAGGCTCTTAAATAGCCTCTTTTTTTATTAGAGTTACAATCAAATTTATAAAATTAAATTATATAAGTAGCCTACAATAGTAAATATTACGAACATGAACAATGCAAATCTTATGATTAACTCTTTTTTCATAACCCTTGAAATAATAATCATCTCGGGCAGTGATAGAGCAACTATAGACATCATAAATACTAACACAGTACCTACTGCTGCACCTTTATTAATAAGTACCTGCGCAATAGGAATAATAGTTGTTATGTCTGCATATAAAGGTATGCCAATCAAAACAGCTAGAGGTACGCTTAAAAAGTTATCAGCACTCAAATACCGCATAAAAAATTCTTGTGGAACATACCCATGAAGGATTGAACCAATACCAACTCCTATTAATACAAATAACCATATTTTTTTCATAAGATTTTTTGTGTAATTTAGAGCTTCTTGTAATCTGTTTTTAATTGTTAAAACTTTATTACATCCGCATGAACAAGAACAACAATAGTCATTTGCTTGTTTGTTTGTAATGTAATTTTGAAGGTACTTTTGCCATCCAAACAATTCCATTAAATAACCGCCGGTCATACCTACAATTATACCTGTAAGCAGATAAATCAAGGTAACTTTTAAGCCTAAAACCCCTGCCAGTAATAGTATTGCCAGTTCATTTATCATAGGAGAAGTTATTAAGAAACTCATAGACACACCAAATGGAATACCTGTTTCTGAAAATCCAATAAATAATGGCACAGATGAACAAGAGCAAAATGGAGTTATTGCACCAAAGAGTGAAGCTAAGAAATGAGCTACAAATCTAGGTTGTTTTTCTATAAATGCCTTGAACTTATTGTTATCTATATAACCTCTTAGTAATGAGATTATTAATATAATTAAAAACAAAAGAAATAGTATCTTTGTTGTGTCGTACACAAAAAAATGTATTGTTGAACCTATGCTTGTATCTGCTGATAGTCCAAGCAACCGATATATTAACAAATCTGCAAATTTTAGAAACATAATAGCACCTCCAAACTAATAAGTTGACACAGTTATATGTATATGCTATAATTGGCATATAGCTATTTTATAATATTCCAATTTTGGAATATTGTCAAGTGCAAAAGGTTTGAAATGAAAAATAAATTTTATCAGCGTAAAGCCCAAATATTTAAAGCACTAGCTAATCCTGTTAGATTAGAAGTCATAGATACTTTGCTGAATGGAGAAAAATGTGTTTGTGAGATAGTGGAAGAATTAAAAGAATATGAACAACCTCATATATCAAAGTCACTTTCAAAATTAAAAGAAGCTGGGCTAATTCAAGATAGAAAAGATGGTTTAAATGTTTATTATTCATTAAGGATATGTTGTATGGGAGAATTTTTCAGCTGTTTAAATGAAATACTACAATCGAACTATAAGAAATAATAATTATGCATACTCTATTACTAAAACCAGCCTTGTAATATAAATTACTAACAAAATTTTTTATTTAGATGTATTATATAAAGTATGCTTAGCGTTAACCCTGTTATAAATAGCAGTTATAGTAACAAGAACAAAATATATTTTTACAATCAGACAAACTTTACAGGAAGACTGCCTGATAAGGTTTATACTGAAATTAGAGATATTCCCGGATTAAAGTGTGCATTTTGTGATAAAGATATGCTTACAAATGAGCAGATAAAAATTTTCATTAAATCTTTTGCGGCTGCATCTAAAAATGCTTTAGAAAATGGAACAATGGAGCCTTTTTGGAATACGGAAGCATTTAATTTTTTGAAACAACTCTCGGCAAAAACACCTCAAAAGTCAATTAGTGCAATTTTAAATAGCCCTGAAAATGCAGAAAAAATTAAAAAGCTTGATCCGCAATTTCAATTCGAGGTTACGCAAACAGCTTTGAAGGCAGAAGCTGTTACAGTTAAAGCGCCTAAAGTTCTGCAAAAACTCGATAAATTTTATAATAATTTCAGTGATGAAACTAAAGAAGTTATCAACCTGTTGGAAATATATTCCTTAAAGTATCCTCAGAATACTTTTGCTGAAATTTTTAATAAACCGGAGGTTCAAAAATACCATTCAAAGTTGTATGAGCTGTATTTAAACCAAAATTCTCTGCAAAAAAGAACTGTTTTTAAACAGTTACGGGATTTATCTCCTGAATTGTCTACAAAAGAAATCAGAGCTTTGCAAAACACTAATTCTAATGTTTTATCTATATTGAATAATGAATACTGCAAACCGCATATAAAAAAGCTTCTTGTTGAAGATTTATATAAAAATTTTGCATCACAAAGTTCTAACAAAGATATTGAACCCAAAATTATGCATATAATAAAAGATTTACCGTATAATGTTTCACCCGAAGATAAATTTGTTAATGAGTGTGTAAAAAACAAAAGTTCTGATATCGACATTGTATCAATGCTTGTAAAAGAATTGCAGGCAACATGGGAGCATGCCAAAGCTAAAAGTAACGGCGGTTCAAATAGTATAAATAATCTTCTTGTTTTATGCTCAAAATGTAATGCAGAACGTGCAAATCTGCCTTATCCGTTTATATTAAGAATTCACCCTGATATTGCACAGAATGTTCAAAAACAGATAAATAAAATAATCTCGTTTATTATTCATGGCAAGCTGGCAGGTCACGAAGAATACCCTATAGGAATTAAGAATACTATACTTACTGAAACGAATAATATTATAAATTTAGATATAAAAAAATATTTGAAATTCAGGGAAGATAAAGCTTCCAAAAAACTTGAAAAAGCTCAGGCAGCACTTGCCGGTGATGAAGTTAAATGTAAAAAAGCAGCAGAGGAAATCTCTGAAATTGACACCAAGCTTGATGAATTAATGTCTCAAATAAGAAAATTGAAAAAGCAAAGACACATAATTCAAAAACATCTTGAAGAAAATACGGCATCGAAACAAGCAAATGAAGCTGATGTTAATAAAAATGCAGAAATACTCGAAAAAATAAAACAAATGATTGCCAATGATGACTTCATTAATAAAATATTCAAGAGCTAGTTAAAAAGAAAATTCTCATATTTTAGTTTATTTAGAGTATTTTTTATATATACTATTGAAATATATCTTAACATCTGATATAATTAATATATGAGTGATTATGATAAATTAATGAAAATAGTAGACAAGGAAGTTATCAGTATAAAAGAATTACGCTTCATTACTAATGATGAACTTGTTGCAGAAGTTAGAGAAGCAAAATCCGATGAAAGACACAAAGGTCTTCCAAAGTATGATGTCAGATTGACAAACGGTGAAATTTACTTTGTTTATGTCCAATTATCATGGATGTCCCGTTTATTCGGGGGGGGGGCGAACTAGCAGCTCTAGACATTACCCGTTGAACTGTTTCTGTCATCTTCAAGTTGTTTAATGTCGATATTATCGTTATCATCTGCGTAGGCATTGATTAACGGAGTATCTATTTCAACATTAACATCAGCATCAACCATTTCAATATCACCTTTTGGAAATTCTTTGGTTTTTCCGTCTTCCATTTTGACAGCAACTTTGCCATTAAGGAATTGAAGATAACAAACTTTACCCAGACCGTCAGGTGTCATTACTGATGAACCTACAGGCGGCATGCCTTTTGCTGCATCAATATAATTTGAATATTCATAAGTAAGGCAGCATAATAGTCTTCCGCAGGTACCTGAAATTTTACCCGGAGCAATTGGCATTCCCTGGTCTTTTGCAAGTTTAACGTTAATTGTTGCAAATTTTCTCAAAAAAGTTGAGCAGCAGAAAGGCCTTCCGCATACACCTGTTCCGTCAAGAATTGAGGTTTCATCCCTTACACCGATATGGCGCAAATCAATTCTGACACGGGTAAATACCTGGGTTAAATCTTTTAGAAGCCCTCTAAAGTCTACTCTTTCAGGTGCTGTATAATAGAATGTTATTTTTCTTTTATCAAACGTAATTCTGCATTGCACGAGGTTCATATTTAATTTGTGCTGTTGAACAAGCGCCTGACATTTAAAAAACGATTGAACTTCTTCCTGTTTGATTTCTTCAAGAGTTTGAATATCTCGTTGGGAAAGAGTTCTGATTACATGTAAAGGTTCGGGCTTTATTTTGCTGTTTTCCCATAGCTTTGATATCTGTGAGTTTACGGTAAAAACTTTTAAAGCTTCTTCGCCTTTTTCTGTTCTTACAAGTACCATTTGACCGTCTTCAAGTTTTAAAGTTTCCGGTACTTCCAGCGGGTAAAATGTGTTTTTTAAATATCTAACTGCATATTTCATTATACGTATCTTTCTTCTTCCTTCAATTTTCTGTTCATAAGTTTTTCTAAAAGGGCTTGCGGTGTAATATCAGTATATACAGCTTCATAAATAGCATTGGAAACAGGCACTTCTATATCCAGTTTTTTAGCAAGTTCACAAATCGCTTTTGAAGTTTTAACCCCTTCAGCTACAGAGCCCAGTTCTGCTAGAATATCATCAATCTTTTTACCTTTAGCAAGCATGGAGCCTACAGTATAGTTTCTGGACATAGGACTTGAGCAGGTTGCAATCAGATCGCCCATTCCTGAAAGACCGTAAAGTGTGGAAGGGTTAGCCCCCAGATTAATGCTTACTCTTACAATTTCAGCCATACCACGTGTTAAAAGAGCTCCGGCGCAGTTGTCACCAAGTCCCATAGTGTGAGCAAAACCGGAAGCTATTGCAATTACGTTTTTCAAAGATCCGCCGAGTTCTACACCTATGACATCATTATTTGTATAAAGTCTGAATTTATTTGGAACATTGCAGGCTTTTTGGACAAATTCTGCTACACTCAAATCTTCACAAGCAACTGATGCGGCTGTCGGCATTCCGGCAAGAACTTCTTTAGCTAAAGTAGGACCTGAGAGGATTGCAAGTTTTTGTTCAGGCAATACGTCTTTTATAACTTCTGACATTCTCATCAATGAAGGAAGTTCAATCCCCTTTGATGCATTAACCAGAATCTGATCTGGTTTAATTCCCGCACTTTTTAATTTTTCGCATACATCACGGGTTCCTGAAGTCGCTACCACTGATAAAATAATGTCAGCATTCGAAATTGCATCTGCTAAATCCGAAGTAATTTCAACTTTATCTGCAAGCCTGATTTCAAGTGGTTTTGAACAATGTTTGTTATTTTTTAAATCCTCAGACAGGTCTTGTTCTCGGCCCCAAACTGTTATCTTATCAAAGTTATTTGTTAAAAGCCATGCTAATGTAAGTCCCCAACATCCTGCACCCAATACTGTTAATTTCATATCCGGTTTTCTCCTATACTGCCTGTCCGGCGTGTAAAAGCTTACGAAGTACACCGCCGTGTTTTCTTAATTCTTGTCTGGATTGTTCAATACCCAATTTCATTTTTAAAGAAATGATTGCTGTTTTTACTTCCCAATCACATTTTAACAATGTTGCAAGAGCATCGCTGTGAGAAACTTCTGCAATTTGTGCCACAATTCTTATGGCTCTGTCTTTAAGTTTTTCATTTGTAGCTTTCAGGTCAATCATAAAGTTTTCATATGTTTTGCCTGTTTTAATCATAGCACCTGTTGTAAGCATATTCAAAATCATTTTTTGAGCAGTTCCCGCCTTAAGTCTTGATGAACCTGCTATAACTTCTGGTCCTACTTCTGCACATATAACAAGACCTGCTTCTTCTGCAATACGTCCTTTGGAGTTACATGTAATCCCGATAGTTTTACAGTTAACATCTTCTGCTTTTTGCAATACTCCCATAAGGTATTTAGGGTTTCCGCTTGCAGAGATTACTACGGCAACATCATTTTCAGATAAAACATCAGCATCACTGTAGCCCAAATCAAAATTATCCTCTGCTCCTTCAACAGCATTTCTAATGGCATCATCTCCGCCTGCAATAATTCCCTGAACCATATCAGGAGAAACGCTGAATGTCGGCGGACATTCGGAAGCATCAAGTATACCGAGCCTGCCTGAAGTTCCGGCTCCAAAATAGAACAGTCTTCCGCCTTTTAAAAATTGTTTTGCAATTAAATCAATGGCAGATGCAATATTTTCGGTTTCTTCTTCAACTGCAAGAGCCACAAGTTTGTCTTCCTCATTCATTTTTCTAACCATTTCAATGGTTGGGAGAATATCAATATTTTTTGTATTCTCGTTTCTGTACTCGGTAATAATTTCTGCCATTTTATACCACCTTCGCCGACATTTGCGGCACTTCCTAAAACACTAAACTAATTTCAGCAAATTAGCCATTTCAATAGCTGCTTTTGCTGCATCAGACCCTTTATTTCCTGCTTTTGTTCCGGCTCTTTCTATTGCCTGTTCTATATTGTCGGTTGTCAAAACTCCAAAGATTACAGGAATTTCTGTTTGCATACTAACCTGAGCAATTCCCTTAGACAGTTCTGCACTGACATAATCAAAGTGTGCGGTTGCGCCTTTGATTATTGCGCCTAAAGTTATAACTGCATTATATTTGCCTGTTTTAGCAAATTTTAATGCAGCTAAAGGAATTTCAAATGCGCCCGGAACTTTTACTATATCAATATTATCTTCGCAAACTCCATGACGTTTTAATTCGTCAACAGCTCCTGACAAAAGTTTTGAACCGATAAAATCATTAAATCTTGATAAAATTATACAGAATTTTTCATTACCTGCTACGAGTTGACCTTCATAAGTTTTCATTTTTTACACTCTCCATTGTCTATAGATACAATGATTTTAACGCATTTGTAACTATTTTACAATAAGCGGAGGAAAAATCTTATAAAAAATATATATAGCTGAAAGCACGAGCAGACCGCCGCTTATTTTTAGCAGGGCATCTGAAAGTTTGTAAAATCCTTTCCAGTTTTTTAAATGAGAAGTTAAAAAACCTGCAAGAATGAGTATAAGTCCTTGTCCCAATGAAAATAAGAAAAGCATCAAAATAGCCTGCGTAATGCTTGCCGAAAGCGATGCAAATGCCATTATCCCTGCAAGTATAGGAGTAGAACAGGGAGTTCCTGCTAATGCAAATATTCCGCCTAAAATAATCGGGTAAAGAAATGTGTTTGTTCCGTCATTCTTAGGCATTTCTTTAATAAGTACAGGCAGCTCAAAATCTAGTACACCAATTAGCTTCAGACCCATTACCATAATGATGCCTGCAAGAAATATTCCGAAATAACCGCCTGCGAACGATATAAAAACTTTACCGGTAACAGCACAGATTATTCCTATTACAGAAAATACTATCGCAGTACCGAACACAAAAAACAGCATTTGTAAAAATGTCTTGGCAGGACTTTCTTTAGAGTACCCGCCGACATAACCTATTATTATCGGAAGCATTGCTAAAGAGCAAGGTGACATTGATGCAACAAGACCTCCTAAAAATGACAGTGCAAATAATAAAGGAATGCTTCCGTGTTGTGTAAATAAGTTAATATAGTTTTCCATTATTTAAGTTCCTGTAAATATGATTTCATCTGTTCTTTAGTTACTGCGCCTTCAATTCTTTTTGCCTGTTGCCCGTTTGAATTCAAAAGGATTATAGTCGGAACTAAAGTTACATTATATTTTTTAATTTGTCCTTCGTTAAATGAGTTTTTATCTTGAACTTGAATTTCAGTCATATTTATTTTGTCAGAAAATTCAGGGAAAATTTCTTTGAAAATTTTGTTCATAGTCTGGCAATCCATACACATAGCAGAGGTGAATTTAATAACCTGCGGTTTGTTCATATCTGTGGTTTGTGCGGTTGTTGAATTAGAAGCTGTCAAAGCCCAGTATGCTATTAAAGGTATTGCAAATATTAATGAAATAATGATAATATTTTTTCTCATGAAAAAACTCCTTTCTGTTTAATATTAGCATAAACTAAAAAGGATTTTTTCATAACCACAATCGGGTAATTTTTGTGTATTATATATCTTCCGGGATGTAAAAATTTGCTTTAGCTAAAAGCTCTCTGGTATGCTCGTAACAGCAGCTGTTTTTGCATATCTGCTGGTATTCCTGAATGATGCTTATAACATCATCTACTGACATTTTAATTAATCTTCTTTCACCTTCAATAATTCTTGCCATAAATATTTCCTTTCAAAATATTTATCGGTATATGCTGCGGAAACTTTTGTTAAATCAGCTTAAAGGTATAGGAATTTATCTAATAATAAGAATATAAGCTTGAAAATATTAAAAAATAGTTTATAATTATTATTATAAAGAAAGGAGCGATTTATGAAAAGATTTATTAGTTTCGGGGGGGGGGCAACCGTTTAAGCTCCAGTAGTAAAGGGTTTACACTGGCAGAGGTATTGATTACCTTAGGTGTTATAGGTATAGTTGCAGCATTAACTATGCCCTCTGTAATGAATAATGTTCAAAAAATGGTATTGAAAAACCAGTTTAAAAGAAGTTATTCACTTATTACAAATGCAATAAATAAAACGGTGTATGATTTAGGATATATTCCAGCCTGTTACGGATGGGTAAATGCCAAAAATAATCCAATTTGTTCACAAACAAATGCTGCAGGTGCTTGTATTGCATATACTCAGCCTGACGGCTCTCCGCTTCCTTCAAATACCTGGGGTGATACATCAGAATGTACAGTTTTTCATAACCAGTTTATAAAAGAATTTAATGTTATTAAAGCCTGTAACGGCAATGCTTATCCGGATTGTCTTCCTGACTATAAGGGGATTGACCAGTTGAACCAATCAAATTATACAACAGATCCTGATGATCCTAATTATATAGAAAACTATGGTGAGCTTGTTACTGTCGGCGGCTGTAGCACTTTGAAAAAGAAAGATATTGATAACAGCAAAGCATTTGTTACAAATGACGGAATGATAATTTTTGCTTATAGAGGTTATTCAATGGTTGTTGATGTTAACGGTAAAAAAGGTCCAAACAAGTGGGGATATGATATTTTTTCACTGAGAATTGACGTTGAAGGTAACGGCTCCCCAAAAATTAAGAGGTCTGAATGCTCTACGGTTGATAAGGGAGGAAGTTCAGCTACAGCTTTGATACAAAATATGTCTAAATAATAAAAAAGCCTCGAATTATTCGAGGCTTTTTTGCGTTTATATGAATGAATTATTCTTCATCGCCAAGTTGGAAATCAGGAGCACCAAACATACCTTCGATTTCTTCCAAAATCGCAGATGGTTTTCTTGCTTGATTTCTTTGTGCAACTGCACGTTTTCTTTCTTCACGTTCTTTTTCTTCATTTGCGTTTGACAGGTGGTGGAAGCCTGTACCTGCAGGGATTAAACGACCGATAATTACGTTTTCTTTTAATCCTCTCAGTAAGTCTTTCTTACCGTCAACTGCTGCTTCTGTCAAGATTCTTGTTGTTTCCTGGAATGAAGCTGCTGAAATGAAGCTTTCTGTGTTCAGTGAAGCTTTTGTGATACCTAATAACATGTATTCACAAGTTGCAGGCTGACCGCCTTTTTCCTGAACTTCACTGTTTTCTTTTTCAAATGTTTGCATTTCAACAAGTTCGCCCGGCAGCAATGTTGTATCACCTGCATCAACAATTTTAACTTTCTTAGTCATTTGTCTTACGATGATTTCAACGTGTTTGTCAGCGATTTCTACACCTTGTGAACGGTATACACGTTGTACTTCGTCAACAAGATATTGCTGAGCTGCTTCAGGTCCGCAAAGTCTGATTACATCATGCGGGTTCAAAGGACCGCTTGTAAGAGGTTCACCTTTTTTGATTGCTTGTTTGTTTTGAACAACGATGTTGGCATCAATTGCATATTTAATTTCAGTTCTGCCGTTTTCATTTACTAAGTATAATCTTGGTAAATCATCGTCTGTTTCAATTTCTGCAATACCGTCTTCTTCTGCCAATATTGCGCAATCTTTAGGTTTTCTTCCTTCAAGAAGTTCTTCTACTCTCGGAAGACCTTGAACGATGTCGCCTGTTTTTTGTCTTTCAAATACAAGTGTTGCAATGATATCACCACGAAGAACCAATGCACCTGATTCAACCTGTAACATTGTACCAGGGCTGATTAAGTATGGTCTGCCGTTTCTGATAGTGATTTCACCTTTGTTAACAGCTGTTACCATACCTGAAACAGATGATTTTTCTCCGCTGTCAGCTAAGATTGAATCCAGTCTTACAAAGTCGCCTTTTTTAACGTTAGATTTGCCTTTAACAGCAACTTTTGTTTCGTATGTGTCACTGGTTAACAATAATCTTCTTGTATCTTCTTTATCTGTTTTAATTGATGCAATACCATCATTGATTGCCAATACCTGAGTTTTAGCAACAGGTGTTTTAGGTGCGATAGTTTCGCCGTCTTTAACTAAAAGTTCAGTTTGAAGTGATGATAACAATTTTGAGTTACCTTCAAATTCACGACGAACGATTAAGTTTTCAAGAACTACAATTCTTAATGCTTCTTTTTCATCAAGTTCTACCATACCTTTAAGGTGTGATAAATAACCTTGCATTTGAAGAACAAGACTTGTTCTTGTAATTGTAGAACCGTCAAGGTTTCTTACTCTTGCACCGTCTTTATACTGTAATTGAGTAACTGGAACGATATCAATTAAGCTGTCAGATGTGTTGAATTTAATAGAAACATCTTTTTGTTGAACTTCCAATACTTGAACAGGTCTAACCAAAATTTGGATAGGCTGATTTGAAATATTGTCTTCGTCCAATGAAAGGCTTGTATCTAATTCTTCATCCAAATCATCAATATCAATGTCATCCATTGAAGAATCCATAATTGTTACGATAGAAGTTTCTTTAGCTTTAATACCGTCAGCAATTACAGTTCCTTTTTTAACGATTTCGCCTTCGTCAACTTTCAGTTCTGAAACACTTGAAAGCTGGTGGATTTCTCCCGGACGTATTGTAATTTCGTGAATAATATCATTGTATTCTTTAAATTCAACAATACCGTCAATATGGCAGTATACGTCTTTTACAATTTCAGTACCTGCAGTAACGTGTGTTCCGTTTTCAACCATTTTCAAAGATGAATCTTTGTTGATTTGGTGAATTTCTTCAGGAATAAATACTACAGAACCGGGTTTTGTAATAATTTGATTATCATCAACTTCAACGTCAACATATCTGATTTCACCTGAAGATGAAACAGCACATTCATCGTCGATAAGTTCGGCGATAATCATACCGTTTTCTACAGTAGTGTCTACCGGAGCTTTAACGATATATTTTTCGCCTGTTTTATTAACTGTCCATAATTGTTCTTTTTTAGTTTGTTCAAATGTAGCGTTTTCAGGCATCAATGAAGCAATAACGATTGTCAATTCTTTACCTTGAACAATTTTCTTGATTTTTTTGCCTTCAAATTTAACATCTTCTATAACCAAATCTTCACCGAAGCGAACCTCGCCGCCGTGTTCTGATATAGTTAAAGTTTCAGCTAATTTTTCACCTTCTTTGATATTTTGTTCATCTTTAACAAGAACTTTTGAACCGCCAGGAAGGTTGTAAACATCGCCGCCAAGAACCCAGATAATACCTTGTTTATTTGTAGTTCTTGAGATGTTGCCCTGTCTGTCTTTCTTTTCATCAGCTACGAAATCTTCATATAATACTTCACCTGACAAATCAGATGTAATATCTTTTGTAGCTTTTTCTGTTAAACGTGAACCGTCTCTTTGAGAAGCAGGTTCGTATTGAGCTAACTTAAAGCCTTTTTCAACCTGCATTCCGTTTGTAAAGAATACTGTTGAACCTGCAGGGATATGATATTTTTCTGTGCGTTTAGCACCTTTGATTTCAATATCAGCTTCGTAGTTAGAAATTTTAACTACATCCCCGTGACGTGTTCTTAATTCTCTTGTTTTAACACTTGATACAACTTCGCCGGCAATCTGAGCAACAACTTCTTTCATTTGTTCTTTAACGCCAACCGCACCGCCGGTGTGGAATGTTCTCATTGTTAACTGTGTACCGGGTTCACCGATTGATTGAGCTGCAATAATACCGATAGCTTCGCCTATATCAACAAGTTTTTGAGTTGTCATAGCCCAGCCGTAGCATTTTTGGCAGATACCGTATTCCAATCCGCAAGTTAAGCCTGAACGAACTTTTAATTCTTGAAGATTTAAGTGAGAAATTTTCTTAACATCTTCACGATCCATAGTTGTTCCTGCTTTGATAAGAACTGTACCGTCAGTATTAACGATATCTTCTGCAACGGTTCTTCCCAATAATCTGTCGATTAGAGGAACGATTACCGCATCACCGTTCATAATAGGTTTCATATTGATGTATTTTGTAGTGTGGCAGTCATCAGCTCTGATGATAACGTCTTGAGCTACGTCTACCAAACGTCTTGTCAAATAACCTGAATCGGCTGTTTTCAACGCTGTATCTACAAGACCCTTACGAGCACCGTATGATGAAATGATGTATTCTGTAACGGATAAGCCTTCTTTAAAGTTTGATTTAATCGGCAAGTCGATGATTTGTCCTTGTGCATCAGCCATCAAACCACGCATACCAACTAATTGTGATACCTGTGATAAGTTACCTCTCGCACCTGAGAATGCCATCATATATACCGGATTTAATTTATCAAAGTTGTCAACAACAGATGAAGTCAATTTCGCAGTTGTTTCAGACCAGGTGTCGATAACTTTTGTATATCTTTCAACTTCTGTGATTTCACCTTTTAAATATCTGTTTGTTGATTTTTCGATTTCTTTTTCAGCATCTTGCAACAATTCTTTTTTGATTTCAGGTACCTGCAAATCCGCAATTGAAATTGTAGTACCGGATTTTGTTGCATACTTATAGCCTAAGTTTTTCAGACTGTTAGCTAACTCGGCAGTTTTAGCTCCGCCGAACTCAAGATACATTTGTGACAGCAAATTGTTTAAACCTTTTTTATCCATTTGCTTGTTAATGAAATCTAGAGTTTTTTTGCCATGTGTGTATGTTGTTTCCATTCTATATTTCCTTTTTTTAGTAATTATTTTACTTATGTCCTAAACACGTAATCAGTTACGCCAAAGCGTTTCTTACAGCTTCGTTGAAGATAATTCTTCCTGCTGTAGTTTCTATTCTTTCGCCGTGTTCATCTCTTACAACGATTTTGTCGTGAAGTTCGATTACGCCTACTTCCAATGCAGAGATTGCATCCTGGAAGTTATAGAAATAACCTTTTGGCGCCATTTCAGGATCTTTTAATATAGTTAAGTAATACATACCCAATACCATATCCTGAGTTGGTGTAATAATCGGTTTACCGTTAGCAGGAGCCAAAATGTTGTTAGTAGCTAACATTAACATTCTTGCTTCTGTTTGAGCTTCGATAGATAAAGGTACGTGAACAGCCATTTGGTCACCGTCGAAGTCAGCGTTGAATGCTGTACATACTAGCGGGTGAAGCTGAATTGCACGACCTTCAACCAATTTTGGTTCGAATGCCTGAATACCAAGTCTGTGAAGTGTCGGGGCACGGTTAAGCATTACAGGGTGACCGTCGATTACTTCTTCCAATATATCCCAAACGATTGCTTCAGAACGTTCGATTTTCTTTTTAGCTGATTTAATGTTTTGAACGTATCCTCTTTCAATCAATTTGTTAACAACAAACGGTTTAAACAATTCAATAGCCATTTCTTTCGGCAAACCGCACTGATTTAATTTCAATTGCGGACCTACTACGATAACAGAACGACCTGAGTAGTCTACACGTTTACCAAGTAAGTTTTGACGGAAACGACCTTGTTTACCTTCAATAATATTTGATAATGATTTTAATGCTCTGTTGTTAGGACCTACAACTGTTCTTCCTCTGCGGCCGTTATCAATCAGCGCATCAACAGCTTCCTGTAGCATACGTTTTTCGTTTCTTACAATAATTTCAGGAGCGCCCATTTCCAATAGTCTTTGTAAACGGTTGTTTCTGTTGATTACACGTCTGTAAAGGTCGTTTAAGTCAGATGTTGCAAATCTTCCGCCGTCTAATTGAACCATAGGTCTTAAATCCGGTGGAGTTACAGGCAATACATCCATAATCATCCAGGTTGGATCTGTTTCAGAAGAAATTAATGAATCAAGTAATCTTAAACGTTTGATAAGTTTACTTTTCTTTTGAACTGAGTTTACTGTTCCCGCAAGTTCTGTTCTGATTTCTTCAGCAAGTTCTTTTGTGTGAACTTCTGATAAAAGTTCTTTAATAGCTTCTGCACCGATACCTACTTTTAATGTAGAATCTTCGTTTTCTGCCATATAGTCTTCATATTCTTCTTCTGATAATAATTGTAATTTTTTGAATTGACTTTCGCCGGGATCAAGAACTACATAGTTATTAAAATAAATAACCTGTTCAAGATCTTTTAAAGTCATATCTAAAAGTAAGCCAAGATATGAAGGGATACCTTTTAAGAACCAGATGTGAGAAACAGGAGCAGCAAGTTTAATGTGACCCATTCTCTGACGTCTTACTTTACTGTCTGTAACTTCAACACCGCAGCGTTCGCAGATAATACCTTTGTGTCTTACTCTTTTATATTTACCGCAATAGCATTCCCAATCTTTTGACGGTCCGAAAATTCTTTCGCAGAATAAGCCGTCACGTTCAGGTTTCAATGTACGGTAGTTAATTGTTTCCGGTTTAGTAACTTCGCCGTAAGACCATTTAAGTATTCTTTCCGGTGAAGCGATACTAATTCGTATATAGTCAAAATAATCTATGCTTGTTGACATTATTAAATTTCTCCTTTTATTCGGGGAAACTGTTAGTTTCCCCTATTAAATAATTTTCCTATAAATCTCCGAATGTAGTCGGTGTTTCAAAGAAGTTAATATTTAACAACTCTGAATCGATGTCTGACAATGTTCTTCTTGGAGCTGATTTTCTCAAGTCATCCATATCAGTCATTAAGTCAACTTCTGCACCGTCTTTTTTCGCTACCGTAATATCCAAACCAATACTTTGTAATTCTCTTACAAGTACTTTGAATGATTCAGGAATACCCGGTCTTGGAATATTGTCGCCTTTAACGATTGCTTCATATGCTCTGTTTCTTCCGTTAACATCATCTGATTTGATTGTTAACATTTCTTGAAGAGTATAAGCAGCACCGTAAGCTTCCAATGCCCAAACTTCCATCTCACCGAATCTTTGACCGCCGAATTGAGCTTTTCCGCCCAACGGTTGTTGTGTTACTAGTGAGTAAGGACCTGTAGAACGAGCGTGGATTTTATCGTCTACAAGGTGAACAAGTTTCAAGATGTAAGATAAACCTACAGCTACAGGTTCGTCAAATTTTTCACCTGTACGACCGTCGATAAGTCTGACTTTACCTGAAGGTTCAACCCAATCGCATCCTGAAGCTTTGATACCTTTAAGCAATTCTTCTTTAGTTGCTCTTTCTGATTGGTTATCGCCGTATCTTTCGTCGAAAGAAGGTGTTTCATAGTAGTTGCCTGTAAGGTATGCAGCCAAACCAAGCAATAATTCATAAGTTTGACCTACGTTCATACGTGACGGAACACCAAGAGGGTTCAATACGATATCTACAGGAGTACCGTCAGGAAGGAAAGGCATATCTTCTTTAGGTAATATACGGGATACGATACCTTTGTTACCGTGACGTCCTGAAAGTTTGTCACCTACAGAAACTTTACGTTTTTGTGCGATGTAAACTCTGATAACTGTATTTGCACCAGGCGGTAATTCATCGCCTTTTTCTCTGTCGAATACTTTTACGTCGAGTACTCTTCCGCCTTCACCGTGAGGAACTCTTAATGAGTTATCTTTTACATCACGTGCTTTTTCTGCGAAGATTGCTCTTAAAAGTTTTTCTTCAGGCGGATGTTCAGATTCACCTTTAGGTGTAACTTTACCAACCAGTATATCGTCAGCATAAACTCTTGCACCGATACGAACAATACCACGTTCATCAAGGTGTCTCAAAGCATCTTCTGAAACGTTAGGAATTTCACGTGTAATTTCTTCCGGTCCGAGTTTAGTCTGGCGTGCATCTATTTCTAATTTTTCAATGTGAACTGAAGTGAAGATATCATCGTGAACGCATCTTTCTGAAAGCAGGATAGCATCCTCGTAGTTATAACCTTCCCAAGGCATATACGCAACGATTACGTTTTTACCTAATGAAAGCTCACCGCAGTTTGTAGAAGCACCGTCAGCGATTACATCACCTGCTTTAACCTTATCGCCTTCATGAACAAGAGGTTTTTGGTTAATACAAGTATCCTGGTTGCTTCTTACATATTTCATTAATTGATATACGTGAGGTTTATTTTGTTGATCTCTTATAACAATTTCTTCACCAACTACACGTTCTACTGTACCGTCGCATTCAGAAACAAGCACCATACCTGAATCTTTTGCCGCTCTTTTTTCCATACCTGTACCGACAACCGGTCTTTGAGTAATTAAAAGAGGAACTGACTGACGTTGCATGTTTGAACCCATCAATGCACGGTTAGCATCATCGTGCTCAATGAACGGAATTAAAGATGTCGCTACAGAGATAATCTGAATTGGAGATACCCCTACGAAGTCAACTCTTTTTGATTCGCCCATTGTGAATTCTGATTTGTAACGTACAGGAACGTATTCAGCTTTAATTGTGTTATCAGGATTTAATTGAATATCGGCAGGAGCGCAGCGGAAATCTTCGTCTTCGTCTGCTGTCATATAAACAACTTCATCCGTAACAACGCCGTCTTTTACAACAAAGAACGGAGCTTCAATAAAGCCGTAGTCATTAACTTTTGCGTGGGTAGCCAATGAACCTATCAAACCTGCGTTCGGACCTTCCGGTGTTTCAATCGGACAGATACGACCGTAGTGTGAAGGGTGAATATCACGAACTGCAAAACCTGCACGTTCTCTCATCAAACCGCCAGGTCCTAAAGCAGAAATACGTCTTTTGTGAGTTAACTCTGCAAGAGGGTTAATCTGGTCCATGAACTGTGATAATTGTGAACTTCCGAAGAATTCTTTCAAAGAAGCTACCAACGGTTTTGTATTTAATAAGTTCAACGGTGTTAAAGTTTCAGAGTCTTGTAAAGTCATTCTTTCTTTAACAATTCTTTCAATTCTTGAAAGACCTACTCTGAATTGGTTTTGTAACAATTCACCGACTGAACGTATTCTTCTGTTTCCTAAGTGGTCGATATCATCTACGGTACCTTCATCATAAGTTAAGTTGATTAAGTATTCGATAGATGCAACGATATCTTGAACAGTTAATGTTCTTTGATTTTTAGGAATATTTAGGTTTAATTTTTTGTTTAATTTGTAGCGACCCACACGACCGATATCGTATTTCTTTTCGTCAAAGAAACGAGCTTCAAGAATTGAACGTCCGCCCGCAGCAGATGCAGGATCGCCCGGTCTTAATTTTTTATAAACTTCAATTAAAGCATCATCTGTAGTTTCTGCTGTATCTTTATCCAAAGTTTTCTTCAAGAATTCAAAGTGAGTGAATAAAGTTTCCATTTCAGAAACAGTTATACCCATAGCTTTTAATAAAGTTGTAGCTAAGATTTTTCTGTTTTTGTCGATTTTAACGTAGATTAAGTCGTTAGAATCTGTTTCGATTTTCAACCATGCACCACGGTTAGGTATCATAGTTGCGTTATATAAACGTTTTCCTGCCGGAGAAACTTCACGTTTGAAGTAAACACCCGGAGAACGAACGATTTGAGAAACGATAACACGTTCTGCACCGTTAACGATGAAAGTACCTTTGTCAGTCATTGTAGGAATATCACCGATGTATACTTCCTGTTCTTTAATTTCACCGCTGTCACGGTTAACCAGTCTTACCATTACACGTAATTGTTTAGCGTATGTGGCATCGTGGATTCTTGCTTCTTCAATTGTATACTTTGCGTTGTCGAAAGTATAGTTAGGTAAGAAGTGTAATTCTAATCTGCCTGTGTAGTCTTTAATAGGGGAGAAAGAAAGCAATTCTTCCTTCAAACCTTCTTTTAAAAACCATTCAAACGATTTTTTTTGCACTTCAATAAGGTCCGGTAAATCATCCAAACGAGTATGCGGGATACCCATTGGTGTTACTCTTTCTGCATATTTTGTGTTAGACATTAATTCACCTCGTCTATGTGTACGTACTATATAAAAAATTGTATTTATTTCTTTTGAAATTTTATTACAATTAAAAAAATCTAACTTGAGGCTGTAAACCTTTCATTCTACTGAACTTCAGCTAAATGAACTTTTAATGTTTTTCTTAATTTAGGCACAATACACCTAAGTTAATTTAACATGTTACTTAATCATAATACATCAATTTTTAACGTCAAGAAAATACGCCTAATTTTAGAAAAATATGTTAAATTTTTGTTACAATATTTCAGATGCTTGTGCAGGGAAGGCGGAAACTATGATTATATCTGGATTAGCCTGTCAAGACTGCAAATTCCTCTTGTTAGGTGTATGATGTTAAAAAATAATGAGGGTTTTATGAAAAAAATTATATTTTTATTGTGTGTATTATTGATAGGAAAAGCTGCATTATCAGCGGAAATTGAACCTGCCAGGGATATAGAAAAAGTTCCGTCACAAATTGTTTTAACAGGAAATTTGGTTTTTGACTGGCTGGATATTTCACAGCTTCAAAGAGATGCTGTTATTGAAAAATACAGAGCTGAACTTTTTGATGATGATACTGTTTATAAATACAAGAAAAAAGATTTTAGAGCTGAATATAAAGATTTTCTCAAAGACAAAGATTTTAAAAGACACTATATGCTTGTGAAAAACGGTGTAAAAGAAACAGATAGTGAAAATCTATGCGGGTTTTACAGAAAAAATCTTCTCATAAGCTATGCTATTCAATATAAAAAAGATTTAAGAACGGTTTATTACTATGATGCCATGGGGAATTTGAGGTATATTGACAAGTTTTCGGAAAACTATCCGAATTTCCCTTATATGTCAAAGCAATATCGTGCAAACGGAACGCTTGTAAGTGCAATATATTTTATGTCGCACGATATGCAGTATATGTATGAAGATGATAAGTCTTTTAAGGGTGCCTGGTACAAGGACAAAATGTACGACCGTCACGCAAAACAGGTTTTGACAAGAACTAACTGGTAATAAAAAAAGAGGAAATTATTTCCTCTTTTTTTTATTAAAAACTTAATCTTCTCGGATAATCTTTAGGCACTTTCCAGCCGTTCTGCTGGATAATTGCAGTACAATAAGTTGCATTCGAGCCTGCAATAGTGTTGCAACCTCTTATATTGTCATTATAAAGTTTTTCTTCTGTGCCGTCCCACCGATATAATGTGGATTCCATTCCTTTATTATAGTGATATTTCCAATCAGTTGCTTTACTTATTGGATAAAAGGTGAAAGAAAAAGCGCAGACACCTTGACTGTTTAATGCCGCTTTTTGCATACATTTTTCTCCGTTTTTGGGATAGAATTGTATATCACGATTTTCGTGTTTTGCAAAGGTAAATGAGCTTCCGTCCGCTAAAAAGTATAAAATTCTTCTTTCACCGGTATTGTCTTTTACTTCTTTTTTACCGATAATTTTCAAATATGGCGCAAGATATTTTTGAAATGAAGCATCAGTATTGTCTGACTGATTTATTATATTTCCGTCATCATCGTAGGCATCATCAACAAAGTAACTCCACGCAGTTGGTTCGCCGTTGTCATTAACAGATTGCAAAATTGCCTGATTCATAATTGAATAGAATTTTTTTAATCTTGTTTCTGTTACATCTCTTCTGTGATCAGCTATTAAGGAAGGTATTGTCATAGCAGCGACAACACCGATTATGCCAAGCGTGATTAAAACCTCAGCGAGTGTAAATGCAGAGACATTTCCATAATAACAGCGCTTCCTCTTAAACAAAACAAAATTTTTAAAAAATTTGTAAAAGCGCCCCTTAAAAGCTCTTTCCGATATATCTACGTACGTAGTACCGGGGGGGGGGCAACCCTTAATGCTTTAAAATTCATATTTTCAGCCTCCTTTATTGTTTCCTTTAATTATTATACTTTATTTAAGGCAAATTTTCAAGATATAGTAAAAGCCTCATTATTGAGGCTTTACTATTGATAATACGTAATTGTTATTAAAGTATTTGTTTGCAACTTCTATAATATCTGATTCTGTGACACTGTTTATTAATTTAATATATTCATCATCAAATTGATAACCTCTGCCTGATGATTCAAACCAACCGATAGTTGTAGCTTTATCTAAGTTGGTTTCCTGGGATATTATATAATGTCCGAGAAGTTTTTCTTTCGCTTCTTTTAATTCTTTAGAGCTTACAAATTCTGTTTTTAAACGGTTGACTTCTTCAAATAATCTTCTTTGTGCATAATCAAGGTTTTCAGGGTTTGTTCCTATATAAACAATGAATGCCCCACGCAGTACATTCGGTCCGTATTCGGAGCCTAACTGGTATGCAAGACCGTCTTTATCTCTAAGATTTTTAAACAGTCTTGAACTCATACCTGTTCCCAAAAGTGCATCTATAACCTGTAAAGCTGCATAATCTTTGCGCTCCAGAACGCCTGCTGTCTGCCAGCCTGCAATAATCCAGTCTGTTTTAAGATCTTTAATTTGTTTTACGCATTTTTTAGGTGAAGTTATACGAGGTATTGAATACTTTGCATAGTCAAATTTTTCACCGTTTTTTGAAGAAAACATTTTGGTAAATTCTTCTATTGTTTTATCTTTGTCTGCATTGCCGTTTATTGAGATTACTATATTTTGCGGGTAGAAAACTTTGTTATAGTATTCTTGAACATCGCTTCGGCTGATTTTCGGCAATGTTTTTTCATATATTTGATTTGAGTATGAATATGGAGAGTTTTCGTAAATTAATGTCCGATAGTTCTCGACTGCAAGGTTAAGCGGGATATCTCTGCTTTTTTTAATAGCGTTAAGTTTATCCATTCTTGATTTTTCAATTTCGTATTCGTCAAGTGTTGCATTGTTTACGATTTCATTTAATATTTCAAGTGTTTTTTCATATTCTTTTTTAGTTGTAAGGACTGTTATATTAAAGCTGTCGGCTTTTGCTGATGAAACGATTTTGATACCGTTGTCTTCCAGAATTTGCGCAAGCTCAAGCGATGAATAATTTTTTGTGCCTTTAGTCATTACAGAAGCGGTAAGATTAGCTGTGCCGGGAATTTTTTCAATAAATTCTCCGCCTTTTACAAAAATACTGATTGCAATAATGTCATTTACTTCATTTGGAGTTAAAAGCAGTGTAGAGCCGTTTGCAAGCTCATATTTCGTTGTTTGTTTGCTGCTGCTTATAACTTTTGCAGGTGCTGTTGTTTTATTGGAAATTTTTACCTCTTTACAAGTCATTGGTAAAGCTATTGATACGGCACTTTTATTTTTGTCGAGGTATTTAATTGCAACCCGTTTTACATCTTCTGCTGTTACCTTTTTAATATTTTCAAGGTAATTTTGATAGAATTTTATATCATCTGTTGTAACGTATGTATAGCCGATTTCTCCTGCGATATTTGAAATGGATTCTCTTTCATAATACGTATTTCTTTCAATAACGTTTTTAGCCAGATTTAACTGGTTTTGGGTTACGCCGTTTTTTTGAATATTTTTAATTTCATCAAAGATTGCTTCTTCAAGTTTTGCACACTTGTCAGGTATAAAGTTTGCTGAAATGTAGAAAATTCCATCGTCTTTAAAACCTGTATTTGCGGCTCCGATAGCATAAGCCAGCTGTTTTTGTTCTTTTATATTTTGATAGAAAACAGAAGAACGTCCTTCTCCGAGAATTGTAGATAATACATCAAGGGCATAAGAATCTTTGTCATCAATTTTTGTTCCTCTGAAGCCTATGAGCATATAACCTGCTTGAGCATCTGAATATATGGTTGTTTTTGCTTGAGAAGTTAACGGTTTATCTTGCGGGTAAATGTTTTTAACAGGTTTTCTGTATTCTGCATTAAAGTCATATTTAACTTTTTCAAGAGCTGAAGCAGAGTCCACGTCACCTACAATTATCGTAACCATATTCGATGGATTGTAATATTTATTATAGTAGTCTAAAATTTGGTCACGGTGGATTGTGCTTATAATTTCAGAAGTTCCTATAACTTTTCTTTTGTAGGGGTGATTTTTATAAAGCATTTTTATTAAGTTGTCGTAAACAAGAGTGTTCGGAGAATTTGCATCTTTCATAATCTCTTCGATTACGACTTTTCTTTCTTTTTCAAGTTCTTTCCTCGGAATCAGAGGATGAAGAAGCATATCGGCATGCATTTCAAGTGCCAGATCAAAATCCTTTGAAGGTATTGTAATATAATAATGGGTAAAGTCTTTACTTGTTGCAGCGTTTGTAAGAGCTCCTTTAGTTTCAAGTATTTTGTCGAATTCACCAGGTGCGTGGTTTTTACTGCCTTTAAAGAATAAATGTTCTAAAAAGTGAGATACACCGTTATTCTGATCATTTTCATTAATCGAACCTGTTTTAATCCAGGTGTCTATAGTTACAATAGGATTTGTTTTAACTTCTTTTATTACAACAGTTTGTCCGTTGTCTAATTTGTATACGTTAAAGTCTTGTGCAAATGCTGAACATGTAAAAAATAAAGTTACTATCAGAATTAAAAATTTCTTCATTCTCTCCCCTTCTTTTTTATTTATTTTTATATTCTACATAATACTATAAATTTTAGAATAGTAAACCGGACTACTTTTTCAAAGCAGTTTTAATAATCGGATAGCAAATTGCAAGAGCTGCAGCTCCCAGCGCTACAAATACAGATTTAGGAGTTTTTCTGGTATCTTTGCCTTCATATTTTTTCATTGACTGATAAATATCTTCATCTAACCTGTTGAAATCTCTTGAAGCTTGAACGTGTGAATATAACACCGGTTTGTAATAAGAGTCCGGCGGTTGAATAATTCCGACATTGAATGAGGAATTTTTCATATTTTGATTTACACTTTGCACACTTTCCATATCTCCATTAAAACAAAATAATCCAGAAAATTGCTTGAAATATTTAAATATATTAAGTTATTCTTTCCCGCAGCTATTGACAAAAACGTAAAAAAGTTTTAAAATGAGAATTATTATCACTTTTTACGGAGAAATATGAACTATTCAAGACAAAGAGAGGTTATACTTCAAACTTTAAAAGATAATGTTGTACATCCGACAGCTGAGTATTTGTATGCAATATTAAAAGAAAAAGAGCCAAATATGAGTTTGGCAACATTGTATAGAAATTTAAACCAGCTTGCAGATAATAAAATTATTAAAAAAATTGACGGACTTGAAAGTTCATCGCATTATGATCATAATACACATGAGCACTATCATTTCTTATGCGACGAATGCGGCAGAGTTTTTGATGTAAGTTCTGAAGTTGCTCCCAATATTGTAAAGAATATTGAAAATGAAACAGGTTTTGTTGTAAAAGGTTATGATATTGCAATACATGGTATATGCAAAGATTGTTTAGAGAATTCTGAAATAAAGAATAACTAGTTTGTAGAAGTAAAGGAGAAAGAAAAATGGAAAAATACGTATGCACAGTTTGCGGTTATGTTTATGATCCGGCAGAAAATGACAATGTCAGTTTTGCTGATTTACCACAAGATTATACTTGCCCTCTTTGCAATGTTGGCAAAGACATGTTTGAAATTGAAGAATAGATTTAATTTGTTAATAATTTAAGAAGGAGGCATTATGCCCGAATTAAAAGGAAGTAAAACAGAGCAAAACCTTATGACAGCTTTTGCAGGTGAGTCGCAGGCTAGAAATAAGTATACTTATTATGCTTCACAGGCAAAGAAAGAAGGGTTTGTTCAAATCAGCAAAATATTTGAGGAAACAGCAAATAATGAGAAGGAACATGCAAAAATCTGGTTCAAAGCTTTGCATGGTGATAAAATTCCCGAAACCTTAAAAAATCTTGAAGATGCAGCAGACGGTGAAAACTACGAATGGACCGATATGTATGCAACTTTTGCCAGAGAAGCAAAAGAAGAGGGTTTTGAAACTCTTGCCGCTTTATTTGAGATGGTAGGAAGAATTGAAAAACATCACGAAGAAAGGTACAGAAAACTTTTGGAGGCAGTAAAAAACAATACTGTATTTGAAAAATCTGAAAAAGTTGTATGGGAATGCTCAAATTGCGGTCATGTAGCAGAAGGTGATAAAGCGCCGCAGCTCTGTCCTGTATGTAAACATCCTCAAGCTTACTTTTTTATGAAAACAGAAAATTATTAGTATAATCCGGCTTTGCAATATGCAAAGCCTTTTTTATCATGGTAGAATATATAATGTAAAAAAATAAGAGGGAATAAATTTGGAAATAACAGGAACAGAAACCGGAAAGAACCTTCAAAAGGCTTTTGAAATTAATGCTAAACGAAGTTTGGAATATAATATGTATGCTTTGATAGCCAAACAATTAGGCTATGAAGACATCAGCAGTCTTTTGACAAGATTTGCCAATAATGAAAAAGAACATGCCAAGCTTTGGTATAAATGGATTTATAACGGGAAATTTCCAAATTTGACAGACTGTTTAAAAACAGCCTTAACCCAGGAAAAAGATGAGATTGAAGGTGTGTATGAGTCATTTGCGAGAAAGGCAAAGGAAGAAGGATTTGAGCACATCGCAGGCTTGCTTGAAAATATTGAAAATATTGAAAGAGTTCATTATGACAGATTGAGAAAACTTGTCTTTAAGCTTGAAGACAATGTTGAACCTAATGCTGACGGGACATTTAATTGGGTTTGCAGTGTATGCGGTGCAGCTTTTCTTCAAAAAGATGAACCTGATTACTGCCCTCTTTGTTTAAAAGAAGATGTTTTCTTTTATAAAGATAATAATAAAATATAAATAGTTAAGGAGAAAATGATAAAAATGAAATTTCAGGAAATTAAAAACAATATTTATTATTGCGGATTGAATGACTGTGACAGAAGAATTTTCGATGAACTTATTCCGCTGGAACATGGAACAAGCTATAACTCTTATCTTGTAAAAGGGTCAGATAAAACTGCTATTATTGATACAATGTATCCGCCAAAAACTAAAGAATATCTTAAAAGATTAGTTGATAATCAGGTTGGTAAAGTAGATTATATTATAGCTAATCACGGCGAACAGGACCATTCGGGTTCAATTCCGGCATTGTTGGAAAAATATCCTAACTCTGTTGTTGTTACTAATCCGAAGGTTGCCGAAAATATTAAAAACATGCTTCACGTGCCTGAAGAAAAGATTAAAGTTATTGCTGACGGTGAAGAACTTTCTCTGGGCGATAAAACTTTAAAATTTATTTTCGCACCTGGAGTTCACTGGCCTGATACAATGTTTACCTATATTAAAGAAGATAATGTTTTGTGTACTTGCGACTTTTTAGGTGCACACTACACATTCTCTGATGTGTTTGCTCAAGAAAGCAAAGAGCTTGAACACAGTGCAAAACGTTACTACGCTGAAATTATGATGCCTTTCAGAATGATGTGTAAAAAATATACTCAAATGATTAAAGATATGCATGTAGATATGATTTTGCCAAGTCACGGACCTGTTTATACAAATCCTGATTTTATATTGGATTTGTATACCGACTGGACTGCCGATGCTCCGAAAAATCTGGTTACTATGCCATATGTTTCTATGTATGAAAGTACAAAAGAAATGGTTGATTATTTAAGCAAAAAACTTGAGGAAAAAGGTATTCAAACATTTAAATTTGATATCGTAGATGATGATTTAGGCGATCTTGCAATGTCACTTGTTGATGCTGCTACTATAGTTATGGGAACTTCTATGGTTCTTGCGGGACCTCACCCTATGGCAGTAAACGTTGCATACCTTGCAGCAGTTTTAAGACCGAAAGCTAAATTTGCAACTATAATCGGTTCATACGGCTGGGGAGGAAAACTTTTTGATGTAATTGTAAATATGCTTGCACCGTTGAAACTTGATTTAATCGAACCTTTGCAGGTAAAAGGTAAACCGACCGAAGAAGATTTCAAGAAACTTGATGAAATGGCTGATAGCATTTATGAAAAACATAAGTCAATCGGTTTAGTATAAATAATTAAAAAGCAAGCTTTATAGCTTGCTTTTTTTTATGTCTTTTATCCATTCTGAATACCTGTGCAGTTTGAAATTGGCTTTTGCACGCATGTTATACAACTGCTTCATAGACCACTTGTCATATTTACATGGTTCAGGTTTGCAGTTTTGCATATTTTCAAGGAACAGGTCAATATTTTTTATGGTTTCTTGAGGATTTTTTAAACCATCATATGAGAGTGCAAGTCCAAAATATCCTGATGCATCATTTTCTGTTATTTCTTTAAAATTTTTTATTGCATTTTCGTATTGTTTATCATTTAAATACAGACTTGCGAGTTTTTTCTGTAACTCAGGATTTTTGTAATCAAGTTCAATCACCTTTTCGTAATCAGTCATTGCAGATTGGAAATCAGAGCAAAAAGAATATTCATTTTCAAACATCGAAATTTTAGGCTTATTCTGAAGATTAGCTCGCTCATAATAAAGTTTGTAATCATTGGGATTTTTACTGATTTCTTCATTCAGATTGACCAGTTTTGTAAGGCAAACCACAGCCTCATCCTGTTTTTCCTGATAGCGTTTGTTTTTATGATGAATTGCTTTTCTGATTGTATCTCTGGTTTTCATATCATCAAGTGCGGATGTATAATTCTTTTGTTTGAATGCGTTATCAGCTTTGATATATAGAGTTCTGTCCAATTCTGAGTATGCATATGCAACCTGCTCGATATCAGGTAAATTATTCTTATGCATATTCTGAGAAGCAGTTAACGAAAGACTTATTATAAAAGCCAATAACATACCCGCCAAGAAGTATAAAATATTTTTATTCATATACTCTCCTAATTAAAAAGGCAGGCTTAAAAAGCCTGCCAGATATTATATTTATGCTTTTACAAGCTCTTTTGCAAATGATTCGGAACTTCTTGAATTAATTTCTTCTTCAATTTTATTTATAAAATCATCAACACTCATAGTTCCAACCTGTCCTATGCCACGAGCTCTTACTGCTACTGAGTTTGCTTCAATTTCCTTATCGCCGATTACGCAAACGTAAGGAATTTTCTTATCCTGCAAGCTTTCTCTGATTTTGTAATTCATGCTTTCAGAACGGTCATCAAGATTTACTCTTATGCCTCTTGCTCTCATTTTTTTGTAAATGCTTTCTGCAAATTCAGTATGTTTTTCATTGGAAATAGGAACGATAGCCACTTGTGTCGGTGCTAACCAGGTTGGGAAAGCGCCTGCATAGTGTTCAATTAATATTCCGTGGAAGCGTTCCATAGAACCGAAGATTACACGGTGAAGCATAACAGGAGTTTTCATAGAACCGTCTTTGTCCTGATATTTAATATCAAATCTTTCAGGTAAGTTAAAATCAAGCTGAATTGTAGCACACTGCCAGGTTCTGCCGATTGCATCTTTAACCTTAAAGTCAATTTTCGGACCGTAGAAAGCTCCGTCGCCTTCGTTGATTTCATAAACCATTCCACGTCTGTCCATAGCTTCTTTTAAGCCTGCTTCTGCTCTGTTCCAGTTTTCGATTTCACCTACATAGCTTTCCGGACGTGTAGAAAGTTCAACTTCGAACTTCATATTGAAGATAGCCATTGTATCGGCTACAAAGTCAATAATCTCATTAATTTCGTCAACAAGCTGTTCAGGTGTACAGAAAATGTGTGCATCATCTTGGGTGAAGCCTTGAACACGTGTTAAACCTGAAAGAGCTCCGGAGTGTTCTTTTCTGTAAACAGTACCTAATTCAGCCATTCTTAAAGGCAATGAACGGTAAGAATATCTGTTTGCCTGATATATAAGAATGTGGAACGGACAGTTCATAGGTTTTAGAACGAATTGTTCGTTACTGTCTTCGTCTTTTTGGATAAAGAACATGTTTTCACTGTAATGGTCTGCGTGACCTGAGATTTCCCACAATTTAGATTTTGCAATGTGAGGAGTGTTTACAATTACATATCCACGTTTTCTGTGTTCGCTTCTCCAGTAATTTTCAATTTCTTCTCTTACAACAGCAAGATTAGGGTGCCACAATACAAGACCTCCGCCAAGTTCATCTCTTGTTGAGAACAAGTCAAGTTTAGCACCTATTTTTCTGTGGTCACGTTTCTCAGCTTCTTCAAGGAAGTGCAGGTAGTCTGCCAAATCTTCTTTTGTCCAGAATGCTGTTGCATAAATTCTTTGGAGCATTTTATTTTGAGCATTTCCACGCCAGTATGCACCTGCAACCTTTAATAACTTAAAAGCATTTGCTTTAATATATGAAGTACCTGGAAGGTGAGGTCCTGCACAAAGGTCGTTAAATAAAGCATTACCGTCTTTATCTTTTGTGATATATAAAGTCGGATTGTCGTTTTTGTGTTCTTCTAAAAGTTCTGCTTTGTAGATTTCACCTTCTTTTTTGAATTCTGCGATTTGTGCATCCACATCAGGAATAACATATTTTTCAAAAGTAAGATTTTGTTTAACAATGTTTTTCATTTCTTCTTCGATTTTTGCCAAATCGTCTTCAGTGAATGCATAACCGTCGGTTAAATCAAAATCGTAATAAAAGCCGTTTTCAATAGCCGGTCCGATTGCTAACTTTGCAGACGGAAACAGTTTTTGAACTGCTTGAGCCATGATGTGTGATGTTGAGTGTCTTAGAATACTAAGAGTTTCATTGTTTTTTTCCATTTCTATCCTTTTCTATCCTTTACAGGCAAATTTTCTATACATAACAACCCTTATATATACATTTGCCCCCGGGGTGGATCCCCCTAACTAACTACAATCAACGTTATACCACTATCATGCTTTAATTACAAGTATATATTAACTTTATGGAATGCAATCCCAATATTTTTTAGTATTGTCGTTAGGGCATACATTCGTTAATGCATAATATGCACATCCTAAACCGTTACCTGCGCTTGTTACCGTTAAAGAGCAAGGCAGTCCGTCTCCTTCGGGATAAGCAGAATCAGCATCCGGTTCTGCTTTAGTAGGTTTCATACCTACAAGCTGTTCGGAACTGCTGTCAATAACAAATGTAAATATGTCATATCCCCATGCATTCGGGTTTTTATTGGGACCGTTAATATCAGTTGTTACCGTAATCATACTTGACCAAATATTTACGCACATTGACGAACCGTCCGGCAAAAGTGTAGTAGGGGTACAGGTTCTTCCTTCATAATTCATTTTTTTTGTTTTGTTAAAATTAAACGGTCCTTTTTTGTAATCCATAGTGCCGGATGCTTTTAATTTTGACATATACTCACTCTTAAACGTGCTTGAATTAACATATTCACTCCCGTTATATGTGGCATACATTTTGTATAAACCGATAACCCCTGTTTCCTGTTTCCATAAATCAAGCGCTTGAGACATGACATTGTATTGTTTTTTTAATTGATTTTCCAAAACGACTTTGCGCTGATTGTTCATAAGTGTTGGCATTGTCATTGATGCAACCACGCCGATAATTCCTAATGTAACAAGTACTTCGGCAAGTGTAAATGCCTTGTTAGATGTAACCCTTGTCACACTTGCGTTTGCGGGGGGGGGGCTACTCTTAAAGCTTCTTTTGTAAACATTTTCAGACCTCCATAAATAGATTCTTGACCAAATTTATTATGAATACTTTTGGGAGTTTTGTCAATGTTTTTTATTCTGCTCTGCTGCCAAATATTTTAACGCCCAGACCTGCAATTAAAGCAGCTGCGGAACCGCCTATTACAGCCCATTTTGTTTGACCTTTTTTCGGAATATATTTTTTTATTGATTCAAATGTTGTGCCGTTTAATATATCATTAACTATAGGTTTTATATCTTTTCGGGCATATTCAATCATATCTTTTTTCAGTATTACACCGTCTTTTTCAGCTTTTAAAAGGTTTTTATACATATTAATTTCACGTTTTGTAATACTGTCAGCAATTTCTCTTGATGATTGGAACATTTCAATAGTTTGTTCGTTTATAGGGTTTGGAGCTTTTAAACCTTCTTCACCTATGATGTTTATAATGTCTTCTTTTACAAGATTAATCAGATCTTCTGGAAGTATTCCTTTTTTCTGAATGGCATTAAAGTATTCTTCTAAAGACATGTTTGTCCCTTTTTTCTTTATTATTTCAGCCATAAATGCATCAATTTTTTTGCCTGACTGTTTGATAGTTTTTTCTTTTTGCGCAAGTTGTTTTTTGAAATCTTTTACAGATATTTTATCCCCCGGAAAAGCACTGTTTAATCTGATTTCGACAGAATCCATTGCAGTTCTGGCAGGTCCTATAGTCCAAACTTGCTGATATGCTTGAGGAGTTTTAGCTTTTTCCATATTATCAAGGGTTTTGCAGAAAACATCTGCCTTGCATGTAAGCAGTTCATCAATGCTTTTTACTTCACGTGGGGCAAGATTATATCCGGCTGCGGCACCTCCTGTACCTGCTATTATAGCAGCAGATGCAGCCATTATATTGTTTTGTCTTCTGTTATCTGATTGTGAAATTGCGTTTACAGGCATGACATTCCCCTTAATTTTATAAAATTATCAATTTAATTAAAACGCATAAAGATTATTTTTGCTTGGGTTTTGGTTAAGGCGTTACAAAAAGTTACACTTTTTTGAAAGAATGAAACTGTTTGTTGTAAAATGTCATTATATTGAAACTCCATAGAGGAGAAAAGAAAGAGGTAATTGATGAATACAGCAGTATTAGTAGGCAGAGTAGGACGTGATGCTGAAATTAAATATTTTGAATCAGGTAAAGTTAAAGCTAATTTTTCTATAGCAGTAAACCGTTGGGATTCAAAAACAAAATCAGAAGTTACTGACTGGTTTAATATTGACGTGTGGGATAAACTTGCTGAATTTGCAGGCGAATATGTTAAAAAAGGTGTTCAGGTAGTAATTGACGGCAGAATAGGTCAAAACAAATGGACTGATAAAGCTACAGGCAATGAAAGAGAAAACTTCCTTATTATTGCCAATAATATAAGACTGCTTGGCTCTAAAAGAGATATTGAACAAATATGATTATAAATTCTAATATTGTAGGAATTATTGCAGATGACTTAACAGGTGCAAACGACACAGCGCTGCAATTTCATCTTAAAGGTGCAAATACGCAAATTCTTTTATCCGACGAGGTTGAGCCGTTAAATGTCAGGGGTACTCAAACCTGGGCGATTTCAACTGAATCAAGGAATGTTGAACCTGAAATTGCGTATGAAAAAGTTGTTAAAGCGACAAAGATGTTTGTCGATAAAATTAATCCTGATTTTTTCTATAAAAAGATTGATTCTACAATACGTGGTAACATTGCTGTTGAAGTTCTGGGGATGCTTGCTGTTTTAGAGTGGGATGCATCTGTTATTGTTCCGGCATTCCCGTCGGAGTCCAGAACTACGGTGGGCGGTTATCATCTTTTAAGAGGTGTTCCTATTGAAAGAACAGAAATGGCGAGAGATCCTCATTCTCCTATTTTTGAATCTCATTTACCGACACTTTTGAAGTCACAGCTTTTACCGGAATATCAAAATCTTATCGGTCAAATTGAATTGAAAACCATTATGAAGGGTGCAGGTCCGATTTTACAAAAAATTAACGAACTTGTTAACGAAGGTAAAAAGATTATTGTTGCGGATGCTGTTTCAATAGTTGATATTGAGCAGATTGCGCTCGCTATTAAAAAATCCGAAAATAAAATTCTGCCGGCAGGAACAGCTGCTTTTGCTCAAGCATTGAGTGAATACTGGTTTGCAGATTTAGACAGCCAGCATATAATCAAAACTTTCCCGAGGCTGCCAAAACTTATTATTTCGGGAAGTGCGACACAGATTACTGCAAATCAGGTTGAAAAACTTGAAAAAAGTGATGAATACGATAATATCCTTTCAATCAGTCTTGATTTAAAAACCGTTCTGGAAGGTGTCAGCGATGAACTTGTAGACAGGGTGGTTTCTAATCTTAATTTTGATAATACTGTGGTAGTTCATACGGCTCATTTAATAAGAAATTTCGACGGCTTTTCAGAGGACTCTTTAAATGCCGAACTTACTAAAGCAAGTCTTGCATGTGTTATTACTGATTTCCTTGCTGAGCTGACAAAACGGGTTACGGAAAAAAGAGAGGTGATTTTAATAACTCTCGGCGGTGAAACTTCTTATAAATGCTGTAGTGCAATCGGGGCTTACCAGCTGCAGCTGATTGATGAGGTTGCTCCTGCAATTGCGTTAACTTTAGATCATAATGCTCAATGGATAGTTACTAAATCAGGTAATCTGGGCGGAGCAAATACTTTAATTGATATTTTAAAATACTTTGAAACTCATGGCGGGTTACAGGATGTCTAAAATTGCGGTTACGACAGGCGATCCTAACGGTATTGGTGCCGAAATCACAATTAAAGCTTTGAATAAACTGGATTTGCCTGATGATAAAATTGTTTTAATTTCTAATAAAAAAATAATTGATTTTTACGGCAGACTTAACCGTAATTATGAAATTATTGAAATACCTTATAAAGTTGAAATTGAACCCGGAAAAGTTACAAAAGAGGCGGGAGAGTTTTCTTTTTTGTCAGTGAAAAAAGCTTGCGAAATCAATGCAAAAGCTATTGTTACAGCTCCTGTAGCAAAGAATTCTTTATATCTGGCAGGACATAAATTTAACGGTCAGACAGAAATATTACAGAAATATCTGGCACATGATAATCAGCTTGCGGAAATGCTTTTTGTTGCAGGTAAATTCAGAGTGCTGCTTTTAACAAGACATGTTGCTTTAAAAGATATTATTATTACTAAAGAAATGGTTGTTGAAAAAATTTCTAATTTGAAAGACTTTTTTGCTTCGCATCTCGGAATAAAAGAACCGAAATTTGCGTTGTGCGGATTTAATCCTCATTCAGGCGAGGATGGTATTTTAGGACATGAAGAAAAAGATATTCTAATTCCTGCTGTTGAAGAATTACGTACTAAAGGAATTAATATAACAAATCCGCTTCCTGCTGATACTTTATTTATTAAAGCAGCAGAATACGATTGTTGTATTGCAAATTACCATGATCAAGGATTAATTCCTATAAAAACAGTTGCGGGCGACAAAACCGTTAATATGACAATAGGTCTTGATATTATCAGAACTTCTCCGGGACATGGAACAGCTTTTGACATTGCAGGAAAAAATATTGCAGATGAAACGGGCATGGTTGAAGCTATAAAAGAAGTTTTATAAAAAAAGACCTCTTAAATAAGAGGTCTTTTTTTTATTTTATGCTGTTTGTTTTTGATCATTCCAGAAATCAACAAGCATACTGCAGAAGAAGATACTTGAATAAGTACCGATTGCAATACCAAGTATCATACAAAGAACGAAATCTCTTGTTGTAACTCCGCCAAAGAAATACAAAGCAAGTAATGTAATCAATGTTGTTAATGATGTATTGATACTTCTTGTTAATGTTTGGTTTACAGATGCATCAACAATTTCTCCGAATGACATTTTCTTAGAGTAATATCTTAAGTTTTCTCTAATTCTGTCAAATACAACGATTGTATCGTGAACAGAGAAACCTATAACCGTTAATATTGCCGTAATAAACAATCCGTCAATCTGAACATTATAAACAAGTCCGAGAATTGAGAATATACCCACAACAAACAATACATCGTGCAATACACCCAAAATTGCAGCAAGAGCATAATCAAATCTAAATCTGAATGATAAGTAAGCAACAATTCCTAAAAATGCTAAAGTAATTGCTATAAGTGAATTTTTAAACAATTCTTTACCCATTGTAGGACCAACAGAGCTGACTGAAATTAATTCAGGGTTCTGATAGTCTTTTGACAGTTCAGCCGTAATCTTATCAGCATCATTAGAACCTTTATCAATAAATTTTGTTCTGATTGATATAATTGAATTAATATTTGATTTTGTATTTTTTTGCTGTGAATTATTTACGTTAAGAATTTGAATATAAGGATTTTCAATTCCGATATTTTCCAATGCGTTTCTGGTTTTTGTAACGTCACTGTTTTCAAGCTTTTGTTCCAGCCCGTATTGAAGAATTGTTCCGCCTGTATAATCAATTCCGACTTTTAACGGTGCGTGGTTAGAGTAAGTTACTGATGAATAAATCATAGCAATGATACCCGGTACAATAAGAATTGTAGTTAAAAGCATCCACCACCATCTGTATTTAACGATATGAACTAAATGTTTTCTTCCTGTATTTATCATTTTTTTACCTTTTTTATCCTTTCTGACGATTAATCCAATATACCAAAACGTGCTTTCTCTCTTTTGGTTTCGGTTGCTTCATAACTCTGTCCTATTTCGTCTTTTCTCAAACCGAACAGAGCCGGATGTTTCAATTCACCGGTACCGAAAATCAAGTGCATGAAGTTTTTAGTAACTGTGATTGCCGTAAACATTGATACAATAACACCTATTGCCAATGTTAAAGCAAAACCTTTAACAACGCTTGTTCCTAAAAGATAAAGAATTGTACAGGTTATAATTGTAGTCATATTTGAATCGAAAATACTTGTAAATGCTCTGTCAAAACCTGAATTAATAGCAGTAAATAAATTTCTTCCGGCTCTTAATTCTTCTTTAGTTCTTTCAAAAATCAGGATGTTAGCATCAACTGCCATACCTATTGAAAGGATAAAGCCTGCAATACCTGCAAGAGTTAATGTTACAGGGATTGTCTTGAACAAAGCAAAAAGAATTAAACTGTATATTATCAATGCAATATCAGCAATTAAGCCCGGTACGTGATAGAATACTATCATAAACAGCATTACAGCTGAAAGACCAATGATACCTGCTTTTTGTGATTTTGCAATACTGTCTGCGCCAAGTGTAGGTCCGACTGTGTTTTCTTCAACCACTTTCGCCGGAACAGGTAATGCACCTGCATTTAACAGGTTAACCATTCTTTCGGCTTCATCGTAAGCAAATCCGCTTTCACCGCCTGAAATTTGTGCCTTACCGCCGTAGATTGCTTCATTTACTCTTGGTGCGGATTGAAGTTCTCCGTCAAAGAAGATTGCCATTTGCTGACCTACAAGAGCTTTAGTAAGGTCTGCGAATTTTTTTGCACCTGCTGAATTGAATTCAAGAGATACAACCCATTGACCTGTAGAATCTGTGCTTAATGTAGATTTTGATAAATCTTGTCCGGTCAAACCTGTTGAAACCCAGATAGGTGAACCGTCAGCTGCTTTACCTTCTTTTTTGAATTCCAATTGTGCTGTTTCACCTATAAAAGCTTTAGCTTCTTTAAGGTCTGTAACGCTTGGAATTTCAATTAATAATCTTTTGTCGCCTACCTGTTGAACAACTGTTTCAGATACACCGAGTTTGTTAACACGCTGTTCAATGGCAAACTGTAGTCTGTTCATAACTTCCGGAGTAATTTTTGCAATACTCTCGGTAGTTTCAGCCTCAAGAATTAATCTTGAACCGCCTACAAGATCAAGTCCTAATTTGGTTGGTTTAATGAATATTATGATTGAAGATACAATCACAATAGCTATAATAAACCAGAACATTAAAATTTTGTTTTTCATTTTTTTACCCTTTCTGACGATTTTAGTCAGGATCTTTTATATTTTTGTCAGTCGCTTACGCTCCCGTTTTTTACCATTCTCTTTTTACTTATCTTTATTATTTCAATAAATATCAGAAATTTGTTATAGTCTGATCGGGCTAATCATCATTAATTGCATCCAGAACCATAAACAGATCTTTTTTCTCAATTTCTGAAAGTTCAACCAGAGGACGTCTTACATAGTCTTCTATTACACCTCTGTGAGCAAGTGCTGCTTTAACAGGAACAGGGTTTGGAGCCATAAACAGTTTTCTGAAAGCAGGATATAATTTTTTATGCATATTAACTGCCGCCAAAAATTCACCTGTTTTGTAGTTTCTAATCATAGACTTCATTTCTGAGCCGAAAATATGGGAAGCTACAGACACAACTCCTCTTGCGCCCAATGACATCATAGGGAGTGTCAGACTGTCATCACCTGAATAAACTGAAAAATCAGCTGGACAGCACAATTTCATTTCCGTAATCATATCCATATCGCCAAAACTTTGTTTAACGGCTACGATATTCTGATATTTTTCTGCAAGTGTTGCAATAGTTTCGGGAAGCATGTTTACGCCAGTTCTGCCGGGAATATTATAAAGAATAATCGGCAAATCAGTACTTTGTGCAATAGCTGAAAAATGTTCAATCATACCTTTTTGAGAAGGTTTGTTGTAATAAGGAACAACAGAAAGAATGGCATCAACGTCTTCTTTTTGCGCCCATTTTGCAGCCATAACAGCAGTTTCTGTAGAATTTGAACCGGCATTCATAATAACTTTTGCTTTATTAGCAACAGCTCTTTTGACAGTACTTAGTAATTCAAATTCTTCTTCATGAGTTAAAGTCGGACCTTCACCGGTAGTACCTGCAACCAAAACGGCATCGCTGCCATGAGAGATTAAATATTTTGCAAGAGCTTCAGCTTTATCATAATCAATTTCTCTTTTTGCATTAAACGGTGTAACCATTGCCGTTATAACTTCACCTGCATCGTATCTTAATGCCATAAATACCTCTTTCCCTATTCAGTCTATCCCTAATAACTAAAAAAATTATAAAACAAACTATTCAAAAATGTGTGAAATATTAAGTTATTTATTGAAAATGTGTGAATAATTTGTTATAATCTTAATAAAGAAAGGAGCACTTAATGAGAAGATTTATCAATTTCGGGGGGGGGGCAACCGTTTAAGCTCCTATAGTAATGGTTTCACGTTAGCAGAAGGCACTACGTGCGTAGCCACGTTAGAAGATAATCGTTTTAGTGCGTTTACCTTGGCGGAAGTTTTGGTCACTCTCGGCATCATTGGTGTAGTAGCTGCATTAACTATGCCGGCTTTAATAGCAAATTATCAAAAGCATGTAGCTGTTAATAAATTAAAAAAAGCATATACAGTTATCAGTCAATTTGTACAGAAAGCAGAAGAAGATAACGGTAGTATGTACGATTGGAACGATTTGGCTCCGAGTACTGGCAGTGCCTATGATAAAGCTTTCTATATGTTTAATACATACATAAAACCATATTTTAATGTACTTAGCGACTCTGCAACTTATGGCAAAAAAGTTGGTGGGTTAGTTACTGATGACTATCTACGTTATATTCTTGGTTATAAAGATGGAAAGAAGATATTTAAAACTATGGAAGGTACGTCGTTTTTGGGTGTAACTTCGGATATTTTTTTTATGACTAATGATGGTTTTTTATTCGGTTTTGATTATCATCAGACTTCTTGTTTTACCAACTATCATTGTTATTATATGATTGTAGATATAAACGGATCGCAAAAACCAAATGTAGCAGGAAAAGATGTTTTTAGTTTTGAAATATATGCAGGAAAGTCTTATACCAAAGTTCTTCCTAAATATAAGACAGGTAGTCAAAGGTGTGATAATTTCGGAGTTTGTAAGCCTATAGAACACGAATGCGGAGATGTAAACTACTGTAAAGGTAGTGGGCATAACTGTACTTGTCTGATATTTGAAAACGGGTGGCAAATGCCTGCCGATTATCCATGGTAAATTCATATAAGTTAAACTTTTTACTTTATCAAACTTTTTCATGTTAATATCTTAAATATGGACTTTAAGAGCAGACTACAGAATCTAAGTAAGAAACAGAAAGCATATATCGGTGCTCTTGCCGTAATAGTCGGAGTTTTGGTATGGGCTTTTATTTCTGCCGGAGTTATTACCCATAACTTTAACAGAAGCCAGCTTCAAACCGATCAGGACAGACAGGAAGCCTTAATGCAAGGTATAATTCTGACCGAAACAAAAGATGAAAAGAAATATTGGGAAATTTACGGTGAAACTGGTAATTATGACAGTAAGAACGGTGTAGCCATGCTCAATAACGTTATAGGCAACTTTTATGATGACAAGAACGAAGTTTCAATGAGTTTTGAATCATCAAGAGGAACTTATAATGAAAAAAAAGGTCAAATTATTTTATACGATGATACATTCATTGTTCTTAAAGATTTTACTACGCTCAGAGCAAACAGACTTGAATGGTCCGGAACAGATAAACCCGTTATTGCTGAAGGGAATATCAGAATTACACGTGATAAAGATTTTTTAGCTACTGCTAAAAAAGTTGAAATCAGTCCTGATTATGACAACTTTAAGATTATTGGAAATGCTGTTTCAAAAATTTACGATAACAAGGAGAAAAAGTGAAGAAGATTTTTATAGCTTTAATGATAACTTTATTAACTTTCGGGCTTGTAGTTCAAGCCTCTGATTTGGTTATTGAATCTAAAACTCAAAGTTACGAAGAGAAAGAAAATAAAATTAAATTTGATGGCGATGTTAAAGTTTCTGTTGATGATTTAAAAGTAGTCGGCGATTCTGCCGATGTAAGCCTCGATGAAAACCAAAAGCTTGATACGGCAACTTTCTATGACAAACCATATGCTTATGAAGTTAAGAAAAATAAAAAGAGAGAAGTAAAAGCTAATATTTTGAAACTATCTCTTATCACTAAAATAGTAAAAGCACAGGGTGATACACAGTCAATTGTTTTTGACGGCAAAACTCCTGTTGTTGTAATAAATGCAGATGAACAGGAGTACAATACGCAAACAGGTGTTATGACTGCTGACGGTGCTGTTACTATTTTGTATAAGGAATTGGAAACATTTTCGGACAGAGCAAAAGTCAGAACAGACAAAAACGGTGACTTAAAAGATATCGAACTTATCGGTAATGCAAGAATTAAACAGCAAAGTAATGATTCTTTTGCGGACAACTTCTTCTACAGCGCATCTTCAAAAGTTTTAACCGCTACAGGAAATACTACTTCTAATGTTATAATGGAAGACGGGACAAAACTTGTTTTGAAATCTAATCGTCAGGAATATATTCAAGACAAGAATATATTTAATGCATCCGGTAATGTAAGAGTTTGGTATCAGGATTACTATGCCGTAGGACCGAAAATAAGTGTTTATCCAAATAAACTCGGTAAGCCTAATGAAATATACTTTACCGGTCGTTCAAGCATAACTCAGGGTGTAAGAACAATATATGCCGATAAAATTAAAATGACTATGAACCCGAAAGACTTCCATGCTGACGGTAATACAAGAACAGTAATTAAAAATATAGGCTCAGGCGATAACGGCGAGAACGAAAGCGGCGGAATAGGGTTAGGACTGTAATTATGAGTGAAAAAGAAAAAGTAGATAAAGCGATTGAATTATATAATAAGGGAGATTACCAAAAAGCAATTGATATTTTCAGTTCTGTTTTGGAAAATTGTCCGGATAATGCAGAAGTTTACAATAATATTGCATTGTGTTATGCAAATTTAGGTGATTTTGAAAAAGCCGAAAAAAATTATCTAAGGGCTGAAGAATTAAATCCGTCTTTAGTGCAGATTTATATAAACCTTTCTGATATATATTACCGCCAAAAGGAAATGGGTAAAGGCATTGAGCTTATATCAAGAGGTCTTGGCGTAATACCTGATAATCTGGTTTTAAGACATTACCTTGCAAGATTTTATATGGAAGATGCAAGATTGGATTTGGCTATAGATGAACTTGAACATATTCTTGAACAGCAGCCTGAAAATTATGATGTATATTATGATTTGGGAAAAGTTCACTTTGAGCTCGGAAATTATGACAGTGCTATAGAAAATTTTGAAAATGTTCTTGAATTCAAGCCTGATAATGAATGGATTTATTATTATCTCGGTCAGGCTTATGAAGCGAATAATGAAATTGATAAAGCTCTTTCAAATTACCTGAAAGCTATAGCAAGAAATGAAAACTTTATTCCTGCCTATAAAAAAGCTGCAATCTTGTTTTTAGCAAGAGGGGATTACGAGGATGCCGTTGAATACTTCGAGGATTACAGCAACATGGATGTTCCGCCGGAAGAGGCAGAAAAAATCAGAGAACTAATCGAAAGAATTAAGAAAAAGAATAATGAAAAATAAATACTGGGTAGCTCTTTCATCAATAGAAGAAATAGACAGTTCTTTTATACAAAGACTGTACAATTATTTTGGAGATATAGAAACTGCATTTAATGCAAGTGATTTGTCTGCTATTGACGGTTTGAGTGTAAGAAAGGCTGAAAACTTTTTCAGAATGCGTGATAAGGTTAATCCTGATAAAGCAGTAGAAGAAGTTGAAAAACGTGGAATTAAATATCTGACATTCGGTGATAAAAATTATCCTGTGATGCTCCGAAACATTGATAATCCGCCTTCGGTTCTTTATTATAAAGGTGATTTGTTTGACTGTAATCTTGAAAAAACTTTGGCGGTTGTAGGTTCAAGACGTGCGAGTACTTATGCAAAAGATGCGCTTGCCAAAATTATTTCCGAGCTTCAAAATACTGATATTTGTATTGTGTCGGGTTTGGCAACCGGAATTGATACCACAGCACATGTTTCGGCTCTGGAAAATAATTTAAAAACAATCGGCGTAATTGCAAGCGGCTTTGATTTTACATACCCAGCTGCAAACAAGGACTTGTACAGACGTATTGAAAACGGTAACGGAGCTGTAATTTCAGAATATTATCCGACATTTGAACCGTTAAAATTCAGATTTCCGCAAAGAAACCGAATTGTATCAGGTCTTTCATACGGCACTCTTGTTGCAGAAGCTTCTTTAAAAAGCGGCGCTTTGATTACTTCAAACCTTACTCTGGAACAGGGACGTGAATTAATGTGTATACCGGGACTAATTACAAATCCGAATACCGAAGGTATTTATAAACTTTTGAAAAACGGTGCAACGCTTGTTACCTGTGCCGGAGATGTTCTTGAAGCTCTCGGCTGGGAAGTGAAAATTGAACAGCAGTCTTTGTTTAATCTCCCTGAAATGAGTGAGGATGAACAGTGTATTTATGATGCACTTAAAATTGAAGATAAATGTGTTGACGAACTCCAAGCTTTTACTAAATTAAGTATAGATAATTTGCTAATGTACTTGACAACGATGGAGCTTAAAGGCATAATTAAACAAGTCGACGGGGACAGGTATAAGAGAGTAGTATAAATGGCAGCAAAAACGACTGAAAAAAAGAAAGAAAAGTCATTAGTTATAGTTGAGTCGCCTGCTAAATCTAAAACAATCAGAAAGATTTTGGGTGACAGTTTTCAAATTGAGGCAAGTTTCGGGCATGTAAGAAATCTTCCTGCAAAAGATCCTGCAACACAAAATTTGGGCTTTGATATAGAAAATCACTTTGAGCCTAAATTTGAGGTTATCCCCGGTAAACAGGCTGTTGTTAAAAAATTGAACGATATGGCAAAAAAAGCAGATAAAATCTACCTTGCATCCGACCCTGACCGTGAGGGAGAAGCTATAGCATGGCATGTTCGCCAAATTTTAAAAGTGCCTGATGATAAAATTTTAAGGATTGTGTTTAACGAAATTACCCCGAAAGCAGTTAAATATTCTGTTGATAATCCACGTGGAATTGATATGGATATGGTGCAGGCACAGCAGACCAGACAGATTTTGGATAAGCTTGTAGGTTATAAATTAAGTCCTGTATTATGGAAACAAATCGGGAACAGAAACCTTTCAGCAGCACGGGTTCAGTCTGTTGCGCTTCGAATGATTTGCGAAAGAGAAGAAGAAATTGAAGCATTTGTGCCGCAGGAATACTGGTCTATTCATGCAGAACTGGAAAAAGACGGCAAAGTTTTTGAAGCAGAACTTTCTAAATATAAAGATAAAGCAATTGAAAAAAGTATTAAAAATCAGGAAGAAGCTCAAAAAATAGTTGACTATTTGAAAGAACCTTCAAGAGAATTTGAAGTTGCAAAGGTTACTAAAAAAACAATTAAGCGCAAGCCTACAGCTCCTTTTATAACTTCAACTTTACAAAGGGCTGCAAGTTCAAAACTCGGTTTCGGAGTGCAAAAAACAATGCAGGTTGCTCAAAAACTTTATGAAGGTATGGAAATTGACGGTACTCCTGTAGGTTTGATTACCTATATGAGAACAGACAGTGTCCGTGTTTCCGACGATGCGCAGGCAATGGCAAAAGATTATATTTTAGGTAATTTCGGAGAGAAATATTACCCCGAAACTCCTAATATTTATACTAAAGGCAAACAAAATGTTCAGGATGCCCACGAAGCTATCAGACCGTCTTATCCAGAAAGAACGCCTGAAAGCATTAAGCAGTATTTGGATAATGATCAGTATAAATTGTATAAACTTATCTGGAACAAGTTTATGGCTTCTCAAATGTCTAATGCTGAAATTGCAAACAAATCAATGGAGATTAAAGCAGGCGACTATACATTAAAAGCAGGTACAAGCAAAGTTACGTTTGACGGTTTCTTAAAATTGTACAACGATGCGGAAGATGAAGAAAAAGAAGCTGATGCAAAAATACCTGATTTAGAAAAAGGCGACAAGGTTAACTGTCAAAAAGTTAATCCTAAACAGCACTTCACTCAGCCGCCGCCGAGGTATAATGAAGCTTCTCTCGTTAAAGCTCTGGAAGAACACGGTATAGGTCGTCCGTCTACTTATGCAACTATTATTACTGTAATTCAGACACGTAAGTATGTGGAGAAAAAAGAAAAGGCGCTTCATCCGACACTTTTAGGAAGAACTGTTTCTAAGCAGCTTGTTTCCCAGTTTGCGGATATTATGGATTATAAGTTCACTGCCGGAATGGAAACAAAATTAGATAAAATTGCCGAAAAAAAAGCAATATGGAATGACGTATTGCAGGAATTTTATACACCGTTTATCGAAGAAGTTAATAAAGCACTCCAGACAGGTGAACGTGTAAGAATTGAAAGTAAAATAAAATGCCCGAATTGCGGCAAGCCTATGGTGTTGCGTACAAGCAAGTTTGGAACACAATTTTTAGGTTGTTCCGGCTATCCTGATTGTAAAACAATGATGTCTTTGAACGCATTATCGGAAGAAACAAGCGAAGAACAGGAAAATTCTCAGGAAGTTTGCGAAGAAAAATGCGAAAAATGCGGTTCAGATATGGTGTTTAAAACAGGTCCTTACGGAAAATATATGGAATGCACTAATGAAGAATGCAGGCACAGAAAACCGTATCGCAAATCAACAGGTGTGAAATGTCCTAAATGCGGTGAAGGTATGATTGTTGAAAGAAAATCAAAACGTGGAACAGTATTTTACGGATGTGACAAATATCCCGACTGCGATTTCACATTGTGGAATGAACCGACAGGTGAAGAATGTCCCGAGTGCAAGTCATTGCTTGTTAAAAAGATTTTGAAAAAAGGTACTGTAATTTCTTGTTCTAATATGAAATGCGGTTATAAAAGAGAGGTAGAAGAAGAAGCTGATAATTCAGACAGCTGATAAAAGGAGGAAAAAATGAACCCTGAGTTGTATGAAAGATATTTGGCAAAGAAAGCTAAAAAATTAGGCATTTCTGTAGAAGAATTGAAAGCTCAAGGTGC
>ULLB01019238.1_pt1 | contig 73317 bp, 70 predicted proteins | sample 1951311 | NCBI WGS metagenome assembly ULLB01 (sample SAMEA4835516, study PRJEB28245) | human gut metagenome | biome: gut microbiome; material: fecal sample | place: Denmark | collected 2008 | reverse complement strand
ACAAGAGATTCTAAACCTCACCCTGCCGTTCCGGTGATATGGCGGGTTCTTCTTGTATCGCTCGCTTGACTATCATTTCTTTATACTCCAAAACATTAGTTTTAAACATTTGCTCTGGAACAATCTTTCTGGAATAGCCTTTTTCATTTTTGATAGCATCGTTAACGATGGCTTTTCCAAGAAGCTCGTATTTTGGCATTTTAATAGCCTTGCCATTTTCTTTTATTGTAACTGAATCAGCCAGCTCAAGTATTATAGCTTCGTGTAAAGACTTAGGAATAGGCTTTTTCTTGCGACCAGAGGATTTCCAGCCTGTCCTTTCTTGAACCTGGTATCTTTAGGCGGGGTTTTATAACCCGCCTTAGCCTCGTTATATTTTTCTACTATTTCACTAATCTTCTGAACCATCACTATCCCCTTTGTTTTCTTTTTTGTAATTTTTGATTAATTTAGCGGTTTTACCGGTTTCCTTCTGCCAGCGCCAGATAATCACATCGCAATATCGTGGCTCTAACTCAATAAGCCGAGCTCTGCGCTTACACCTCTCTGCTGCAATTAAGGTTGAACCGCTACCACGGAAACAATCGAGTACGATATCGTTTTTAGAGGATGTATCTAGCAATAAATCGTGTATCAAAGCAACACTCTTAACTGTTGGATGTAGTTTTAGCAGCTCCAAAGATTCTGGGTTTGTAGCTCTTATTCCGGGATAATCAAGTACATTTGTCCTGTAACGCCCATATTTTCCGAGCTTAATGTTATTCTGATGCTTTCTTAAAAACCGGAATTAGTTCATGTTGTGAACGAAAAGGGCGCCTTGACCACCAACACCTTTGTTCCAAAACGGGATATTCATTAGTTCCGGATGCACTTTCTTACCTTCTGAAAGTAATGTATTAATTCCACGCCAGTCAATGAAATAATAGGCTAGACACCCCGGAGCAGAGAATTTTTCAAGGTTTTTCATTGCTGTATTAAGAAAATCTGCAAACTGTTCGTTGCTCATTTCACCGGAAGCCATTGCAAATTTTTTGTGGTTAGTTTTGCAAACAAAGCCCTTAATCTTACAATTATACGGCGGATCTGTAACAACAATATGTGCGGTTTCGCCTTGCATCACGATTAGGTATGATTTCTCACACAAAGAATCTCCACAGTACAGAAAATGATCTCCGAGACGGTATAAATCTCCGAGCTTAACAATTGACGGAATGTTCGCATCTAACCAGGATTCATCCTCTTTATCTTTTTCGTGAGTCGAACTTTCATCGTTCTCAAAATGCAAGATTTCGTCGTAATCAATTGCATCAAATCCTATTTCTTCAAGCTCATAATTAAGTTCTAAAAGCTTGTCAATTTTAGACTTTACAACCGGATAATCCTATTCTGAATCTTCTGCCAGCCTGTTAGTAATCTGATTGCATTGGCTTCGGTTTCGGATATGTTTCGAAGAATAATTACCGGAATTTGAGTCATTCCCAGCTCTTTAGCTGCAAGGATTCTCAGATAACCGGAGATTAAGCAATTCCGTTCGTCAATGATAATCGGAATTGAAAACCCAAACTTTAAAATTGCCTGAATAAGCTTGTTCAACTGATTTTTAGAATGTTTTTCGCTCAGATTATTCGGGATAATAATCTCCGAAAGATTAATCATTGCGAAATTTGATCTTCCGTTTTCAGTAAAGTGCCGCAGAATTTCTGCCATTTTTGTTCCCATCTCGGGAATCTGTACGTGTTTTTCTAATTTGAACATCGTTGTTCTCCTTAATTAATCTACGAAGGCGAAAGTCCCTTCGTAATAATTTAAAGGAGACTTAAAATCCTAAAATCCGACTATTACTAAGGTTTAGAAGGTGTACTACTACTACTATGCTTATCCGCTTTTACTATAAAAACGGATAAGTTGTGGTAAATAAATACTACAAGGAGTGATGACAAGTGAAAAACATTGATAATGACTGTCCAATATGCGGCAAGAATAATGCGGTAATTTCTAACGGGAAAAATAAACGTTGTAATCGCTATTTTAAACCTGGCGCCGAAAGAATAGGTTATCCAAAAGAGTTTAAATTAGTATTACACAGTATTTTAGCGTTATTTAACGCTAAAAAATTAAAAATTAGAAAGCTATCTCTCAAAGATTTTAAAAATAAGATTGTGCAGAAACGGTTTCCAACAATTTGTAATCCTCAAATAGAATACAAAGTTTTTAAACATTTGTCAGAATCTACAACCGAATCAAGGATGGATATAAATGCAGATATTAAAGATGTGGTAATATTAGCTCAAAATGGCAATTCGTTTTTTGTTGTAAATGAGTTGACAAAAGGTAAAAAGATCACTTTTAATGATTGCATAGTACAAGTTATTTAATGTACTGTATCCAGATATAATAAATCTTTTTATCCCGATTGCTGCACATTGCATAGTCTTGATAAATACGGTTCGGATTCTTAAAAGTGTAGAGCAAAACATCGACTTCGCCTGTAATCTGGTTAGTTATTTTAGCTCCGAATGAACTTTTGTCTTTAGCTGTAATACATTTTCCGCTATCACCAAATAAATGTGCTTCGTACCAGGCGTAGTAATTCTGCATTATTACCTGCTTAACGTCTTTATCAAAACAATCGTCTGCAATGTGTCTGCCAATTCTGCTGTCCAGAAATTCTCTGATTTCTTCTGCATCTTTGCCGGAAAGAAGCAAGAGCGTTTCAAACGCAAGATTCCTCCTCTTCTGAGTTTCCTCTTCTTCATAATCCAACCTGGTTGTTTCCCAGAACCCTTGTTCCTGATTGTGTGACTCTAAAACTTCTGTTTCCATATCGCCGACCTTTCTGTTCTACTAACATTAATCGAGTGGAAAGCAAAAGTTATCAAGGATTTGCAGGATTATTGTATCATTTGGACATAATCTTATTTAAATATTTTTTAATATCAAAATTTTGAAGTTTAGTATTTTCTTTAGCATAAAGAGGGTGTTGTGGATGGTTAAATTTACTCTTGTCAATTCTTTTCCATACGGTATTTGCAGGAAAACAAGTGTATATTTCTTCTAAGTTCTTGATTAGGTACTTTTTCCTTTCAATACCTGCACCCCAAGCACAAAGAACTGTCGGATTATCAATATGCTTAATGATAGCTTTAATAGTTTCTAAATTCTTTTGTAAAACCTCTTCATCAAACTTTGTCGGTAGTTTTTCGGGATCTTTATTTATATATGGATAAAGATTAAATATAATTATGCATTATAAGTGAGAGAAGTTGTTGTTTTTATGCCATAAAATTCATTTGAGTTTACTAATATATAAAAATATCCCCCTTTGATCCTCTGTAATGGAGTTTTTATTGTAACAATTTTCCCAGTAATTTTATTCTCTTTTAGAAAAGAATCTTCGTTACAATGTTCATTGCAAAAAATCCATTCGAATTGCGAATTTATATACTCCCATTTTGTATCATTTGTAATCGTTACTGTTTCATTAGATTCGTTAGAAATATTTATAACAAAATCTGAAACATCAAAGGCAAATCTTTTGGCAATACTTGCTTTTAAATCAAAAATATCTATGGGATTTTTTCGTTTATTCCACTAAGAACAATTTTAGTTCCTGATTCACAAGTAACATCTTCATTATATTTTATAATTTGTGGCTTATACGTTCCGTTATTTTTTTCGTCTAGTATATCATTTAAATCCATTGCAAAAATGTTTTCTTTTCCGTCTTTTACAGTTTGAATTTCTATATGCGTAGCAATACCAAACGTTGCCAACTTCCCTAAGCCTTTTCTGCCAGTAACTTTCCTCCCCTTATTTGTTAAACCATTATTTCCTGAATTATTTTTTCTTCTATTTCTGCCAATAACTAAAAATGAATTATTAATTTCACTAAAAGACATTCCACAACCATCGTCTGTGATAATTATTTGCTTATTATTTTCATTTTCATTTAATTGAATATTAACAAAGGTTGCATCTGCATCATAAGCATTAGAAATCATTTCTGCAAGAACTGGTAGCAATGTTTTTACATTTGGATGCCTAAGTGTTCAATAGTTCTTAAATCAAATGTTAAAGTTAATTCTGTTGGTTCACACATATCCTACTCCTAGTTAGTGACTATATTATAGCAAAAATAAAATATTTTTTGTCAAATAATTCCCAGTCCCCACGTAGTCCCCAAGAGGGATATGGGATGTATATTCCCGTAAATATCAAGGTGTCCAAAACGCACTAAAAAAGAGCCTTTTTGGCTCTTTCAAAATGGAGGAGGAGGTGGGATTCGAACACCTAAAAATACTTTTTATAATTTGTAATAATGTACCCAAATCTTTACTCTTGTTTAATTTGAGCTGTTCTTACCTTTCGTAATTTTAAATAATTTTCGGGGGCTTTTCGTCGCTTCAGCCCCCAAATAGCCCCCTTTTTTAGTCCAATAAAAAGTAACATTTTATATTAATGCTATCTTAATAAAAATTTATATTTATTCCTTTTGCAATAATATTAATGTTAAAATGATAGAAATAAAGTGATTTATGAGGGATATATGGAAAATCTCAAAGAAAAAGAAAGAACTATTGAAGAACTTGCATTGTTTATGAGAAACAAAACCGATGAAAAACAATCCTTGTATTGCATGTTATTAGGTGCAGGTGCATCAAAATCATCTGGAATTAGAACAGGTCAGGATTTAGTTAATGGTTGGCGAGATTTATTTTATAAAAAAATTGCTGATAACTCTGATAGTGCAACATTAGATGAAAAAAAAGCATTATTAAAAGAACGCTTTACATGGTACAAACCTGAGAATGAATATAGTTCTTTTTTTGGCAAAATTTATGACCTACCAAATCAAAGAAGAAATTTTATTGAACTAGAAGTAAATGATAAAGAGCCATCTATAGGGTATCATTATCTTAATAAATTAGCAGAAAATGGTGAAATTGAAACATTTTTTACAACCAATTTTGATGATTTGCTTGAGCAAGCATTTGCTTATAGTAAAAAACGACCGATTGTTTGTCCTCATGACTCTTCTGTTAAGAATATCAGTATTACATCTAGAAGAACAAAAATTATAAAATTACATGGCGATTTTCTTTTTAATACATTACAGTCAACAGAAGATGAAACTCAAAATTTAAATGACAATATGAAAAATAAGTTTGAGGAATTTTTAAAAAATTATGGACTTATTGTATTAGGGTATGCAGGTTTTGATAATTCAATTATGGATGTCTTACTTGAATTAGTTGCGAAGTCAGATTATTTAAATAATGGTATTTATTGGTGCATTAAAAAAGAAGACTTTCATAAGGAAAAATTAAGTCCTAAATTAAAAAAATTATTAGATACTAAAAAAGTTTATTATATTTTGATAGATAATTTTGATTCTTTTTGTGCGAAATTAACACATTTAGTACTCGAAAAAGAAACTATTTCTCTAGGAGATATGCACCAATCTAAACTTACAAGTCGTCAAAAGTTTTTTATTGAACAAAAAGAAAAATTTTCGAATGATACATATATTCTAAACGATATAAATGAATGTCTATCATCAGCTCCTTTTACTGATTCCAATAATTATGAAATAGAAAAAGATTTAAGTTTAACAAAAGATAATTTTAAAATAACAAAGGATAATGCAGTTGAGGATTTAAAAACTCCTGAAGAAGTACAAATATATGAATTGATTAAAAATAAAGAATATGATAAAGCAATAGAAACTATTGATATAAAGGTTAATGAAAAAATTTTATCATCATATCAATACAATAGATATGTCAAATTAAAAATTCAATGTTATTTAAAATTAAAACAGCGTAATCGTGCTTTAAATTTGATTGATGAATTAATAAAATATAATGAAGAGCATAAGAAAGATTCAAATATACCGTTGTTAATACAAAAGGCTGGCATTGTACCAATTGATTCTGAAAAAGTACAGATACTTGAAAAAGCATTAAGCTTAGACTGTAATAATATAGATATTATTAACTTTTTAGCAGAGGCAAAAACTTCTCTTATTAATCATAATCCAAATTTATATAAATCTATAGTTGATGATTATAATCGTTCTATAAATCTACAACCAATTTCTACTAATGATGCATACATTGATAAATTAAATTTTATAAAACATTATACTTCGGAGGATAAACAGAATAAAATATCAGAAACTTGTAATCAAATAATACAAGATTTGGTACAAAAAGATTACTACTCCATTGCTATATATGATGCAAAAATAGAACTTTTATATCAAGAAGCGAAAAATAACTCAAACAAAGAATTTATAATAGAGCAATTCAAATCCTTATTTGAAGAATATTATAATGGAAATTCTTTGTATGAACGTAATGAGTTATATTTACAGGAATATATTCGTAAGATGTCAAAATTAAAGTATGATGATGAATTAAAAAATATTTTTAACAAATATGATTTAGATAATAAATTTAATATTGCATATCAGATACAAAAAGCAGAGGTTATGTTGTCGAATTTTCATAATTTAAACGAATCTATAAAAGTTCTTGAAAATATCGATAAAAGTTTAATTATAACAAAAAATAAATGGCGTAAAAAATATTATATAAATTACTTAGATTATCTATTATATAATAAAGAATATGATAAAATTTGCAGAATTGTAGATAATGAACCAGATTCTAAAATACTTGCAAATATTAATGCATATAAAGAAGCATTATTAATCAAAGATAACAGTAAATATTTTGATATTATATATAAAGATTTTGAAGAAAGTGAAAAATTGACAAGTGATTATATCACTTTAACATATAGTTTCTTAAAATTAGAAATGTATGATGAAATTTATAATACTTGCCAAAAATTATTTGATAATCAAACTCAAAATAATAATGTTGATATTAATAATGATATTTTAAGAATTAATTATAATTTGGCAAAGAAAAATTTAAATAAAACTATCACAAAATCAAATTTGGAGCATATTTTTAACCATAAAGATGATTCTGTTGAAAAAGCCGCTGCATATGTTCTGATAGATAAAATGGACGAAGCTACCAAAATTATTACAAATAAAATTAACAAAGATTATTATTATTTTTATTATTTACAGTTAATGCCTGTATTTAAAAATATTAATTTTGAAAAAATGAAATTACAAGAAAAAGAATTTTCAAAATAGCTTTTAAGCTGTTGTATTATATATAACATTTTTTAGATTTAACCCTGCATAAAACTCATCCATCTTATTAGCCACCTGTGCTTCTTTGGATTTGATTATGTGCGAGTAAGTGTTAAGGGTTACATTTTTATCTGCATGTCCAAGTCGAACGCTTACAGTTACAATGTCTTCACCTGATGAAATCAACAGGCTTGCGTTTGTATGGCGGAGTTGGTGAAATGTTATCTTTGGCAGGTTATGACGATTTAAGAATTTTGTAAACCACTTATACGGCAACTGTGTACTTATCGGACTGCCGTCCTCGTGCAGGAATACATATTTACCGTTTTGCCAAGCGGTACCAAACTTAAGTCTGTTCTCATTCTGTTGCTTTTTGTATTCCTTCAATAGAGATATTACCGTTTTGGAGGCTGTAACAGTTCTTACTCCTGCATCAGTTTTCGGTTTACCTTCAATATTGCCGTAGCCTGTAATATAGTGTCGCTGTTTGTTGATGTTAATTTCACAGGTGTCAAAATTTATATCTTCCCACTTCAAGCCAGTTAGCTCACCCTCTCTCAATCCGATATCTATTGCAAGATAAATCATAGTCATATACATTAGAGGCTCTAATTTTAAGCATTGGAGCATATCTGCCACCTGTTCATCATTGTAATACTTAGCCTTGGACTTGGTTACTTTTTGCGGTTTGGCTCTTTCAGCAGGATTATTTAGTAAGATGTTCCAGTCAACAGCAGTGGATAATATTGAGTGAATAACTATATGATGATTGCGGATTGTTTTTCTGGTCAATTTCTTTTCTGAATTACCTTTAAACATTCTGTTGAAGTCTAGTTTATAGCAATTACAAAGCTTTTGAGCCCTAAAGCAGGTAATATCCTGTTAAGTATAATTTTGTATGACACTAGAGTAGTCGGTGCCAAGTTTTTCTCTGCATAATCAGTAAGCCATTTTGCAGCAAATTCTCCAAATGTAATTTTACCGCCATCCAAGAACAAGCCGTTTTCTACTTCTTGTTGGAATAATACGCATAGAGTATTAAGTTCTTTTTGCCGTTTGCTTTCAGACATATTTTCAGGAAGTTTAACGGTTTTTGACACTCGTCTGTGTTTGCCGTTTGAGTCATACCCCATTGATACGACTATTTTATATGAATTTTTTGATTTCTGCTCATAGTACGCCATTATTACCTCTATTCTTTATTATTACTGATTTGCCTGTTTCTTACCTTCATTTTCTTAAATTCGTTTGCCCCGCAAGTGATGAGCCAAAATAGATACTTGAATATTACCGATATTACTGATACTACCGATACTAAGTGTGTTTTAAGTATCAGTAGTATCGGGTATATCAGTATATTTAGTTGAACATTGCATCTATTTTTGCCCATTCATCAGGTGGCACGCTTTTCTCAAATTTGTGTAATCTTGTTCCATTACTGCCGTGTGGCGGTGGCGGATTGTAAATAATACCTTCGAGTTCAAGCATTAAGCCTTTATATTTACGCAGCCGCTTACCTATCGTTTCATGTGTTTCATCTAAGTTGATACCGCAACGCTTTTCAAATTCAGACAATAGCTCTTTAGCAGAACATTGAAATTTATCTGTTTCTACAGTATCTAACAGTTTTCGTAAAGCCTTTATTATTGGGTCATTACTATATTCTGTTCTTTCCTTCTTTAAACGCTGAATTTCTGCATTGCCTTTAGATATCCACTCACAATTAGATTGGTTAAATTGCAGATACAAATCATCTTGTTCGACATCTCTGCCTGTAATATGTAACTGTGCATCATTTGCGTATCTATTTTCTTTTTCAATTACGAATATTGTGTCACAGGCGCCTGTAATTGCGTTAGTTCCTGATATTCGGTTATAAATATCATTATCTTTTTGTTTCCTCAAATGATGAATAACTAAAATACAGATATTATGCTTATCAGCAAATTTTTTTAATATACTCAAGTCTCTGTACTCAGCAGTATAAGCATTTTCATTTTTGGCGGAACCTATTCTAACCATTTGAAGTGTATCAATAATTATCAGTTTTGTATCAGAGTGTTCTTTTAAATAATTTTCTAAGTCATCAATTAATCCATGGTTAATAGAATTGGCATTTACTGCAAAATCAATATCTTCTGGAATTTTTTCATCACCAAGTACCTTTTTTAATCGTTTTATAATCCTACGCTTGCTATCTTCTAATGTCAGGTATAAAACTCTTGATTGGTGTGTCTTGAATCCTAAAAAGTCTTTACCCTGTGCAACACGAATACTTAAACCCAACCCAAACCAACTTTTGCAGAATTTAGGAGGTGAGGCTAAAAGACCCAAACCCTGCGGTAATAAATTATCTACTGTCCAATAAAGCGGTGGCAGGTTCAGATTTATAAGCTCAGAAGACGATATGGGTTCAAATTTTTGAAGACAATAGACTTCTTCTTTTTGATTTTTGCTTTTTGGAATTCCGCAAAGTTCATGCTTAAAGTGGTTTATTGCCGCTTTTAAGGTCATGTTTTCTGTTCGTATCAGGAAGTCGATTACACTCCCGCCACAATTACCATGCTGTCCAAAACAATGCCAATGACCAGTAGCTTTATAGACAACAAAGCATTCTTCATGCCCACATATAGGGCAATTTAGAAACATTATAGATTTTTGATTTTCATAACGGATTTTACCGCACCTTTCACGATAGAACGAGTTATAGTCAAAATTTATTTTTAAATCGTTTAAGTGATTAGGATATTTCTTGGCTTGCGGGTTGTGCAAGCCAAGCATTTTACCAAAACTAATTGTCATATATATTTACCTCCTTATTTGTTCCAAAGTAAATCCTGTCGGCATTTACGCAGGATGTGTCTGATTGAGGAAATAATGTTGGAAAGGTGTCTGCCAAAAATTCCCTTCTTTCTTCCATTTCAACGGGCTTACGCATTGCGAAAATAAGCCTAAATTTCGGTTTTTCCTCTGTGTGTGAGAAACTTTTGTAATAAATTACAGGAGAAATTCTGCACTCTTTGCAAATATCTAAGGCTTTTTCAATAGTTAATATTGGCGAATTTACATCTTCATTATCTACATCAACAGGAAATAATTGCTGTTGTGTCCAATGAATTGCACTGCATCCACCTTCCAAAATCCCAGGGCTGAATGAATGACCTGTTTGAATTAGGTTGGCAATTTCTCTCAGCGTTAAAAGTTTAGGTTCACTGCTTTGTGTACGGATTTTAATCCCTCCGATTTCTTTGCCTTTTGGTTTTTCGTTGTACCCTTTGCTATCAAATTGTATTGGGTATCTTTTTTCTTCTTTAGTCATAAAGACCTCCTTTTATTTTTCTGCTACTGTTACTAACTGTTACTTTGGCATTGTCACCATTATTCAGATAATTAATTAAGCTGTCCATATTTAAAAGGTACTTGACCCCAGAGCGGACAAACTTGACTTTCCCTTGTAGGACAAGTTTTCGTATGTGATACTTGGTAAGCCCTGTAATTTCTGAAGCCTCTGAAATGGTTTTCATTTCAGGAATTACAATTTCTCTTTGCATTTAGCCTCCTTTCTTTATATATGCTGAGTTGTAACAAATATCACTTTACAAAAGCCAAGAAAGAAGTGAGCAAAATTAGAAACTAATGAGTAAAAATGCAATAATTAAAAATATTATTGTATTAATGCAAAAATATGCTAGAATAAAAATATGAAAAAGAAAGAACCAAACAAGCTACATCAATTATTAAGACAAATCTTTGGAAAGCGTTGTTATGATTTAAGATGTGATGATGAAACAAGTCGACCAAATGGGAATAAAACTTCATATAAAAGTACATCTATGCAAAAATTAGCAACATTATTTTCTGCAAAAATAGAAGATAGGTATGATACCTCAAAAATATCACGATTAGAGAATTATACTGCAGAAGTGACCATATTAGATTTATACCTTTATCATAAACACTATAATGTATCATATAATTATTTAATGGGTGATACAGAAAATAAAAAAGAACAATATAATGGTGTATGGGAAAAATATGGTTTGTCTGATAAAACTTTAGATATTTTAAATAATCTTGTAAAAACAAATAAATATGAAAAAGAAATATGCGTATTAAATGAGGTTTTTGAAAGTGGTTTAGTACAGCCTTTACTCAGTGCATTGTATGATTATCTTCATAATGACTATGAGAATCGTTTACCTGCGGGGTATAAACCTACAAACGGGGAACTTGTGGAAGTTGAATTGATAGCAAAAGCCGGAAAATTGAATTTAGGTAGTGACATTTTCCCGTTAGAAAAATTAAACAGCTTAAATAAACAAATTTTACATGATAAGTTAGAAGAGCTAAAGCAAGTATTAAATGATAAAGAAAACTATGAAAATAAACAAATCCAAACTAAAAATTCTAAAAAAATTTTAGACAATATATATAAAAATAAGACTTAAGCTAAAAATTTTTTAAACAAAATTTATTTAAAAATTTTTGAGGGTTACCTGATAAAATTTTAAATAACTATTTTATACTTTTATAAAACTGATACATCAGCTTAATATCAACTTGTTCAGTTCTGATGGCTTCCATTAATTCCTTTTTTAGTTCTTCTTTTTCATCAAGATGTTTGAAGTTAAAAAGTTCTGTTGGTTCGACTTCAAGGGCAGTTATAATTTTTGAAAGCGTTTCAGCTGTAACAAAGTTATTTCCGCATTCAATCTTACTTAAATTTCTCTCACCGACATCAATCATCTCAGCAAGTTGTTCCTGTGTTAAGTTTTTTCGCTGACGGAGTTCTTTGATTCGTTTGCCTAAAAGTTTCTTGATATCTATGTTATTTTCCATTTTGCCCTCATTGCTCTTATAATAATCTATTAATTCTCTTAAAATAACGAAACTAAAAACTCTTTATAACTTGACAAAGAGCTTTTAATTTCTGATAATAGAGTGTATAAATTCTGTAAAACTAAAAAACTTTGCTTTTTATGGCGTGTAGTATGTAAGGGAGCAACAAATGGCAGTAAGCAAAAAAGATAAACTTAATAAAATTGCTAAAGAGATAGAGGTCTGCAAAGCGTGTAATTTATGTAAAAACAGGATAAAATCAGTGGTTTCAAAGGGTAATGAAAACGCAAAAATTATGTTAATTGGTGAAGCTCCTGGAAAGTTAGAAAATGAAATCGGTAAACCTTTCGTTGGTAAGTCAGGACAGCAATTAAATGATTTACTTTCTGAAGCAGGTTTCAATCCTGACCAAGATATTTATTTCTGTAATGTTGTAAAATGCAGACCTGTAAAAAATAATAAAGACAGAAAGCCCAAAAAACAGGAAATAGAAGCTTGTGTGAAATATCTCAATGCACAAATAGAGGTCGTTAAACCTAAAATAATTATACTTTGCGGAAATACAGCTAAAAGGCTTTTTAAAATTAACGTGCCTATGAAAACAGTACATGGCACTTGTGTTGATTATGCAGAAATAAAACTCATTCCTGTGTATCACCCTAGAGCCAGTATTACTGATGAGGTTAAATTCAATGATTTAAAGAAAGTAAAAAAGTTGGGAGGTAAATGGTGAAAAAACTAATATTTAACATTTTTGTAATGATATGTTTGGTTTTATCTGCTCCTTTATGCTTTGCGATTGATTGGACAGCTCCAGCACCTGCATATTTTCCAAAACAAAAATCAACTCCAATACGGCAGTCATCAAGTGTAACGATTCAAGCTTTTTATGATAGTTGGGCTGATAATATAGGTAAAGATATTCAAATTAAAACTTTTGACACGGAATTTACAGGTATAGCATATAAGGAAGAAATAACGAATGATGTCTTTCCTAAAGTGATTATTCCAAAAACTGCTGATAAAAATTTTATTTCCTGCAATATTTATAGCGGTGTATTAAATGCTGCTGCCTATAAAAAATTAAAAAGTCCTTTATTATATGATTCTGAACATAATATTTGTGTTGCTGCCGTTGCTATTAGGGATTACTCAAATACAGATAATCCTTATTTTGAAGAACCAAAAGAATTTCGAAATGTTGTAAGTATATCAGGATATTTTCCAAATATTCCACATGGCAGTATTAAATTAAGAGAAATCGTATTAATTCCAAGTAATGTTCAGGATGAAAAGAAGATTGAAAAGTATGTTAAAGAAACAATAAAATTATATAAAAATTTTCTAAGAGCAGAAGAATTGGGTGTTTCTATAGATAAAGTTCCGTCTAAATTTTCTCAAACCGTGCAAAAAGGTCTGATTGATTTACTTGAATGTGCAGGAGGTCTATTATTAAATCCTTAAAAATAAATTTTCTAATACTAGGAATTCTAGTTTTTATTATACAGAGTTCTGTATTAGCAGATGTTAATATTACATATAAAACTATAGGAAACTTGACAACATTTTATGCAAAAGGAAAGGTTGTCGGTACATATACAAGACAGACAATGCCTAATGGTTTTGTCGACACAGAAGCCTGTTACGGCGGTTACTGTTATACAGAAGTAATGTCTCCAATGAGTGCAAAAAATTACATTTACACTCTTATAGAAAAAATAGAACATTCTTGTAATATGCAACAACAATTTGATGAATATAAAAAGCAACAGCAAAAGCAAGAACAACAAAGACAGGCTAATAAATCAATCATTATAAAACAGGTTACTGTATCAGCTCCAAAAGGTGAAAAAATATCCTTGCAGGAAGATAAAAACGGTGATGACTATTTAGTTATAAACGGGGAAAGAATTGAAACTATCGGTCGTGGAATTGCAACTTATAAAGATGTTGTTTATGACCCTTATCCTGAAAATTCTCAACTTGAAAACGTAATTGCAACAGCTCAAAGGGAGGATATTTATAAAACAAAAAAACGGAGCTATGACGAAATAATTTATTCATCTATCGACCTTTGTGATTTATTCAAAGTTGTTTATAAATTGAGGGTTGAATATGGTGTAAGCTATGAAGATGCACAAAAATTAATGACTTTTGGGATAGATAACAGGCATTACAAACCGAGTGATTTATTGTTACCTAGTGAAAAACAAGCTATTAAGTATCAAAAGAATCATAAAGAAACATCCGAAAAGCTTAAAAATGTTACTTTTCCAAAAATTTAAGGAGCTAATATATGTCCGACTTTGAAACAAATACCCATGAAAGTGGAAATCAAGAGCAAGAAATAAACCCTTCGCAATCTGAAAAATTTAAAACTTGGCAAGTATTTTTGGTAATATTAATTGTTCTCATTACAATTTGCTTTATTGCTTATAGAGAAATCTGTAAGTTTCCATATAACGGAAGTTATGTGTTTGGTGATACCGAAGTTTCTGTCAAAGCAAATTATAATTCAAAGTACAATATTATAAAAATTGATTTAAGAGCAGACGAAATTATAGAGGAATGGCAGGTAGAAGCAAGCGGTGGAACGGTTGAGGGTATAAAATTAGAATGTGAAACCAACGATAAATCTATAAAACGCGAATTCAAATTTGAGGATATTTCCTTAGAGGTTGGTAAAAATGTGGAAACCAGTCTTTCAATAGAGAATGCCCAATTAAAAGATTTTGTGATGACTAAAGATTTACTAAATGGACAAGTAACAATTTTCGCTCCAAAAATCATTAGTCTGGATAGCGAGGAAAGAGAACAAGCAAAAGATTATTATTACTATAGAAGTAATGCTTCTAGTGCTTCTTTTCTTGGAGAAATGTTTTTATATGGCTTGATGGGCGGATATTAATTTTTAATTTCTATTTTAAAGCCATTAGAGTTCTTTCGATAAATTAGTTCATATTCTTTTGTGTTATCTGATACATTTTTAAAAAATTTAATCAGATTAATTGTATCATTTTTGCAGATTTTGATTTTATGGACAAGTTCTGAACCTTCATACTGGTAATATGGAATTTTTCCTTTTGGCAGAATTTCAACTTTCTTCAAATCGGTAATTTGTAAAAGTTCGTCCATACTGCTCGCACCATATTTTTGATATAAAGCATTAAGTCTTGAATCGTTTTTGATTAGTTCAATGCCAAATTTTTCTTTTATTTCTGTATTATTTAAGCCGATTTTTATTGCACTAAGAATAATAAATTCATCTTCTGTCAAGAACATTTTTTGCCTCCGATTTTTCTAACAAATTTATTATAGAGATGTTTAAAAAATCTTGCTCCCAAATCCTTGACTTCGATTGGTATGAGGGAATTTTAAGCCCGTCAATTTTAAAAATTCATTAATAATAACGCATATTTATTAAAGTTTTATACAAGAATATTTAGACACATGACAAAATGCAAGATTTTCTAAAACCCTGTAAAATCAATATTTTTCTTTTACAGCCCCCAAACAGCCCCCTAAATGGCAAAATTAAACAATTTTCACGCTTTAATAGCAGAGCTAAAACGCACTAAAAAAGAGCCTTTTCAGGCTCTTTTAAAATGGAGGAGGAGGTGGGATTCGAACCCACGGTACGCTCGCACGTACGACGGTTTTCAAGACCGCTCCAATCAACCGCTCTGGCACTCCTCCAAAGATATTTAATTGGTAACAAATCTATACTACACAAAACAAAATTTATTGTAAAGGGGGTAAAATAATTTTGTAGCAATGATGCCCATCTACTCCGCCGATTGTAAAGGTGAATCTCGATTTGATTGTTTGTTATATAATTATTTATAAAAGGAGCGGGGTATGTTTGATTATTTTATGGGGGTTATTTCTGATAAAAGAAAAACTTCTAAAGGGACTTTTATAACTATTGATGTTTCGGGTATAGGATATCTATTAGAAGTTACTGAGATTGATTTTAACTGTACAAAAGTTGATGAGAGTGAAATACAAAAGGTCTATGTGTTATTAACACATAGAGAAGATGCAATGTCTTTATATGGTTTTTCTAATAAAGAAACCAGAGATATTTTTCAGATACTTTTATCTGTATCCGGCGTTGGTGCAAAAATGGCAATTGCACTGTTAAATGAGTTTGATGCTTGTGATTTAATTTCGTTGGTTATTGATGGAAATTTCAAGGAACTTACAAGAGCCAAAGGAGTCGGTCCAAAGCTGGCACAAAAAATTATTCTTGAGCTTAAAGATAAATTGATGAAAACGGAACTGCCAAGAACTTCCTGCAAACTTCCAAAATCTCAGGCTTTTGACGATACGCAAGCTGTATTACTTTCTCTCGGGTATGAAGAAAATGAGATAGAAGATGTTCTTGAAAAAATTATGCCTACTATTCAAGATCATTCAAATTCAGAGGAGGTGATAAGAAAAGCTTTAACATGTCTATCTATGTAAATTATTGTAAAGTTTTTAAAATTTTTAGCAAATTTAATTTTTACAAGACTTACTATAGTAGAGTAGAAGGTTTTATATATGAATTTCAATATCCAACCAATTAATTTTAATATCGCCAACGTCCGCTTTAAAAGTAATTCTAATATTAGCCAGCCAAAAGGTTCAGATTTAGAGCGAAATCCTAAAATGGACTCCTTTGAAATGTCTATAGGATATGTAAACGATGCCCACGGACAAACTAATAACATGATGAGAATATTGTCTGGTATAAAGGGGGATTTGAAGCTTTCAGCTGGAGATAATGACATTGGTGATGAAAAGAATGATGCGATACATCAAGCGACAACAAAATTTTTAAACATTGCAGACATAAAAGCCTCTGCATTAGGTAACCACGAAATTGATATGTCACAGAAAGATTGTATTGATGCTATAAATAGATTTAATGGCTTAATGCTTTCTATAAATTTTGAACAAATTCCGTTAGAAGAACAAGACCCTGAAGATATTCAAAAATATGGTCGTGCAGATTTAAAGAACCATCTCACAAAATCTGCAATTGTAGAAGTTAAAGGACAAAAAATCGGCTTAATCGGAGCTTCTCCAATTGATATGATGAGCCGTTTAACACATCCTAATTATTACACAGATTGTTCTGTTGATGACTTGGATGATACAATAGAACTAATTCAAAATGAGATTGATAAGTTTAAAGAACAAAATATAAACAAAGTTATTCTTGTATCGCACTTAGGACATAAAGCAGATAAATTTGTCGCTGAAAATATTGATGGAATCGACGTAATTGTCGGTGGGCACACCCATGAACTGATAAAAGATATTAAAGAAGGGGAAAATTTATTATATTCAAAAACAGGTGAGCCAATAATAATGACAGAAGCAGGTAGAGATGGTAATTATTTTGGAAAACTAAACCTGACTTTTGATAAAAATGGTGTTATTACTAAAGCTCAGAATAATTTAGGTGAAACAAGATTATTCCATAAAAACATGATTAACCAGTATGTATTTGACAATATTTTAGGCGTTCCGGAAAAAGTAGGTTATATAAAACAGGCACCACCGCCGCCTAAAAATTTAGCAGAAGAAAATCCGCATGCAAATTTTGTATGTGATGTAATGAGAGAAAAAACAAATTCGGATATTGCACTATGGCACCATAGCGGGGTCAGAAGCTTCTTCCATGAAGGTGAGATTGATTCCCGTGATGTAAAAGAAATGGCACCGTTTTTAGATTATGTCGTAACGGCTCAAGTTTCTGAAAAAACTCTGGTAGATGCATTCAAGAAAGCTGTAGATATGACATTTGAAACTTCGGCTCACAAACCTGGGCTGATAGCAGTTTCTGGTCTGAATTATACAGTTGACCCTGAAGAAGGGGAGCTTCTTGCTATGAATTTCATAGATAAGGAAGGAAAAGAACATAAAATTGATGTAGAAAATCCTAGTGAAGATAAAATGTACAAAGTGGTAACTGATGAATTTTTGATGTCAGCCGGGGCTGATTACGATATTCTGGCTCCAGAAGAAGTTTATGTGGAGAAATTCCCATATGATAAAGATGTGCTGACTTGTGAATATATAAAGGAAATGAATGAACCTGTTGTGATTAATCAAGTTGGCAGAATTAAGTTTGTACATGAAGAAGATTAAAAGCAAAATTTATTTTTAGAAGTTTTAATATTCAAAAAGCAGGAAAATATGAATATAAAAGTAGCATTATCTAATATCAACCCATATACATTTACATTTAGAAAATCTCAGGATACATCTAAACATAATAACCTTGAAAAGACTCCTGAAAAAGATGTATTTGAAATGTCTGTTGGTTATGTGAATGATCTTCACGGGCAGACAAATAATATGACAAGAATTTTATCTGGTATCAAAGGTGATTTAAAACTTTCTGCCGGTGATAACGACATCGGAGATGAAAAGAACAAAGCTGTAAACAGAGCTGTAATGAAATTCATGAATTTGGCAGGCATTTCCGGCTCTGCCCTGGGAAATCATGAACTTGATACAAAGCAAAAAGATTTTGTAGATACGATTAATGGATTCAATGGAGATTATTTTGCAGTTAATCTAAAACAATCTCCTATAGAAACTCAAGATCCGGATGATGTTGAAGAGCAGGAACATATAGAGTTAAATAAGTTTATAAAAAAATCTTCAATTATAGAGGTGAAAGGGGAAAAAATAGGTTTAATAGGCGCTGCTCCAATTGATTTAACAGCAAGGGTTACTCATCCATCATACCATATGGATTGTTCTGTTGAAGATTTAGACGATACTATAGAAGATATTCAGGAGCAAGTTCAAGAACTAAAAGAACAAGGGGTGAACAAAATATTCCTGTTGTCGCATATGGGAAATCAAACAGATAAAATAGTTGCACAAAAGACACAAGGAATAGATGTTATTATTGGCGGTCATACACATGAGTTAATAAAAGATGTTAAAGAAGGAGAAAATCTCCTCTATTCTCTGACAGGAGAACCTGTTGTTATAACAGAAGCCGGAAAAAACGGAAATTATTTTGGCAGACTTAATCTTACTTTTGACAAAGACGGAGTGATTACAAAGATACAGAATAATTTGGGTGAAACAAGACTCTTCCAGAAAAATATGATTAACCAGTATATAATTAATGAAATTTTAGGACAGCCGGAAGAAGTCGGATACATTAAATCAGTTACGCCTCCTCCAACTACATTGATTGAAGAAAATGCTCATGCAAATTTCATGTGCGATGCCATGCGCGCGGAATTAGCCACAGATATTGCGATTTGGAATAACAGCGGAACAAGGAGTTTTTTCCAGCCAGGTGTAATTGATTCCCGTGATATTAAAGATATTGCTCCTTTTGAAGACAGAGTTTCCGTAGCAGATGTTTCGGAAAGAAAACTTGTTGACTTCTTTAAGCATGCAATTGAAGATACTTACAGAACTCAGGGGAATAAACCTGGATTGATGGCAGTTTCGGGTATGACATATTCTGTAAATCCTGAAAAAGGAATTTTAACAGGCATGAGCATTATTGATAAAGACGGTAATGAAATCAAAATAGATGTTGATAATCCGAGTGATGATAAATTTTATAAAGTAGCAATGGATTCATTTATGATGTTTGATGGAGCTGATTTTGATATTTTGGCACCAAAAGAAGAATGTATAAATTATCCATTTAACAAAGATTTTCTGGCATGCGAATATATTAAGCATTTGAATGAACCTGTTGTTATTAATCAAACAGGACGTATTAAATTTGAATCATAATAATTCTTTTATGGCTAATGGCAAGTATTTTGGAAGTTCTGATGCAAGGACAGAGTATTCTGTAAGTTCTTCCGAAGCTATTTCACCGGTGCGCGAGTGGAGGTAAACTCCAAGTCTTGCCGCTTCGTAAAGCGGTATCTTCTGTGCTAACAAGCCTGCAATAATTCCCGCAAGTACATCTCCAGAACCTGCTTTTGCAAGTGCCGAGTTTCCATGCTGGTTAACAAAATAATTCTCTTTGTCTGTAATAATTGTTCTGTGTGTTTTTAGAACAACAGTGCAATTATATTTCTCTACTAATTTTTTAGCAGAATTATCTAAGTCGGCCAGAACTGCATCTAGACTAATTCCTAAAAGCCTTGCTGCTTCAAGTGGATGCGGCGTAATAATCGTTTCTTCCGGTAGTTTAATGTCTGTTTCAGCAAGAATATTCAGACCGTCAGCATCAATAACAATTGGAGAAGATGTGTGTTTTATTACTTTTTTAAATAATGTTTTATTTTTACCCAAACCGCAGCCAATTAAAACGACAGAAAAATCTTTTATTGACCTTAAGCCTTCTTGTGTTGAAAGATAAACAGCCTCCGGAAGCAGAGCCGATACAGAATGTATTATATCTTTTTCCGTTGCGAGAGCTGCAAACCCGCCACCGCATTTTAAGATTGAAACCGTCGATAAATATGCCGCGCCGATATAGTTTTTAGAGCCGGCAAAATTCAAAACTTTACCAAAGGTCCCTTTATTAGAATTTTGTGCTCTGATTGGCATTTTATAAGTTGAGTTGTCGTATGATTTCATAAGCTACTATTGCAACAGAATTTGATAAGTTTAAACTGCGCTGTCCTTCTACCATCGGTATTGTAATTGCATTTTCTTGAGTTACATATTCCTGCGGAAGACCTCTTGATTCAGGACCAAAAACAATAAAATCTCCGTCTAGGAATTTGATATCAGTGTATTTCTTTTTTGATTTTGTTGTCAAGTAGAAAAATCTTCCATCAGGAAACTGGCTATATAAATCGTCCATCGAATTAACTTTATGTAAATCTACACTTTCCCAGTAATCCATTCCTGCACGTTTAGTGTATTTATCTGTTAGTGCAAAACCAAGTTTTCCAACAAGATATAGAGATGCACCTGTACAGGCGCATAATCTTGCAATATTTCCGGTATTTTGCGGGATTTCCGGTTCATATAAAACAATATTAATCATTCTTTTTCTCAAACAAATATTTAGCTTCTATTACAACCGGCAGTCCTCTTACCACACAGAATACAATCGCAAATACAGCTGCCCAGAAACCAATTGTCCAGATAATTTCTCTATTCGGACAAACCGGAATTTTAGCTGCAATAATTAAAACAAATGCTAGAACTTTTGCAACAGCATAGCTTATTCTCATAAACTTAGAACCTGTAATAAATTTGCATACCGAGTTAACCTGCATTGCAAAAGGAGTTAAACCTTGTTCCATTGCTGCACTTCTTATTGTATCTGTAATAAAACCTCTTGTAATTGCAATCAACGGGAATAAAATATTGAGCCATCCCATAACAGCAAATAAAATCCAGTATGTGTTTTCAACAATTCTGTCGCCCATAATATCAAGAAGTGCACCGAATTTTGATTCTTCATGAAATTTTCTTGCAACATAACCGTCTAAACCGTCTAGAGCAAAAGCAATAATAGTTAAAGCCAGTGCCCAGAGATATGCAGCTGTGTTACCCTGGCAGGAGTATATTAGATACACTGCTGCGAACATTACGAATATTCTAAATATAGATATAAAATTAGCCATTTTTTTCAACCTTTTGGCGGGAGACATTCCGTATAACTACCAGCTTAAACTTTACCTACTCCGTCTCCCTTTGGAACAGACTACCGGCTGGATGAGCTCGTCAAATCTTCATTCTGGAAAGTGCAAAGTCTTTTTTGTTCAAATCTTCAACTTTAGAGCCTAGCATAATTTTTTCTGCTTCTTCAAGTACGCTTACAACTGCATAGCCATTGGCACCGTCCGAGCGGGCTTTTTGACCTGAAGCGCAGCAATTAACAAAGTGCTGGCAGGCAAGTTTCAATGGTTCGATTTCGAGATAATCAAGTGCATAATTTTGTGAATTAGCAGGTTTGAAGTTATCATAAACTTTAAGTTTGTCAGTTGGAGCTGTATCATCGAAAATAGCAGTTGCTTTTGTACCTCTAACAAGCAGGGTTACATGTTTTTGAGGTGTAATCCAGCTGTCTGAAATATGTGCAATCATACCGCCTTCAAATTCAACACCGATATGAGTGATGTCCATGATGTCATTTCTGTCGGAAGAACATCCGATTGCAGAAATCACTTTTACAGGGCTTTTACCTGTTACATAAGCAATCATTGAAACATCATGCGGTGCCAAATCCCACATAACGCTTCTATCATTTTTATGATAATTAACATTCAATCTATCACTTTGAGCATAAACTAATTCGCCCAGCACACCCTCTTCAATAAGCATTTTTAATCTGTTTACAGCAGGATGATATAAAAGCAGATGGTCAACCATAAGAACAAGTCCTTTTTCTTCTGCAAGTTCGGTTAAAACTCTGGCTTCTTCTGCAACTGTAGAAATAGGTTTTTCTACGTAGACATTTTTACCGGCTTCAAGCATAGCTTTTACCATTTTGAAATGTGTGTGGCTTGGAGTTACAACGGCAACTCCTGTAATAGATTCATTATTAATAATATCTTTAAAATCTCTGGTTACATTAACGCCTGGGAATTGTTCCTGGACTGTTTTAAGAGATTCTTCATCTAAATCACAAACAGTGTCTAATACATTAAGATTATAAAAATTACGGACAATATTTTTGCCCCACATCCCCATTCCGATTACTGCAATTTTTTGTTCTTTCATACCTTCTCACTCTTTCATTAACTTATTAATAATAATTATATTACAACAGTAGTTTCCCGTAAATACATTAATAAAAATTTAATCTGTAAATTTTTGTAAAACATCTGTTATAAAGACATAAAATGTGGAGTATTTTTATATTGGAAAATATTTTTAAAATTCCCTCTTGAAATAAAATTTTGTTAGCAATATAACGGTATTTGGTAAAATTACAATTTTGGGAATATAAGTAGTTATGGAAATTTATTTTTTAGCATTAGGAATGCTGCTTATTGGAGCTTTGCTTTCAATAGTGGTGAAAGAGCAATGGAAATTTAAAGTTTGCTCTATTTTTTCTTTTTTATCAGCCCTGACAATGATGTTACCGGCTGTTGCAGTTTTGATTAAAGGTATTCCGCTTATCAAAACTGTTGAATTATCTCCTATTACAGGAAATGTAGATTTCATTATAGATCCCCTTTCAGCTTTCTTTTTGATTGTAATTTCAATCATGAGCTTTCTCGGGGTTCTTTATGCAAACGGGTATATGAAACCTTACCTTAATAAAGGTATGAATGTTTCATCACACTGTTTCTTTTTAATGATGTTAATCGCGTCAATGACTATGGTTGTTACGGTTCAAAATGCATTATTCTTCCTTATTGTTTGGGAGATAATGTCATTATCTTCTTTCTTCCTTGTTATATTTGAAGGAGAAAAGAAAGAAGTTTTGAAAGCCGGTATTAAATATTTAGTTTACATGCACTTATCAGTCATATTTATTATGGCAGCATTTATTCTATTAAATATAAAAACCAGCAGCTTGAATTTTGGAGCATATGCTTATTATCTGCATAATGATGCTTCAATGGCAAATTTAATATTCCTGCTTGCATTTGTCGGCTTCGGCATCAAAGCAGGTTTTGTACCGTTTCATAACTGGCTTCCAGATGCGCACCCTGCTGCACCGAGCCATGTATCCGGTATTATGTCCGGTGTTATGATTAAAACCGGTATTTATGGTATTTTGAGATTTCTTTTATTTGTCGGTACGCCGTCAAAAATGATTTCTTATACAGTATTAACAATAGCTGTTATTTCTGCTTTGTACGGTGTTTTGTACGCAGTAACACAACAGGATTTAAAAAGGCTTCTTGCATATTCAAGTATTGAAAATATTGCCATTATCGGTATTGGTATCGGTGTTGGTATGCTCGGCTTAACTTACGGAAATCCTTATGTGGCTGTTTTAGGCTTTGCCGGCGGTATTCTCCATATATTAAACCACTCAATATTCAAAGAATTAATGTTCTTTGCAGCAGGAAGTGTTTATTTAAAGACTCATACAAGAAATATGGAGCTTTTAGGCGGATTGATGAAAAAAATGCCTTATACTGGTCTATTATTTATTGTTGGTTCTATCGCAATCTGCGGATTACCTCCGTTTAACGGATTTATTGGTGAATTTCTAATTTATGCGGGTATGATAATGGGTATTCCTGCTTCAGAAATCAGCCTGTTTCTGGTGCTGATTCTTTCAATTGCTGCTCTGGGTATGGTTGGTACAATGGCAATGTTGTGCTTTACAAAGGCAGCTGGTATTACTTTCCTTGGTAATCCTAGAACTGAATGCGTTGAACATGTAAATGAAGATGTACCGAGGGTTATGCTTATTCCTATGGTAATACTTGCCTTTCTGGCATTCTTTATCGGAATGTTCCCTCAGTACTTTATATCAATAGTAATGTGGCCTGTATCAATGTTGGTTAATGTTGATAAATATGCAGCTAATCCGGCTCTGGATGAAGTATTTAAGAATACATTCGGCTTGATTCTATCTGATTTCAGCTGGTTCTTCTTAATATTCTTTGCAGTTGTAGCTGTTATGTTCATTGTAAAACTTATCGTGAACAGAAAAGCTAGAATTAGCAATACCTGGGGTTGCGGGTACAACAGGCTTAATAACCACGTACAATACACAGGTTCTTCTTATGCAAATTTATTTATTTCAACATTGAAACCTTTATTCAAAAGAGTTTCACATATTAAGAAACCAAAGGAACTATTCCCTAAGGAAGCTTATTATGAACTTGAAATAGAGGACATAGAAGAAGCTTATATTGTAAAACCTCTTGTAATGTGGGATGAAAAATTTCTTACCAAGTTCGAGAGAATTCAGAATGGTAATATCCAGCAGTACATTCTGTTCGGTTTAATCTTTCTGATATTGGCAATAATCGGTATGATTTATTTTGGGGGTTAGAAATGACTATCTTTTGTATAAATATAATAATACTCTTGTTTGTACCATTTTTGATGATTGGTGTAATCAAGAAAACAAAAGCCTTCTGGGCAGGCAGAAAGGGTGTAAGCATCTGGCAGCCGCTATGGGACTTTATAAGATTGATGAAGAAACAGGCAGTTATAAGTGAAACAACTTCTTGGGTATTTAAATTTGCGCCGGTAGTTGGGTTTGCATCTGTAATTTTTGCATCACTCTTTGTGCCATTGACTTTCGGAAGTCCTATAATTAATGTTCCGTTTGCATTTGTAATATTCTCGTATGTTCTCGGACTTGGCAAATTCTTTTCTCTGCTTTCAGCATTAGATACAGGAAGCAGTTTTGAAGGAATGGGGGCTTCTAGAGAAGCATGTTTCTCTACAATAGTTGAGCCGGCATTCTTTATTGCCCTGGGTTCTATTGCAGCCTTGACTCAAAACTATACATTTGAAAGCTTCAAGCTCATTCTTCAAAATGCAGGCGGTTATGGAATATTAATTATCATTCTAGCTGCGGTAACTCTGTTTATAATGCTGCTCATTGAAGGGTGCAGGGTGCCGGTTGATGATCCTACTACTCACCTTGAGCTGACTATGATTCACGAAGTTATGATTTTGGACAACTCTGGAAAAGATTTAGGACTTATTACCTGGGCTTCTGCAATTAAGATGTTTATTTTTGAGGCTTTGATTGCAAATCTTATAATTCCGGCTTCCCTCGGAGGATGGGAAACTTTACTCGCTTTCTTAGCTATTATATTTGTTCTTTCTATCGTAATCGGTACGGTAGAATCTTCAATGGCAAGATTTAGAATGACACATGTGTTTGAGTTTATATTTATTATGTCAATCACTGCGTTAATTATATTAGCTCTGGTAACATATAGAGTTTACGGCGGCTAGGAGGTAGGGGTAAATGAAAATGGTTGAATTTATAACTACAGGTATATAGGAAAAACATCATGGAAAATATATTTATAATTTTATTAGGTTTATCAATGATATACATAGCTTCAACAAGCCGCTTGGCAGCTCATGTCAATATGCTTATTATTCAAGGCTGGCTGTTGTTCTTTGTATGCTTGTCCGGTATTGCTAAAGAACCGTCCGGACTGGAATCTATTATGGCAAGTATGCCTCATATAATCGGATTTTTATTTATTGTTATAGAAACTTTAATAGTAAAAGCGTTGGTTATTCCGATATTTTTGAAAAAGGTGGTTAAAAAGACTCACGCGCACAGAGATACGGATGCAAATATTCCTCACTTTTACTGTTTAGTTATATCAAGCGTAATTTTATTTGCAGGATTTTTGATTGCTAATATTAATACTCCGGCATTTAAGCTTGTTTCTCCAATGTATTTTGGTGTTTCAAGCGCAATGATTATAATAAGCCTGTGGCTGATTACAATTAAACATAAAGTTTTATCAAATGTAATTGGTTTTATAACAATGGAAAACGGAATATTTCTTTTATCATTATCAGTGGCTAAAGAAATGCCGATTATTGTTAACCTTGGCGTATTGCTTGATATATTTATTGCCGTATTCATTCTAGGTATGCTTGTCAAAGAGATTAATAATGAATTCGACGACTTGGAAGTTTCACAATTATCAGATTTGAAGGATTACGAGTACAATGATTAATTTAATTTTATTATTTCCGCTAATTGCGTGTTTGATACTGTTTATATTTAAAAACAAATTTTTAAATAATTTGATGATTAATATATATGCAGTTATGCATTTTATCGTATCATTGGCATTTTGTATGGGGTGGGATTTCCTGCCAATGATAAAACCCTGCAAGTTCTTTGCAGTAGATGATACAAATAAAATATTTTTAATGGTTATGTCAATTGTTTTTCTGGCTGTTGCTGTTTATAATAATGGATATCTTAAAAACGACAGTTCTTTAACCAGAAAATTAAGACATTATACATATATGGTTTTGTTCTTTGTATTTTCAATGACCGGTGCAATATTAAGCTCAAATCTTGGCGCTGCGTGGGTATTCATAGAAGGAACAACACTGGCCAGTGCATATTTGATATATTTCCACAAAACTAAGCATTCTATTGAAGCGGCTTGGAAATATGTATTTATTTGTTCAATTGGTATTGCTCTTGCTTTTGTAGGAATTATTCTTCTCACAATTGCAACAGGAAATTTAAACTCTTTATTCTATAACCAATTGTATGACAATGCAGCTTTGTTTAACCAGTTCTGGCTAAAGCTTTCATTTGTGTTCATACTGTTTGGTATCGGTACAAAAATGGGGCTGGCTCCTGTTCATTTCTGGCTTCCCGACGCACACGCCGAAGCACCTTCGCCGATATCAGCTTTGTTATCTGCAACACTTTTGAACTCGGCATTTTTAATGATAGTAAATGTATTTAGAGTAATGGTTCTGGCTGGATGTGCTGATTACGCAAGGATTATGCTTCTGGTAATGGGATTTATCTCATTGTTTGTAACAGCTGTATTTGTTTATCATATAAATAATTACAAAAGAATGCTGGCTTATTCTTCAATCGAAAATATGGGTATTCTTGCTATAGGAACTGCATTAGGCGGAGTAGGTATGCTTGCTGCTATGATTCATTTAATCGGACATTCTCTGATTAAAGCTTCTTTCTTCCTTACTTCCGGAAATATATTGGAACTTTATGGAACAAAGAAAATAAAATCAGTAACAGGAATTATGAAACATGATAGAAAAACTGGCTGGTTGTGGGTTGCTTCTTTCCTTGGTATTGCAGCATTCCCGCCGTCTGTACTGTTCATAAGCGAATTTTTAATGGTTAAGACAATGTTTTTAAAAGAACATTATGTTTTATGCGCATTATTCTTGCTACTGTTAACAATTATTCTTTTTGGACTTGGAAAGGCTGTTATCAAAATGGCATTTTCATCCGGTAAAAACGAGCATTCTGCGGAAGCCGAGAATAAAAAACTTTCTTGGACAATGTATGCTCCTCAAATAATAATGCTTATATTAGCATTTGTTATCGGTATTTATATGCCGCAAGGGCTTATAAAAATGATAATTTTTGCTGTAAAAGGTTTTTAGTGCTGCGCACGTAGACATTTTTTAAAAAGAAGGTAACTATGAATTGGATAATAACTGAAAACAATAAGAAAATAAATGCTTTTGATATTCCGACAATTTCAATCGAAGAGATAAAAGCGGATGTTGAAAAAATGAAAATGCGTGTAGTTGGTTTCTTCGGAAAACAAGAATTTAATAATGTGAGACTATACGTTGTTATGGCTGATGATAAGATAGGTAAACTTTATGTGACATCATCTCTGTTTACACCGGATGTAAAATCATATGAATCGTTTACTCAGAAATTTCCGGCATTTCATATCTTTGAAAGAGAGTTCTATGAAGAGTTTGGAATAGAACCTCTTAATCACCCCTGGCTGAAGCCGGTTCGAAACAATCAGGATGCTTACCCGTTTTTTGAAATGGAGGGAGAAGATATCCATCAGGTTGCTGTAGGACCAATTCACGCAGGTGTAATTGAACCGGGGCACTTCAGATTTATGTGTCAGGGTGAAAAAGTGTATGATTTGGAGATTATGCTCGGCTACCAGCATAGAGGAGTGGAAGAACTTTTCTTAAAAGGTAAAGGATATAACAATCGGCTTGCAGAATCTGTTTGCGGTGATTCTGTAATTGGTTATAATATGGCATATTCTCAGGCAATGGAAACTTTATCGGATACGCCAGTTTCTTCAAAGGCTCAAATAATTAGACGTGTTGCTCTGGAAATGGAGAGAATTGCAATACATATCGGTGATATGGGGGCAATTGCCGGAGATATGGCTTATTTAATGGGGGCTTCAATTTTTGGTATAACAAGAACTCTTGTTATTAATACAATGCTTGAAATCTCTGGAAGCCGTTTTGGCAGAGGGTTAATTAATGTCGGCGGTGTAAACTTCGATATTGATGAGGCTTTGTCTAAAAAGATTATAGATATGCTTGACGGTGTTGCAAAAACTGTTGACAGAACTACAAAAGTTATGCTGAAAACTCCTTCCTGTATATCAAGAATGGAAAGAACCGGTGTTGTATCAACAGAAACAGCACAGGCTCTCGGCGCAGTAGGTATGGCAGCGCGTTCATCAGGGGTTGATATTGATACAAGATTCGATTTTAACGATAAATGGTATACCTCTCTTGATGTTGTTAAACCTTTTAAAGCAACAGGTGATGTGCATTCAAGATTTAAACTCCGCTATAAAGAGATTAAACAATCTATGCAGATTGTTAAAAAACTTTTAGACAAGCTTAAGGAGTTCAGAAATGAGCAGATTTTAACAAATCCAAACAAAACTCCTGCTCCAAATGCTTTTGCTATTTCAATGACTGAAGGATGGAGAGGCGAGATTGTTCATATTGCTTTAACAGGTGCTAATGGTGAACTTTTAAGATACAAGATGAAAGATCCATCATTCAACAATTGGTATATGCTTGCAATGGCTGTGAGAAATAATGGAGTTTCTGACTTCCCGCTCTGTAACAAGAGTTTTAACTTGTCATATTGTGGTAATGATTTATAAAAAGGAAGATAAAAATGTTTGATATAATTAAATTAAAATATTTTCAGGGAAATCAATTCATACCGGATATTCCAAATGCGCCAATGCGCAGTCAATTTAGAGGTTTCCCAATCTTAAAACAATGCGGTGATGTTGACGAAAGTGTCTGCCCTACAGGTGCATTGAAAGCCAATCCTTTGTCTATTGATATGGGCAAATGTACGCTTTGCGGTGCTTGTAAATGTCAGTCTGTACAATTCAGCAACTATTATAAATTGTCGTCAACAGACAGAAATAAACTTGTTATTACAGAAAATATGACGCCGGAAGAATTCGAAAAAGCTGCAATAACAGCAAGAAAAGAGATTCGACGAGTTTTTTCAAAATCATTAAAGCTCAGACAGGTTTCAGCTGCAGGATGCAACGGATGTGAAATGGAATTAAACGCGTGCTCAAACTGCAACTTTGATATGGGAAGGTTTGGTATTGATTTTGTAGCTTCTCCTCGTCACGCTGATGGAATTGTAATAACAGGACCTATTTCAGAGAATATGGCTTATGCTCTTGAAGACTGCTATAAATCTACTCCTGACCCTAAAATAGTAATACTGGCAGGAGCTTGCGCAATTTCTGGCGGTGTTTTCCAAAATTCTTCTAAACTAAATAGAGAATTTTTGGAAAAATATCCGATAGATTTGTACATACCAGGGTGCCCTGTTCACCCGCTTACATTTATAAACGGGGTTTTAGATTTTATTACAAAAAAATAACCGGAAGAGCTCTGAAAATATCAGAGCTCTTTTTATAATCCAAAATAAAGTTTGTTTAACTCTGCAACAGTTGTTGCACCTGGTCTTAGTTCTTCAAGCTGTGCTCTTTGGGTATCTTGAGCAGCCTCAAGAGGCTGAACCTGCAAATTCTGCTTTTGTTCTTCCTCCTGTCTTGTTTGAATTTTTTGAATTAATTCTGCCTTCGCCTGTTCAAGCTTCGTTTTGTCAATACTTTTATTCCCGCTCGGAGCAATTCCAAGTTTCATTAACTCCTGAAGTATTCTTAAATACTCAGGATCAGAATAGGCTGAATGTATTGCTTGAACGGCTGCTACCAATTTAGAACTCCTTTTAGCTGCTAATTATATAATTCCACCATTAGACTTATTTATAACTTTCATACGCTAATATCTTTACAAAAATTCATAAACGAGTTAAAATATATAATGTTACGTTAATATTTTGTTACAAACTGGCAATAAAATTTGTTTTGGGTTTTTAATTAAAATATAATGTCAGGTGTACTAATATTACAACCCAATAATCTAACTTAGGAATACGGAAATTATGAAGAAACAAATAAGCTATTTGCTCACCGTTTTATGCCTTTTGTCTGTAAATAAGGCATTTGCAGACCCTATGGCTGGAACAGTTTTGCCGGCTCAAGTTCAATCAGAACTCGGCGGATATAACCCCGGAGCATATAATACTACTGAATTGCAAAATATTAACCATTATCAAATTGATAGAAGTTATATTCAGTCATTTGATGATGTAAGTAAAGATGAACAGATTTATGATGCTTCAATAGAAGAAAATCAAGCTAGAGAGGGTGTATTATACAATCCTCACTTTTTACTTCAAAAAATAAATTTTGAAGGTAATACAAAAATACCTTCAGAAGAACTAGAAAAACTAGGTCTTGAAGTTCTAGGAGAAGATGTTTTCTTTGATGAACTGCTGGAAGTATGTCAGAAAGTAACAAATTATTATAGAGCAAAAGGCTACCTTACATCTTATGCAACAGTTCCTCCTCAGAGAATTGTTGATGGTGTTGCGACAATAAGAATTGTTGAAAGTAAAGTCGGCGAAATGAATATTGAAGGCGAAAAATGGACCAGAGAATGGTACTTGCGCCACATTATTATGGGTAAAGCAGGGCTTAGAGAAGGTGATGTGTTCAATGCTAAAAACCTTCAAAGAGCAATGAAAGAAATTAACAAGGAAGATTATGTTCAAGTGCAGACTGAAGTTGAAAGACAGGCAGAAGGCGATGAGAACACTACAATCACCTTGAATGTAAGAGATAGATTCCCTGTTAATCTTAATTTCTCATATGATGACTACGGCCGTTCTTATACCGGCTCTCAAAGAGTTTCATTCCTTGTAGGTATGGACAACCTTACAGGTTTAGGTGATAAAATCTACGGCGGTACTATTCTTTCATCCGGTGCAACAGGCTGGATGGCTGGATACTCATTACCGGTATCTTCATATGGAACAAGATTGTCTTTCGATTTTTCTGACTCTCATGTTAGACTGGGCGGGCCTTACAAAAACTTAAATGTTAAAGGTAACGCACAAAGCTATTTCTTTAAATTAACGCAGCCTATTATACAAACTGCTAAATCAGATTTGATATTCTATACAGGTTATGACTATGTAAATGCAAATACATCAGCAAATATTGCAGGCAATCCTTTAAGATTATCAAATTATAACTTGAATGTATGGCGTTCCGGATTATATGGTATGACTGATGATAACTACGGACGTTGGTTAGGAAATTTAGGCGTTGACTTTGGTATGGGCGGTGACGGCCACGGCGCAATACAGGATACTACATTCTTTAAAGTTACAGCAGGTGCTACCCGTGTTCAAAGACTATTCGGCAGAAGTATGGGTATTGTAAGAGTAAACGGTCAGTACTCTCCAAATAAATTGTTTGCAGCTGAACAAATGCAGATGGGCGGGCCTTATACATTAAGAGGTTACCAGCCGGCTGAATTAATCGGTGATTACGGTGTGACCGGTACTGTTGAATATAGATTCCCTGTTCCATTCCTCGATAGAATTCTTCCAAAGGTAGATGAAAGATTGAAACTTGCTGTATTCTATGATTGGGGCTGGTTAGGTGAAAACGGAGGTATTTATAATTATCCTCAACAGTTCTTGCATTCTGTAGGTTTTGGTACATACGTAAACTTTACAGACTGGCTTACAGCACAGGTTGGTGTAGGTTTCCCTCTCGGAAGAGATTATAATGAAAACACCGCAAGATTCTACTTCAGTGTTAACTCTGACTTAGACAGATTAATTCCTTTGAGAAACCCTGAAAAATTATAAAATAAAAAATAACCGGATCGTAAATCCGGTTATTTTTTTATCTGAATATTGTCTGCTCTCTATCTGGGCCGACACTTATAATTCCTATTGGGGCTCCGATTAAATCTTCTACCTTTTCAATGTATTTTTTTGCATTCTCCGGCAAATCTTCATATTTTCTAATGCTGCTGATTGGAGTTTTCCAGCCGGGCACTGTTTCATAGATAGGTTCTAAATACTTATGAATAAATACATCTGTAGGATAAGTCGTATACACCTTATCATTTCTACAGTCTTTATAAGCAGTGCAGATTTTAATCTCATCAAAAGTGTCAAATACATCAATTTTGGTAAGTGCAACTTTAGTTATGCCGCCGACTAAAACAGCATATTTCATAATAACAGAGTCAAACCAGCCGCATCTTCTAGGGCGGCCTGTCGTAACACCGAATTCGTGACCAATATCCTGAATCATTTTTCCTGTTTCGTCGGTTAATTCTGTAACAAAAGGTCCTTCACCAACTCTAGTTACATATGCTTTTGAAACCCCTACGACTACCTTTATCATTGCAGGGCCGTAGCCGCTTCCAACGGCAGCTCCGCCTCCAATAGGGTTTGAACTTGTTACAAATGGATAAGTACCATAATCAACATCAAGCATAACACCTTGAGCGCCTTCAAAAAGGATTTTCTTGTCTTTATAGCGGTTTAATAAATCCTGCCAATCAAAGCATACATATGGCTTAAAGAGTTCGGCATACTTTTCGCATAATGAAAGAATGCAATCACGCGTATATTCTTCTAATCCATAAACATTTTTCAGCATCTTATTTTTTATCGGAAGAATCATGTCTATTTTTTCATTAAGTGCCTCAAAAGAATATAAATCTTGAATTTTAAAACCAATTCTAGCGGCCTTATCTGTATATGTCGGTCCTATGCCTTTCTTGGTTGTTCCAATTTTACCCTTACCTGAGTGAGCTTCGCTGTAACCGTCAATTTCTATATGATAAGGCATTGTAATAGAGGCCAGAGGAGATATTTTTAGATTTTTGAAATCAACTCCCTCAGCCTTAAGCTCATTAAGCTCCCTTTCAAAAGATTCCGGATGTATAACCGTTCCAGCTCCAATAAAACAGATTGTTTTATCATATAATATTCCAGAAGGTATCATGTGAAATTTATATGTTTTCCCCCCCGCTACAACTGTATGACCGGCATTACATCCGCCTTGATATCTAATGATTAAATCTGCTTTCTCCGCAAGCAAGTCTGTAATCTTCGCTTTCCCCTCGTCACCCCATTGGGCGCCGATAACGACAGTATTTTCCATTAATTTTCTCTCCTAATATAAAAAGCCGGTATAAATCCGGCTTTGCTAATTTCTATCCATTGTTACTCTGCGCTTGTTTCGCCTTTGCTTGTTTGGCTTGAACATCAAGCATAGAATTATGTGCCATCATATAAACCGAGCATATCTTATAGTTTTTCAGATACCATGCGCAGTTTTCTTGCATACAAACAATTTCTACCTGTGAGCCAACGCTCATTAGAGGACATAAAGGTATTGCTTTTTCTTGATCACGAGGTGCCATTAATTATCTCCTATATTATTACTTCGCCATTTTTAATAAATTGCAGTTTTCACTGCGTTTTTTTTCTTGATCTTTATAAATCTTTGTTCTATTGATAACTTCGTCAAAGTCTATTTCATGTGCATTAAAATCCGGTCCATCAACGCAGGCAAATTTAGTTTTTCCGCCAACCGTCACCCTGCAAGCTCCGCACATACCTGTGCCGTCAACCATGATAGGGTTCATGCTTGCTTCTGTATAAATTCCTTTATCTCTGGTTAAATCAGCGACTGCACGCATCATTGGCATTGGTCCAACTGCAATGGCATAATCAATCTTTTCAGATTTAATAAGCCTATCTAAAACTTGTGTGACAAATCCTTTTTCACCTAAAGATCCGTCATCTGTCGTTATAAATAATTCTGTGCATGCATCTTTCATTTTATCCTGCCAGAATATCAATTCTTTATTTCTGGCACCCATAATCATATAAACCTTGTTACCAGCTTCTTTAAAAGCTTTGGCAATAAGATAGCAGGGTGCTGCGCCATAGCCTCCGGCCAGACAAACAACAGTGCCATACTTTTCAATATGTGTAGGCTGTCCAAGAGGACCTACTATATCAACTAGTTCATCGCCTTCATTAAGAGCAGCAAGTTTTTTAGTTGAGTAGCCTACTGCCATAAAAACAAGTGTAAGCTCTCCGGTTTCTTTATTAGCATCAGCGATTGTTAGCGGTACTCTTTCCCCATTTTCTTCTGCTCTAAAAATAATAAACTGGCCAGCTTTGGCGTTACGTACGACAAAAGGCGCATCAATAGTTATTTCATACTGATTAGGACATAATTCTCTCTTTGATAATATTTTGTAGCCCATCTAACTAAGCTCCTCTTTCACATAGTATATTACCACAAATATGCTGTTCACTCAATAGACTAAAAAAAAACCTTTCTTCAAAAGAAAGGTTTTGGAATCTTTTTTAATTAATTCCTCATGTGTAGAAGGTTAGTGTGTAGGTTGTATGAAAGGTTTATATTATGAATTCGTTTTGTATATATATAAAGTATAAAACTTATGTAAAATTTCATAAACTATTAAATATTGTTACATAACTTTACAAATTACATGTTAAAAAAGCCGCAATAATATATCTCGGCCTTTTTTTATTATTTCTATGGTATATATACTAAATTAGACAATTTATCATGCAGCATTCTTAATTTATAATCATTATTATTTGCTTTCTTTAAAGCTTTTTTTAGTGTTTTATTAGATTTAGCTTTGGTTGCAGGCTCTCTTCGAAGTAACACATCTATGTAATTATTAATATTGTCTAATATTCCAAACAAATCCCTAGAATCAATCGAGCTTTTCAGTTCATCGCCGGCTTGATGGATTTTGCTTCTACGGACAGTTTTACATGTATGTATATCCATAAATCCATTATTAATGAACCCTGGTAAGGTATATGGATCATAGGCTAAATCTTTTACAACAACAGGTTTATTCTTTTTATTACTTAAACTTTTGATAAATCTTACTATTGCGTTAGCTTCATTTTGATTTTTTACATTTTTCTTTTCTAGATTGACAGTAAGAACATCAGGATTGCTGTGACAGTGAATTTCTTGTAAATTAAATAATTTTTTTATTAGTTGAGTTCCTTTATAGTCACGGTCAAACTTTAGATTTATAGCATCTGTTAATGTTTTTTTCCCAATATTTAAATCAAAAGTGTGTGAGATAGCAGTCGGCTTTGTTGTGAACATTCGATATCCTTTATTGTTAGGAAGTTTGTAAAATAGGTATTCTGGTAGTTGCTTAGCAACAGGGGATAAATTTGTTGGTATCATATTTTTCTCCTTTCACACGAGGCGTTTTTATTCCGATAAAAAACGTGAAGGTTCTGAATTGATTAATTTTTACAATATTGTTACATTTGTTAACAAAACTTTTTGGTAATTCAAGGGGTTGATTTTTGTTTTTTAGCATTTAATAATAGAGTGTAAGAAAATTTATCGCGGGATGGAGCAGTCTGGTAGCTCGTCGGGCTCATAAGACTCATTTTAGATTTACTTCCTTGCTTGATATAATCAGTGTTATTGGTATTTATAAAATACTTATTCTTTGATGTAAATTGTAGGGAAGACCTATAATTATTGTAGGTCTTTTTATAGGTCTTTTTTCCCTGCAACTTATCATATTTTATGCTCCCAAATCATCTTGTTGTGATGTTTCTCTTTGCGGCAGCATTTCGTCTGGAATGTCTTTTTCGTTACTGCTGAATATCCGTTTGAAACGGTTGTCTTGAGCTTGTGCGACTTCTTCTAAATGATGTGGCAATATATGCGTATAAGTATCTAATGTAATGCCTATGCAGCTATGCCCTAACCAAGCTGATACTTTTTTAATATCAATCTTTTCTTCAAATAGAGATGTTGCACAAGAATGGCGGAATGAATGTATTTTATGGTGTTCAATGCCTGCTTCCGCTAACCGCTTATTAACAAATGCTCTGAATGTTGTATCACAGGTAAAATACCCGTCTTCTCTGGGAAATACTAAGTCTAAATCTCTATGATACTTTTGTCCGAGTTTCATTTTATTTACCGCTTGCAATGCTCTAACATGGCGAAGTATTTTTTCAACAGGTTGCGACATTGAGATTGTTCGATTAGATGTTTTTGTTTTGGTTGAATCTATAATCTCTTTTTTGTACTTGTACTTTGCATTTTTATTATTATCAGGTACCGCCTGTAACTGTTGGCAAATTCTTATTTCTCGTTTTTCAAAATTAACCTTTGACCATTGCAAACCTAAAGCTTCGCCTAATCTAGTACCAATACAAAGGAAGAACACTATAAGCATATCCCATTGAGTACCTTGTTCTATGCAATATTTAACAAGTTTGTCATAATCCTCTGGGCATAGTATCTGTGTTTCTTTCTTTGTGCATTTTGGATATTTTGCCCGTAGATTCGGATTTTCTTTTAAAATACCTATATCACAAGCACATTCAAGCATTCTATTTACAACCGCACGAATATTTTTAACAGTTTTTGGGTCAAGAGTTCCGCCTCTGCCGTTACTTTTCTTTGAACATTCTTTGTAAAACAATGTCAGACGGTGTGCTGTTAGTGTATTTAAAGGACGGTGTCCTATTCCTGGAATGATGTGTTTGTCTAAAATACTTCTATCATCGCTGATAGTTGTAACTTTAACATGACCTACAACATAGTTCTCAAACCAGTTATTAGCCCATTGTGAAGTTAGCATATTTTCGTTTACATCTTCATCTGAATAAATACCCAGTTCTTCAGCTTTTCGCTTTTCTGCTTTTGCAATACATATTTCTTTTGTTTTGCCGTAAGCATAGCCATAATGGGTATTTCCTAAAGCATCTTTATATGGATATCTGTAATCAAAGCCGTTGCCGTTCTTTGAAAAACATCCTTCCCCGTTACGTCTTCTCTTAGCCATTTGCATTCTCCTCTGCTCCTGTGGTACTCGGCAGAGCCTGCGTTCCTACGTCGCCGTCGTTTAGTTGCGTTGCCGAAAACTCACCGTTTCCGTTAACTCCACTTCGGCTGCCGCTTTCTCTTACGAACTTGTAGAATGCGTATTCGCTAATATTCAACTCGCGGATAGCAACATTTGATTTAATTTCACGATTCAGCCATTTTTTATAAACCTCTTTAAAGTTATCAGGTTTCGGCACTTGCTTTCGCCCTTTGTACTTGCCTAACTTTTTAGCAACCGCAATACCGTCGCGTTGGCGTTCCAAAAGATTAACACGCTCAAACTCGTAAATTGCGGCAAGAAATGTAATCATCAATTTGCCAAAATTAGTTGAGGTATCAATATTTTCCTTAATGCTAAATAAGCCAACACCTTTGTTATTAAGATATTCTACAATATCTAATAAATCTTTAGTATTTCTGGCAAGACGTGATAAGTCTTTAACATAAACGGTGTCGCCCTCTCTAACATAATCTAACATCATTTGTAGCTGTGGACGTGCGGTATTCTTTCCGCTTAGTTTTTCTTCAAAAACTTTGTCCATACCCACATTTCCCAGCAGCGATTTTTGACTTTCCATGTTCTGTTCAATGGAGCTAACCCTGATGTACCCGACTTTTTGACCTTTGGTCGTCATTCTGTTCATAGTAAAATTCTCCTTTTACTTACTTGTAGGATGACGAGTGTTTGAAGTAAAGACTTCACCACTGAATTGACTGAAAAATCAAAATCTAAGTCTATTCAGGGAGTTTTAAATACCAAATTTTCGCCTGTTTAGAGTGTACTCTAACAAGTGACAAAACTTAATCAAGTTTGATTAAGTACTTCTTATTTATAACCCCCAAGATAAAATGTAAATTATATTCAAATGCTAGTTAAACTAGTCCTCAAAAGTTTATTATCTGGATAAGTTACCGATGTTTTTCGTCATCCAACTACTACTAACATCTGAACCCTTGTTTTAATAACCATGGCATCTGGTTCCACTGCCGGGGCGTTTATCCACTCGCTAACGTCGAAAAGCTTCTTATAATTTACCCTTTTATAATATCAAATTTTTGAGCATTTGTCAAATAAATATTTCTGTAAACCCTTGTTATTATTGAGTTTATGTTATACAATAAATTTTTCAACGGGTCGGACATTCGCTCTAAATCAGCATTTTTAGAAATGAATAATTATGAAGAAATATTAAATGCAGTACAAGGATTTTGCCCGTCCGCCACCAACCGTTGCCTATCTCTCGTGTAACAATCGCGGTTTGAATATACCTCAAACTTTGTCATGATAATAAGGTCAATGTAATCATCAGAATTTTTGCATAATCCATTACTTCCTATACTTCTATATATAGGATATTTATAATAAACTTGTTCTCTTTTTCTGTTTTTCTTTTCCCCGCCGGCACTAAATTATTTATTATTTAATTTGTTATAAGTTTGTTTTAGTATATCCAATAACAAAGGATGTTCTTTATAAGAGTATTTTTCTAATGCAGGAATTGTTATTCCATTTTTAAATTTTATTAGAACTGTAAAATCTTTTAAATCTTCATGCGAAAATTCTGTTTTTCCCTTAGCTATAAAATCTGTTACAAAATTCTTTGCTAACGTTTTAATCTTATCTAGTGCCTGTTGTTCTATTTCGTATTTTGTTGGATATCTTTCTGCTTTAGTATGCGATACTCCATTTCTCCAATCTTTTATCATTTTTCTAGTTTTTTGTTCTTCTGGTGTTTCGTTTTTTGATTGCAGATATTCTAATAAATAATCCAATAGTAGGTCTATTATATGATAGCCTATTACAATTACAAGATAAGTAATAAGAATAATACCTAAAGCAGCACCAAAAATGAAATATAAAAAGGCTACTAATAAAAAACTTCCAAATATTGCACTTGGTGATATTATAAATACTGGCATTATTTCCCTCACTATGGATACATTCTTTTATATCTTATAAAGTTTTCATAATCTTCTTCAAAATCTTTAGCTCTAAAATAGTCTTCTTTTTCTTGTTTTGTCATGTCTTTTGTCAAATCTACCGTTTCCGTACAATATGACCTATCATTAACAACATCGTATTCATATTTTCCATTACAATTTTTAGATTGATAATAGCTTTTGGCAATAGCAAGTTCTTTTGCATCTTTTACTATACTTTCTGGTGAATTATGCCATAAAGCGTATTCGCCATATTTTTCAAAAGCAAGTGTATCTAAATTTATCCAATCCTCTGTTGGAAATTTTAAAGTGTTTTTAAGCTGTTGACGCTTCATACACACTACATCTTTGCAAACAGAACATCTCAATTCTCTGTTATATTGATTACCAATTTTTCTATAAACGACAGTACAGTTAATCTGTTCTGTTTTAGTTTTTGTATTAAGAAAATATGTATTACCGTATTTAGAAATTTCGGTTTTAATATTTTCATCCGCTAAAACAACCAATGATGATATTACAATAATACTTGATGTAAGTAACAATTTTTTCATATTTACTCCAATATTTTTTGTTTACAATAACATAGCGAGAAATGATTACAAGATATTTAAAATTTTTTTCTTGGGTTATGCTCTATTTCGCCTTTATATACGTAATCTTTGCCAACAAATTTATATTTATTTCGACCTAAATATATAAAATAATGTGGTTGGTTATCATAATTTATACCGTTATTTTTGCGATTATAACAATAATCAGACGGGATATAGCTACTATTAGGACGGTTATATTGTTTACTTAATTCTTTTTTTAACCATGTTGCAGTAAACTCATAATCCATTGGTAAGTTTTTTATAAATTCTTCTATTTCCTTAATAATAGTCATTTATTCCTCTTACAATATTTTTTAATTACACATTTTTCACATTTAGGTGTGGCGGTGCAAATTTCACCATAACCCTTTGAGCAATAATTCCACAATAAGTAATCCATTTTTGCTTGGCTTATTCCGATTTGTTTTGATAGCTTTTGAAATTCATCTATAATTTTGTAATCAGATTTCGCGGTTACTAAATTTAATCTGTCCGCTGATGCAATTCTTTTAATATGCACATCCGGTTTAATAATATCTATCCCAACATTTCTAACATATTCGCACGCAATCGGAACACCCATATACTTAATTTTATAGGTACTATTACTATCAGCAAGTAATTTGATAATGTTAGACGGCGTACTGTGCGTTATAAATTTTTCCAAACTTCCGAAATCTTGCTCAATTCGTTCAAAAGTTTCAATATTGGCTTTTAATGACCGCATTTGGTTTTTAGTCGTATATGGGTTATGACATTTTATATCAGTAATCTTGTTGATTAAATCTTCCGCCGATTTTTCTTTTAATTGTTGGCGGTCAAAGTTACAAAAAATTTCATCAAGTTTTGATTGGTTGTCCTTAATCTTCTTCCACGATACTAAGGCACTAAGTTGAGCATATACTAAACCGCGTAAATGTTCCTCAAAGCTAAAACTTTTGCCGTTTTTCCGCTGTTCTACCGCCTCTAAAATAGTCAAGTCAATTTCTTGTACCCTGTCTGTTAGGTATTCCTCAAGAATATTAAATATTTTATTGTAATCTTGTGCTAAAAATTTAGTCATATAATTACCTCTAATAATACTTTTTAAGATTAGGTATTATCTATATGGTAATCATATCATAAAAAAACTTAAATATGGGTATTGTAAATTTCTAAAATAAATAAAATTTATAAATCGTAGGGTTATTTAGTTATTATTTGTACGGTAATTTTGAATAAATAATAAGGAATAATAACTATGTTTCTTTATGATGACAAAGAATTTTTAGGAAAGAAAATTAAACAATTACGGGTAAATGCTAAATTATCGCAGGCAGAATTATCTGAAAAGATTGGTATGACTGAAAAGAATTTAAGCAATATTGAAAGAGGATTACAAGTTCCTGCTTTGAATAGCTTTTTGAAAATGCTTGATGTATTAAATATTTCTTTATCAGAGTTCGGAGTATCAACTAACGAAACTGAAAACAAAAGCAGAGATGAGCTAATAAAGGAAATTTATTTAGCAAACCCTAATGAAATTGAGGCATATCTAAAAATAATAAAAACCATTAAAGAAATAAAATAAGGTTTTATACCTCACCGCCTATAAACATTTCATCATTCGCCGAGAAATTCCGTTGCATTTATTTTTTACTATATTTGTAGAAGTTTTGTTAAGAAATAGAAATTATAAGCTTTTTCATGATATAATAAACTGAATAAAGGGATATCCTATGGATTATAAAGAGTTTCTTAATCTATATAAAAACAAATATCAATTTTTTATGTGGTTTTTAGGTGCTGGTGTTTCAGTTTCTGCTGGAATTCCATCTGCATCAAATCTTATTATGCAATTTAAAATAAATATATTTTGTAAGAATACAGGTGCGAATCCAAAACTTTTTCATGATTTATCTAATTCAACTACACGACAAATATTGGAAGATTATTTTGTATCAAATAATATTCTACCTATTGAAGTAAGTAATGATTATGCTTATTATTTTGAAAAAGCTTATCCAACTGAAGAATTGAGAAGACAAGTTATTGAAAATGCTGTAAAAGGTCGACAGCCATCATTTGGACAAAGAGTTATAGCATCATTAATGAAATTAAATGCCTGTAGAATTATTTGGACAACAAACTTTGATAAACTTATAGAAAATGCTGCATATAAGTTATATAACTCAAATGATGAATTAGTTGTCTCAACTTTAGATAGTAATGATTTAGCTAGAGATGCTGTGAATAATGAAAAATGGCCATTATTAATAAAATTGCATGGAGATTTTCAATCTAATAAAATAAAAAATACAGACAGTGAATTAGAAAAGCAAGATATTAAATATAGAAAATTGTTAATAGAACAATCTCAAAAATATGGTATGATTGTTTCTGGCTATAGTGGTCGTGATGATTCAATAATGGAAACTTTTAACGATGCAATAGATAATAATGATGCTTTTCCGCATGGATTGTTTTGGTTGTTAAGAATTGGGGAAAAGCCTTGTAAAAAACTATCCGATTTAATTAATAAAGCTAAAAGTAAAAATATAAATGCTCACATAATTGAGATACAAAATTTTGATGAAACAATGGCTGATATAATAAATCAATTTGATAATATTCCTGATAAAATAAAAGAATATCTAAATGAGAAAATGCCTAAAGCTACATTTCCACCCTTACCTACTAAAGGTAAAGGTTTTCCGATTATAAGGCTAAATGCATTACCTATTCTTGATTACCCTATAAATTGTAAACTAATAGATTGCGAAATTGGTGGTTATAAGGAAATTCAACAAGCAATTCAGGCTGCAAATACAAATATTGTTGCTATTCGTAAAAAAATTGGAGTATTAGCTTTTGGACAATTAGGTGAAATAAACAAGACATTTAATTCATATAATATAAAAAGTATAAAAGATTATGAAATAAACAATGAAAAATTACAGGAAGGACAACAGGAATTAAATCTCTTGTATCAACTATTAGTCAAATGTTTTGAGAATAGTCTGCCAGTGAAGAGTAAATATAAATGTCATAACTATTATTTAGTGATTGATAAGAGAAAAATTAAACCTCAAATTTTTTCGCAATGGAAAATGGGACAATATGAATTTAAAGAATATTATTATGGAAATATTCCAAAATTAAATGTGCCTTGGGCTCAGACTATAAAATTAAAGCTTGAATATAGATATAATACCTTATGGTTAATAATAGAACCCAAAATATGGATAGAGGATGAAACCTTTGATTCAAATACATTAAATGCAATCAAGGTTTTTGTAAATTCAAAGCTTTCTAATAGATTTAACATCCCTAGTAATCAAATTTTAGATAGTTGGATAGATTTATTGATTGGTAAAAATCAAAATAAACATTTATGTTTATTCTCAGGAAGTAAATCTGAAATTATTCCAAGTTTTACAGTCAGTGGTATTACAGCATACAGCGGGAGGAATGCATAATGTCAAATGCTTCACATATAGTTGCTTATGAAAATGTGCCTGAACCATATTTGACTTTTTGTCCAGAACGAGATGATTGTATAAATATTCACCCACTAAAAGGATTGGTTCAGTATGGCCCTTATAATCAAAAGCTTATAGGTAATGCGTTTTCTAATATTAGAGTTGCTTCAATTGGACCAATTGGTTCTCAAAAAATTATTGCTAATTTAATAAATCAATTAAAAACGAAACAGGTACCACAGGAGCGAAAATCATATCTAATTGATTTTCCAGGCTTTGAACAAGTATTTAAAAAAAATATTTCAATAAATGAAAATATAAACATTGAAATTACAGAAGAGGAAGAAAGAACATTCCTGAATTCATCTAAGCCATATCAAAATTTGGCAAAGCTTCTTGCTCAATTAATTAGAAAAATTGCAACGAATAAATATGATTTTGAAATTTTATTTATTTATCTTCCAATCAAATGGGAACAAGCATTCGAATGTAAAGAAGATAATGAATTTGACTTACATGACTATATAAAAGCACTTTGTGTTGGCTATGGTATTCCTACGCAGATTATTAGAGAAGATAAAGCTTTGCAATATCCGTGTCAATGCAGTGTTATGTGGCATTTAGGGATTGCTGTATACAGTAAAATTACAGGTGTGCCATGGAAATTAGCTAATATGCCTACTGATACAGCTTATATTGGGATGAGTTATGCAATAAGAAATCAGAATGAGAAGTCTCGTTTTGTTACTTGTTGCAGTCAGGTATTTGATGCAGAAGGCTCTGGGCTTGAATTTGTCGCATATGACACTGATAATTATAAATTAGGCTTAAATGATAATCCATATTTAAGCAAAGATGAAATTCGAAGAGTTATGAGTAGATGTCTATCAATATATCAAGAACGTAATGCTGGAAAACCTCCTAAAAATATTGTTATACATAAATCAACTGAATTTAAAGAGGAGGAAATAGACGGTTGTTATGATGCATTACGAGTATGTAAAGATATTGAATTAGTTCAAATTCAACAAAATGTTTCTTGGAAAGGTATAAAAATTGAAGGACGGCAAAAAGTAGCAGGTTATCCTTGTAACCGAGGAACCATATTACGACTAGATAATGACCTCCTTGTATGGACACAAGGAGATATAATTTTATCGAATGATGGTCGACATTTTTACAAAGAGGGTCGGGGAGTTCCTGCTCCTATATTATTAAAAAGGTATGCTGGTCACGGTTCTTTATATGAAAGCGCATATAGTATTTTAGGGCTAAGTAAGATGAATTGGAATAGTGACAGTTTATACGATAGACTTCCTGTTACATTAGAATTTGCCAAGAAATTAGCGCGAACAATAAAAAGAATGCCTAATTTAGAAGCTAAACCTTATCAATACCGCTTTTTTATGTAACAATATTAACAAAGTTTCTGTAGTGAGAAAAATCTCATCGCTAAAAATTTGTGTCCATGACCAAGAATGCTTATCATACAGTGAGAGGGGCTGTATGGGGTGCGTTTTAAAATAAAAAATCGCAGCTTAAAAATTTTATGTAGCTCGTCGGCTCATAAGACGCTTTTTAGTTTTACTTCCTTGCTTGATATAATCAGTGTTATTGGTATTTATAAAATACTTATTATAATATTCCTATTACTAAATACAAATTTCTTCACCGCCCTAAACTTTACTGCCGCAGTATTTAATAAAATTCATAAAAAAAACTTCGCTCTGCACCGCTCCTACAAACATACCTATAATAATTGTAGGTATGAATAAAATTTACATAAAAATTCAAGGTACTTGATTTTTAAAATTTACGGAGCATAATATAGATGTTGAGCCTATTTGCTCAACATGAAAATTAAATAACGCGGGATGGAGCAGTCTGGTAGCTCGTCGGGCTCATAACCCGAAGGTCGTTGGTTCAAATCCAGCTCCCGCAACCATCTCACTGGAAGTATCAAACTCAGATACTTCCAGTTTTTTAGCCTTATTATGGTTTTCCATAGACGACCAAAATGGATTTATATTAAACTTGACATTGACCTGTTTTCTAACTGGGTCAAGGGTTACAGACTCTATACACTTTTCGACAAAAGCCCTCTTTTTTGCAAGTGAACTATGTGTTAGTAGTCTAGAACCCGTGTAGCACATTTGTTTGAAGTAATCGTAAGTTAATATTCTGGATTGCTGAGGTTTATTGAATTTGTTAATTTGAGCTTCTAAAGCCTTTGTTTCTGCTGATAAGATGTTAAGTCTACTAGATATTGCATTAAGTGCAGCTTCTTCAAGTTTTCCACTAGCTATTGAATTTATTAGGTTAGCTTCTTCTTGTTTCTTTTTCTTTAGTTCCTTAACCAATGCAGATTTGTCAACATCATTATTACCGCCAATATCTACTTTGCTTCCATATTTATGCGTGTACTGTTCATATAAAGTCTCAATAACTTTGTCATTGAGCATTAAACGGATAATTTCCTTTTCTATTTTTGTGTCCAACCACTCGCTATTAACGTGAAAGCTAGAAGCACCGCAACCTCGCTTGCCATGGTTGTTATAGTTAGAACAAACGTAATGCTTACCTGTTGAAACAATCTTTGCACCGCATTTTGCACAAAAGAACTTGTTAGGAATATTGACCAACAACTTAGTATTAGTCTTTGTATTTGCAGATGTGCTACCCACTTTACGAGCTTTCTTCTTTGATACCTCTTGGAGTAGGTCATATTGTTCCTTGGTTATCAAAGCTGGCATGGCGTTTTCTACAATAATCCATTCGCTTTCTGGCTTCAAACTTCCTTTTTTGTGGTTATTACAATAATAACGCTTGTTATAAATAGAAACTCCATAAATATTTTCATTCTTTGCTTGCAAGGATAATGTATTATCTCTTACCAGTTTACTATTACGAGCAATCGGTAAACCTAACTCATTTGCAATTTCTGCAATTTCGTTGTAAGATTTTCCCTGCTTTAAACGAAGCTCTAGAAATATGTATTTACCCCAATTCCACATGGATTTCGATACAAGTTTCCCATTTATAGTAGCAGTAAAAATAGTATCATTCTTAACCCATATTGTCTTTTCTATAGGTTTGTTGCATTTATCTACACCAATTTGTATTTTGTGTGGCATTAACCAGAATGGAGCTGAGCCTCCGTTTTGGTAGGCATAACCAGTTTCAACGTCTCTTGTTTGTGCATTTTGTTTGCACCCACGTAAAGTATCTTCACCAACTTTTCTGCTATAACTCTCTGCTACAAGTTCTTGTATTCCCACCTGCCAGAGTCCGCTGTTGCTATTTGGGTCAGGCACATAACCATCCACAAAAAGAATTTTTATATTAGCTTTTTCTAACTTCTCCCTGTACAGTAGACAACGTGTTCGGTTACGACAAAATCGGTCTTGTGAATATGATAAAAAATAAGCAATATCAGGGTTATTGCATGCTTCATTTACTTTAGCTTCAAATAAACTCCAGTTTGCCCTATCTTGATATGATGACCTTGCTTCATCTTCAATAAACCAGTCTATCTCTTCTTCTTTAATTCCTAATTTTTCTGCAAATATACGGATTTCAGTTTGTTGACTCTTTAATGAGTTTTCAATTTCTATCTTATCACCCTTAGAAACACGACATTGACCAATAGCAATTTTCTTAACCATATTTACCTCTTTTGTGGTTAATTATAGCATGAGCATGGTATAATGTAGCTATGGCAAGAAAGAAAGACAAACCAGAGTTTAAAGTTGATGTAAACACAACAGACAAACCAATTTTAGAACCACAATCATTTATACAGTCCATATTTCAGAACTTTCAGCAAGGTGCTTATTGTTTATTGGAAGCCCTAAGGCTCGTTAATGCCAAGGATAAAGACAAAGAACTAGATTTAATACTGAATGATGAACAACATTCTTCAGAATATAAAACCAAACAACGTTTCCCATACCTCAAATAGATAATCATTCGTGTAATAAACTATAACATCACTGCAATTTTTCAGAGAAATCTTATAACTTTCGTGCAAAAAACTAATGACTTCTCGCAGAAAACAGATGACAAGTCTGCAGCAAACCGATGACATCGGTGCAATAAAATGATGACTTCGGTGCAATGATTTGATGACATGCCTGCAATTTTTAAAACTCTGTATTACAGTAGTAGTGTATTATAGAATCTAATTTACATCCACTCTATTTAATCTGTTATTTAGTTGTTTACTTAGTTTTAATTTAGTCTTTATGTAGTCTTTATCTAATCTATTAGACGACTATACAGGTTAGACATCATCAGCCTTCCTTCCAGTAAGATGTTCTACATTTGCAGAAGTTCTTATGAACTGAAGATGTGATTATTATATTATAATTTGACGACTATACAGGTTAGGCTCAAACTCCTAACCTTCCAGTAAATAAAACCCCTTTGGTGGTTTTCCTCATAATCAATCAAAGCGACTTATTATAAGTCGCTTTTAATTTATTTGAATAATTATATTCTAATTTGATTGATAGATTAAAAGAGGAACACCAAATGAATAAAACAAAACTCAATCCTGCGGAGCTGCAGAAATCAAGAGAAAAGAAGCTGAATACAGGACGGAAAGCAGGCTTTGCCTATGACCTTTTCTGTATCAACAATGATGTACTTCAGTTGCTACATGAAAACGTTTCTACTTCAGACCTGCTCACACAACTTGATAATAAAGGCATATATGGTGGCCTCCGCCCATTAAAACCTTGTATTTGTCTGAATTGTGATGAGTTAGCATTCAAACTTCTTAACTATAAGACTCTTTGGTCGTATGACCCAGTGTACAAACGTTATATTTATTATTTTTCTTCCGATATAGAAAAGTTAAAGACCTTATCAAAGAACTTATATGAAACAGAAGAAGAAAAACAACCTAGAGCGATACTCGCTCATGATGTAGCTATAACCTTCTTTAATAGAATGCAGATGTTGAAATTCTGCCCACGTTGGCAAAATTTCCACTTGTCAAACTTACCAAAATTAACAGATAGCATGGTTAGCCACATAACGGCTTTAGCAGAACAATTACAAGAAAACAACGATAACTATTTCCTTATTAACAAACTTACAAATAAATACAGGATTTCACAATCACTTTGCGGACGTTTGGCAAATTCTGTTCTTTCACTTAATACGCACTATGTGCTAGAGAGATTGTTACAGATGATGAGCCACACTTCCGCAATTCTAGTAAACAAAGATACAGATAAACCTTATAAGTTTGACTTTGAGGAGTTGCTTAAACCTTTGAAGTTTAAGGGGCGTAGCACATCTAAACTTCAAATTGCAACAAATGCACTTAATAACCTCGTTGACATAGGAATAATAGACTCTTACACCGTATCAGACGGTGATATCTATATACAATCAGCTTTTATAACTAAACATATCAGACAACAGATACACCGCACCATTGGCTATTTTGCTGGCATGACAGCCTCTAAGCCATATATTGCAACGTTCATAAACTACTTGAATTGGATTATTAATGCACATCATGAACAACTTACAATAGCACTTAATACCTTATTGCACAAACTCAATTTAGAACGTTTGCTGAAAGAAAGCCGTATCAGCGAGATTGCCAAAATATTAACCGAGTTAAGAAACGTTGCAATAGACCTTAAATTGTTATCACCGCCAAGCGGGGAAAGTGTCAATATAACTGCAACAGACGTTAAGTATCTGTTAAATAATCGAACAGAATTACATAAGTATTTCATATTACATAATGTCGTAAACGGCGAGGAGGATAAGTAAATGATACGTTTAGAACAATTAACCAAATTGCCTCTATTTCTTCTTTCAAATGAAGAAAGAGCAATCAGAACTATTAAAGGGAACAATAAACCTCAATTAGATTTATCCCACATCACATGGGAACAATTAAAAGACGATAGCAGAGCCCTCTACGAGGCTCAAGAAGTCCTAGCTGCCTCTCAGGATAATGAAGAACTCACTAATGAGGAACACGCCATTATTGAGCTGTATATTGACCTCTGTTGTGGCCTCTTGAACAAGTATAACAATGAGTATATAAGGAGAAAGACAAATGGATAAACAACCTAAGCTCACTCTCAAAGAGCTTGCACGCAAAGCTCTTGAAAAAAGAAAGCAAAAAGAGTCTGAAATTATAAAGACTTCAGAAACCACACAGGCTCAAACGCCCTCGGAGAAAGCAAAAGCGGCACAAAGAAAAGTTAATAATAAATACATTAATCACGTTACAAATAAGCTCTTGACTTCTCTTGATTAGCCTGCTTTTGCCCTTATAAGCCAACGTATCAGACCCCTTTCGCACGTTCCTTTATAATCCACAATGCAATAATAACAAGCATTGTGGTTATAGGGGTGGTATGCCTCGATAGAACACATCTTTTATTATACTAATTTTTCATGGTCTGATGTCTGCCTGATTTTCAAGTGTTGCATGAACTTTACGCCCTGCGGTGCTAAGCCTCATGAATTGTACAATTCAAGGTAATTATAAAACGTTCCCCTAGATATTTTTTTCTTGTTTAATCGAACCAATTTACCATTAATCGTATCGAGCAAAGATGTCTTTGTTTCCGTTCCGTTTGCATTTTTCATGACCTCGATAAATTCCTTTGGTAAATCAGATTTCTTTAATTCTTTCCTACCAAACTTCACACCTTTTGAAAGAGCAACTTCTCTGCCGTTATTACAACGGTCTGCTTTCTCATTCAACTCTTGCTCGGTCAAATAGTTAAGTACAGAGAAAACAATATCAGTCAACATCAGATTAACTGCCCCATCTGCCTTTTTTCTTGTATCAAGCAATGGGAAAGACGTAACAACAATATCAACACCTGCACTTGTCAACTCGTTCCATGTGTCCTTTGTCAATTGGTAACTTCTGCCCATTCTACTAAGTTCAACGAGGATTAAGCAACAATGAATACCTTTAGCCTCTAATTTCTTTAATTCAGATATTAATTTCTTGAACAAAGGTCTATCTTGATTTTTGCCAGTACGTTTTTCACATACAATATTTTCATTAGATAGTTTAATTCCTTCTTTCTTAATGAAGTCGTTCAACTGTTTGTATTGACGGTCGTAATTCTGTTGCGTTGTGCTGCACCGAATATATGCAAAATATCTTGTTTCCATTCTTACCTCTCTTGCCATATACATAGGGCATTCGCCCTATGCTATGCTAAACCTTCTTGAAGATACTTGTTTTATAAACTCATTGTATAGGTCTTTATGTAACTTCTTAAAGTTTGTTGTATCAAATCGATTTGAAAGAATGCTTGTAAATCTAATGATGATGTTACCTAGATTTAATTCTTCTAATTCTCTTGACTCCATTTCATCTTTGATAGCCTGTTCACGCTCGGTAATTTGTGCTTTCAATACGTCTTGTACTGCATAAAGTTCTTGAAGTTCTGCTACTGTTTCTCTGATTTCTGTGTTCTTCATAGTGATGTGCCTTTCGTTTGTCTGTTCCTTACATTTCTAGTATAAACGAAATCTTGCAATTTGTCAATCAAAACATCTCACATTAACTGACAATTGTTACATAACGCAGCATTTTATTCTTATACCCCTAGTAACCAATAATGGCAACGCTTTCAGCACTATTGACAATATTGCCACCCTTACTGAAGGTGTATCAATAAAACCTGTTCAATTAAGTTATAATTTGATTGACACTTAATTATTATGGTGCAAGAATTTATTTAATTGCAAATATAGTTTTAACAATCTCAGTTATTGCATTGATTTCTAGAATGATACTAATTTATATGCTATTTCAGAGTCATATTTATCTATGATGTTCTTAATATAGTCAAGGACTGCATTTTCATCATTTATTATTTCACATGGTATATAATTTATACCAAATACATCATCACTCATGAATCCTCCGTCATTAATGATAATGGTTTTGTCATAATTAAATTTATGTAATAACAAAGCATACTTTGAGTCATAAGGTCTTACTATTCCATTAAATGTATTTCTAATTTTAGTTATAATAGTATGTTCATTAGTCTTGAAGTTTGGTTTATAATCCTTTTTTTTGAAATATTCATATACTGTGCCGTTAGTAGTTATAAACTCAATATGGTAATTCATTAAACTTAATTCTGATATTGATAATTGACTTAATTGTGAAAAAGGCTCTGAACTGATATTAGTTGCTTGCATTGGCATTAAAATAAATGGTGTATCATACTTTACTAAATTTAATTTATATTTATTGTCATATATTATATTGACAGATAATAATGATACAGGGGATAATGATAAGTTTTCAACTGTAATAGAAAGCATATCACCGCCAAACATTCTTATTGACGGTTTATAGTATATACACTTTATTCGTTTCTGCCAAAATGTTTTCCAAGTTGTGTAAATAGTTATGGCTAAAATACATACATCTGCACTTACAGATAACCAATCACAAGGTGAATTATTTGAATTTATAATCACATCGAACATACTTACACCTCAATGACTTCGTCAATCTGTTGCATTATGTCATTAGTTAATACAAGGGCTTTGATGATTTGTTGATAATGTAGAATTTCATCATAACTTAATATCCTGCCCTTACGGTCTTTGAGCCACTTTTGTGCAGGCTGATAACCGCCTATATAGAAATTCCATGCCACTTCTGGTACGTTATCAAAATATTGAGTACGGTTAATGTAGACTTTGTTGTCCTTGTATTCTGGTTTGATTACTTCATTATCACCGCTAACACCGTAAGATGTTATATATTCCTTTACTTCTGGGGCTTCCATAAGGTGTATTTCTCTGAGTCTCTTACCTAATTCAGCAACATTAAAGAAGTAATCTTTATTAGCAGGGTACGGAATGCGTGGAAAATCTATTTTTAAGAACTCTTTATACTTAGTTCTATATTTATTAGAGTATAGAACTCCGTAAATGTAATCTAATATGTCAATCGGTGCAAACGTGCCTTCTGTATTCTCTTTTTCTGGTGTAAATGTAAGCCCTAAAGCCGTTTCAAGAATGTGTACTATGTCCATGTTTAAGTTTGGCTTACGGTTTACATCAAAGAATGACTTTTGTTCTGAGTCATCATCATATAAATATAGAGGAAATATATAGCCCCATTCCTTAGTTTGCAATGAAATCGCACCGCTTTCTATCATTAGATTTGATACTAATATATGTTGAAAATCAAAAGTGCTCAATTGTTTTACTGTTATTAAACCTACATTATCATATTTAAAATGAACAAAGGTTTTAAGGCGAGGTCGTCCTATAAATCCTGATGACTTATCAGTTATGTATGTTTTTCTAATATCAAATGGTCTATAACAAATATTATAATATTCACCTTTATTATTTAATATATCATCTTTTGCGGTTGAAACATTCCACCCTGATGTATCTTTTATATTGTAAAGGTCTTTTAATTCTTCAATAGATAAATCAGAAAAATTCTTTACTACTTTTCTAATTTCATCTTCATTGTAATGAATAGTTAAATCATCTCTTTTAGTTTGTATGCCACTATTATATTCAATTAACAATTCATCAATTTTAAACCCTTTATCATAGTCTGATTGAGCATTAAAATCTTTTGGCACAAAGAAATAGTATGGTTCAACTGGTTGTAATTCTGTAAAATCGATATTGTCAATCTCATGGTTATTCAGAAATTCAAACTTATTCTCTCTTACCCCTAACAATTCAGCATGATAAACCTTAGCCAGTTCTTTAGGTTGTTTCATGCCAGTTTTAACAAAGATATTGATACTTACTCCCTGCTGAATATCAAACACATTTTCATCTTTTGAACCGTCTTTAGCGGTTTCTTTCTTCTTAGCGTTACCATGCAAGTCAAGTATATAAATCTTGTCAAAGGTTTCCATGAGGTGTTTTCTCATTTGTCTATGAGTTCTACCGTCAATAAAACTATTATTTGAAATATATGCTAAAATACCCTCTTTATTATTTTCAATATAATTTTCACCCATTCTGATAAACTTAATATAGTCATCATCCAGATTGATTTTCTTTTCATTTAAATTCTGCTTATAAATATCTATTAAATCTTGAATGTAATCACTCTTATTACAACTACTGACACTATATGGCGGATTACCCATTACTATCATAATAGGTGTTTCAGACTTGATACGTCCTGCCTGCTTTGCTTCCTCTGATAACCAATCCAGTAGTGGATATTTTGAGGTTTCATCTTTTTCAAGTGCATTGGTTAAATATACATTGAAGCGGTTTGTCTGGTTTGTAGTCTTATATCCTGTATCTTGTAATAATAAATCCAATTTTAAATGACACATAACATAAGGTGTCATCATTATTTCAAAACCATTAAGACGTGGTATAAGTGCCTTATCAACGTACTGAGACCATACCCCTTGTTGATTTACAAAATATGAGTATATCTTGCGGATTGTTTCTGCCAAAAATGTACCAGTTCCGGTTGCAGGGTCTAATATCTGAACCTTATATATTTCTTCTTCTTTCCATACTTCTTTGGGCTGTTTTACTCTTTTATTAGAAGTGTCAATATATAAAAACCTTTTATGTTTGATTGTTGTATCATCAGCGAGCCCATGAGATAAGTTAAAATCATTCTTTAATATTCTGTCAACTGCAGAAACAATAAATCTTACGACTGGTTGAGGGGTGTAATATACTCCTCTTTTTTCCTTATTAACCTTGTCATAGCTTTCCAAAAATGTCTCATAGAAGTGTAGAAAAGGGTCTGACATCTGGGTTGTTCTACCGAAATTCTTTAATAGTTTGTTGAGGTCAACCGCCCTAAATATCTCTACAAGGTCATCAACTATCCAAACAAGGCTGTCATCAAGGTTTGCACCTGAAATATAGTCAAATAATTGACGTAAGAATGGGTTATTCTTTGAAATAAGTTCTCTTGCTTCTTGTCTTGAAAAGTCTTCTAGTGTAGTATCATTCAGTCTTGCAACAAATAGACCGTATGCAATAGTCTGAGCATACATATCCGCAAAAGTATGATTAGTCAAATCGTGTAATAATATCTGTTTAAATGCGTCTCTTTGGCTTATTAACGAACTTTCCGCACATTTGTCTAGAGCATTTATAATAACGTCTCTAATCATTACAGCCTTTTGTGCCATTAAATTGGCTAGTTGTTTAGGTGATTTAATTGTTTGTCCTTGATAATCGCAGAAGTTCCGTATAGCATTTAAAAGTCGTTGATATTCTTTGACAAAGGTTTTAATCTTACCATTTTGAAGTTCAGCTATCTTAATTGTGTCAACATGTTCACCGTTCACATAAAACCAGAACTCTAAATAGTTGGTTAATATAAGATTGTCCAAACTTGCTTTATATCTTGCAAGTTGTTCGGATTTATCAACAGTATCAAGGTGCTTATCAATGTCTTTTGCTTCAATATACCCGATTGGTATATTTTTCTTTTGTATGATGTAATCTGGAGCCCCACATTGTTGTCGTCTTGGCTCATTTATTGCCTGAACACCATGCACAGCTCTTTCTATATACTCTTGTAAATCTCCCCTAAAACTATGCTCAGTAGTTTTTCCAGTTTTATATTTCTGTATAACGCTGTTAATATACTTCTCAGTCATAAGTCAAGTATAGCATGAATACATTAGTTAGTTGTTATTTCAATATAAATTTATACAAAGCTTGTTGTTTTCCTTTATTACCAACGTATTCAGTTCGTTTAAGTTTCCTTATCATGCCCGTATGAAGTAGTCGTTTTATGTACCAGTAGGCTTGCCCAGTAGTTAAATCCAAAGTATTTTCCATAAAATTGCGAGAAAAAACCTTTTGCTTGCATAAGACAGGGATAATATCTGTCGAAGAAGTCCGTCTTATCTTGCTTTCATTTTTCCATACACACTCAAAGCAGGCTCCCGCAACCAATTTAAAAAGTGACTTTTAGAAAATCTCTAAAAGTCACTTTTTTAGTAAAAACAGCACATTTTACGGCACTGAATTTAGATTTGGATTTATTTTCTACATTTTGATACTCGGACGGCAAAAACTTAGAGCTTGAAAACTTGGTTCAGCTTGTTGAATATTTGAATTTAATTTTATTCAGGTATAGTGTATTATGCGAGAACAAGCAATTGATAGCAATTACCAATAAAATTTAATAAGTCATCAGTACAGAACTTATTATTAATTAAAATAAATATAAATATTATTTATCTGGTATAATAAATTGTACAGGGAGATCTATCACAATGCTTTATTATACAGATTTACACATACATTCAAAATACTCGCGTGCTACTAGTAAGAGCTGTAATTTAGAAGAACTTGCATTCTGGGCTAAAAAGAAAGGGCTTAGTTTGATTTCAACCGGTGACTTTACGCATCCAGCTTGGTTTAATGAAATAAAAGAGAAGCTTGTACCTTCAGAAAATGGAACTTTTAGACTTAAACCGGAAATCGAAAAAGAAATTTTTCAAGGAACCGAACCTGTAAAATTTATTTTGAGCGTTGAAATTTCTACGATTTATAAAAAATGGGATAAGACAAGAAAGGTGCATCATGTTTGTTTTGTGCCTGATTTACAAGCCGCAGAAAACTTTCGCCTAAAACTTGAAACTATTGGAAATATAAAATCCGATGGAAGGCCAATATTGGGGCTTGATTCGAGAGACCTTCTGGAAACTGTTCTTGAAGCAGGTGAAAATTCTTATATCATTCCGGCTCATATTTGGACCCCATGGTTTTCTTTATTAGGCTCAAAATCAGGTTTTGATTCTATAGAGGATTGTTACGGCGACCTTTCAGAACATATTTTTGCAGTTGAAACAGGGCTTTCTTCTGATCCAGAAATGAACTGGCATGTATCAAAATTAGATAAGTTCAGACTTGTTTCAAACTCTGATGCCCACTCCCCTTCAAAACTAGCCAGAGAAGCTACTGTTTTTACTAAGGAACCTGATTATTATTCAATCATGAATGCTTTAAAAACGGGTGATGGCTATTGCGGAACTGTTGAATTTTTTCCGGAAGAGGGAAAGTATCACGAGGACGGACATAGAAAGTGTAATGTCTGTTTGACGCCGGAAGAAACAAAAGCATTAAATGGAATTTGTCCGGTCTGCGGAAAACCTCTTACAATAGGGGTTTCTTACAGAGTGAACGAGCTTTCTGACCGCAAAGAAATAATTACACCGCCTGCAACGGCAGGACAAACTTTTAGTCTTGTACCTTTGCAGGAAATTCTTGCTGAAATTTTAGGCGTTGGAACTGCTTCTAAGAGTGTTTCTGCTGAGTATGAGCGTCTTACCTCTAAATTCGGGTCGGAATTATCAATTCTTAGAGAAGTACCTGTTGATGAACTTAAAAGGAGTTCTACGCTTTTAGGCGAAGCTGTATCGCGTCTTAGAACAGGAAAAGTTATTAAGCAGGCGGGGTATGATGGTGAATATGGAATTATAAGACTTTTTGAAGATGGTGAACTTGTAAAAAAAAAGTTTGTAAACCTAAAGCTTAATATTGATATTCCTAAGCCCGCGGAAGCAGCTATTGAAAAAACTCCTGTTGTTGAAAAACAGCCTAAGAAAAAGGGACTGGATGAATATCAGGAGGCTGCGGTAACAGAAAATTCAAATCAACTTTTAATCGCTGCGGGCCCCGGGTCAGGTAAAACTACCGTTTTAACACACAGAATTGCTTATTTAATAAATAATAAGGGGATTATGCCTGAAAATATTTTAGGTATAACTTTTACAAGAAGAGCAGCTGAAGAAATGAGAAGCAGACTCTCAAAATTGTTGGGAGAGGCTTCTGATAAAATAAATCTTCATACATTCCATTCTCTTTGTTTTAGTATTCTTAGGGAAAATCTGGACAGAGAAATAAGGGTTATGTCAGACGAGGAAAAAGCTTTAACAATGGACGAGGATGCATTAAGCTTTGATGATTTGATTACTCTTACACTTGAGCTTTTTGAAGAAAATCCGGAGCTTCTTTGCAGGTATCGTGAAAAATTCAGGTATGTATCCGTAGATGAATATCAGGATATTGATGAAAATCAATACAGGTTAATCAGAATGCTGGTGCCGTCGGATGGTAATATTTTTGTAATTGGCGACCCTAATCAAGCTATATACGGCTTTAGAGGAGGAGATGCTAAGTTCTTTAACTCTTTTACAGAAGATTATCCAGATACAAAAATTGTAAATCTAAAAAATAATTACCGTTCTACAAATAGTATTGTTAGTGCGTCTAACCAGATGATTAATTGTTTTAATATTGTATCAGCATTTGATAAACCGCACGAAAAGATTACGATACATTCAGCGCCTACAGATAAGGCAGAAGCAGAATATATTACAAGCACTATTGAGAGTTTAATAGGAGGGCATAGTTTCTTCTCCATAGATTCAGCAAGAAGCGGCGGAGAAAATGAAGATTATTCGTTCTCAGATTTTGCAATTTTATATAGAACATCCTCACAGCTTCCTCCAATATCAGAAGCTTTGAAAAGATCCGGAATGCCTTTTGTTAAATTATCAAATGATTTATTGTGCGAAAGAAAAGATATAAAAGAGATACTCAAGAAACTTAATGATTTGCAGCCCGTTTCTGAGCAAATAGAAATTCTTGGCGAGAAGATTGACAGGTATATTCTGAATTATCTTCTTAAACTTGCAAAAGAAAGTAATGATAAGAATGATTTCATTCACAAGATATCATTCTTAACGGAGGCAGATATACTAGACAAGCGTGCGGACAGAATTACATTAATGTCGCTGCATGCTTCTAAAGGGCTTGAGTTTAAATGCGTTTTTATTGCCGGTCTGGAGAATGAAATATTACCGTTATATAGAGCAAAAACTCCTGATGAAATTGAGGAGGAGCGGCGCCTTTTATATGTTGGTATGACAAGAGCAGAAGACCGCTTATACCTTACGCATTCAGAAAAACGAATGTGGCTTGGTGCTTATAGAAATTTAGAAATTTCACCATTTCTGGAAAAAATAAAAGATGACTTATTGAATTTAAGTAAGTTTGAGAAAGTTTATAAGGAAAAAGACAAATCAGAACAATTAAGTTTATTTTAATTGTAATACTTGACTGATAGTAACTCTCAGGAAATATAATTTTTGTGGAGGTTAAGATTATGACAAATAAGATTATATTAGAATTACCTGACAAAACAGAGGTTGAGGCTGAAAATATAAGTTTTATACAGCTTCATGGAGAGAATAATACCGTAAGGCTTAAAGTAGAAAATCTGGAAAAATTTAAAACCCAGAAAGGCTTGTTAATTGCAGTATACGGAAGCTGCAACACTATAAATCTCGGTAAGATTTTTTATCCGGTAAATGATACAATCGGATTGACCGGTTTGACTATAAATATAGGAAATCCGCCGGAGGATACGCTTACGCCTGGGGTAAAAAGAGATGCTGATAATTGTTCTATTGATATTGGCGATAATATTATTGTTTGCGGTGCCAGATTGTTTTTACAGGATAGTGATACATCTATTTCTATCGGGGATGATTGCATGATTTCGTGGGGAATAGATATTTGGTGTACTGATGTCCATACAGTTACGGATCTGGAAGGCAATGCGCTTAACTTTAGCGATAAAATTGAAATAGGCAGGCATGTATGGATTGGAAAAGACGTAAAAATAGGCAAAAATACTAAAATTTCAGATGATTCAATAATTGGATGGGGTAGTATTGTTACAAAGAAATTTGAAGAGCCGAATGTTGTTCTGGCTGGTAATCCTGCAAAAATTGTTAAGAGGGGGATAAACTGGAATTTTAGAGATATAAGAAATTATCAAATATATCGGGAAAGTTTATAGGAGAATTGTTAGAGGTATGCAAAAATATATTTGTACAAGTATTCTGATTTTTTGTACCGGAGCTGCATTATTGGGTCTAAATTTTGTTTTAGAAAAAATGAAGACAAAAAATTTGCAGAAAGAGGGGCTTAATTTTTTGCAGTTAACTATGTATGAATTTTTCCAATACCTTATAAATATAAAACAAATGGTTCGGAATAAGTGTTCTATTATTGATGAGTTTTTGTGTAATAAAAATATTGAGAATATTTCAGAAGTTTTTTCTTTAATGGCACCTCCGGAAATGGCTTTAAATATTAATGTGAGCAGCTACGCATTTACTATTAAAAAAGAACCTATGATTGTAGATTTAATGCTTAAGCTTATTTCCAATAACAGAGATATTTTTAAGTATATAAACTTTGTAAATCAAGAATTGACTCGCTGGTCTAAAGGAGATTTAAATCAGATTTTGATTTTGCTTGAACAGCATAGGAATAAAACATTCCCCAAATTAATTTTCACTATTAATATGTGTATTTATGCGACGTTTAAATTAATGGAAATAGTAGCTTATTATTCCCCAAAAAGATTGGTGGAATTTATTGATGTTGATAATATTGCGGGATATATTCAAGAGATTGAAAATGAAATAGATGCTTTTTTAGGTTATGCACATTGGAAGAATGCTTACAGAAGGGCTGAAATTAAAAAGTTTTCAATATTAAAACGTATAGTATTTCTCGTTCAAAATCTTTATAATTATAAAAAAAATAAAGACTATTATATTATTGTGCCGGAAGAGGAAGGCTTTGATCTTTCGCCTATGACTTTTGATACAGCCGGTGACTTAATTTCAATTATGATGACTAAATGTATGGCTCAAAAATTTATGTTTTACCGCAAAGAGGATTTTACTAAAAAAGGTTTTTTTGTTCAGGATTTTGATGGCAGTGCCAAAATTATTATTGGCCGCGAGGCAGAACCCTGCTTATACAGAGGTCAGAATTTTAACCATAAGCAAATGCTTCCGGGATATTTGCGTCCGAATATTGTTAATAATGAAGTTATGCATTGTGTTGAATATATTAAAAGAGAGGAATTTAAGCTTTTATTTAAGCAGACGCCTTACTATATGCTCTTAAGAAGACTAAGCGTGATGGGGCACTTTTTTGAATTTGATTTAGATGCGGTTGCCCAGCACTATGAATTTGCAACCAATTATCTTGATGTTACAAAGGATGTAAGAGTTGCGTTATTTTTTGCTTATACAGTTTGTAAAGACGGGAAATATTACCCTGTTCAGGATTTTAATGAATATAAACCGACATTGTATATTGCTAATCAATCATTAATGCATGTTATTAATAAAAATATAGTTAGGCCGGTAGGATTTCAAGCTGTAATGCGTCCGCTCCTGCAAACGGCTTTTGCGTTAAATATGACTTCAGAAAATAAAGATATTTTATCAAATTTTATTGAAATAGAATTACCGCAGAGTCCGGAAGTTGCGCTTGCAATTTACAGAAGTTTTAATGACGGGCGGGATATTTTTCCTGACGAACCTGTTATGAGCTTGAAGAATATTGTTAGAGAAAGGCGGGATCTGAATGAGGGTTTATTTAAACAATATTGCCGAGAGTATAAAAAGCCGGAAGCTGTACTTAGAGAAAAACTTGAAGAAAATTTTCGTATAACAAATACCCTGCCGTTAATAGAGCCTGAAATGTTTACAAAAATGACCTCAGAAGTTTATGATAAATTAATCCCGTGGATAAAAGAAAATATTTCGTATAGAAAATGCCGGTACGCTGATGAGAACAATCCTAATGCTTATCAGGACTTATTTCCTAAATCACTTGTCTAAACTTTACATTGTGTAATAAAAATAGCAATTTTTAATTTTTAGGGCTTTTAACACAGATATGGAAATTACTAATGAAGTTGTATATAAAAGACCGTTAACTTTAACAGGAGCACTGCAAGAATGTCAAAAATCTGATAAGAGAATCTCTGCAACAGAAACGCGTCTTGATATCTTTCTAAAAAATGTGAGTAAAAATGAAGAACTTTCAAATATAAAAGTTTCAAAATATCTGGGCAGAGGCTCATCTGCTGTTGTATTTGAAACTTCTGACGGCAATATTTTGAAACTTACAGAAACAAATCATTTCCCGCTAAACAGGCCTGTGCAGAGTTTTGATGTTCCCATTTATAAACATGGCAAAGCCGGTAAAATTCATTATTACGTCGAAGAAAAACTTTTTCAGCACGGATTGAGTGAAGGGTTTGTTTCGATTATGAAAGATATGATAAAGGCAGCAGGATTAAGACCATATGATTTGTTGGACGGAGATGTTTTTCAGCTGGGTATGTCTAAAGAAGGTAAATTATATCTTCTTGACCCTGAGTGTGCGAAGTACAAAACAATTTTTCATGCAATATTTGATAAAATGAAGCGATTATTGACAAAGTGCCGCCATTATGGTTAAACAGACTAAAGGAGAGATATTTTTATGGCAAAAACGATTTTAACAGGTGATAGACCAACCGGCAGACTGCATTTAGGGCACTATGTGGGCTCTTTGAAACGCAGAGTAGAGCTGCAAAATTCCGGAGATTATAAAAATATCTATATAATGATTGCTGATGCGCAGGCATTAACAGACAATTTTGATAATCCTGATAAAGTAAGACAAAATATTATGGAGGTTGCTCTTGATTATTTGTCTGTCGGTTTAAATCCTGATATTTCAACAATATTTATTCAATCAATGGTTACGGAGTTAACCGAATTAACTTTTTATTATATGAATCTGGTAACTCTTGCCAGATTGCAGCTTAATCCGACTGTAAAATCTGAAATTCAGATGAGAGATTTTAAATCAAGTATTCCTGTCGGATTCTTATGTTATCCGATTAGTCAGGCAGCAGATATAACAGCTTTTAAAGCAGATACTGTACCTGTCGGGGAAGACCAGCTTCCAATGATAGAACAGACAAGAGAAATTGCTAGAAAATTTAATCATATTTATGGCGAAGATGTTTTAATTGAGCCAAAAGCTCTTCTTCCTGATAATCAAGTTTGTATGAGGCTTCCTGGTATTGACGGAAAAGCTAAAATGAGCAAATCACTCGGTAATTGTATTTATCTTTCTGATACGGCAGAGGATGTGCAGAAGAAGATTATGAGTATGTATACAGATCCGACTCATCTTAAGGTTACTGATCCGGGGCATATTGAAGGCAATACGGTATTTACTTATCTGGATGCATTCTGCAAACCTGAACACTTTGAAAAATACTGGAATGATTATGCTTCATTAGACGAGGTTAAAGAGCATTACCAGAGAGGCGGGCTCGGCGATGTTAAGGTTAAAAGATTTTTAAACAGTATTGTAAATGAAGAACTCGAACCAATAAGAACTAAGAGAAAAGTGTTTGAACAGGATATGGGTGCAGTTTACGATATTCTTGTTGATGGAACCGGCAAGGCCAAAGAAGTTGCTGCAAATACTTTAGCAGAAGTTAAACAGGCAATGAAGCTTAATTATTTTGATGACAAAGAGCTTATTTTGCGCTGAAGAACTGCAAGTAAGAATATTATGATAAATAGAATATAAGCAAGTGCGCAGGACTTACCAATATCAAAATACTCAAATGCGTATTTATATATTGAGTAGACTATAACATTTGTAGAATTTGCAGGACCGCCTGACGTCATAACATAGATTAAATCAAAAATCTGGAATGACGAAATTGCCGTTACCAGAGTTACAAAATATGTTGTAGGTTTCAAGAGCGGAAGTGTTATATCCCAAAAAGTTTCATTAGCGCCTGCTCCGTCAATTTTTGCAGCCTCGTATAGATTCTGATTTATTGTTGTAAATCCAGTCAGAAAAAGAACGACGTTGTAGCCTATCAGCTTCCATACAGATACAAAAATAAGTACCGGCATTGCAAGATGTGTATCAAAAAGCCATTTTAGGTGTGTCTTAAAAAGTAAGTTTATTGCTCCTATATTAGGGTCAAAAATCCAGGACCAGACAATTGCTATAACAACAGCAGGAGTTATAAACGGAAGAAAGTAGATTGTCTTATAAACTTCACTGCCTCTGATTTTTGCGTTTAATGCAGCTGCAATCAATAAAGGGATGATTACTGCAAAAATAGTTGTTGAGATAGCATAAATAAAAGTGTTTAAGAGAATTTGCAGAAATTCGGGTTCTGATAAAATACTTTTGTAGTTATCCAGTCCAACAAATTTAATCTCGTTTAATAAATCCCACTCTGTAAAACTTAGTGCAAAAGAACAAAAAATCGGAATAATAATAAATATAAAAGTTCCAATCAACGCCGGTAGAATAAAAATTAAATTTTTATGTTTATCCATGTTATTATTATACTATAGTTATTTTAAGGAGGAGTTATGCTAAAAGAGTCGGCTTTTGGAAAAAATGATATACGCGGAATTTACGGCGATGATATTACAGAGGAGTTGTTTTATTATACAGGCCGAGGATTTGTTCAATTTTTAGTAAGGGAGACTAAAAAACAGCCTTCAGAAATCTGGATAAGTGTTTGCCGCGATGCAAGACTTCATTCTCCGTCTCTTTCAAAATCGCTGATAGAAGGAATTCGTTCCTGCGGTGCTAATGTCGTTGACATGGGACTTGCTCCGACACCTATCGGATATTATTCAGAGGTTGTAGGGCTTCCTCCATATATTACAAAATATATGCCTGTAACAGGAGCAATGATTATTACAGCAAGCCACAATCCAAGCCAGTATAATGGAATGAAAATGACTTATGCAAAACAGTCTTTGAATGAAGAACAAATTAAGGTTGTTAAAGATCTTACAATGGAAGAATATAAACTTGCTATTCCGCCTGTAGCTTTTGGAATTCTTAATGAATATGACATTATACCTGATTATATTGAAGAGATGACTAAAAAGTTCGGCAGAATAGGAGAAGGTATAAAGGTTGTAGTGGATAGTGCCAATGCAACCGGCGGTGTTGTTGCGCCTAAGTTATATAGAGCTCTCGGGTGTGAAGTAATTGAACTTTATTCAATGCCTGACGGAAGATTTCCGCACCACCATCCAAACCCTAGTGATGAAAAAACTCTTACGGATATTAAAAAAGCTGTTGTTGCAAATAAAGCCGATTTAGGTATTGCATTTGACGGTGACAGTGACAGAATCGGAGTTATTGACTCTGACGGCAACTCTATGACAGGTGACAAACTGCTTTTAATCTATGCGGAAGATGTTATCAAAGAGTATAATGCAAAAGGAATTAAACCTGTTATTGTTTCGGAAGTTAAATGCTCGCAGGTGCTTTATGACACAATTAATTCTACAGGCGGAGTTGCTGTTATGTGCAAAACAGGACACGGGTATATTAAGTCAAAAATGAGAGAGACAGGTGCTGTTCTTGCCGGCGAAATGAGCGGTCATACATTCTTTAAAGATCATTATTACGGATTTGATGATGCAATCTATGCAGGATGCAGGATTATTGATATTGTTGCAAGAAAGAAAAAAGAAAATCCGAACTTTAAAATAACTGATATGCTTGAACCTTTCAAATCTATGTACTCATCAAGTGAAGTTCGCCTGCCTTGTCCGAATTCACTAAAATCAGCAACTCTTGAAGAGTTCCAAAAGGTGATTGCAGAAAATCCTGATTTCTTCGGGACTAATATAAAAGATATTATTACAATTGACGGTATGCGTATTGTGTTTGAAAAGGGATTTGCCCTCATAAGACAAAGCAATACTGAACCTGTATTTACATTGAGGTTTGAAGCTGACAGCAAAGAAAATGCTCAAAAATACGAAGATTTGATGGTAAATAAACTGCTTGAAATTATCAAAAATCTGTCAGTTCAGGTTACAGCTTAAAAAGAAACAGTTTTGGCAGCGCATATAGAATCTTTAACGTTCGGAATTTTGAATCCGAATATTGTTCGCTCGTCCTCGTAGCTTTCAACAAAAATACTGCCTGCATGAGCATTAACAATCTTTTTAGATGTATATAGTCCTAAACCTATACCAAGCTCTTTATGTGCTTCTGCAAAAGAAACATACTGGGCAAATATTGCTTCGCGTTTTTCTGCCGGAATATAAGGACTCCTGTTTTCAAGACTAAAACAGGTTAAATTAATTTCATTATATATTTTAATTTTTATTTCAGTGTCCTTGAATGCATACTTTATACCGTTGGATAAAAGGTTCATTATTACACGTTTTATTTGTACCTTATCCCCATAAACAAAAGGAATATCGCACCTCTTTTCTATAGAAATATTGACATTTTTATCTTTCGCAATATAAATCATTTCACTGATGCAGTCTTCAGCAAGGTCAGTCAGAGAAACTTCTTCATAATTAAGCTTTACCACTCCTCTTTCGTTTCTGTAAGTTGCAAGAAGAGAACTAAGCATTGCATTCATATACTTGCAAGAGTCTAGCAGCATTCCTAAAATTTCCTGTTGTTCTTCTGTTAAAGAGCCAAATTCTCCTTTTAGCAGTAATTCAACTGCTCTTATTTGAGCTAGTGTAGGATTTTTAAGGTCATGTCCTAATGAAGCAACAAAAGTTTCTCGCTGTGCCTGAAGATGTTTTTCATCATCAATGTTTTTAGCCATTACCAGAATCCCGATAACGTTATTATGATAATCGTTTATAGGTGCTTTGTAAATTGTATACCAGTGTGGAATACCTCTAGTGTCAACAATTTCTTTGTCGTATGTTATGAGCTTATTATTTTCTATAACAGACTTGTCTTCACACATTTTTGTTGCATTAATACTCTGGAAATCCAGCTGTATTTTATGAAAATAGTCAAATCCATCATTGAAGAATGCTTTTGAATGTTTAGTGCCGGTGATATATTGACCGTTTAAGTCCTGCATATAGATAATTTTAGGAATATTTTCTAAAAGTGCATTTAATTGATATTTATTTACAAAAAATCTTTCTTTTAGCTCTTCCTGTTCTGTAATATCTTTAGAAATGTATAAAATACACTCAACAGAATTATTATTGAGAACCGGCATTGCTGTAACAGCTAAAACTTGATTCTTCTTTTCAGAATGAATACTAAATGTAACAGTACGTTTCTCTTGCAATATCTGCATTTCACCAGAAGAATTACAGCAATCAGCAGATTTATTAAAGTGCTCATAAAAGGCGCTATTTGCGCTTAATAGTTTTAAATTCTTATCCTTAATCCATATTGCATCAGGATAATCCTTAAAAAATGTTTGTAATAAACTCTCGTAGTTGATATTTGCGCCAAGCATCTCTGCTATTTCAAAAATTTCCATAACACCTCAATAAGCGTTCGTTAATAAACGTATTTTTTACACTTAACCAATATTCTATAATATTTCTTATTATACGAATATTAACCGGATGTACTATTTTATTTTTTTATTATTCTGATATAGAGAGGGTTATATGTTAGTGTTGGCGAGGTAGAGCAAATTGTGCTGTAACCTGCTTCAAATTTAAGCATGTCAGCTTTTGTCCAGCCGTTTGAATCAAGTGCATTTACTCCCGTGTATTTAAGATGTTTTAAAACATCCTTTGCAGATTTGAAGGCTAAAACATGTGTTTCTTCTTCAATATAATGATTAAAGTTATCAAGTATTGATTTATATTCATCGCATGATTTGTATGTCAATGTTTTTCCTGTGATATAAAATATTTCACGAAAATTTTCAGGCCCGAAGGTTGAGAATAATAATGTACCTCCTGGATTTAGTTTGGATAAAAGCGATAAAAGAAATTCCTCAAAGTTTTCAATCCACTGAAATGTTGCATTAGAGATAATCAAGTCGTATTTATGAGTGCTTTTTCTTATAATTTCTTCAATATCTGCATGTACAAAATTTATCCTGTCAGATAGTTTGTCAATATATTCTTTACAGTCAGCTACAATATCATTCGCTGTATAAGTATTAAAAGTAAAGCTTTTAAGAACTTTTTCTGTTAAAAGTCCTGTGCCGCAGCCAATTTCTAGTATACTATCATAATCTTTTCTGTCTGATAGTGATACAAGTTTTTCAGCCATGATTTTTTGAATTTTTGCATTATCATTATATGTGTTCAGGTTTTTGGCAAATCTTTTCTGTATTAAATTCTTATTCATAAGAGTTCTTCCCAGCTTTTAAATAGAAGGAAAGGTGAGTGCCCCCCCTCTAAATTAGGCTCTATGTTCCAGAAAGCAGACTGATTTTTTGCAGGTATAATTTTATCATCCCGGCTTATCAGTACTTTATCATATTTAAAACTTTCATTAGATAAATAATTTTTAAGGGCTGAAAGTTCGCTTTTTTGATTCTCTAAATCTCTTTTGACCTCCGGCAGCAGTGAAGCTTCGCTGAACATGCTTCTCATAAAGCGTTCTCTTCCCTTTTCATTAAAGCCTCTTACTGTTAAATCATAAATTCTCTCAGGAATACCAAACTTATTATCAATAGGTTTTAGCGTTCCGTTAACAGCAGTCTTTCGGGCATAATCAATATTAAATAATGATGCAGTCATTACGCCCATAGACCAGGCAATAAGGTATCTTTTTTCGTATTTTTCCAAAGATTTAAAGTCAAAATCAGTATCAAGGGTGTTGTAATCATAGAACATCAAAACATCATAACTGCCATAGTTTAAATGTTTTATCACACTCTCGTCCATACCCCAGCCGTTAAAAAAAATAATTACTTCTCTATTCTTTTTTAGATTAAGCCACTTATATTTCATAAGCAAATTTTATCACAATAAAAGCGGAGCATAAAGCTCCGCTTTTATATCATATTTATTTAAACTCCGGCAGCTCTTGTGGCTGATAATCTATTGGTTCAAATTTAGCATCTTTTCCGGCAAGGAACCATAATAATTCAGTAGTTAACCATCTGTTTGAAATAATACCCGGATTTTGAGCATCCCATTTTTCAATTTTTTCTAATAAGTAATCTGCATCAATAGACTTAATGCCGTGTTTTTGAATAAAGTCATTAATAAGTTGTTTTTGCTGTTCTCTGAATTTAGTGTCTTCTTCTCCGTTAAGTCCTGATTGTTTTTTCTGATATTCCAAACTAGTGTATTGTTTAGCAAAATCTTCACACTCATCTTGTGAAATCTCAAGTTTTAAAGTTGGTGGTTTTATCTGTTGAGTTACCTCTTCAATGCTATTCATTGTATACATTGTCTGTGATGGTTTATCAAGTTGGTATGAAATCCCCAAATTGTTCAGTTTTTCTGTGGCTTTAGTCAAACGTCCGTTATTAAGAAAATCAACTATCTCTGCAATATCTTCATCAGTAGCTTTAGCTGTTTCTTCCGGAGCGCGGGTGCTGTTTGTTCCTGCATTTTCTTCGACAGTTTTTTCTGTAGAAAAATCATAGTTCTGACTCATGTTCATCTCCATCTGGCGGATAATCATTGCTAACTGTTCAGCACCTGATGCAGACACGGCGGGTGTGGGAGTGTTTTGCTGCGAAGTTTCTGTTTTCTCTGTCTTTTCTAAAACTTCTTTTGCCTCTTCCAGCTGTTTAAAATTCTCCTGTACTAATCTGTATTTCAACATTTTAAGCAAATGGTACAATGTAAATAATTGTAAAGATTTTAACTGAAACTCTAAAGTTTTATTGGATTATGCCGTTATGAAAAAATGTAACATAATAGAGATTGTGTTACTTTTTTTTGCCTTCTGACTACAAAATCATTAACTTATATGAGGTTAATAAACAAATAAACAGTTATAATACAATAGGGATTATTATATCTATAAAAGGAAATGAAATATGCCAATAGAAGGGTTTGATTATAAAGCGTTTGCAGCCTCAATGTCAGAGCAGGCAAAAGAGCTTGTGCCTCCGGAACTCGAGGATAGGGAAAAAGAATATATTGTAAAAACGCTTGGAAACTTTACACTACTTGCTGGCGAAGCTCTATATAATGATACACAGATGAACTTAACTGCTGAGCAAGCAGTATTTATTACCCAGATTATAGCAGAGTGGTCTTTCCATAAATCAATAGACTTAATACATTCCGGAATACTTCCGCAATACTGGGATGGTATTATGCAGAAGATTGCTTTTACTATCTTTGAAGTTGCAAAACAAGCTGTTATAAGAAAAATTCCTCAAGATCAGCTTTTACAGGCCGTAGAACACCATGTAATAAAGGTCTATAACTCAAGTATAGAAGAACTTCAGAAAAAAGGCGTTATTGATGAAGAAATAAAAAATAGAGCAGAAAGCCAATCCAATATTGATGCAATGGCAAAACAGGCGCAGGAAGAACAGCAGAAGCGACAGATGGCAGCGGCAGAAGAGTCTGAAAAGAATTTGAGAGAAGCAGAGAAACGCCGTGAAGAAAAACGTAATAAAAGAAAGCAGGAAAAACAGCTTGCATCAATTCCGCAAGGTATTAGCAATAAGCAAATGAAGCTTATGACTCTGGCTCTTGTTCTAAAAATTCTTTCTCAAGATAAAGTTACAACAATCCTCAATAAGTTTGACTCTAATGATTCTCTTGCAATATCTCAGTATATGAATATGGCAGATTTAGAATCTCATCTTGACGGAGATTTAATCTCAGATTGTCTGAAAGAAATGAAAGACTACCTGCCAATAAAACGTAAACTGACGAAGGAAAATGTACTTGGCGATTTACTTCGTATTTACAGAACAACTCCAAGAGAAAAAATTGAGAAAGTTATTAAAAATGAACGTCCTCTCGTAAAGCGCTTTATATCACAGGCCTATGACGGAGAGTATTCCGGATTGCCTTTAAGGGTTGCAGGTATTGTTGCACAATACATTGAGGATAGTATATAATATAAAAAAGAATTATGATAATTAAGAAAAATAGTCAAAAATACAGGGAGGTCAGGAGGAGAATAGAGCCGGCGGATTTTGAAAATAAGCCGGTAGAAACTGCTGAAATAGAACCGGAAGAAAAAGAATTACCAGTAGAACAGCAGGAAGAAGCAGAAGAAATAGCAGAGCCGGTAGTAAATCTTCCAAAAGAACCCGAAATTGACTTGTTTGATATTGAAAATATTGATTTTAATCAACGTCAGGAGAGAAGGCGCGGCTCTAGAAGGCGTGGTTACAGGAGAATTGATGACCGAAATCTTGTGTCGCGCGCTCAAGAAGAAGCCGAAACTATTAAAAAATCTGCATTTGATGAAGGATACCGGAAAGGGCTGGAACAGGCAGAGGCAGATATGGCTGAATTTAGGAAAGATATTACTGCATTTATGCATGCTGCAAAAGATGTTTTTGAATATATTGCACCTGATATATTGGAAATAAGTGTTGATATAGCTAAAAAAATTATTAAAAAAGAAGTAGAAACCGACCCGCAGGTTTTAATAAATACTATTGTTGATGTTTTAAGAACTGTTTCTAAGAGTGAACCTAAAATAAACATCAGGGTAAAACCTCAGGCGGTTCAATTTATAAAAGACACTCTGCCTAATATTACCTATCAGTATGGTATTGATGCAAAGATTAATATTGTGGCAGACCCGTCAATTGAAGAAGGCGGATGTGTTTTTCAGACGAATAATGGTATAGTGGATGCTTCAATTGACACGCAGCTGGAAATTATTAAAAAAGCTTTAGAAGGAATGTAATGGCAGCAGAGGGCGGAAATAACAAACCAATAAGTGAAATTTTTCTTGCATTGTTCGTAATGACCTTGATATTAATCCTCATTATCGAAATGCCAAATTGGGTTATCAATTTTTCTATAAGCTTAAATATAACGCTTGGTATTGTTCTTTTGATGATATCTTTATACGTCCAGAAGCCTCTTGAACTTGCCGCATTTCCTTCAATTATTCTTCTTGGAACTATGTTTCGTCTTGTACTATCAATTGCATCAACGCGTCTTATTCTGGCTAAAGGCGATGCCGGAGAAGTAATTCATGCATTTGGAACATTCGTTACCGGCGGTAATATGATTGTAGGCGGTGTTATCTTCCTTATTATCACAGTTGTTCAGTTTATGGTAATTACAAAAGGTGCAGAACGTATTGCAGAAGTTGCTGCGCGTTTCGCGTTAGACGCTATGCCCGGAAAACAAATGACTATTGATGCCGATTTTAACGCTGGTTTGATATCACCGGAAGAGGCAGTAAAAAGACGTGAAGATTTACAAAGAGAATCAAGTCTCTTTGGTTCAATGGATGGTTCCATGAAGTTTGTAAAAGGTGATACTATGGCGGGTATCATCATTGTTATAATTAACATTGTAGGTGGTTTGATTATCGGTTGTTTAGTAAACCAAATGCCAATAGGCGACGCTGTAACCAAATATACAGTATTAACAATCGGTGATGGTCTTGCTTCACAGCTGCCTTCTCTTTTAATGTCAATAGCAGCCGGTATCGTAATGACACGTGCATCAGCCGGTAATAACTCTCTGGGCGGTGATTTGACTAACCAGATTATGTCAAAACCATACTCACTGTTTTTTGCGGCATTATTTCTCGGCTTAATCACAGTTACCTGTCCAATAACGGGGCTGCCGTTTCTGCCATTCCTTTTATTCACAATTATTCTCGCAATTGCCGGCTTCTCTGTATTAGTCAATGCAGACGTTCAATCTCAATTAGGACAATTGGAAAGTGTACGTCAGAACATGCAGGATTTGGTTAACCCAAATAAGATGTATGAAAGACTTGGGGTTGATGTTTTAAGCTTGCAGGTCGGGGCAGGGCTGCTGGTTATTGCAGATCCGGATCAAGAAGGTCAATTGCTTGCTAAAATAGCTGCTTTACGTCAGAGAGTTACTGACGAATTAGGCTACATTCTTCCGAATATCCGTATTATGGATTCTTCTGCACTAGAGGCAAACGAGTATGTTATTTCTATTCGTAATAACGTTGTTGCTTCCGGTTTTGTATATCCGGGTAAATATATGGTTATTGCTGACCAATGGGATTCTGTTAAGAAAACAATTCCTGAAGATGCGATTGTCGGGGTTGATCCTACATACCAGACTCAAGCTTACTGGATTTCTCAGGAAGATGCAAAGGCTACAAAAAATGTTACGGCTGTTGATGCAACAGACGTTCTTGTTACACACCTTCAGGAATGTGTAAGAAAACACGTTGATGAAGTCATGACAAAAACTGACGTATTAAAACTTATGGAACTTGTTCGTTCCCAAGACCCTACACTTGTTAATGACCTTGTTCCGGCAATAATTTCAACCTCTGACTTGAGAAAGATTTTTGTAAACCTTATTCGTGAAAAAGTTTCCATCAAAGATATTATTTTTGTATTTGAACGTCTTTGCGATTATGCAAGATTTTCAAAAGAACCGGATATATTGTCGGAACGTCTGCGTGCTGCTCTGGGTCGTCAAATTTGCTTAAACAATGTAGATAGAGACCATGTATTGTATGCTCTTACACTTTCTCCGGAATGGGAAAAAACGCTGGATGACAGCTGTCAGAGAACAGAACTTGGTACTATGTTCCTGTTAAATCCAATGCAGGTGCAGGATTTAATTGAATCCACAGCAATGACATTAATGCGTGCACATCAGTCAATTGGTCAACAGCCGGTAATTTTATGCTCTCCAAGAATTCGTCTGCCTCTTTACCAGCTTCTTGAAAGACACATCCCTACAATTGTTGTAATCTCTTATTCAGAATTGATTACTGATATTAAAGTAGAAGCAGTTGATACAATCGGTGACAACTCCGGTTATTAAAAAGAACTTAACAAAACGTAATAAAAAGTCAATTTTTTAAAGATTAAATAC